>OHAS01000241.1_pt1 | contig 45491 bp, 41 predicted proteins | sample 1577131 | NCBI WGS metagenome assembly OHAS01 (sample SAMEA3541566, study PRJEB24748) | human gut metagenome | biome: human gut; feature: human-associated habitat; material: faeces | place: China | collected 2012 | reverse complement strand
TGTCGTGTTTGTAGTTCTTTTGATTATTTGATATATCCATATTATCCTGCCTATATGAGCTAATGTTATCATTTTGTTATCGGCGTTGATAACGCTTGCTTAAGTAACTGCGGATAATAGCAATATGTTTTGACTCAAATTATAAGCGATTATGCTTAGAAAATCAAGCCTTAGAAAAAACTGTATAGCAATTTTTGATATTTAGACACCACCTTATTTTGTGTTCTCCTTACAAACCGAAACAATAAAGTTCTTTATATTTACAACTGTTTCCTGTCTGCATTTCGGGCAATAGAGAGGAAAATTTTTGATTTCCGTATCTTCTCTAATCTTCTTGTGCGTTTTTTCTGTCGCATACAGGGCACAATATCCATTCTGTTTTCATAGTCAATCACTCCAATTCAAAAGCACCTGTGTAAAGCTGATAATAGGTGCCTTTTTCAGCAATCAGTTTTTCATGATTTCCTCGTTCGATGATATGTCCGTGGTCAAGCACCATAATTACATCAGAGTTTTGAACGGTAGAAAGACGGTGAGCAATAACAAAGACCGTTCTGCCTTTCATCAGCTTATCCATGCCGTCCTGTACCAAGGCTTCGGTACGAGTATCAATAGAGGAAGTTGCTTCATCTAAAACCATAACAGGCGGGTCAGAAACTGCGGCACGGGCAATAGAAATAAGCTGTCTTTGTCCTTGTGAAAGTCCGCTTCCATCGCCTTTTAGAACGGTATTATACCCTTGTGGCAGCATACGGATAAATCCATCCGCATTAGCGAGTTTTGCGGCAGCAATACAGTTCTCATCGGTAGCGTCAAGATTGCCGTAACGCAAATTTTCCATAACTGTTCCCGTGAAAAGATTGACCTCTTGCAATACTACGCCGAGAGAACGACGGAGGTCTGCTTTTTTAATCTTGTTGATATTGATACCGTCATAGCGGATTTTTCCGTCTGCAATGTCATAGAAGCGGTTAATCAGATTGGTAATCGTTGTTTTTCCCGCACCTGTAGCACCGACAAAAGCGATTTTCTGTCCCGGTTCGGCATAAACCGAAACATCATACAATACTTGTTTTTCGGGAACATAACCAAAATCAACGCTGTCTAAAACGACCCTGCCCTCAAGTTTGGTATAGGTAAGCGTTCCATCGTGATGTGGGTGCTTCCACGCCCAAATTCCTGTTCGCTCTGCCGTTTCCGTCAAAACTCCGTTTTCCTCTTTGGCGTTGACAAGCGTTACATATCCGTCATCTGTTTCTGGTTCTTCGTCCATAAAAGCAAAAATACGGGAAGCACCTGCAAGTGCTGTTACAATTGAGTTAAACTGATTAGAAATTTGCGACACAGGGTTCGTAAGGCTTCGTGAAAGCGTAAGAAAAGAAGCAATCATACCGAGTGTCAGCGTTCCGGTTCCTGTAAGTCCGAGGTTTGTTATCCCGTGAATTGCCATATATCCTCCGAGGACTGCAATAATAACATACTGCACATAGCCGAGGGCGTTCATCATCGGCATCATAGAGTTTGCATAGCCGTTTGCGTTAGCGGCACTTTGCGCCCAAGCCTTGTTTTTCTCCTGAAGTTCCTCTTTTGCCTTTTCCTCATGGCAGAAAACTTTAATCACCTTTTGACCGTTTACCATTTCTTCCACATAACTGTTTACATCGGCAAGTGTCTTTTGTTGAAGTATAAAGAATGTGCCTGTTTTTCCTGCAATTACTTTTACAATTTGCAGAATCAAAAGCATAACCAAAACGGCAACAATCGTCAGCCAAATGCTGGTGTAAAGCATACAGACAAGCACCGCTACAATAGTAAACACCGAGGAGATGAGCTGCGCCATAGATTGAGCAATCATTTGACGGAGGGTATCGGTATCGTTGGTGTAAAGGCTCATAATATCACCATGGGTACGAGTATCAAAGGCACGAATTGGAAGCCGCTGCATTTTTTCAAACATATCGTCACGGATTTTTTTCAGCGTTCCCTGAGCTATCGTAACCATTGCACGACTGTAAAGCAGACTTGAAAGCACACCTATCAAATATATGATGCCGATTGTTATGAGTGCATTAATGAGACCGTTAAAAACGGGATTATCCGTTCCAAGCAGGGGAACAATATAATCATCAATCAAGGTCTGCAAGAATACCGATGAAGCTGCAGAAGCAACAGCACTTAATAAAATACAGATGACAACAAAAGTGAGCTGCCCTTTATAAGCTTTCATATAGGAGAACAATCTCTTAAGTGCAGTCCTATCAAACTGCATTTTTGTCATTTCAGACTGTGCAGACACATTCGCAAATGATTTTTGTTTTTTATTCATTTTCTCCATCTCCTTTCACCTGCGACTGATATACTTCCCGATAAATATTACAATTTTCCAAAAGCTCCTCATGCGTACCGACAGCATCGATTTTTCCGTCATTCAGAACGACAATTTTATCTGCGTTCTGCACGGAGCTTATACGCTGTGCGATGATGATTTTCGTTGTATCAGGAATGTACTCAGCAAAGGCTCTTTGTATTGTAGCGTCCGTTTTGGTATCCACGGCACTGGTTGAATCGTCCAAAATCAAAACTTTGGGCTTTTTGAGTAACGCACGGGCAATGCAAAGCCGCTGTTTTTGACCGCCCGAAACATTATTGCCCCCTTGCTCAATGTAGGTATCGTATTGGTCTGGCATGGCTTCGATAAATTCGTCTGCACAGGCAAGATAACAGGCGTGTTTCATTTCTTCGTCCGTAGCATTTTCATTTCCCCAACGCAAGTTTTCTTTCACTGTGCCTGAAAACAATTCATTTTTCTGAAGAACCATAGCAACAGAACTTCGCAGCGTATCAAGGTCGTAATCTTTGACATCAACGCCGCCCAATGTCAGTGTTCCACCTGTCACATCATAAAGGCGTGGGATTAACTGAACAAGACTGGATTTTGACGAGCCTGTTGCACCGATAATGCCAACGGTTTCGCCTGAGGAAATCGTCAAATTGATATGGTCAAGCACCTTTTTATCGGCTTTGGAAGCATACACAAAATCCACATCTTCAAAAGATATTGAGCCATCTTTTACAGTCATCACAGGGCTGTCAGAATTTTGAATATCCGTTTTTTCGTTCAAAATTTCTGCAATACGGCGAGCGGATGCTAACGACATGGTAATCATAACAAACACCATCGAAAGCATCATCAAACTCGTTAAAATCTGAGTGGCATAGGAAAGCAAAGCAGTTAAATCGCCTGTCGTCATACCCAATGCGGTATTGTTTCCGCTTGCAATAATGGCTTTTGCACCAATCCACGAAATCAAAATCATACAGGCATACATAAAAAACTGCATAATCGGCGAGTTAAATGCAATCAGCTTTTCGCCTTTGGAGAAATAACGGTATATCTTTTCGGAAATGGATTTGAACTTGCTGATTTCATAATCCTCACGGTTAAAAGACTTTACCACACGAATACCACGGACATTTTCCTGCACCACATTGTTCAGTTCATCATAAGTCTCGAAAACACGATTGAAAATCGGATTCACTTTGCGGATAATCAAATAGAGCAAAAATGCCATGATGGGAATGACCGCAAGAAAAATCAGGGCAATTGTGCTGTTGATATTGAATGAAACAATCACGGAAAATAGGAGCATAACGGGTCCTCTGATTGCCATACGGATCAGCATTTGATAGGCATTTTGAATGTTTGTAACATCGGTTGTCAGACGGGTTACAATGGAAGCCGTAGAAAATTTGTCAATGTTGGAAAAGGCAAAGGTCTGCACATTATCATACATATCCTGCCTGAGGTTTGCGCAAAATCCTACAGAAGTGCGAGCGGCAATGTGTGCCGACAAAACACCTGTTACAAGCTGAAACAGGGCGAAAATCAATAAAATAATACCGTATTTCCAAACGGCGTTCATATTCCCAAGGTCAATTCCCTCGTCAATAACTCTCGCCATACAAAGCGGTATGGTAATTTCAAATGCTGCTTCTAAAATAGAAAGCAGGATAGTGATGACAGAGCCTTTCTTATATTCACGAAGGCTGTGCATTAATGTTTTTATCATAAAAGAACCTCCTTAATGTAGCACGCTACATATTGTATTTAAGGAAAAGCCGACATTCATCGGCTTACCTATTCTAAATTGTTATACATTGTCAAAAGCATTTGCTTTAGCTTTTTGATGTCATCTTCCGAGAGTGAAGCAAGAAGTTTTTTTTCATTGGATAAAATTTGCTGCTCCATTTCCTTACCTAAGGCTTTTGCCTGCTCGGTCAGAGCAACAATTTTATTTCGCTTATCTGTTTCGTCTACCCAGCATTTAAGATGTCCGTTTTGTTCCATGCGTGAAATAATGCCGACAACAGTAGGGTGGGAAACCTCTAAGTAAACTTCAATCTCTTTTTGCGTTGCCTGACCGCCTTGACTATCCAAAAAAGCCAATACACGGCTTTGTGCTAAAGTCAGCTTACTGTGTTTTAGGTCGGCGTCCGCTTTTACCTTTAGTTTATCGTTAATGTTTTTGATTAAATATCCTATATCCTTTTGTAGCATATCTCTTCCTCCTCTCTAAAGTGTAGCATACTACATATTATAGTGAGCATTTGATTCTTTGTCAAGTGGTTTTAAAAGGTTTTTATATTCCAATTTGTAACGGCGGCAAGGATTTCTCCCTACCGCCGTTGTCTTTTAGTTATAAATCAGATTGGTAGTTACGATTTCAACAGCACGGTTACGAATATTGTTCATCAGCCGTACCCATTCAAGTTGATTGTTCGCTTTGAGTTCTTCTGTCACGCCCTCACGCTCTGCCATCTGTTTTACCAACCGAAGAAACATATCTTCCGCCTGTTCATCAATATCGGCAAGATAATTGTTCAAATTGCCGCTTGTGAGCAAATTCATATACAACACCCTATGATTTTGCTTCAGATAGCGTTTGTGCTGCTGTCCCCATACACCGATATGCCTTTTTTCTTCGGGTGGTAATGTGAGATTAGGGAGAATATAATCTCCCGTTTTCGTGTAAGTGCCGCCCATTTCCTCAAAAATTGTCTTTGCCATTGTCTGTTCCTACCTTTCATATTTTGTATTTCTAAAGCGTTTTTCACGCTGATTAGACTGCTGTTTTTCTCTCGCTTGCTCCAGTAAATTATCTATCTGCTTACTGCCGAACACCTTGCGGAGCAGCTTATAATCTCTGTTCTCAGCACGTAGATTTTCATTTTCTCCTGTCAGCTTTGCATTTATTTTTGTGAGCTTTTCATTATCACGATAAAGAGTTCCGTTCGTAACATTCAGTCGATTGTAGTCATCCCTTGCTTTGTAATATCGAAAGAAAACTTCTTTGATAACAGCTTTGAGTTTCTTTATCAAAGGCTCAACAAATTTCATCTTGTATGACTTTGCCGACATCAATGCAGGCGGGTCAGGCAGTTGATATTCGCTGTCATTTTCTATTCGTTGCTCCAATTCAGTGATAACTTTTGTGCCGTTATCATAGTTCTGAATACGGTTTTGCACGCTTACAAACTCATCTTTTTTCTCGGCAAGCTGATTATCAAGTTGCTCGATTTCCTTTTCCCGTTCCTGCTTTTTATACTCCAAAACGGAGAGATGTTTTTCGTGCGTACCCTTGTGCTCCCATTCAATTCCGTACCGTTCCATAACGGCGGCAAGCTGTTCTTTTTCGGACTGTACCCATTGATTCCATTCCGTATCGGAACGAGTGCCGCCCTTGAAGCCTTGTGCTGCTAACGCCTGTTTGAGCGATACTCTTGTCTCCAATCCACGCTTGCTGCCAGTGGTAAACGGCACAAAATCAATGTGAATATGCGGCGTTGCTTCGTCCATGTGCAGATGAGCCGAGAATACTCTAAGCTGCGGATTTCGTTCTTGAAATCCTCTAAAATACTCATCTAAGACCTGCTTTGCAAGCTGTCCGTTCTCGCTTTCCGCACCCATATCTTCCTTGTTGCCTATCTGCAAAATAATTTCGTGGAATGGTTTCTCTTGTTTTGAATTGCAGATTTTATCATAGTAGTTTTTTATTTTTCGATCAGATCTCGTCTGCTTATCGTTGTACTTTTTGAGTGCTTCATCGAACAATTTGTGATAGACCTTTTTAATATTTTCGTTACAATAGTCTACATTGAGGTGGGTGCGTTCACCGTCCACATTTGCTGCTTTGAACTTGCGGCTGTTATGATTGACCGAGCCATCTCCGACCATTGCACTTATCGTTCTTTGCATTTATTTTCATCTCCAATCTTCTAAAAATACCATTCTCGGTTCTGTTACTCTTGTCAAGAGTAACTCAAAAGCACTTTTGACAGGCAAGCCCATCAAAAATGCAACCTGCAAGCAGGTTTTGCGTTCTCCGAAGGCTCTCCGAGGGGCAAAGAGCTGCCTTTGAAAAGGCACTCTCTGCACACTCCGCCAAACTTTAATCAGTGTCAATGTGTGACGATGGTGACAATGTTTTAGATACCAGTGCCACTCTCAAAACATCGTCACCTTTGACACCGTTTGTCACGCCGCCCCGTCGATTTCTTTCCAAAGTGAAACTTTTCTGCCATCGTGCGTGCGGCTGTTCTGATAGCGGATACCATAATCCCGATATAACCTGCTTGCGTTAATACTAAGCCTAAGCGAAAGCACATTCGGTTTTATATCCACACCAAGCCTTTCGCTAAGTTCTGAAGCTGTTCCATCCCATCTGTCACTTTCCGAAAAAAGAGTAGCTGCAATTTTTTCAAGCAATGGCTCAGGCGGCTCTTTCCATAATTCCGTTTCAGATTTTTCAAAGTTCCACACCAAACGCTCCGTATCTCTTACAAGATGGATTTTCATATCCTGCTGGTCTCTGCCTGCCACATCAAGCGTGGCATTATTTGTGGTACGCTTATTTTTACTGAGGACAAACGCTCCGTCTGCCGCACCCATCAGACCGTTTGTGCCTGAAATCATATCGAAAATATCTTCCGACTTCTGTTTTCGGGTATGATGAACGATGAGCATTGTTACTTTATAACTGTCTGCCAACGCTTTCAGCCTTGCAACTACATCATAATCACTTGCGTAACTGTAATCAGCACCACCAGCTTCACGCACACGCTTTAAGGTATCTATGATAATCAAGCCTGTATCGGGATGTTCTCTCATAAATCCCCTGATTTGTTCTTCCAGTCCGCCATTTACAGTCTTGCATTCTGTGGCGAAATAAAGATTGCCTGTTTCCTCTGCACCGAACATCTGAAACAGACGCTTCTGTAAGCGTGGGTAATCATCTTCCAATGCAAAATACAGCACTGTAGATTTCCGCACCTTGTAATCCCAAAGTGGTGTACCGGTGCTGATATGATAGGCGAGCTGAGCCATCATAAAACTCTTTCCTACTTTCGGAGAACCTACAAAAAGGTAAGTTCCCCTTTCAATCAGACCGTCAATCAACGGTGTCTGAACCTCAAACACCGTATCATACAGCTTTGTCATAGATACCGTTTTCAGATAAGACGGGTCTAACTGCCGCAGGATTTCTCTCTGCATTTCCTCAAAACTTTGCTCATAAGCCTTGAAATCCTCGTTTTGATTGACTATACTATTGTCAGTACATTTTTGAATTGACTGCTCCATATCTGTTGCCGCAGGTATAATCGGAGTGGTCATTTCTTTTTTATTTTCCATCCCCATCCTCTCCTTTCAGACCGCCGAGGATAATGGCAATCAGTTCGATCACATTCAGCAGTTCCTCATCTACACTGCTTCCTGCTTCAATCCTCTGTAATTCCGCAAGAACGGCGGCAAGCTCTGTTTTTAATGCCTTGAACACTCTCGGATTGCCCTGTACCACCACATCCTGATTTAAGCACCTGCGGTAACAGTATTCTTGTTTCGGCAATCCCGAGAGAGCCACAGCCTTGTTAATGAGTTCATTTTCTTCAGGCGATACCCGAAATCCCACTGTGATGTTTCTCCATCGGTTCTTGTTATCTCTGTTCTTAGCTGACATTTTCAAAATCTCCTTTCCCTAAATCATCTAATTTTTCTGCCATCTCAATCTGCTTTGACGGAAAGAGGTGTGCGTACTGATAAGTAATATCAATACTTTCGTGACCAACTCGGTCAGCAATCGCCACCGCAGAAAAGCCCATATCAATCAAGAGTGAAATGTGGCTGTGACGGAGATCGTGAATGCGGATACGCTTCACGCCTGCCGCCTTTGCCCCTCTGTCCATCTCGTGATGAAGATAGCTTTTTGTTACCGTAAAGATACGGTCTTTCTTTTTTAATCCGTAAATCATACCGAGATACTCTCTCATTTCCTCACACAAGAACTTCGGCATTTTAATCGTGCGGTTGCTTTTCTTTGTTTTCGGTGTGGTAATCACATCTTCGCCGTGTAAACGCTGATAGGATTTGTTAATCGTTACCGTTTCCTTATCAAAGTTGAAATCGGCGGCGGTTAAGGCTAATAGTTCGCCTTCCCTTATCCCGCACCAATAGAGCATTTCAAATGCATAAAAGGAAACAGGCTTGTCCATCATCTCAAAAGAGAATTTCTTATATTCCTCTCTTGTCCAGAACAGCATTTCCTTGTGTTCCTCACTCCCCATATTTCCCACCTTTGCCGCAGGATTGGAACGCAATTCATAATAGCGTACAGCGTGATTGAAGATAGCCGACAACTGATTGTGTAGCGTTTTCAGATAGGTCTGCGAGTACGGCTTTTTCTTTTCATCACGGTAGGCAAGCATTTCATTCTGCCAAGTGATAATCTCCTTTGTGGAAATCTCGCTGATTTTCAGCTTGCCAAAATAAGGAAGTATCTTCGTGCGAATGATATGCTCCTTTGTCAGCCAAGTGTTCTCTTTCAGACGGTTTTTCACATCGTTGATATACAGTTCCGTAAAGGCTTCAAAACTCATATCAAGGTCAGACGAATTTTGTAACTGGAACATTCGCTCCCATTCCTGCGCTTCTTTCTTTGTAGCGAAACCCCGCTTACATTTCTGCTTGCGTTCGCCTTTCCAATTCACATACCTTGCCATCACATACCAAGTGCCGTTGTCCTCATTTTTGAATACTGGCATTATTTATTCTCCTTTCCTGCCCCGTAGAGCCTTTCATAAAAATACTGGCGGTTGACACGCCCTGCAATCGTAATAAATCCCTGTGCTTTCAGTTCCTCGTTGAGCTTTCTGATGAGCTTATAGGCATAGGGTTTTGATACGCTTAGTTCCTGTGCCACATCGTCGGCACGAATAAATTTGTTTTCCATATCGTCAGTCCTTTCATAAGATTTTTAAGCTGCCGTTCTCCCCGAATATCGTTCCTGCCCCATTTCAGCAGCGTTATCTCGCTCACTCTTGAATAAATCAAAAGGTCGTGGCGAAGTATCCTACTCGTACGGTCATTCAGTTTTATTAAGCATATCCGCTTAGTGCTTTCCATTATACTAAGCTTATTTGCTTGTGTCAAGTGGTTTACGAAAAAATCTTAACTTTTTTTGTTTTGGTTTTATCTTGACTATCTTAAACATATCTGCTATACTTATTACACTACATATACAAGGAGCGAATGATTATGGCTATTGGTGAAAGAATACATTTTTTCAGACTTTTGCGTGGAATGACACAAAAGTATCTCGGTACAGCAGTCGGATTTCCCGAAAGAAGCGCTGATGTACGCTTAGCACAATACGAAAGTGGTTCACGCAAACCGAAAGCAGACCTTACAAACGCATTGGCTCAGGTGCTTGATATTTCACCGCAGGCTCTTGATGTTCCCGATATTGACAGCTACATCGGTCTTATGCACACCTTATTTACCCTTGAAGATGTTTACGGTCTTACCGTCAGCGAAGCAGACGGAGAAGTCTGCCTGAAAGTCAACAAGGGCAAAGGCAAAGACGCTGCCGAGCTATCAAAAATGCTCTGTGCTTGGAAAGAACAGGCGGACAAGCTATCTTCCGAGGAAATCAGCAGGGAAGAATACGACAACTGGCGTTATCGCTATCCTGAGTTCGATACCACACAAATCTGGGCAAAAGTTCCCTCAAAGGAACTCAGCGATGCTCTTGTAGACGCTTTCAAGGATAAACTGAAAGCAGACAAATAAGGTAGGTGCATTATGGCTTCAAATAAAAATTATTTAACCTTTGTATTGGAACAACTATCAGACTTAGACGATATATCCTACCGAGCAATGATGGGCGAATATATCCTCTACTTTCGAGGAAAAATCATCGGCGGTATCTATGATGACCGCTTGCTTGTAAAACCTGTCCAGTCTGCAATCTCTCTCATGCCGACAGCAACTTACGAATTACCGTATGAAGGTGCAAAAGAAATGCTCTTAGTTGAGGATATTGACAACAGAGAATTTCTCTGCAATCTGTTCCTGTCCATGTATGAGGAACTTCCTGCACCAAAGAAAAAGAAAACCACCTCCAAAAAATAACGACAAAAAGCCCTTAGCTATGAGTTACTACCCACAGCTAAGGGCTTTCTAATATGGATTTATTTGTTGCACAGCCACCTGTCAATCATTCTGTAACTCTAAAACCACTGGATTACAAGAATAATGGCTCTTATACAACTGTTATCAAATTGTTATCAAAAGACTTCTCGAATTGCCGCAAACCCGCATAAACACTGGGTTTCTTCGACCTCTCGTTTTATTCCCACTCTATCGTCGCAGGAGGTTTACTTGTAATATCATAGCATATACGATTAACGTGCTTAACCTCATTTACAATTCTTACACTTACCCTGTCAAGCACATCGTAAGGTATTCTTGCCCAGTCAGCAGTCATAAAATCTGTAGTTGTAACTCCCCTTAATGCCACAGTATAGTCGTATGTTCTTCCGTCACCCATAACACCTACTGAACGCATATCAGTAATTACAGCAAAATATTGATTAATATCTCTGTCAAGGCCTGCGTTTTTAATTTCCTCTCTGAAAATAGCGTCTGCATCCCTCAGTATCTCCAGCTTGTCCTCTGTTACCTCTCCGATAACCCTTATGCCCAGTCCTGGTCCTGGGAACGGCTGACGCCAAACTATATACTCAGGGAGACCCAACTCTGTTCCCATCTGACGTACTTCATCTTTAAAAAGCAATCTCAATGGTTCAATCAGCTCTTTAAAATCTACAACTGAAGGAAGTCCTCCAACATTATGGTGAGATTTAATTACAGCACTGTCACCAAGACCGCTTTCAATTACATCGGGATATATAGTTCCCTGGACAAGAAAGTCAACCTTGCCGATTTTCTTAGCCTCATCCTCAAATACCCGAATAAATTCCTCACCAATAATTTTCCTTTTACTCTCTGGGTCGGTTACTCCTTTAAGCTTGTTCAAAAACCTCTCCTGAGCGTTTACTCTTATGAAATTTGATTCAAAAAATCCGTCAAATACCTGTTCAACCTCGTCACCCTCGTCTTTTCGCATGAGGCCGTGGTCGACAAATACACAGGTAAGCTGCTTTCCTATTGCCTTGCTAACAAGCGCTGCTACAACACTTGAGTCGACTCCTCCGGAAAGAGCACAAAGAGCCTTTCCTTCCCCAACTTTTTCTCGTATAGCCTTAATCTGTTCCTCAATATAGCTTGACATTATCCAATCGCCTTTGCATCCGCATACTTCGAAAAGGAAATTTCTAAGCATATCTTTTCCATTTGGAGTATGGTTAACCTCGGGATGGAACTGAACAGCATAAAAATTTTTATCTTCACATTCCATAGCGGCTGTAGGACATGTTGCAGATGATGCAGTTACCTTAAAGCCGTCAGGAACATGTGTCACATAGTCTGTATGGCTCATCCAGCAAATCTGCTTCTTATCTATCCCCTTAAATAATTTGCTTGTATTATCAATTGAAACTTCAGTCTTTCCATATTCGCTTTTAGAATTAGCAGATGAAACAGTACCTCCTAATGTATATGCCATAATCTGACATCCATAACATATTCCCAAAACAGGTACTCCAAGCTCAAATACTTCTTTTGAGATATGAGGAGATTTCTCATCATATACGCTATTTGGTCCTCCTGTAAAGATAATGCCCTTAGGATTAAGTTTCCTAATCTCATCAATTGGCATATTATAAGGCTTTACCTCACAGTATACATTACATTCACGCACACGTCGTGCTATAAGCTGATTGTACTGTCCTCCGAAGTCAAGTATAAGTACGTACTCGTTATTCATAATGCCCTCCTGAATTAATATTCTACACTGTAATTAGGCGCCTCTTTTGTAATCTGTATGTCATGAGGATGGCTTTCTCTAAGGCCCGCACTTGTCATTTTTATAAATTTGCCGTTCTCTCTTAAATCATCTATTGTAGCCGTTCCGCAGTAACCCATACCTGAACGAAGTCCGCCCATAAGCTGATAAACCGAATCTTCAACACTTCCTTTATAAGCTATACGTCCCTCAACGCCTTCAGGCACAAGTTTTTTTGCGTCCTCCTGGAAATATCTATCTTTGCTTCCGCATTCCATGGCCGCAAGTGAACCCATTCCTCTATACACCTTATATTTTCTTCCCTGGTAAAGTTCTGTTTCTCCAGGGCTTTCCTCACATCCTGCGAAGTAGCTTCCAAGCATACATACATTGGCTCCAGCGGCAATTGCTTTAACAATATCTCCTGAATATTTAATACCGCCGTCGGCAATAATTGGCACATTATATTCTTTAGCGGCCTCAGCACAGTCCATAACTGCCGTAATCTGCGGAACACCGATTCCTGCGACAACACGAGTCGTACAGATAGAACCAGGTCCAATACCAACCTTCACGCAGTCAGCTCCGGCTTCAATAAGCTCTCTTGTGGCTTCTCCTGTAGCTACATTTCCTGCTATAAGCTGTACATCAGGAAATGCCGTTTTTATTTTCTTAACAGTCTCAATAACTCCAGTTGAATGTCCATGAGCAGTATCAATGACTATTACGTCAACGCTCATCTTTACAAGGGCATCCATTCTTTCAAGCACGTCGGCCGTTGCTCCCACCGCGGCTCCTACAAGAAGCCTTCCCTGTGAATCCTTTGCAGAATTAGGATATTTTATAGCCTTTTCAATATCTTTAATTGTTATAAGTCCTTTTAAATAACCTTCGTTATCAACTATAGGAAGCTTTTCCACCTTGTGTACTGTCAATATTTTTTTTGCGTCTAAAAGAGTTGTTCCTACAGGTGCAGTAATAAGGTTATCCTTTGTCATCACATCTGTAATTTTTTTATTGTAATTTGTTTCAAAACGAATATCTCTATTTGTTAAAATTCCAATGAGTTTGCCGTTTTTAGTAATAGGAACACCTGAAATTCGGTATTTTTCCATAAGCGCTACTGCGTCATATAAATAGTGATCTTCTGATAAGAAAAATGGGTCTGTAATAACTCCGTTCTCTGAACGTTTAACTCTGTCTACTTCCTCTGCCTGTTTCTCAATAGACATGTTTTTGTGTATGATGCCGATACCGCCCTGTCTGGCCATAGCAATCGCCATTTTAGATTCTGTAACAGTGTCCATTCCTGCACTCATAATTGGAGCATTAAGAATAATTTTATTTGTAAGTCTTGTTGTAAGGTCAACATCCTTTGGAAGAACACTGCTTTTTGCGGGTATTAGAAGCACGTCGTCAAATGTAAGACCTTCTTTTACAATTTTATTCATATCCACATTCCTTTCTCCTAATTCACTATACTGTCATTCATTAAATTTAACAAATCTTATCAAATTTTGCTCTCATTTGTCAATAACCTGGCTGTTCAATTTAACTGTTTTTTCAATTTTGTTTAACTCGTCTTTATTCTCTCGAAATAACAACATTTTAATGTGCACTTTTGCGGCGTTCCAATAAAAAGTCCCTCATTGACGGAATAATTCCATCTTTGAAGGACTAAATATCAATAGTTAGGTCCTGCTTTTACAATGTTTTCAGGCATATGGGCATATTTTTTAAAATTCTCGTTGAACTTTCCAGCAAGTTCCTTAGCCGTCTTTTCGTAGGCAACTTTGTCATTCCATGTATTTACAGGATTAAGTATTTCTTCTGGAATATTAGGACATGACTGAGGTATATAAACATTAAATATGTCATCAAGCTTATACTCAACATTATCAAGCTCCCCTGATATAGCCGCTGCTACCATTGCCCTTGTATATTTCAGCTTTATTCTGCTGCCTACGCCGTAGGGGCCGCCTGACCAGCCTGTATTAATTAAAAATACCCTTGAATTGTTTTTCTCAATCCTTTCACCGAGCATTTTTGCATATACACTTGGTTCAAGAGGAAGAAAAGGCGCTCCGAAGCACGTTGAAAACGTTGTTTGAGGTTCTGTAATACCTCTTTCCGTTCCGGCAAGCTTACTTGTATATCCAGACACAAAGTGGAACATAGCCATATCGTTATCAAGCCTTGAAACAGGAGGAAGAACGCCGAATGCGTCGGCCGTAAGGAATATAACCGTTTTAGGCTGCTCTCCCTTTCCACTGATTTCCGCGTTAGGAATATAGCATACAGGATAACCTGCCCTTGTATTTTCAGTAAGAGTACCGTTACTGTAATCTGGTTCCCCTGTTTCCGGGTCAATTACAACATTTTCAAGAAGAGTTCCAAATTTAATAGCTCTATAAATTTCAGGCTCATTTTCTTCTGTCAAGTCAATGCACTTGGCGTAGCAACCGCCTTCAATATTAAATATGCCATCGTCAGACCAGCCGTGCTCGTCATCACCAATCAGTCTTCTTGCAGGGTCCGCGCTAAGGGTTGTTTTACCGGTTCCTGAAAGGCCAAAAAATATGGCGGTATCGCCCTCCTTACCTATGTTAGCAGAGCAATGCATAGAAAGTACTCCATTTTTAGGAAGTACATAATTCATAACAGAAAATACGCTCTTTTTTATTTCTCCGCTGTATTGGGACCCAGCGATAAGTACAGTTTTCTGCTCATAATCTACAGCAATACACGCCTCACTGTTTGTATTGTCAATCTCTGGAATACATTTAAAACCAGGTGCTGCTATTATAGTAAATTCAGGCGCAAAGCTATTGAGCTCTTCATCAGTCGGTTCCACAAGAAGATTTTTAATAAATAAATTTTGAGAGGCAAGCTCGTTAATAATTCTGAAGCTTTTAGAATATTTTTTATCCGCTCCTGCAAATCCGTCAAATATATATAGTTCCCTATTTTGAAGATAAGCAAGCATTTTGCTTTTTATTATATCAAAGTTCTCTTTTCTCATAGGCCGATTTACATTTCCCCATGCAATGTCATCGTGAACTGATGGGCAGTCGACAATGTATTTATCATCAGGTGAACGGCCTGTGTATTTACCCGTATTAACCACAAGAGCACCCGTGCTTGATAATATGCCCTCTCCATTTTTGAGAGCCTTTTCAACAAGCTGAGGGGCTGTCAGATTGCGGTATACTGTTCCGCTGCCGCCAATACCAAGCTCAATAGGATGTAGTGTTTTCATCTCGTTCCTCCGTATCTCTAAAATTTCATTATTAGTAAGTATACCACAAGTTTACATACGGTTCTATATGAAAATCTTTTATCATTTGAAAACTTTCATTTTTAATGAATTAATTTTAGTTACAGCAATATAATTAATTTTGACATATTACCAAGCTCGTACTATAATTATTTTAGTACTATTGATAATTACATGCATATTATAACATGCTTATTTATAATTTTACACAAAACGTTTTATTTAGCTACAAATATTTTTATCAAACACCATAAAAGGAGGAAAGCGTAATGAGAAGTGATTTAATGAAAAAAGGTCTGCAAAGAATACCTCACAGGGCTCTTATGAAAGCAACGGGGCTTACGGAGGAAGAAATCAGCAGACCGATTATTGGTATCGTAAACTCCCAGAATGAAGTAATCCCCGGACACATACATCTTGACCAGATTTCCGAGGCCGTAAAAGCTGGTATAAGGATGGCCGGCGGTACTCCAATCGAGTTCCCTGCAATTGGTGTGTGCGATGGCATTGCAATGAATCATGCTGGTATGTTCTATTCACTTCCAAGCAGAGAGCATATTGCTGACTCAGTAGAAATCATGGCCACTGCTCATCCATTTGATGGTCTTGTATTTATACCTAACTGCGACAAAATCGTACCTGGCATGCTTATGGCTGCCCTTAGGCTTAATATTCCATCGATTTTCTGCAGCGGAGGACCCATGCTTCCAGGAAAAATCAAAGGGAAAAAAGTTGCCCTGACGGACGCCTTTGAAGCACCCGGAGCTATTGAAGTAGGTACAAAAGATGAAGCCTATGGAATGGATATAGAAAACTTCTCTTGTCCAGGATGTGGCAGCTGTGCCGGATTGTTTACGGCAAATTCAATGAACTGTATGACAGAAATACTTGGAATGGCACTTCCTGGTAATGGGACAATCCCAGCTGTTCACGCTGAAAGAATTCGTCTTGCAAAGCATACCGGTATGAAAATAATGGAACTCGTTGAAAAAAACATCTGCCCGAGAGATATTGTAACCGAAAAATCAGTTGAAAACGGTCTTGTCTGCGATATGGCCATGGGCTGCTCAACAAATACAGTATTACATATCCCAGCTATAGCAAATGAAGCAGGTATTAAGGTAAATCTTAAAGATATAAACGAAATGAGTGACCGGATTCCTCATATTGTAAAAATTAATCCTGCCGGCGTACACTTTATTGAAGACCTTAACGAGGCCGGAGGCCTTTCGGCAGTACTTAAGAGACTTGATTCTATGAGTCTTATTAATACAGATGTTCTGACTGCAACGGGTCATACTATTGCAGAAAATATAAAAGACGCTGAAGTAATGGATGAAGATGTTATCCGTACCAGAGAAAACGCATATTCGCCTACAGGTGGCCTCGCAGTATTATGGGGAAATATTTGTCCTGATGGCGCCGTTGTAAAAAAAGCAGCAGTTCTCCCTGAAATGCTTGTTCACGAAGGGCCAGCCAAATGCTTTAACAGTGAAGAGGAATGCATTGCCGGTTTAGCAGCAGGAAAGGTTGTTCCCGGGGATGTTGTCGTAATTAGATATGAGGGTCCAAAGGGCGGCCCTGGAATGAGAGAAATGCTTTCTCCTACCGCTACATTGGCCGGAATGGGACTTGATAAAACCTGTGCCCTTGTAACTGACGGACGTTTTTCAGGTGTTTCAAGAGGTGCTTCAATTGGCCATGTTTCACCCGAGGCGGCATCAGGCGGCGCCTTGAAGCTTGTGCAGGACGGTGATATTATATCAATTGACATACCCAATCATTCTCTTAATTTAAAGATTTCTGATGAGGAAATGGCTAAACGAGAGGCAGAATTTGTGCCTGTGGAATTAAACAAAGTAAGCAATTATCTTGAAAGATACAGAAGACTTGTATCATCAGCAAGTGATGGCGCAATTATGGGTATACCTAAAGAATAAGTTCAAAAAGGAGGCGATACATATGAAAAAACTTATCGAATGCGCTGACAATTTTATACTAGAATCTGATTGGAAGGACATTGCTTTAATAAAACTGTGCCTATGTTCTCTTGGTATCATAATTGGGCTATGTATACCCAAGGAGAAAAAGAAGGTTCCATTATGCGCGGCTGTTTCAGTATTTGCGGCTACATATGTACCGCTTATAATGAAATTTGGGAAGGTAGCTGCCGACGTATATAAAAATGAATAACAAAAAGCCGTCCATAAGGACGGCTTTTTTTAATTAGTTCCAATACATACAATTTCTTTAACCGGCTGTGTAACATTTTTAGACGATACTATACTCTCACTGTCAAACTGGCCGTTTATATAGACCTGTTCCTTTTTAATCTCTGTTACACCGTTTGTTCCCTGCTGTATTATTTTTTTATAGCTGCTGCTTTTAGTATTATCATATTGATATTCTACTTCCTTTTCAGCAGTTTCTTTCTCCGTAACAGTGACGGTAGCCTTAACAGTTATATAAGGGTCATTGCTTTTAACCTTTATTTCCTGTCCCACAAAAATTGTAGACGTTACGCTTAAATCAGGATTAAGCTCCATTAATTCATTTAAAGTCATGCCATATTTTGATGCAATAGCCAAAGGGCTTTCTCCTGACATTACTGTATGAGTTTTCGTTGTGCTTTCACCAAGCGCAATTTTATTTTTAGCATCATCCAATGACATTATGCCATCCATATTAGTAAACTGGCTTACAATCTGGACATCCTCAGCATAAGATATTTTAGCATTTTCAACGCCCTCTGGCGTATATTTTTTATTCAGATAGTCTAAAACCTCATTTGCTTCGCTCTCATTCTTAAGAGTGGCAACAACGTCCCCGTTTACAGCTATAGCATAGGCCTCTATATTATACGCTACAGAGTCTCTGAGCTTAGCAAGTACGCTTTCAGTAGTTAGGGCTTCTGTCTTCTTTGATACATGAACGCCTTTAACCTCAATTTCATCCATTATCTGTACATTTGTTCCGCTCTGCTCCGTAAGCATTGCAGTAACAGAATTTACTATATCTTCCTGAGTCACGCTCCTGGTCTTAACAATACCTAAGCTCTGGCCGTTTACAAGAATTTCGCTTCCGTTCCTCCTCGTTGCAAAACCAATAATACATGCCAGGGCTAATACAATGACAACAATACCTATCATCATCATTCTTTGTTTTTTACTATATCTAATTTGCTTACGCTTTCTTGATTTTTGTCTTCTGGTTATATTTTTCTCAGTATTTATTTCTGAACGAATAGCCGTTGACGATGCCCTTCGCCTAGCATTCGAAGAAGTCCGTGTTCTTTTTTTGTCTGCCATATAATTCACATCCCCGGATAATTTCTAAGTTTTATTTTATAATATTCGACAAGAATTATCAAGAGATAGGCCTGATTGTAATAAATTTGTTATAAAATAATCTTAAAGATTCTTAATTGATTTCAATATTTCTATAGCCTGGTCATCGATATGCTCTCTGCTTATGGCTCTTGCCTTTGCTGCGTCTCTCTTTTCAAATGCCCTTATTAAATCTAAGTGCTGCTGATTAGGAACAGAAATGTTAGAAAGAAGCTTAAGATATGTTATCCTATATCTATAAATCTGTATTGAAATATTGCTGATTATCTGAATCAGCTTGTCATTTTTTGTAGCGCTGAAAATTATATCATGAAATCTTGTATCGGCTTCTATAACACCGTCTCTGTCCCCGCGTTCAAAAGCCTCCACAAAGTCCATGTGAGCTTTTTTTAAATCAATAATCTGCTGTTTTGTTATATTTTCAGCGGCAAGGCCAGAGGCAAGCTCTTCAAGAACCTTTCTAATTTCAAGAACATCCTTTATATCTTTTTCGCTCATATCCCGTACCTGCGCGCCCTTTCTTGGAATAAGGTCCACAAGATTCTCAATTTCCAGCATTCTAAGCGCTTCTCTGATAGGTGTACGGCTTACGCCGAGTTCCTCCGCAAGCTGGTTTTCCAGCAGTCTTTCACCAGGTCTTAATCTTCCTGTCAGTATACCATCCTTAATTGTATTAAAAACCACATCTCTCAAAGGAAGATATTCATTTTCCGTAATTTTAACTTTATAATCAGACATGTCTTTCCTCTCCTATGCATTAAATATTTTTGTCAAAATAACATCTCTTATTTTAAACTCGTTTTTTATCGTTTCGGCAGCCATTTGGGCCTTAATTCTATCATCGAACAATCCGTATACTGTCGGTCCGCTTCCACTCATTAACGTGCCCAGAGCGCCGTTACATATCATACTTTTTTTAAGCTTTCCAATCATAGGACACATAGGTATTGAAACATTCTCAAGAACATTAGACAGATTCGATGCTACTTTGAGTATGTCCTTGTCTTCAATAGCCTTAATTACCAAATCAGTATTTGGATGAAAGTCTAATTCAATCTCGTCAAGAGCTTTGTAAACAGCTGCGGTTGACAGGCTCATTTGAGGTTTTGCCAAAACCACCCATGCGTTTGGACATTCCGGAAGCTTTGTAAGTATTTCTCCCCTTCCCTCGGCTAGGGCCGTTCCTCTCATAAGACAGTAAGGAACGTCGCTTCCAAGTTTTAGAGCGATATCAGCCAGCTCTTTTCTGCTGATTTTTAGTCCAAACAGTATATTCATACCATAAAGAACCGCTGCGCAGTCACTGCTGCCGCCGGCCAATCCAGCGGCAACAGGAATAGTTTTATGCAGTTCAATAAAAACTCCCTGTGAAATTCCATACTTAGTTCTTATTATATCTGCTGCCTTATATGCAAGGTTTCTGCTGTCTAACGGAAGCCATTCCAAATTTGACTTTAATTTTATATAAGGCTTGTCTATCTTTTTGATATATACCCTATCATAAAGCTCAACCGTCTGCATAATCATCTTAAGCTCATGATATCCATCATCCCTTTGGCCGACTACATCAAGAGTCAGATTGATTTTTGCTCTGGCTTTCAAGTTAATATAATTCATGTTTTCACCTATGTACAATTTAATATAGCTTAAATTATAATTATTTTGTACACAAAATACAATCGTTTGTATACAATAATCTTTAACTCAAATTTAAACTTTTTTTGTCAATAAAGTATAAAACGGCAGGTTATAGTAACCTGCCGTCTTGCTATTGTCATACATCATTAAATTACTGGTCATTCCTTATTATAAGCTCTGGCGCTTTAATGCTCACATAACTATTTTTTTCTACTGAGCTTGTTATAAATGAGTTTCCGCCTACAACCGAATTTTCTCCTATAACCGTATCTCCGCCCAATACAGTAGTATTTGCATAAATGGTTACATTATCTTCCACTGTTGGATGTCTCTTAATCCCTGATAGTGACTGTCCCTTCCTTGGAGAAAGTGCTCCAAGAGTAACACCCTGGTATATCTTAACCCACTTTCCTATAACTGTTGTTTCACCTATAACAATTCCAGTGCCATGGTCTATAAAGAAATACTCTCCTATTTCTGCGCCAGGATTTATATCTATTCCCGTTTTGCCATGTGCGTATTCTGTCATCATACGAGGAACAAACGGAACCTTTCTTTTATAAAGCTCATGAGCTATACGGTATACAAATATTGCATAAAATCCGGGATAAGATAAGACAATTTCCGATTTGCTCATTGCCGCTGGATCACCTTCATAATTAGCAGTAACGTCTTTTAAAAGCATTTCCTGAAGATTAGGAAGCTCATTTATAAACTCGTCACATATATTATCAAGCTCATCTGGTTTAAAAACTCTCTTCACATTTGTACACTTGCTCAACGACAGCGAAAGCTCCAGCTGAGTCTTTAGCTGGTAGTATATGCTTATGAGTGTTTTTTCTACAAACTCAGGCGCAGTCATGCCCCGCAGCGTACTGACACCAAAATATGCAGGAAAAAGTATTCTCTCAATTTCATTCAATATATCGACTACTTCTTTTCTGTCAGGCAGTTTCATTTCACCGCAGTATATAGGCATATCCTCTTCACAGGCATAGTTAACAGCAATTTTTCTGACGGCGTTTTTAAATGTTGATTCTTTTCCTGTAACCATATTTTAACCTCATTTCATGCATTATAATTCCTAGCGATATACTATGGTATTATATCAGATTTGATACATTTGTCAATATAAAAAATACAGGCTGTCCAATTGAACAGCCTGATAATTATAAATCGAATAACGACATCTGGTCAGATTCCGGTATGCCTCTAAGCACTCCATTTTCCTTTAAAAGTTCTACAATACTGGCGCCTGCAGATGTTCTGTTTTTAAATTCATCTATGGTTCTGAACTCACCCTCGTCTCTTCCGTCTACAATGCTCTGTGCTACAGACAGACCCAATCCCTGCAGCGAATTGAAAGGAGGTATAAGTCCCTCTGGAGTTACAATAAATTTTCTGGCATCTGATTTATACAAATCAATTGGGAGGAAATTGAAGCCTCTTTCATAAAATTCTATCACTATTTCCAAAACTGTCGCCTTATTCAGTTCCTTTGTAGTTGCGTCATTTCCTTTGTCATTGATTTCTTTAAGCGCTGCCTTAGCAACATCTTCACCCTTACACATTGAAGTATAATCAAAATCATCAGACGCGCGGACAGTAAAATATGTGGCATAATAAGCCTCAGGATAGTTTATTTTAAAATAGGCTATTCTGTATGCCATCATAACGTAAGCGGCTGCATGGGCTTTAGGGAACATGTATTTTATCTTTAAGCAGCTGTCAATATACCACTGTGGTACATTATGCTCCTTCATATATTCTATATCTTCTTCCGCAAGGCCCTTGCCCTTTCTAACCTTCTCCATTATTTTAAAGGCTTTTTTATTTTCCAGTCCCTTTGTTATAAGATAACTCATAATACTGTCACGTGTAGAGATAGTTTCTTTCAGCGTTATCGTTCCGTCAGCTATGAGTTCTCTTGCATTTCCTACCCAAACATTCGTACCATGAGAAAGTCCTGAAATCCTGAGTAAGTCTGAAAATGTTTCAGGTTTCGTTTCAATAAGCATGTTTCTTACAAATCTTGTACCGAACTCCGGTACACCTAAGGTTCCTGTGGGGCAGTTAATCTGCTCAGGAGTAAGGCCAAGTGCTGCCGGGGACTGAAACAGAGACATGGTTTCCCTGTCATCCAGCGGGACAAGCTGGGGATTAAATCCCGTAATATCATAGAGCATACGTATAAACGTAGGATCATCATGACCCAGAAGGTCAAGCTTCAGGATACGTCCGCTTATGGAATGATAATCGAAATGAGTCGTAATTATAGTTGAGTCAACATCATCTGCCGGATGCTGTATAGGGCAAAACTCATAAATATCCTTATCCTTCGGGACAATCATAAGTCCGCCTGGGTGCTGTCCGGTTGTCCTCTTTACCCCCGTACATCCGTTAACCAGCCTGTTCATTTCAGCATTGTGCAGCGTGAGGTTGTGGTCATCAACGTATCTTTTTACATATCCAAATGCGGTTTTATCTGCCAGCGTACCTATTGTCCCGGCCTTAAATACATGTCCTTTGCCAAAAAGCACCTCTGTATAAGCATGTGCCTGCTGCTGATACTCACCTGAAAAATTTAGGTCTATATCCGGCTCTTTATCTCCGTCAAAGCCCAAAAATGTTTCGAACGGTATATCATGTCCGTCCTTTTTCATCATTGTTCCGCATTTAGGGCAGACCTTATCAGGCATATCCACACCAGAGCCTCCCTGCATAAATACCTTTTTAACCTCTTCAGACTCAAAATCCGAATATTTGCAGTTGGGACACACATAATGCGGCGGAAGTGCGTTAACTTCTGTGATACCTGTCATATTCGCAACAAAGGATGAACCTACAGAGCCTCGGGAGCCTACCAGATAACCATCATCATTTGATTTCCAAACAAGCTTCTGGGCTATTATGTACATGACAGAAAATCCGTTTTTAATGATTGATTTAAGCTCCTTATCAAGTCTTTCTTCTACAATCGGCGGAAGCGGGTCTCCATAAATTGAATGAGCTTTATCCATCGCAATCTGCTGTATCTGTTCCTCCGCACCTTCAATTTTTGGCGGAAATGTTCCGTCCGGAACAGGCTTTATCTGTTCTATCATATCGGAAATAAGGTTTGTATTGGTTATAACTACCTCTTTTGCCTTTTCCTCTCCCAGATAATAGAATTCTCTGAGCATTTCCTCTGTAGTTCTGAAATAAAGCGGCGGCTGCTTTTCCGCGTCCTCAAAGCCCTTTGCATACATAAGTATTTTTCTATAAACAGAATCATCAGGGTCAATAAAATGGCAGTCGCATGTTGCAGCAACAAGCTTATTATGTTCTTCACCAAGCTGTACTATTTTTCTGTTAAAATTCTTTATGTCCTCAACCGAATTAACTGCAGGAACTCGGTCAGAATCTACCATAAACATGTTGTTGCCAAGAGGCTGTATTTCGAGGTAATCATAAAAATTTACTATATTGTCTATATACTCTTTAGGCCTCATATCAAGCAAAGCTCTGTAAAGTTCGCCAGCCTCACAAGCGCTTCCAATAATAAGCCCTTCTCTGTACTGCATAAGCTTACTTTTTGGTATTCTTGGCTGCTTATGATAATATTCAAGATGTGACATAGATATAAGCTCATATAAATTCCTAAGTCCCGTAAGATTTTTTACAAGAATAATCGTATGATATGATTTCAGCTTGCTGTAATTAACAGTTCTGCTGGAATATATGTTTATTTCATCGAGATTATTTACGCCGTTTTCCTCAAGCATGTCCACTAGCTTTAGGAATATTTCAGCTGTAGCCTCGGCGTCATTTACAGCCCTGTGATGTCCCTCAAGACTTACGCCAAGGCGCTTTGCAACAACATCAAGCTTATGCTTTTTCAAGTCCTTAAGCAGCGTTCTTGACAGTTCAAGAGTATCAAGTATTGTATTATGTCTGTTTTTAATTCCAAGTTCGTCAGCCTTTATACGGACAAATCCCGTATCAAATGATGCGTTATGAGCGACAAGAACTGCATCCCCGACAAAATCAAGAAACTCCGGCAGTACTTCACCAATTTTTCTCTGTCCGGCAAGCATATCATCTGTTATATTCGTAAGATTTATGATTTCTTCAGACAGCTTTTCTTCCGGGTCAATAAATGTTGAATACCGGTCTATAATCTGCCTGTCTTTTATTTTTACAGCGCCGATTTCCGTTATCTTTCCTTTTTCTTTATTAAGACCCGTTGTCTCAATATCAAATACAACATACTCATCATCATAGGATTGTCCATGACTGTTTATTACTACTTCACCCAAATCATCAATGAGATAGGCCTCAACTCCATAAATAACTTTAATTTTATTGGCCTCCGCAGCGTCCATAGCGTCAGGATATGCCTGTACAACGCCGTGATCCGTAATTGCAATTGCTTTATGTCCCCACTTCGCGGCTCTTTTAATGTATTCCTTAACACCGGTAACAGCATCCATGGCGCTCATTGTAGTATGTAAATGGAGCTCAACGCGCTTTTCATCACTCTCATCAGTTCTTGCTGGAGGCCTGTCCGCTTTCACAATGCTTCTTGACATAATAATTATCTCTTTAGCGTATTTATCAAACTGAACCTCGCCTTTAACACGAACATAAGCGCCTTTAAGTGCAGATTTTATGCCTCCGTCACAGTCATATGGCTTTTTATCAGTAAAGAATTTGACAGTTGTTGAGTCGCTTCCATCAGTAATATCAAAGGATACAATATATCTGTCACCTTTAATTTCTCGTTCCTCAAGATTGAATATATCGCCTTCTATTATTACCTTTTCTCCCTCAATCTTGGTGTCTCTTATTTTGGTAATCTCACCTCTAATATCTTCCTTACCTATTATTATACCTTTTACAATGTTTGCCTGGGTTTCATCTGCTTTTGCCGTTTCCTTGGCGGTTTCAACCATTACCTGTTCGCTGATTATGGCATTAACAAGCTGTTTTTCATATGACAGATGTTTTTCATCATATTCTTTCAGTTCTTCCTCAGTCAGTTTTTTATTCTTAAACATAATTGAGACGTTAACTCCCGTCTCATCTTTAATTCGTTCCTCTATGTATTTGTCTGCACCCTTTTTATATAAATAAAATGCAGCATTATGTCCGGTTAAAATTAATATCTTTCCTTTTTCTTCTTTAATCTCACAATCATCAAAAATACAGCCGCAGACCGGGCTCTCATTAGAAAGCTGACACGCAGCGTCCTTCCAAATAAAATCAAAAGCAGTTCTGGGGCTTTTATCTTCAATATCATATTTTATTCTGATTTTTACTTCATTTGCCGCATTTATTGTATCAAATATTGCCTTTTCCATTAAAGCCTTATACTTGGTCGGTATAAGGCTTTTTGATAAAACTTCTGCCTGAAGAAGTTTTGTGCTTTTTGAAATTGTAAGTTTCTCGACAAAGGCCTCTGAAAATGCTTCCCTTACTGTATTTTCAGCATTTACCTTTCCAAAAACATTTAAAAACTTTTCATGCATTACATTTCACCTGTTTCTTACAGCTTTTCAATTTCCTTGAGCAGCTCCTGTACAAGGCTGTTTTCAGGAACCTTTCTGAGTATTTCGCCTTTTTTAAATATAAGACCCTCACCGTTTCCTCCAGCTATGCCTATATCTGCTTCTCTTGCCTCGCCGGGCCCGTTAACAGCACAGCCCATAACAGCGACCTTAATATTTTTATCTATATTCTTTATTTTTTCTTCAACCTCATTAGCTATTTTAATCAGGTCTATACAGGTTCTTCCACAGGTTGGACATGAGATAAACTCTACACCGAATTTTCTAAGATTTAAGTCCTTGAGTATTTCTTTAGCAGCATATACTTCCTCAACCGGGTTGCCTGTAAGGGAAACTCTTATTGTATCACCTATTCCCATAGAAAGTATCGCTCCAATACCAACGGCCGATTTTATTGTCCCGCCCCATACGGTACCGGCTTCAGTAATACCCACGTGCAGAGGATAGTCAACCGTATTTGAAAGAAGGTCATAAACCTCAATTGAAAATGGCACGTTAGATGCTTTTATTGATATGGCTGTATCATAAAAATCATTTTCTTCAAGCAGCTTTACATGTCCTAAAGCGCTCTCTACAAGCCCTTCCGGGGTAACTCCGCCATACTTATCAATTATGTGTTTTTCCAAGGAACCGGAATTCACGCCAATCCTTATGGGAATTCCGTTCTTTTTTGCCATATTAGAAACCTGCTTTACTCTATCAGAGCTTCCTATGTTTCCCGGATTTATCCTTATTTTATCTACTCCGTTTTCCATACACTTCAGTGCGAGCCTATAGTCAAAATGTATATCAGCTACAAGCGGAATATTAATTCTGCTTTTTATATCTCTAATTGCCTCGGCCGCCTGCATATCTGGCACAGCTACTCTGATTATTTCGCATCCGGCTTCTTCAAGACCTTTAATCTGTTCTACAGTTGCATTTACATTTCTTGTATCTGTATTGCACATAGATTGGATTGCTATTGGATTGTTTCCTCCGATTTTCACTCCGCCTATGCTTATCTCTCTTGTTTTTCTTCTAGTATATTTCATATAATTCATCACCGTATTAGATTCACTATATCGTTAAACGCAATAAAAACCATAAATACCATTAAAAGAATAAACCCTGCTAAGTGTATTCTTCCCTCAATCTCAGGATTAACCGGCCTTTTCCTCACACCCTCAGCAATCAAGAATGCCAGCCTTCCTCCGTCCATTGCAGGTATAGGAAAAAGATTTAGTATTCCAAGATTAGTACTTAAAAGTGCCGACAGGGCAAACAGGTTAAGCAGAGCATCCTTGAAGCCATATGCCATTCCGGCCTCATAGGTATCTCCTATTGTATTAATTATGCCAATAGGTCCTGAAACCTCTTCAGATTTAACCTGGAAAGTAAATATTCTTACAAATCCGCTTACAACAGACTTTACAAAATAGACCATAGTTCCTAAATCAGCTTTAGCGGTTTCCAGAATACTTGAGCGTTCAAAACCATCTATTTTATCTGAAAACAGTCCATATCTGCCGTCAAAATTAAATCCCAGCATATACCTTCCGCTTTCCTCATCAAGCCTAGGAGTAACCGACATACTTGTTTTTTCTCCGTCTCTCACCACAACCATGTTAACAGGCTGGCCTGTTGCAACTAAATTTACGGCAGGAGAAAAGTCCTGGTAAATTAATATCCTTTTACCATTAACCTTAACAATTTTGTCACCTGCCTCAAGCCCTGCCTCGTAGGCCGGACTGTTGTCGTTTACTGATTTCACCTCGGGAACCAAAAATCCGTTCATTCCTAAAAGTATGAATATAAGCAGAAAGGCTAACACAAAGTTCATAGCTGGACCTGCAAAAATAACCGCAATTCTTTGAAGAACGGTTTTTTTGCTGAACGAGCGTGACGGGTCATAATCTTTGTCAACCATATCCGTATATTCTTCGTCAGCCTCTCCCTGCATACGGCAGTAGCCGCCCAGCGGGAGCATCCTCAAAGAATATTCAGTCTCCCCTTTTTGTTTCGAATATATCAGAGGCCCCATTCCTACTGAAAATTCTTCAACACGTATACCCACCCTTTTAGCCACAAAAAAGTGTCCAAGTTCATGGACAATTATTATGACTGAAAAAACTACAATTGATATAATTATCGACAATTTTTAATTCTCCTTAGTCTTTATTAGAGCGCTTGAATAATCTTTTGCCCATTTGTCGGCTTCTACAAGATCTTCAACCGAATAGTCATATTTAACAGTATATGAGTCCATTGTTTTTTCTATTATATCTGCTATGGCTAAAAATCCAATTTTATCGTCAAGAAAAGCTGATACAGCTATTTCATTTGCTCCATTCATAACAGCAGGCATAGTTCCGCCGCATTTTATTGCCCTGTAGGCAAGGGAGAGGCATCTAAACGTATCCATATCCGGCTTCTCAAATGTCAGTGTATTTCTCTTTTCGAAGTCAATTTTAGGAAAGCTGTTTTTTACCCTTTTGGGATAAGTTAAGGCATATTGTATAGGCACCTTCATGTCCGGCTCTCCAAGCTGAGCTATTACCGCACCGTCCTCATATTCTACTGCCGAGTGAACAATGCTCTGCGGATGTATCAAAACTTCTATTTCATCTACATCAACATCAAACAGCCACTTTGCCTCAATAAGCTCCAGTCCCTTGTTCATCAGCGTTGCCGAATCAATTGTAACCTTTTTTCCCATGCTCCAATTAGGATGCTTTAAGGCGTCCGAAGCCTTAACATCCTTAAGCTGCTCTCTTTTCATTCCTCTAAACGGTCCGCCCGAGGCTGTTAAAAGTATACGTCTTATTTTATTTTCGCGGTTTCCCCTAAGACTTTGAAAAATAGCCGAATGCTCACTATCTACCGGATATATTTTTACTCTGAATTTTTTTGCGGCGTTAATTATCAGCTCCCCTGCGGACACAAGGGTTTCCTTGTTAGCAAGAGCGATGTTTTTACCGGCTCTTATGGCTTCAAAAGTCGGTATTATTCCAATATTGCCCACGACCGATGTTACGACCGTATCACTTTTTTCGTATACAGCAGCGGCTGTTAAGCCGTTTATTCCGCTTACAATTTCAGTTTCACAGTCCTTAACTTTACTCTTAAGTATTGCCGCTTTTTCACTGTCCATAACAGCGGCAACAGCGGGTTTAAATTCTCTTATCTGCCTTTCAAGCAAATCAATATTGCTGTTAGCAGTAAGAGCGCAGACATTAATGCCGCCTATTTCCCTTACAACATCTAGTGTCTGAGTTCCAATTGAGCCAGTAGATCCCAATATACTTATATTTTGTGCCATTACAAATTCCTCCGTTACAGGACGGTTATAAGATAGAACATGGAATAATAAACTACCGGGGCAGCAAAAAGCACACTGTCAAATCTGTCAAGCACACCGCCGTGACCGGGCATTATTTTTCCAAAGTCTTTAATTCCCACATATCTCTTCATAGCCGAAGCGGCCAAATCGCCAATCTGTGAAAAAATAGAACCAACAAAGCCAGTTATAAAGCATAAAAGTACCGTATCAACGCCTTCAAGCTGATTTTTCATCTCAAGCACAACTCCGAACACAACGCATATACTTACGGCAACCACAACTCCGCCTATAGCTCCCTCAACGGTCTTTTTCGGTGAAAGCTGCGGTATAAGCTTATGCTTGCCAAATGCCATTCCTGTGAAATATGCTCCTACATCACAGCCAAATGCACTCAGAAATATGAGCCATACAAATAAATGACCATGTGTGTACTGTCTTGTAAGATATACATGCGAGATAAGAAAACATACATAGAAAAATCCAAAAAACGTCACTACACCATCCATAGTATTCCCGCTTTCATGCGTCAGGACAACATAAATAAGTATTGCCAGCATAAAAAGCGTTACAAACACATTTAGGAGCGAGGCAGTATAAATAACCCTCTCTATAAACGCCATATAAATGACGGCAGCTCCAAAGCCTATGTAATGGACAGGCTTTATAAATCCGCTGAATGCCTTATAAAGCTCATAAAGTCCTATTAAAGAAACAACGGTCATTGCAATTTTAAGGGGCAGGCCGCCCAATACAACGAATATGATAAGCAAAGGAAGCGCAACAAGCGCCGATATTATTCTTGTCTTCATAATGCCACTCCTATTTATCTGCCGCCGAAACGCCTGTCTCTGTTTTGATAATAACAGATATCCCCATATAAATCTTCTTCGTTATAGTCCGGCCACAATTTATTATTGAATACAAATTCAGAATATGCAATCTGCCATAAAAGAAAATTACTTATTCTTTCCTCTCCGCTGGTCCTAATTATCAGCTCAGGGTCGGGATAAAATCCTGTATCAAGACTCTCGGATATCATTTCTTCTGAAATATCCTCAGCATGTATTTCTCCATTTTCTATTCTGGAGGCAATTTTTTTAAAGCCTCTCAAAATATCGTCTCTTCCGCCATAGTTGAGTGCAATATGGAGGTTCAAGCCGCTTTTGTCTGAAGAAATTTTTTCAATAAGTTTTATTTTTTCCTGTATATCTTTATCAAGTCTGCTTCTTTCACCGATTATGTCGATTTTAATATTTTCCTTATCGGCTTTCGCAACATATCTGTCCAAATAGTTTCTCAATAGATCCATTATACCGCCGATTTCTTCCTGGCTTCTTTTCCAGTTTTCGGTGGAAAACGCATATACCGTAAGATGCTCTACACCGAGCTTGTCGGCAGCCTTTGTTATATCCTCAAGTGTATCAGCACCGGCTTTATGTCCAAGCTTTCTTGGAAGCATTCTTTTTTTAGCCCATCTTCCGTTTCCGTCCATAATAATGGCTATATGCTTTGGAAGTCTATCAAAGTCTATTTCATCTTTAAGTGATTTCATGCTATCCTCCGTTATTTAAAAAGCCCCATTAAAGCGCACTCCAAACAGAGCACACCGCAGGGGCATATTGTTTTATACCGAAAGAATATCCTTGCTCTTGCTTTCGATTTTTTTATCGATATCAGCAATGTATTTATCAGTAAGCTTTTGTATTTCATCAAGAAGGTCATCCAATACGTCCTCAGAAAACTCGCCCTTCTTCTCCTGTTTTTTGAAAACATCAACGGCGTCTCGTCTGATGTTTCTTATAGCAACCTTTGAGTCCTCTCCTTTTTTCTTAACTTCTTTAGTAAGCTCTTTTCTTCTTTCTTCAGTAAGCTCAGGAAAAACAAGTCTGATTACTTTTCCGTCATTTGAAGGGTTTATTCCCAGGTCTGATGTATTAATGGCCTTTTCAATTGCTTTAAGAAGGCTTGATTCCCATGGCTTTATCTCAATTAATCTGGCTTCAGGAACAGTTATATTTCCCACCTGATTGATGGGTGTCGGAGTTCCATAGTAATCTACTGTAATTTTATCAAGTACCTTTGGGTTCGCCCTTCCTACTCTTATTGTTGAGTAATCACTCTCAAGAGCTGCAAGCGTTTTTTTCATTTTTTCTTCATAAACTAATGTTTGTTCTGACATGTTCCGGCCTCCCTAAATTTTGTTTTTCAATTAACCTACCGTTACAACGGTGCCTATTTTCTCGCCCTTAACTGCTCTCATAAGAGAATTTTCCTCGTTAAGGCCAAATATGAGCACCGGTATTTTCTGTTCATAGCAAAGACTCGCTGCCGATGTATCTACCACACGCAGTCCCTGTCTTATAATATCCTGGCACTTAATTTCATCAATTTTTTTCGCATTGGGATTTGTTTTCGGGTCACTGTCGTAAACTCCGTCTACATTTTTTGCAAATAAAAGTATATCCGCCTCAAGCTCGGCACCTCTTAGTGCAGTAACAGTATCAGTAGAAAAATACGGATGTCCTATACCTGCCGCAAATATTACAACTTCCCCAGCCTCAAGCCTGGAAGCGGCCTTTTCTTTTGAAAACTGTTCCGTAACGGTACCGATAATAATTGGCGTCTGGACTGTTGCCTTAACGCCCTTCTGCCTGAAAGCATCAGCAACATATACAGCATTCATTACTGTAGCAAGCATTCCAATCTGATCTGCCTTAGTCCTGTCCATTTCAGCATTAGAACTCCTGCCGCGCCATATATTGCCTCCGCCTATTACTAAAGCGACCTGAGTACCCATATCAAGAATTGACTTAATTTGCTCTACAACGGCAAAAATCGTGTCATTATCATACATAACACCCTCTTTATCCCCTGCGAGAGCTTCACCGCTCAATTTGAGTATAATTCTTTTGTACATTAAAAGCACATCCCCTTAATTTTTACTCATATATAAATTAACACATTTTATGAAAAAATTCCACATAAAAATGAACATTTAGTCCTTAGCCTTTATAATAAGTGCCAAACCCTCTTTCAGTGTATAGGACGCAGTATTTCCTTTCATAACATTGCTGACTCCCCTTGGAGAGTTCATGTATAAAGTTTCGTTATTAAGAGGATACTCTAAACCTTCTGTAGATACGCCCGCAGTCTCCTTGGTTATTGGTATGAAAGATACTATATCACCTTTTTTACCTTCAACAACAGTTTTATCTGTGCAGAGCATTATTAAATTATTTTCGTTTACAATAATACCTTTTTTCCCAATATCATTTATTTTCATAAGAAGAAATATGTTTGCCAAAGTATGATCCATACGGCTTCCAATTCCACCCATTATCACAATATCGTCAGCGCCTATATCTGCTGCATGCCTTATACCAAGCTCCATATCAGTTTCGTCTTTTCTGCACGGAACCTGTTTCAGCTCAATATTCTGTTTTTTATAATATTCAAGTACCTCAGCCTGCACACTGTCAAAATCACCGACTATAAAATCTGGTGTAATTCCAAGCTTCATTGTATGACGCATACCTCCGTCACAGCATATTATCACAGCATCCTTTAGATACTCTGTGCAAAAACTGTAGTCATTAATATCGGCATTTCCAAATATAACTGCCTTCAATTTAATCATACTCCTTAATAACAGCGAGCATATCTTTGGCGGCTTTTTCTATATCATTGGCCCCCATTACAGCCGAACCGGCAACAACAACATCAACACCGCTTTCCATTACGTCTCTGATATTATCAAGATTTACGCCGCCGTCTATTTCTATTTCATATGAATAGCCTTTTTCTTCACGAAGCCTTTTAAGTTCCTTTATTTTCTCAAGACAGTCTGTAATCAACTTCTGACCGCCAAAACCAGGCTCAACCGTCATAACAAGGACAAGGTCAGTTTTATCCAAATAATCAGTTATAGCTGTCACTGGAGTATTGGGTTTTATTGTAATTCCAGCATTTACCCCAAGAGATTTAATTTTTTCTAACACCATGCCCGGATTTTCAGTTGCTTCAACATGGAAATTTACTATATCTGCTCCAGCCTTAACAAAGTCCTCGATATACCTTTCAGGCTCTACTATCATAAGATGCACGTCAAAAACCATGCCGCATGACTTCCTGATACATTTATAAACAGGCGCACCAAAACTGATATTTGGTACAAAAACACCGTCCATAACATCAATATGCAGATACTGGGCGCCAGCTCTTTCTATTTTTTCAAGCTGCTCATTAAGTATACCAAAATCGGCGGAGAGCATTGATGGAGAAAGCTTTTTCATTTCATTCTTTTCCTTTCCTCAACTAACTCGTTATATATGTCTTTATATCTCAAATATCTTGACTCGCTTATATTTATCCCAACCTGAGATTTTATACCGCAGTACTGGCTGTCCTCGTTGATATGTTTACAGCCCGTGTAACGGCAGTCTTTCAAATATGGCTCAAATTCTCTAAAGTAGTTCTCAAGTTCATCAGGCTCTATACCGCTCATATCAAGAGAAGTAAATCCCGGAGAATCAACTATATAGGTATTTTCATCAAGCTTCATAAGCTCTGATTGGCGTGTCGTATGCTTGCCTCTCTCTATTTTTCGGCTAATTTCTCCTACCTGAGCGTTTATTTCAGGATCAATCATATTAAGCACACTTGATTTCCCTACGCCTGACGGCCCCGCCAGAACAGATATTTTCCCTGCAAGCCTCTTATTAAGTTCATCAATCCCAACATTTAAAGCCGCACTGATTGGAAGAACATCAAAACCTGCCTTTGAATAAAGAGAACAAATTTCTCTGTACTTTTCATCTCTGTCCAGATCAGTTTTATTTATGCAGATCAATATATCAAGCTTTTGCTGCTCTGCCAGCACAATAAATCTGTCCATTATATCCGGATTAAAGTCTGGACTGACAGAAGCAAACACAATCACAGCCTGATCTATGTTTGCTACCCTCGGCCTTATAAGCAGATTTTTTCTTTCCTCAATTATATCCAGACTTCCCTTTTTGTTTTTTTCATCAATTATGCTTATTTGTACATAATCTCCTACCGTCGGTTTTATTCCCTCTTTTCTGAATTTTCCTCTTGCACGGCACTCGTATACTCCATGCTCAGTTGAGATGTAATAAAATCCGCCTATTCCTTTAATTATTGTACCTTTAAGCATATATTCACCCTTTACTCCATGCTACCGATTACTGGAACGTCATCTGTGTTGTCTGTTCCCGCCGGTTCCTGAGTAGAATTGGAACCGCTGTTTGTATTTGAATTTGTATTTGAACCTATAGTGTTAGAATTATTGTTCTGTGTATTTGATGAATTGTTTGTTGGAGGGGCTGCTGGCCTTCCCGAACTCACAACTATATCTATTGAACTGTTTTTAAGTATCTCTTCGCCAGGATTTGCGGTTTGTGTAATAACATATCCCTTTGCCACAGACGAGCTTGTTGTATAAGAAACATTGCCGACAGTAAGTCCGCTTGATGTAATCTTATTTTTTGCGTCAGTCTCTGAAAGCCCTACAACATTTGGAACTACCGCGTTTAGGCTGTCCTGGTCACGGCATATTGTAAGAACGACTTCAACAGACTCAGTGACCTGAGAATCTCCTTCAGGAGACTGTTTAATAACAGTACCTTCAGGATGGGACTCATCATACTCATATTCAATAATAATATTTGCATTAAGCTCTGAGCTGGTTATTTTCGCAATAGCTAAGCTTTCTTCCTCACCCACAACATTGGGCATGCTGTAAACGTTTGCGCCGGAGCTTACCGTAACTATTATTTCCATTTTGTCTGTTATTGAAACTCCCTCGTCGATATCCTGGGTAAGAATAGTGTCCTGAGGCTCTATGCTGTCAACAACAGCTCCCTGTACAAGTGTAATTCCAAGCTTCTCAGCATCTGCTTCAGCATCTGTCAAAGTCATTCCGACAAAGTTCGGCACCGTTTTCGATTTGTTAAATACGGCTGCCGCATTATCAAATACATTAAAGAATTTAATACCTACAAAAACTATAACGCCGATTATTGCAAACGCCGTTATTACAGCAGCAATAGTGACCTTTTTTTCCTGACGTTTTTCTTCATCAAATTCTTTAAAGTAGTCGTCGAAGTCATCATCATAGTCGTCTAAATCGTCATCATAATCGTCATCATAATCATCATTTTCACTGTTAAGTTTAAGCTTCTTGCTATATTTTTCAAATCCTACGCTGCTTTTAGGGAGTTTAATATTTTTAGCCAGTTCTACCTTAATCTCAGGCTCCTCATCCTCAAACTCTTCGTCATCGTCATACTCGCCGTCGTCATCGTAGTCGTCAAAGCCGTCATCCTGATATTCGTCATCATAGCTATCTTCTTCAGGCTCTATTCCTATATCCTCAAGAGACATTTGTCCCTCAAGCCTGTCATCTTCCTCATCATTATTTTCTGAAATTTCCTCAGCCGCAGCTTCACTTATATGGCTTCCAACAACGGCCGAAGCCGCCGTTGCCGCAGCTGCCTCTTTAGCCATTCTTCTGCGTTCCGCTCTTCTTTCTGAACCTGATTTGAATTCCTCGCTGTCAGGCTCATTCTTCTTTTCAGCTGCTTTTGCTTTTGCAACTCTGGCAGCCTCAATTATTGCAAGCTTAATATCAGATATAAGAAGGTCAATATTATCATAGCGTTCATCGGCTTTTTTTTGTGTCGCCTTTCTGATTATTCCTTCCAGTCCTCTTGTTACTTCCGGATTATATTGTTTAATGTCCGGCAGTTCTTCGTTAAGGTGCTTAAGAGCGACAGCAATCGAACTGCTGGCGTCAAAGGGTACATGTCCGGTTATCATTTCAAACATTGTAATTCCAAGAGAGTAAATATCGCTTTTTTCATTAATATATCCCCCTCTGGCCTGTTCAGGTGAAAAATAATGTACTGAACCCATTGCGTTTACATCAGCGGCGTATGTATTTGTAGTAGCGGCGCGTGCTATGCCAAAGTCAGTGACCTTTATAGTCCCGTCAACGGCAACAAGTATATTTTGAGGCTTAATATCTCTATGTACCACATGGTGCTTATGTGCGTGTGAAAGCGCTGATGCTATCTGCAGAGACACACTTAAAGTTGTAAGCGTATCAAAGGGAGCTTTTTCATCAATTGTTTTCTTAAGGGACTGTCCGTGGACATATTCCATTACTATATAGTTTATTCCTCTGTCCTCACCTACATCGTAAACACGAACAATATTATGATGAGAGAGACTTGCGGCAGCGCTTGCTTCCGAGCTGAATTTAGTCAAGAACTCAGCATTTTCTGCATATTCATCCTTAAGCACCTTGACTGTAACAAATCTTCCAAGTCTCATATCTCTTGCTTTATAAGCGTAGGCCATTCCGCCTGAACCAAGTTTGTCGATAATCTGATATCTCTTACTGATAACAGTACCTTTTTCCAACATTATTAATTATCCACCCTTCTATCTGCAAGAATAACGGAAATATTATCGTAACCGCCATTTTTATTTGCAAGCTCAACAAGCATATCTGCTTTTTTATCAAGCCCTGTTTTCTTCTTCAAAATCTTCTCTATCTCTTTGTCGGAAACCATCGTCGGAAGCCCGTCGGAACAAAGAAGAATTATGCTGTCCTCCGAAAGAGGCTGTATAAAAGTATCCGCAGGCATTGTTTGTTCAATTCCCACTGCCTTTGTAATCATATTCCTTTTAGGATGAACTCTTGCTTCTTCAATGCTTATTTTCCCCATACGCACCATTTCCATAACAAAAGAATGGTCCTTGGTTATCTGTCTGAGTCCATTTTTATCACAGATATAAATTCTGCTGTCTCCTATGTGTATTCCATATAATTTATTATTGCACACTGCGGCGGCGCTGAATGTCGTTCCCATTCCTTTAAATGAAGGGTCGTTTTCAGCCATTTCAAAAATTTTACGGTTGCTGTAGCTAAGCGCATCTACAAAAGCATCCAATACATCTGAGCACTCATTTATAACACAGCGTGACTCAATGTATTCATTAAAAAATTTCACAGCCGACTGGCTTGCAATCTCACCGGCGTTATGGCCTCCCATGCCGTCGGCAACAATAAAATATTCAAATTCTGTATCCGGGTTTTCTGATATGTAAATGGAATCTTCGTTTTGGCTCCTGACTCTGCCCAAATCACATCTTCCGACAGCACCCATAGTATCACCTCTTTTGTGTAGCTTTCACTTCATCTCATCCTTATATCGTTTTCTAAGCTGTCCGCATGCTGCGTCAATATCTCCCCCAAGGCTTTTTCTTACAGTAGTCTCAATTCCCCTTGAGAGAAGTATATCTTCAAAACGTTTTATAGTCTCGTTAGTACTTTTTACATAGTCTTTTTCCTTTACATCGTTAATTGGGATTAGATTAACATGGCAGAGCATACCTTTAAGCTTTGACGCAAGTTCCTTTGCATTGTCCGCACTGTCATTTACTCCCTTAATTAATGAATACTCAAAGGTAATTCTTCTTTTTGTTTTATCAGCATAAAATCTGCAGGCTTCAAGCAGTTTATCCATTGGATTTGCCTTTGAAACCGGCATAAGCCTGTTTCTAATCTCATCATTTGGGGCGTGAAATGAAACAGCAAGTGTTATCTGCAGCTCTTCATCTGCAAGGTCGTACATCTTATTTATAAGACCGCATGTAGAAAGCGTTATGTGTCTCTGCCCCATATTTTTGCCGTCTTTAGAGTTTATAAGCTTTATAAATTTTAATACATTATCGTAGTTATCAAGCGGCTCGCCGCTTCCCATAAGCACTACGCCGGATATAGTTTCGCCTTTATCCCTCTCTATTTCATAAACCTGAGAAAGCATCTCTGCGGGAGTGAGGCTTTTTTCAACGCCGTCTATTGTAGACGCACAAAATGTGCACCCCATTCGGCAGCCGGCCTGAGTTGAAATGCATACCGTATTTCCGTAAGAGTAGTGCATAAATACGCTCTCTATTATATAATTATTTTCCAGCTCAAACAAGTATTTTGTCGTATTATCAATTTTTGAAACAAGCTTTTTTACCTGTTTAACTGCACCTATTTCATAATTTTTTCTGAGCTTCTCACGGAGCGCCTCAGACAGGTCAGTCATTTCATCAAAGCTGTTTGCATATTTTATATGAAGCCATCTAAATATCTGTTTTGCTCTGAATTTGGCCTCGCCTATACTCACCATTTCAATTTGTAGTTCTTCAAGCGTTAATGATTTTAAATCCTTTTTCATTTATTAGCCTTTCTTTCTCATAGCAGCTATAAAAAAGCCGTCCGTTTCATGTTTACCCGGAATGAGCTGTATTTGTCCGTAATCAGCATATTTTTTAAGACTATCAGGAAGATATTGCGTTATATCGATGCTTTCAAAGCCGCCCTTATCCAAAAAATATTTTATATTGCCTTCGTTTTCCTTTTTACAAATGGTGCATGTGCTGTAAACAAGTATTCCTCCCGGCTTAACACATTCAGCTGACGCATCAAGAATTTTCCTTTGCAGTACAGTCAGACTGTCAATATCATTTCCAGTTTTATTTATTTTAATATCCGGTTTTTTTCTAATCAGTCCAAATCCAGAGCAAGGCGCGTCAACGATTACCTTGTCATACTTTTCAAAATCATCCTGATTACTCTGTGCAGCATCTCTAAGTCTTGTTTCAATTATACTAAGGCCAAGCCTTTCAGCAGTCTGTTTAATAAGCTCAATTTTATGAGGGTGGATATCACAGGATACTATCTTCCCTTTGTTGTTCATTTTTTCTGCCGCTAAAAAAGATTTGCCTCCTGGAGCAGCACATACATCTAGCACCGTATCTCCGGGTTTAGGATCCAATATTGAAACTGCAAGCATTGAGCTTTCATCCTGAACATGGAACATTCCATTTTTAAACGCTTCGGTTTCAGATAAATCGGAAAACCCCTTTATATGAAGTGAATTTTCTGCATATTTTCCTTCTGATACCCTTACCCCAAGATTTACAAGCTCTGTCTTTAAAAGATCTGGTGACGTCTTAAGTGCATTAACCGCAAGGCAAACGTCAGGAGCTCTGTTCCCTTCCCTGCATAAATCAATAACCGTATTGTAATCATACTTTGCCAGCCACATTTTAATGAGCCATAAAGGATAAGAATATTTGACTGAAATATATTCCGGCGTACCGGTTTCAGGCAGGCTTATATTTTCCTTGTTTCTTGAAATGTTTCTTAAAACACCGTTTACAAATCCTGACAAAGGCGCAAGCCCTCTTTTTTTAACAAGCTTAACAGCCTCACTGCAGGCCGCTGAATCAGGCACTCTGTCCATAAAAATAATCTGGTAAACAGAAAGTCTGATTACTGAAAGTATAAACGGCTTCATCTTTTCCGTCTTTGTTTTTGAAAAGAGGTTTATAATATAATCGATATATAAAAGGTTCCTAAGCGTACCATTAACACACTCTGTTACAAAAGCCCTGTCTTGCCTTGGCATAGCCCCATTTTGATGCAGATACCTTCTAAGGGTGGTGTTATTATATGCAGCGGCCTCATTTATTTCAGTAAGGATATCGGCCGCTACTTCTCTTGGATTTATTATAATCATATTGATACCTCTTTCATATTTACACATATCAAGTTATTTTACCGCATTTTATGGAATTAATCAACTAATTGAAAATTATTGTAAGATTATATTATATTTTTGCATGTGACTGATAAAAATAAAAAGTAACAAATAAAACTTAAAACATTAAAAATTTTTTAATCACTATTTTAATTAAATTATTATAAAAAACACTGGAAATATTTTCGCCAATATGTTAATATTAATTCGTAAATGATATTCTTTATAAATTAGAACAAATAATCAAGGAGGATGAAAACATGGAACTTAAAGGATCAAGAACAGAAAAGAATCTTATGGAAGCTTTCTCAGGTGAAAGCCAGGCAAGAAACAAATATACATATTTTGCAAGCGTAGCTAAAAAAGAAGGATATGAGCAGATTTCAGCTATTTTCCAGCAGACTGCAGATAACGAAAAAGAACATGCTAAAATGTGGTTTAAAGAGCTTAAGGGAATTGGCAATACAGCTGAAAATCTTCTTGCAGCAGCAGAAGGCGAAAACTATGAGTGGACAGATATGTATGATGGATTTGCTAAAGTAGCTGAAGAAGAAGGCTTTACTGCACTTGCTGCAAAATTCCGTATGGTGGCTGCAATTGAAAAAACACATGAAGAAAGATACAGAAAGCTTTTAAGCAATGTTGAAATGCAGAAGGTATTTGAAAAAAGCGAAGAAACTATGTGGGAATGCCGTAACTGTGGTCATATCGTAATTGGCAAGAAGGCTCCTGACGTATGCCCTGTATGTGCTCACCCTCAGGCTTATTTTGAAGTTAGAAAAGAAAATTACTAATAAAAAACTAACATGTTGATTATACTATTTCCAAAGGAGGATGTTAAATATGAAATTTTACCAGTGTTCACATTGTAAAAACATTATTACCTATGTAGATAATAAGGGTGTCCCTGTTATGTGCTGCGGTGAAAAAATGCAGGAGCTTGTTCCCGGAACTGTAGATGCAGCTGCCGAAAAGCATGTCCCTGTTGTTAAGAAGGACGGAAATAAAGTTACAGTCAGTGTTGGTTCTGTTACACATCCTATGCTTGAGGAGCACAGCATTCAGTTTATTGCTGTTGAAACAAAGCAGGGCAGCCAGATTAAATATCTCAAGCCCAATGAAGCACCTGAAGCAGTATTTGCTATCGCTGACGGAGATGAGTTTGTTGCAGCCTATGAATACTGCAACCTTCATGGTCTTTGGAAATCTTGATAAACTAAAACTCCGGTTTTACCGGAGTTTTTTTATTTCATTATGTGTTTTATTATCTCAAGCAGCCTTTCGTTATCAGTATGTTTTTTAACCGCTATTCTTATATGTTCTTCTGTGAGGCCAATAAAGTCATCACAGTTTCTTGCCTTTATACCGTTTTTTAATAACATTTCCCTAAATCCGCGATTAGGAGATTTAATAAGTATAAAATTTGTATCAGAACTGTATACAAAAACCCCTGATTTTTTAAGACCGTTTATTAAATATTTTCTCTCTGAGCTTATATACTCAATAGCTTTATTCAAATAATCTTTGTCTTGCAAAGCCATAATTCCTGCTATCTGCGCATATGCAGATACAGATGAACTCTGCCCCGAGCCCTTAATCTTTTCAAGTAAAGCTCCATCTGAGCACATACAAAATCCCAGCCTAAATCCAGGCATGCAATAACTTTTTGTAAAGGCGTCAATAACAACTAAATTTTTATATTTATATATAAGATTTTTGACCGACTCTTTTTCATTTGTTATAAAGCCCATGAAGCTTTCATCCACTATAAGGTATGCCCCTTTTTTCTGACATGCTTCAGCCAGTCTATCTATATATTCTTTTTTTATCAGCTCTCCAGTTGGATTGTTCGGGTTGCATATATAAACTATATCTGAATTTACTGCGCTGTAAATATCCGTATCAAATTTATATCCGTTCTCCTGTTTGTATATATAATATGAAATGCCGCAGTCAATAACAGCCAGAGACTTTGAGTAATCCTCATATGTAGGGGCAGCTATTAATGCGCTTTTAGGACATATCGCTATAGGCAGCCTGTATATAATATCATCTGCACCATTACCGCATAATATATTTTCAGCTTTTACCGAATATTTTTCCGAAAGCTTCTTCCTGAGTAATGTGCAGTCTGAATCAGGGTAAAATTCATTAAGCTTCTGATATTTTTCCAAACCGCTAACTGTGGCGGGCATTCCAAGAGGATTTATATTTACTGAAAAATCCAAAATATTTCCGCCTGCTTTTTCTGTGACTTCATCATAATTTATCATATCATTTCTCCAAAAAACAAGGGCGGTACAAACCGCCCTTGTATCAATCCCTTCTTCTTCCGCCAAAGACTACTATCAGCCTTAGGAAGTTCGCCAAGGCTACCGCTGTAGAAGCCACATATGTCATAGCGGCGGCGCTTAATACTTTTTTTGCGCCTTCTATCTCGTCTTCATACAGTATCCTGCTGTCGCCCAAACAAGCAATCGCTCTTTTTGAAGCGTTAAACTCAACAGGAAGCGTAATAACTGTAAAAACAACTGAAAGCCCGAAGAGTACAATTCCCAGTGTTATTAAGGAGTCTCCCATTCTTGAAGAGAAGCTAAAAATCAGACCAAGCAGTATAAGAGGCATAGAAAGCCTTGAACCGATATTCGCAAGCGGAACCATTAGACTTCTGAGCGAAAGAGGAGCATAACCTCTTGCATGCTGTATTGCGTGTCCTGTCTCATGAGCCGCGACTCCGACTGCGGCTATTGAGCTGCTAGAATATACGCTGTCAGAAAGCCTTAATATTTTTTTGCTCGGGTCATAATGGTCGGTAAGATTTCCTGAAACCCTCTCAATACTTACATCATAAATTCCGTTTTGCTCCATAATTCGTCTTGCCGCCTCAGCACCGGTTATTCCAATGCGGCTTGGAACTCTGGAATATTTATTAAAGGTTGAGGAAACCTTTCCCTGTGCAGCCATTGCCAATATAATAGCCGGAAGAACCAAGACCAGATAAGTCCAGTCGAAATAAAAAAACATAGGCATAAGCATTACCTCCAATTTACATTAAAACAGTGCCCTTTTCAATAGCATGGCCTCTCATATAGGCGTCCGCTGTCATTCTTTTTCCGCCCTGTGCCTGTACTTCCGTAACAACAACAGCGCCATCCTTAGTTTTTACAATAAAATCTTTTTTACGCACATCAACTATTTCTCCCGGAGTTCCATTGTAATCTTCCTCAGCTTTTACAGCAAACCATATTTTAAGCTTTTCATCATTATGGATTGTATACGCTACAGGCTGAGGATTAAGGCCTTTGATAAGGTTTACAATACTTTCGGACGTTTTATTCCAGTCAATATGTTCCATTTCTCTTGTTATCATCGGTGCCAGAGTCGAATCCTCTTCATTTTGCTGAACCCTGACAACTTCTCCTTTTTCTATTAAATCCAAGGTTTTGATAAGCAAATCCGCTCCAATATGTGAAAGCCTCTCATACAGGGTTCCATAGGTATCATCTTCAGCAATTTTATCTTCAGCTTTTAAAATCATATCACCGCTGTCAAGCCCTTTAGCCATATACATAGTTGTTACTCCACCGTATTTTTCACCGTTGATAATTGACCATTGTATAGGAGCGGCTCCCCTATATTTAGGAAGTATTGAACCATGCACATTTATGCAGCCATATTTAGGTATATTAAGAATATCCTCTGACAGTATCTGCCCAAATGCAACAACAACTATAACATCCGGTTCATATGACCTAATAATATCTACAAATTCTTTATCTTTAACTTTAAGCGGCTGATATACTGTAATATTATGCTCAATAGCCTTTTCCTTTACAACCGGATAAATCATTTTTTTGCCTCTTCCCTTTGGCTTGTCCGGCTGAGTTATTACGGCGGCAACGTCATGATTTTCAACGAGTGCCTCAAGTGTTGGTACTGCAAATTCCGGTGTGCCCATGAATACAACTTTCATAAATGCGCTCTCCTTTATCAGTATTTAATGTCACCAATTGCCTTATCAACATAAAGTATTCCGTCAAGATGGTCTATCTCATGGCAAAGTGCCCTTGCCATAAGGTCCTCACCTTCTACTATTATCTCATCCCCGTTTCTGTTTTGTGCCTTAACCTTTACATAGGCAGGCCTTATAACCTCAGCTGTAGCGCCAGGTATACTTAAGCACCCTTCGCTGTCACGTTTTGTACCTCTTGTTTCAAGAATTTCAGGGTTGATTAATTCAACTAGTCCTTCCCCGATATCTATAACAACAACCCTACGTATGACCCCAACCTGAGGTGCTGCAAGTCCAACGCCGTCAGCTTCATACATCGTATCTGCCATATCGCTTAAAAGTGTTAGTATTGATTCATTTATTTCCTTAACAGGTTTGCATATCTTTCTAAGGGCTGTGTCATTTCCAGTCCTTATCTTTCTTAGTGCCATAGTTTTACCTCCAATAACTCTTTCTGTTCAAAATGCAATTATATCATAAAGCCTCTGCTTTTAAAATGATTTTACTATTAAAAAAGGTTAATATATTATTATAGTTTATAATTTATATTTTATTAAAAAAAGGATACTCCTGTATCCTTTTTTATTAGTTATTTTATTATTTTTCCCAGTCTAAAACTTTAAGAAGCTCCATATTATCGTTTCGTGCCCTCTCATAGTGTTTAGTTACGGCAGCAATAAAAGCTTTTTTATTTCTTTTTTTTATAGAAATCAGTATATCATTCAACTCGTTTATAGTCTGCTCCATATGGTCTGTATCAGAAAATGTGCTGACTAACATAAGCCGAAAAATATGAGCTTTTTTCAAAAGATTTCTCATTATATTTTCAAGTTCAATATTGCATGTTATATGAGATACAGCGATATGAAAGTTCGACTCAATTTTAATAAATTTTTCAGACTCTTCTATATTTCCCATATGTATATTTTTAGGATTAAGTTCCTTTAGACTGTCAATTATGCAGCTTAACTTTTGTATATCTTCTTCACAGGCGTTCGCCATAACTAAATCAACACTGCATAAGTCAAGCATTTTTCTCATCTCACAAATATCAACTAAATATTTTGGTGTTATTTCCGCAACCGTTACTCCTGAGTATGGGTTATGAACAAGTAAATTTTCAGCCTCAAGCGTTCTGAATGCCTCCCTGACAGGTGTACTGCTTACATTAAGCATTTTGCTTACCTTATGCTCAGTCAGCTTTGTACCTGGAATCAAATCCCCGTTTACTATTGAAATTCTAAGCCAGTTTGCCACTTTTTCTGTTATTGAGGTGTGCTCAATATGGTTAGGCATTATATCAAGCTGCATATGTAATCATCCTTTATCTGTTTTATTTTCTATAAACTCATATTTACCTAAATTATTCCAAATTCTGAAATCATTATACCATATAAAATAAAATATAAGTATTGTGAATTATGTTCAAAAATAAATACAATCTTTCGTCTATTAAATCAATAGTATTTTATCATTATATAA
>OHAS01000238.1_pt1 | contig 45737 bp, 38 predicted proteins | sample 1577131 | NCBI WGS metagenome assembly OHAS01 (sample SAMEA3541566, study PRJEB24748) | human gut metagenome | biome: human gut; feature: human-associated habitat; material: faeces | place: China | collected 2012 | reverse complement strand
ATTTGTCAAATTCCAGTTTAATGGAGTATTCCATTTTAAGCAGATCAGGTTGTACCGCCGGATACGAAGATCTCCTTCGCAGCGGTCTGTGCCTTCTCTGCCTCTTCCTTGCCGTGAACCAGAGCGGTCAGCTCGTAGGCAAGGATCTCCTTCGCCTTGTTGAGCTGTGCGCCTTCCCACTTGTCCATCTCCTCGATCTCCTCGAGCGGCAGGAAGGTCAGCATGCGAAATTTTGCGGAACCATCCGGTTCATCTCCGCCGCTGAATCCTCCCGGAATCATGATGATCTGGCTCTGTCTGATCTTTTTGGCCATTTGATGAATAGACTCGTCCAGAACTTCCGGCGTCAGATTCGCCAGAATCTGCATTTCCACCTCTCCGCCGGCTCTTTCAAATGCGCGTTTGCTGTCCATTTCACAGTTGGTTCCAGGGAAAACCGGAATAAATACTTTCGGTCTCGCAGTCTTAACCGCAGGAGAAACCGCGCTTCTTCCAGCAAAAGAGAAAGTGTTGTATACAACCAGCGTCATGGGGCAAAGGAAATATCTGAAAGCTTGGAAAATGCTATGGCCGAGCTTGCGGAAATAGCGTTAAATAATGGGTACAGCAGGATAATAGTTGCAGGAGGAGAAACATCAGGTGCGATAACAAAAAAACTTGGTTTTAATTCATATATTATAGGAAAATCTGTTGACCCGGGTGTCCCTATAATGACTCCGACAGAAAAAAGAAATGTAAGGCTTGTTTTGAAATCAGGAAATTTCGGTGCAGTCGATTTCTTTGAAAAAGCAGTTAAGATGACAGAAAAATAGTTTTATTTATTCTTTATTTAATCCTAGAGATCACTTATACAATTTTAATGTTTTTAGTTCTATAATCGTTTCATGAATACCTGGAAAGGAATGGATAACTATGGACGATTATGGAGAAATTAACAGAATTGTGCTTGCTGTAATGAATAAAAGCGACTATGAGGCTGCACAGCAGGAGTTTAGCGAAAGAAAAATATTTGCCACTAAGCTCAGCAGCAGCGGAGGATTTTTGAGAAAAGAAAACATTACTTTAATGATCGGTGTCGAAGAACCCAAAATAGAAGAGGTAATTGACGTTTTAAAAAAATCCGCAGGACATAGAACGGAGAAGGTCTATATGTCGCCATCATCAAGCATTGCGGGCTGTTGTCCTGGTGTAAATACGGTAATACCAATGGATATAGATACTGGAGGGGTCACAATATTTATAATGAAGCTTGAAAGCTTTAATAAATTCTGATAAGAGACATAAAAAAGCGGATAATCTATCCGCTTTTTATTTCCATATAATTTGGGAATTTTCTGTTTTTTCAAGGCATTCAACAAGCATTGAATCAAGCTTTTTACTATAATCCTCATTTGGGTCTTCATATTTTAGAACTTTTAGAACAGTAAGCTCAAATCCTTCAGCTCGGTATTTATTCCACAATTCGAGAAGACGTTTGTTAGGATGGTAATTCATGGACAGCTTGGCGCTTGTGCTGCTGAAACTGACCTTAGTGTCGTTTGAAGCCATTAAAAATGACTCGTTTGTTTCTTTACAGCGGTATGATATAATTCCTTTTTCAGGCTTTCTGTTTTTATATTCTAATAAAAGCTCTTTTTTACGTTTTTCATCCATTTAAATCACCTCAATAGTTATATTAAACTAAGAAGACTATAAAAGCAATCCACGCTACGTAGACTAAAACGGGTAGCCAAGCTTAAAATAAACTGATATAATATGTAAGCACTATTTTTTTATAAAATTTGTATTCGGAGTGAAGTGAATGAACTACTCACAGACAATCTCTGAGAAGAGAAATAAAATTGAAAAGGTGTTTTTGCTTAGCTGTTTAGTCAGTCTTATAATTGCCTGTCTGCTCGGCATATGCCTTGGCTCTGTAAGGATAAGCGTTTCAGAATTTTTAACAGCCATACTTTCAGGAAACGATACAGTAAACAGTCGAATAATATTTGCGGTTAGAATTCCGCGCGTGCTGTCTGCGGTTCTGGCAGGAAGCTCGCTGGCTGTTTCAGGCGTAATAATTCAGTCGGTGCTTGAAAACCCGCTTGCGGCTCCTAGCATAATCGGCGTAAATTCTGGGGCAGGTTTTTTTGCGGTTTTGGCTATGGCCCTGTTTCCTCATAATACTGCGCTTGTTCCTGCAGCCGCATTCATAGGTGCCGTTGTCACGGTAATGGCGGTATATTTAATTGCAGTTAAGAACGGAGCTTCAAAAATAACGCTTGTTTTGGCCGGTGTCGCGGTTGGAAATCTCTTGAGCGCAGGAATAAATACAATAACTACATTTTTTCCAGACTCCTTGAACGGTATAAACTCATTTAAAATAGGCGGGGTTATGGGTATGACGTTGTCAAAGCTAAGCCCGGCATGGATATACATAGCAATTGGCCTGCTTGCCTCAATGCTGTTAAGCCATGAGCTAGATATACTGTCGCTTGGTGACAGAACAGCCAGAAGCCTCGGCATGAATGTAAAGGCGATAAGATTTATACTCCTTATGGCGGCGGCACTGCTTGCAGGCGCGGCTGTTAGCTTCGCGGGACTCCTAAGTTTTATTGGATTAATAGTACCGCATATAGCAAGATACTTTATTAAAAGCGGCAATATAAGACTTATACCGGCTGCAGCAATGTTGGGTGCTGCATTTGTAGCATTTTGTGACTTGCTTTCAAGGATATTATTTGCGCCATATGAAATACAGCTTGGAATTGTAATTTCTTATATAGGCGTACCTTTCTTTATATATCTTATAATGAAAAAGAAAGGAGGCAGACACGGTGATAGAGCTTAAAAATGTAAACAGCGGGTATGGGAAAAAGCAGGTCCTTTATAATATAAACGAAGTAATGAAAAATGGGGAAATTACATCAATTGTAGGCCCAAATGGATGTGGAAAATCTACGCTGCTTGAAACCGCGTCCGGCCTTTTTGCACCATTCAGCGGTACTGTTGAGGCTGATGGACAGGATGTACATAAAATGGATTCGAAAAAAAGAGCCCAAAAAATATCCGTGCTGTCGCAGCAGAAAAGTCCGGGTGTTTTGACTGTTAAGGCTTTGGTTTTTCATGGACGGTTTCCATATCTGGGATATCCAAGACGGTATACTGACAGGGACAGGGAAATTGTAGATGACGCTATGAAGTCCGCCGGCGTCTTTGAAATTGCCGATGAGAGTTTGGCAGCGCTTTCCGGGGGACAGCAGCAAAAGGCATATATTGCTATGCTTCTTGCACAGGATACCGACATAGTTTTTATGGACGAGCCCATTACTTTTCTTGATATTAATTATCAGCTTGAGCTTATGGAAATAATTAAAGAAATGAAAAGCAGGGGCAAAACAGTAATAATGGTTTTACATGATTTAAATCTGGCAATGAGTTTTTCAGATAAAATCATAGCCATGAAAGACGGAAGGGTTGTTTGCTCTGGGAAACCTGAAAAAATATATACAAACAATGTGTTTGAAGACATTTTTGGAATTAAGACAAATTATTCAAAAACTGAAAAACAATTTTTCTTTAGCAGGGAGTGAAAGAAATGAAGCTGTTTGGAAACTTAGCGGTTTATTTGGGAATAGGCTTTCTCCTGTCATTTATTATTAATAGGGCGGAAGTATATCTGTTTGTTGCAATAATTATGTTTATATTAGGAATTGTTTTAAATATAATAAATTCAAAGCGAAGTAAATAGGAGGGACTGTTATGAGAAGAAACGTCCGTGTAAAACCGGGTAAGACACAGTCTGTTATGGGACTGGTTGTTGGAATAGTATTTCTTTTGATAGGTATATTCGTTATTATACCTACGTTTTCTGGGTTTGGGATTTTCTGGACTCTGTGTGTTGCCGCAATAACTATAGTAAATGGGTACAATGCTTTTTCTAAAAAGGGTATCACATCCCATGAAATTATAATTGATGATAACAGCGTGGACGATGAAGAACAGCGTCTTATTAAAATAAAGGAAATGTATGATAAGGGACTCATTACATATGAAGAGTATGAGAAAAAGAAAAAAGAAATAATAGACGATATTTAAGGAGGCTATATAATGGGCTGGTGCGCCGAATATCAAAAAGAGCTTGATGAGCTGATGACCAAATGGCAGGATGAAATTAAAAAAAACACTAAAAAATAACGCTCCAAGCTTTCATAGTGCCCTTGGTTCCGTAAAAAATGAAAACGTAATTATAAACGATAAATATAGAAAAAAGCTTGCGGAAATTAAAGAAAAGTATGGTGTATAAATATGAATGAATTTAGATTTGCAAATGTAAATGATACGGATAAAATTCTTTATTTTATAAAAACTCTGGCAGAATATGAAAATATGGCCGATAAAGTTGTATGTGACGAAGCGCTTTTAAAAAGGACGATATTTGAGAAAAAAGGAGCAGAAGTGCTGTTTATACTTGAGAACGGAAAAGAGGCCGGAATGGCATTGTTTTTCAGTAATTTTTCTACTTTTCTTGGACGTTCGGGCCTGTATATTGAAGACATTATAGTACTTGATGAATATAGAGGAAAGGGATACGGAAAAGCACTGTTTAAAAGATTAGCTCAAATAGCAAAGGAGAGGGAATACGGCAGAATAGAATGGTGGTGCCTTGACTGGAATAAGCCAAGTATTGATTTTTATAAGTCAATGGGAGCGGAGGCAATGGAGGAATGGACAGTATACCGTTTATCCGGAGATACTTTAGATAAATTGGCTGAATAAAAAGAGCAGATTTAACTGCTCTTTTTATTATTTTTTGTCTAAGTCTATTATTTTGTTGGCAATTTTATCAAGAAAGGCTTGGTCATGCTCCACAAATAGAAGAGTTGGCCTGTATTCCTCTAAGAGAGTTTCAATCTGAATTCTTGATATTACATCTATATAATTCAAGGGCTCGTCCCAAATATATAAATGAGCTTCTTCACACAGGCTCCCTGCTATGAGTACCTTTTTCTTTTGACCTCCGCTGAAATTTTCTATGTTTTTATCAAACTGAGTTCTTGAAAAATCCAGTTTTCTTAAAATCGCCTTAAACAGGCTTATATCGATTCCCTTTTGTTGGGCATAGCTGTCAAGGCTTCCACATAAAAAGTCAAAATTTTGCGGAACATATGAGATTTTAAGAGACTTGTTTTTTATAAGCAGTCCATTGTAATTAACTTTTTCACCGCAAAGCAGTTTCAGAATACTCGACTTCCCGCTTCCGTTTTTGCCGCGCAATGCTATTCTGTCTCCATTCTCAATAGTAAAGCTTAAATTAGAGCAGGCGGCCTTTTCTCCGTAAAATATCGATATGTCCTTAAGCTCAGCTAGCTTTTCTGTATGAAATTTAAGCGGAGAAAGTTTAAGAGATTCATTAGATTCAATATTTTTCATAAGACTGCTTTTTTCATCCGCCGCGGTTTTACGCCTATCTCCAATTGTTTTGGAACGCTGCGCCATTTTCGCAGCCTTATGTCCAATAAATCCTCTGTCGGGCCTTAAGCCGGAATTTTTGGTCCCAAACTTGGTTTTTTCAATATTTTCAGACCACCTGATAGTACGCTCTGCGGCGGCATTCAGTCTGTTAATATCTTTTTTCAGCTTTTCATTTCTGGCGGTTTCATAGCTGTCCTGCATTTCTTTATTACGCAGCCAAGATGAAAAATTTCCTCTCTGGATTTCTATATTGGTTTTGTTTATAGATAAAATATGGTCTATGCAGTTGTCTAAAAATACCCTGTCATGTGAAACCAGTATATATCCGTGCTTTTTATTAAGATAACTGCTTACCGCTTTCCTTCCTTCAGAGTCAAGATGATTTGTAGGCTCATCTATAAGCAGATAAGAATTTTCTTTTAAGAACATAGCAGCCAGAAGGGCCTTTGTCTGCTCTCCGTTTGACAGAGTATAAAATGGGCGGTAAAGCGCATCTTCAGCTCCTTCAAGCAGTGAAAATTCTTTATATATTTCCCAATCCTCGACTTCTGGACATATTTCCTTTACAATATCAATGGTAAAAAGCTCTTTATCACTTACGCTGTAGGGAAAGTACTCAAAATTAGTACTAGAAGTTATAGATCCGCTGTACTCATATTTTTTCAAAAGCAGATTAAGAAATGTCGTTTTTCCACGCCCATTTCTGCCAGTGAAACCAAGCTTCCAGTCTGTGTCTATCTGGAAGCTGACGTTTTCAAATATATTGTCATAGCTGCCTTCATAGGCAAAGGTAAGATTTGAAACATTTATTAAAGACATATAATTACCTCCTCGTGTTAAACTAAAAAAGCCGAGGAAAGTTGATTCCGCGGCTAAATAGACACACAAATAAAGACTCTATACGTCTTTAAGTCATTTTAAGCAAAAAGATGATCAACTTCCCTGCAGGGCACAACAAAAAGGCGATAAAAATACCGCAGATTAGTAAATTTGTTATGCCATATAATATCAGCAAGAAATAATAATCATCTTTTCACCTCAATTCTATTTTATGTGGTTAATATAGCATATTAAACGGCAATAATCAATATAAAATTCATAATGATAATGACGTAAAACAAATAAAAGTTCTTTGTTAATTTAACGTTAATTTATTTTTTTATAATATCAATTGACATAATGTTTGAGTTTTTTTATAATATAGCTAACAGTTTTGTGACCTCTCTTCGCGCAAAAGACTAAAGCCTTTTGATTCTTTTGTGCTTTTTTTACGCATGGGGGTGTCACGTTGCTGATAAAACAATAGGAAAGGAAGAAAATCATGAAGAAGAAATTATTATCTTTATCTCTTGTGGCTGTTATGGCTCTTGGCGTATTGGCAGGATGCTCATCATCAGGAAGCACAGAGAAAGAAGGAGAAAAACAGGAAACAGAAGGTGAAGGAACAGAGGCTGCAGGCGAGAAATACATAATCGCTACTGATACTGTATTCCCTCCTTTCGAGTTTACTAACGAAGAGGGTAACTTCGTAGGTATCGACGTTGACATCATTAACGCTATTGCTGAAGATCAGGGCATTGAAGTTGAAATCCAGTCACTTGGATTTGATGCTGCTCTTCTTGCTGTTCAGTCAGGACAGGCAGACGGTGTTATCGCAGGTATGTCAATTACAGATGAAAGAAAACAGACATTTGATTTCTCAGAGCCTTACTTTGATGCAGACGTTACAATGGCTGTAGCAGCAGGATCAGAAATCAAATCATATGAAGACCTTGCAGGCAAAACTGTAGCGGTAAAAACAGCAACAAACGGTGCTGCATATGCTAAGTCAATCGCAGATGAATACGGCTTTACTGTTGTAGAGTTCAAGGATTCACCTACAATGTATCAGGATGTAATTGCTGGCAACACAGCTGCCTGCTTTGAGGACTATCCTGTAATGGCTTACAACATCCAGCAGGGTGCAGGCCTTGAAATGCCTGAAGGAATGACAGCAGCAGGTACACAGTACGGATTTGCTGTAGCAAAGGGACAGAACGCAGAACTTCTTGAAAAGTTTAATGCAGGTCTTGCTAACATCATTGAAAACGGTAAGTTCCAGGAAATCGTTGATACTTACACAAAATAAGTTTTAATTTAGGTCTGCGGATTTTATCCGCAGACCGTTAAATTGAGTTTCAATGATTTGCCGGGTGCTTATAAAGTCCTAATTTTTCGTAAGATTTTATAAACAGCCGGCAATATTAATAAAAGAATTTGGAGGCGACCGGAATGGAGAAACTGATATATATATTACAGACATATTCGGGCATGCTGTTGGAATCTCTTGGCCAGACAATGCTTTTGACACTTCTGTCTTTGATATTCGCATTTATAATAGGTCTGATTTTTGGACTTATGAACGTAGGAAAAAACAGAGTTTTAAATTTTATAGGAACATTTTATGTTGACGCAGTAAGAGGAGTTCCCCTTATAGTTCTTGCGTATTTTATTTACTTTGGCGTACCTGCTGCAGTAAAAGCAGCGGGAGCGACAAGCTTTAAGCTTACTGCCCTTCAGGCAGGTACGATAGCACTGTCAATGAATGCAGGCGCTTATATGGCTGAGATATTCAGGGCTGGTATTCAGTCTGTTGATAAGGGGCAGATGGAAGCTGCAAGAAGCCTTGGACTTGGTTATGGAAAAGCAATGCAGAAGGTTGTTCTTCCCCAGGCCATACGTACAATGGTTCCATCAATAATCAACCAGTTCATTATTTCACTTAAAGATACATCCATTCTTTCTGTAATTGGATTTCCCGAACTTACCAAAGCTGGTAACATTATAGTAGGTAATACGTTTGCAGTAGCGCAGGTATGGGGTGTTGTTGCGATTATGTACATGATTGTAATAACAGTGCTTTCTAAAATTGCAAAGCGTATTGAGAGGAGGCTTAACGTTGGTAACGAACGATAAAATAATGGTCCATGTTAAGAATCTTAAAAAGAGCTTCGGTTCATTGGAAGTACTGAAAAGCATAAACGCCGATGTTAAAGAGGGCGAAGTGGTAGTTCTTATCGGACCTTCAGGAAGCGGAAAATCAACTTTTCTTAGATGCCTTAACCGTCTGGAGGATATAACAGGCGGCGAGGTTGTGGTCGATGGAATAAATATAGCAGATAAAAAAACCGACATGAATAAGGTGAGAGAAAATATTGGTATGGTATTCCAGCATTTTAATCTTTTTCCTCATATGACGGTTTTACAGAACATAATGCTGGCTCCAGTTGAGCTCAAAAAAATGACTAAGGAAGAAGCCGCAGAAAAGGGAAGTCAGCTTTTGAGACGTGTTGGCCTTGAGGATAAGGCGAAGGTATATCCGCCTCAGCTTTCAGGCGGACAGAAGCAGCGTGTCGCTATAGCACGCGCTTTAGCGATGAACCCGGATATCATGCTTTTTGATGAGCCTACATCGGCACTTGACCCTGAAATGGTAGGAGAGGTTCTCAGCGTTATGAAGCAGCTGGCGGCTTCAGGCATGACAATGATAATTGTTACCCATGAAATTGGATTTGCAAGAGAGGTTGCAGATAGAATTATTTTCATGGATGGAGGATATATTGTAGAAGAGGGTACCCCGGCTGATATACTTTCTAATCCAAGAGAGCCCAGAACCATTGATTTCCTTAATAAGGTTCTTTAACTAAAAGACACTATTCAGGAGAGAGGAATTTCAGAATGAAAAAGATAATAACTATAAGCAGGGAATTTGGTGCCGGCGGCGGTGAGATTGGCGCTAAAGTTGCAAAGGCACTTAACTGGGAATATTTTAATAAAGAGCTTATATTAAAAGCTGCGGCTGACAGCAATATAGACGTATATCATCTGCTTGAGTGGGATGAAAAGGTTCCTTTTACATTTGGATTTACACAAAGCCTTTTTGATTTTTACAGCAGACCAATGAGCGAGCAGGTATTTGAGGCTCAAAAGAAGGTTATAATGGAGATTGGACAAAAAGGAAAATGTGTTATCACCGGCAGAAACGCTAATACAATACTCAAAGAATTCGATGGATGCCTTAATGTTTTCATACATGCTGATTTTGACTGGAGACTTAAGCGCATGAAAGAAAAAATGCCGGATTATACTGAGGATCAGGTTGCTGCGGAGATATCTGCTATTGATAAAAAACGAAAAAAATACTGCACGTTTTTCACCAAGACAGAATTTGGACATTCTGATTATTATGATTTATGTCTGGATACATCAAGACTGGGAATAGATACGTGTGTCGATTTAATCAAATATGCTGCTGCAAAATAATGAAGCCCGCCTTAGGCGGGCTTTTCTTATTTAATAAATTTTTCAGCAAGCTTTTCAAACTCAGGGAATGAATTTACTATGGTTTCATGTGATACGCAGTAGCTTAAGCGCATATGACCCTTGCAGCCAAATCCTGAGCCAGGAACGAGAAGAAGGTTATATTCTTTGGCGGCATTACAGAATGCAACATCATCCTCTATCGGTGTTTGAGGGAACATATAGAATGCGCCTGCTGGCTTAACACATTTGAAACCAAGCTCAATAAGCTTATTATAAAGGTCAATTCGGTTGCGGTTATATATTTCAATATCAACTTTACAGTCAAGGCAGTATGGTATCACTCTCTGGAAAAGAGAGTTTGCATTTACAAAACCGGCAACGCGGTTGGCAACATTAAGAGCAAACATCATTTTTTCAAAATCTTTCATTTCGCTGTTTGCTATTAGATATCCGATACGTTCACCGGGAAGAGAAAGTGATTTTGAAAATGAGTATGCAATAAAGGTATTTTTATAGTACTTGGATACATAAGGCACTTCAACATTTTCGTAAACAAGCTCTCTGTAAGGTTCATCAGATATGAGATAAATATCAGTGCCGAATTCTTCCTGCTTATTTTCCATGATTGCAGATATTCTTTTAATTGTTTCCTCTGAATAAACAGCTCCCGAGGGATTGTTGGGAGTATTCATTAGTACGCCTCTTGTTTTAGGTGTGATAAGCTTCTCAAATTCTTCAAAATTTACTTCAAAGGTTTCTGTATTGGCTGGAACCACTGTAAGATTACAGCCATAGCTTGAAACATAGTTTCGGTATTCTGTAAAGAAGGGAGCAAATGTTATAATTTCATCACCAGGATTAAGAATACATCTGAATACAATATTTAAAGCCGCTGCTGCTCCATTAGTCATAACTACATTATCAAAAGAGAAGGCTGTGCCGAATTTTTTATTTGTATATTCAGCTATGCTCTGCCTTACGTCTTCATAGCCGGAGTTATTTGTATATCCGTGTACAAAGTTGGGTTCTTCCGTATTAAGAATTTTTATAATAGCCTCTTTAACTTCTTTGGGAGGCTCAACTGACGGGTTGCCAAGTGAATAATCATATACATTTTCAGCCCCGTATATTGAGGCGAGCCTTTTTCCTTCCTCAAACATAGCTCTGATTGAGGAACTTCCGTTTACTAATTTAATCATTTCTTCCGAAATCATTTAAAACACTCCTTTTTATCCATAACTGGATAATAAAATCTACTACAGCTTTATTTTTAAAATTTTAATACAATTTATTGTAATTTGCAAGAGTTTATAGCTTTAAATAATTAAAGTGTTATGTATTTGCCATAAATAGAGTTTACATGATATACTTATTTAAGCAGGGAAGGTGAAAGTTAATGGATAAACTAAACAGCGGTCAGCAGGAAGCAGTAAAGCATATTCAAGGCCCGCTACTTGTGCTTTCAGGACCTGGAAGTGGAAAAACAACGGCTATAACTGAAAGACTTATATATATGACTGAAAAATGTGGAATAAGTCCCCGTGATATACTGACAATAACATTTACAAAAGCGGCCGCTATGGAAATGGAGAATAGATATGCTTCAGCAGGAGGAAAACATGGAGTATCATTTTCTACTTTTCATGCTCTTTTTTTTAGAATTTTGAGAGAGCATTTTCATTATGACATAGGCATGCTAATAACTGAAAATGAAAAAAGAAGATTTTTATCAGACACCGTGGAACCCTATGGGATAGAAACAGATGATATAGACCAGACAGTTGACAGTTTTTTTCTTAACTATGGGCTTGTTAAAAATGACCTACAAAACCCAAAAGAATTTGAGCCAAAAGAGATGATAAAAGAAGAGTTTTTTGCTCTATATAAAATATATGAAGCCCATAAAGAGAGAAATGAAAAAATTGATTTTGACGATATGATGTCAAACTGTTATAACCTTCTAACAAATAATAAAGAAGTTCTCAATAAATGGAGGAAAAAGTACAAATATATCCTTATAGACGAATTTCAGGATATAAACAAGGCTCAGTACGAATGTATAAAAATGCTGGCATATCCCGAAAACAACATATTTGCTGTTGGCGACGATGACCAGAGCATATACAGCTTCAGAGGGGCAAGACCGGAATTTATGCAGGCTTTTGCAAAAGAGTATAAAGGCTGCAGTAAGGTATACCTTGATATAAACTATCGTTCAACGGAGCAAATTATAGCGCTTAGTGAAAAGCTTATTTCTAAAAATAAAATCAGATTTAGTAAAAATATAAAGGGGACAGGCAGACAAGGAGCTGTGCCGGCTTTCTTTTACTGCGTTGATGAAAAAGAAGAGGCTGACAGAATAGTTGATACCATATGTACTCTGCATGATAAAAAAGGTGTTCCATATAAAGAAATGGCTGTTATTTATAGAAATAATCTGGCCTCTAATCCATATGCCAGAAGATTTGTAAACAGAGGGATTCCATATTTTCTTAAGGACAATACATATGATGTATACGACCATTGGATAGCAAAGGATATATGCGCCTACGTTGATTTTATTTATGATACATCTAACGACGAGGCATTTGAGAGGATTATAAACAGACCGTCAAGAAGGGTAAGCAAACGGGTAATAGAGCATGCAAAGAGAATGGGAATGTCAACCTTCTACGGCGTGATGAATTCAGATATGCTTGGAAAAAAGGGACGAGAAGAGCTTGAACAGCTGTATAATGATATACAGGCGGCAAGAAAACTCAGCGGAAGAAAACAGGCAGAATTTATCTACAAATACCTTGGTTACAATAAGTATATCGACGATTATGCGGCTTACAAAAAATGCAGCTCAGTATTTTTAAAGCAGATAGCTGGGGAGGTACTGTCAATAGCGGCCGAGTTAGATGATTTGCGTGGTCTCAAAAGCCTTCTTTCGGATTATAAGTTTAAAATAGCGTCAGCACCAGTCCCGGAAAAAGATGAAGATGCTGTAACCCTCACTACAATGCATTCAGCAAAGGGACTGGAATTTGGTACAGTTTTTATACCTTCGCTGGTGGAAACAATCGTTCCACACGGCAGCCCCAAAATAGACACCGATGTGGAGGAAGAAAGAAGACTGTTTTATGTTGCCGTCACAAGGGCAAAGAGCAGGCTTATTCTATCCGCATTTTCCTCAATGGGTTATAGCTCTGAGGTAAAGCTGTCCAGATTTCTTGGTGAGCTTGGTATAAGGAAAAAAGAATGATATTAAGGGATTTTAGCTTTGTTTATTCATGAAGTTCCATATACCATTTGTTATTATCGCAGAAAATATAACGCTTTTTGCCTTTAATAAGGAAAGTAACGGAATTAATAATCATTATTGACATGCAATGAATAATATGCTAGTATATCATGGAATTATCAGTTATGAAGACTGTACTAGGATTTTGGAACCATGAAGGGCATATTCCTTCATGGTTATTTTGTTTGAAAATGAATATTCAGCTATTATTAAAGGAGTTTTTGGATGAATAATTTTCAAAAAAAATCAGAACTTCAGATTTTTATATCATATTTTAAACCACATAAAAAACTATTTTTTCTGGATATGGCCTGTGCTCTTATGATTGCAATTATCGACCTTGCGTTTCCTTTTATTTCGCGTTGGTGCATGTATGTACTTCTTCCAGAAAACGCATGGATTACATTTTGGGTCGTAATGGTAGTTATATTAGTAGCGTATGTAATGAGAGCATTTTTTACATATATCATCTGTTATTGGGGACATACTTTTGGCGTACTTGTTGAGGCAGATATCCGCAGGGATTTATTTCAGCATATGCAAAAGCTAGGATTTGATTATTTTGATAATAACAGAACAGGGCAATTAATGAGCCGCCTTACCGCAGATCTGTTTGATATTACTGAACTTGCTCATCATGGTCCAGAGGATATGTTTATTTCTGCTGTTACTATTGTAGGCTCTCTTGCTGTAATGTTTTCAATTCAGTGGCGGCTGGCTCTTGTAATTACACTTATGATTCCGATATTTCTAGTAGTTGTGAGATGCTGCCGACGCTCAATGAGCGAAGCGTCAGCAAAGGTAAAACAAACTACCGCATCAATAAATGCAGATATTGAATCTGGACTATCAGGAATTAAAACCGCAAAAGCGTTTGCAAACGAAGCGACTGAGCTTGAAAAGTTTAATTTGTCAAATAGCTCGTTTAAAACTTCGAAACGCCTGTTTCATAAGGCAATGGGCCGTTTTAATGCGGTTATGGAGTTTTTTATGTGCCTCTTATCACTTGCAGTTATTGCTGTCGGAGGCGCATTAATTATGAAAGGAAAGTTAAACACTATAGATTTAATTACATTTAGCCTTTATGTAACGGCTTTTGTTAATCCGCTTCGTAAACTATCAAACTTTGCAGAGCTGTTTGCTAATGGAACAGCGGGACTCCATCGCTTTGTTGAAATGATGCGTACAGAGCCGACGCTCATAGACTCGCCTGATGCCAAAGAATTGGAGGCTGTAAAAGGGTATATAGACATAAATAAAATAGATTTTGCTTATCCAAATAGTCCTGATGTAATTCATGATGTCTCATTACAAATTCATCCGGGTGAGACTATTGCTCTGGTAGGGCCGTCTGGAGGAGGAAAAACCACTTTAAGTCAATTAATTCCAAGATTTTATGATGTAACGGAGGGTAGTATCCGTATTGACGGTCAGGATATTCGCAACGTAACTCAAGAATCTCTTCACCGCAATATAGGTGTGGTGCAGCAGGACGTATTTCTTTTTGCTGACAGCATTGCTGAGAATATTCGATATGGACGGCTGGATGCTTCAATGGAGGAAATTGCTCACGCAGCGCAATTAGCTGAAATTTATGATGACATTATTGCTATGCCGGACGGATTTTATACTGACGTCGGGGAAAGAGGCGTACTGCTTTCCGGCGGTCAAAAACAGAGGATTTCAATAGCGAGGATATTTTTGAAGAATCCTCCGATATTGATTTTAGATGAGGCAACCTCTGCATTAGATAGCGTGACAGAGGCTAAAATACAGAAAACTTTTGAAAAGTTATCTGTTGGACGTACAACAATTGTTATTGCCCATCGACTTTCAACAGTCAGAAATGCTGACCGGATTGCGGTAATAGATAATGGAAAAATCATTGAGCTTGGCTCACATAAAGAACTTATGATGAAAAATGGAGCTTATGCTGAGCTGGTTCGTACTCAGGATTTAACATGAAAAATACCTGGTTAACTCAAATATTGACATAAAACAACAAGTATGTTAATATTCCAATATAATGAAAACCGCTTGTAGCGGAAAGAGCAGATAGAAATCTGTAGCAGTTGGCTGTTAATTTATAAAGAATATCTTATACCACGAAGGTATATTCGAACAATTCGAATTTCTTTTGTGGTATTTTTTTATTCATTTATATTTAAATCATTTAATTGGAGGACAAAATATGAAAAAAGTTTTAAAAAAAGTAATCACTGTTTTAATGATTTCCGTATTTGCATTGGGTATGACATCTTGTCAATCTGAAAACAAAAGTTCATCAAAATCAGAGACTAACAATTTAGATGAACAAAAGGACAGTGATACAATCACAGTTACAGATGTGGCTGACAGAACTATAACAATTCCTAAAGACATAGAAAAAGTTGTAATCACTTTCAATATTGAAGAATACCTTGCTGTTGCTGGAAAAGAGGGTGTTGATAAAATTGTAGGATATAGCCATAAATATTGGGAGGGCAGACGAGAAGACGCATGGAATACATTTACGACAGCATTCCCACAGCTTTTGGATATACCGGATGTAGGATATAATGAGGATATAAGCGTTGAAAAAATTATTTCACTTGCACCTGATGTTGTAATTATGTCACAGGCTGTGAATTATGACCTTATGGAAACTGAGCTTAGCAGGCTTGCTGATGCAGGAATTCAGGTTGCTTTTGTAAATTACCATAAGCAAACTATCGATATGCATAAAAAAAGTACGATGCTGTTGGGTGAAATTATGGGCCAGGAGGAGCGTGCGGCTGAAATAGCAGACTTTTATGAAAAACAGATGAACTTGGTAACAGAACGTATAGCTGCGCTGCCTGAAGATACTGTAAAACCCAAAGTTTACATGGAATTCAGCAGGGGAGTTGGGACATACGGAAATTCTTGGAGCAATAAAATGTGGGGCGCTTTAATCGGTACATGTGGAGGAGTAAATATCGCAGCAGATCTTGCTGACAGCAACAGTGTGGATGTTGCCCCTGAACAGGTTATAGCTTCAAATCCTGACATAGTCATTTTTACTGCCAGCCCGCAGACAGATATTGATGATAATATCGTTTTGGGATATGGGGCCGATGAGCAGAAAGCATTATCTGCTTTGGAGGCATATAAAAACAGAGATGGATGGGGAAGCCTTAACGCAGTTAAAAACGAGAGAATGAGCGCGTTATATCATGACTTATCCCGCCACATATTTGACTTTGCAGGAACTCAGTTCCTTGCGAAACAAATTTATCCGGAATTATTTGAAGATATTAATCCGGAAGAAAATCTCAGAGATTTTTTTGATAAATATATGCCTGTTGAATTGGATGGGGTATGGACTATATCGCTGACTTAAAAAGAATGTTGAGGAATTGAAATTGAACTTGCAGGAAAGAAAAAAAGAAATAAAGAGTACAGGATATGAAGTATATTGTAAAATAAGTTCAAGAAAAATTGCCATATTGTTTGGTTTTATAATATTCTGCTGCTTCACTCTTGTAATCGACACTATGACAGGCTCAGCAATGCTGCCTGCAAAAGAGGTGTTTAGCTGTATTTTTTCACCGGAAAACGCATCTGAAACAACACATGTAATTGTGTGGAGCATGAGAATACCAATTGCAATTATGGCTTTAACAATAGGAACTGCGCTTGGGACATCAGGTGCAGTTATGCAGACAATACTTCATAACCCGTTGGCCAGCCCATATACTTTGGGAGTCGGAGCAGGTTCTGCGTTTGGAGCATCGCTGGCAATAGTTATGGGCTGGGGAGAAATAGGGGTATCATTATCAGCGTTTGTATTTTCATTTTTGATTTGTCTTTTAACTTATGGCATGGGCAAATCTAGGGGAATGTCAACTAATTCTATGGTGCTTGCGGGAATAGCGTTACTTTTTCTGTTCCAAGCATTACAGGCACTTATACAATATGGAGCTTCTGAAACGGAAAATCAAAGCATTGTGTTCTGGACATTTGGAAGCCTGCAAAAATCCACATGGGGAAAGCTTTCTATTACTGTTTTAATAACGGCTGTCTGTATACCGTTTATTATGAAAGACTCTTGGAAATATACAGCGCTGCTTATGGGAGACGAAAAGGCGGATAGTTTAGGCATACGTGTTAATTACATAAAACTTAAAGCATTTTTTATTATCTCTCTTTTAGCTGCGGTTGCGGTATGCTTTACGGGAACAATAGGTTTTGTAGGGCTTGCTGGTCCGCATATTGCCCGTATGCTGGTGGGTGAGGATCAGAGATTTTATATACCTGTTTCTGCGGTTTGCGGAGCGGCAGTTTTGTCAGCTGCTTCTATAATAAGCAAAATAATTGTACCCGGAACTATATTCCCTATAGGAATTATAACATCCATTATAGGAGTGCCGTTTTTCTTTGTTCTGGTAATAAGATCAAGGGGGGCGATATGTAGTGGATATAAGTGTAAATAATATTAGTTTTTCATACCCAAAGTCAGATAAACAGGTTTTAAAGAATATAAGCTTCAATGCAAAACAGTCTGAAATAACCAGTTTAATAGGAGCAAACGGAGCAGGAAAATCCACACTTATTAAATCTATATTGGGCGTACTAAAAGCAGACGGACAAGTCCTGCTTGGGGATAAAAATATAAATAGCTTCAGCAGGCAGGAATTAATGAGACATGTTGGTTATCTTACGCAGGAGAATTCGTTTTTGTCATCTCTTACGGTGTTTGAAGTTATTATGCTTGGACGAATGCACAGCTTACGCATTAGAGTGGATAAAGAGGAAATTGACAAAGTATGGGCAGTAATGAATAACCTTGGAATAGAAGACCTTGCTGAAAGACCTTTTTATGCCTTAAGCGGCGGGCAGAGGAGGATTGTTGGTTTGGCTCAGACAATTGTTAAGGAGCCTGACGTTTTAATTCTCGATGAACCTACAGCAAACCTTGATATACAAAATGAACTTGAAGTTTTGGAGTTGATAAAAACTTACACAAAAAAGAAGAATGTAACTACTCTAATGATACTTCATGACCTTAACATGGCCAGCAGATTTTCTGACAAGCTTGTATTAATGAATAATAACTGCATATACAGCAGCGGAAAACCCATTGATGTAATAACAGAATTATCAGTAAGAGAGGCATATGGCGTTAATGTATTTATTCACGTTGATAAGGCTGGAATACCGATGATTCATCTTATTAATTCTGTAGGAGAAAAGAAGTATAGCTTCGATTAGGAGAATGAAAATGGATTTACAGGAAAGAATAAATCGTTATTGGTCGAAAAGATCAGATGAATTTGCGGACGCAAGATATCAGGAGTTCCACAGTGATAAAAAATAAAATGGCTTGAAGTGATTAGAAGGTATATTCCAATAAAGAGAATTAAGAGTATTTATGGACAAACCCATCACCGCTGTTTATGGTCATGGCTCGAAAAGATTAAGAGAATTTAGGCTGAAATTTACTATAAAAAATTTATAATAAAGTAAAAAGGGGTATACACCATTATGATGTATACCCTATAATTATTTATTGCACTATTCTATCTTATCAAAATTTTCCAACAATATAAAATTTAAATAAACTTAAGACATTTTTAATAGCTTTTAATATGCTTCTGAAAGTATAATTATGGCAGTAATAAGATTACAGTCGGAAGGACTGTTTTATATACTTGGGAGGTGCAGAAATGAAGAATAATTCTAACAAAAACGGCAAACAAAAAGTGATGGCCATAGTTGCTGTAATGATTGTACTGGCAATGGTTCTGAGCGTTGTTGTGCCGATTTTTGCTGCTACGGCTTATACTACCAATTCAGTGGCATATTATGACATTGCGGCCGTAGATAATGGAGGTGAGGTAGAAGAAACTAAAATTCCTGATGAGGACAAGGCTGTAAAAAGCGAAACGCTTGAATTAAATGTGAATGCCGGATTTGATGGCGTTTACATGATTAACAGACAGACACCGGTTAAGGTAACTGTATATAACACCGGTGAAGACTTTAAAGGAACAATAGAAATAAAAGCTTTTACAAATATTAATACTACCTATTCTCCGTCGTCCTACATACAGTACGTTAAGGACGTTGATATAACCGCAGGTGGAGCAGGGGAATATGATTTTATAGTATACCCTGAGGCTGAATCGACATACATGAATATAAGGCTGCTGGATGAAAGCGGCACAGTTGTTGCAGCGATTAACAAATCGGTAACTCCAATAACTCCAGAACAGATAATGACTGCGGTTCTTACAGATACAAAATCATCTAATCTTGACTATCTTAAAAGCCTGGAAATAGGCGAAGATATTTATAATAACAGAAGCGGTTATACAACCAACTATGTTACATTTCTTAATAAAGATAATTTTCCTGAAATTACAGAAGTGATGGAAACTTTCAGTGCAATTATTATTGACGATTTTCATTCCGAGTCACTTTCAGATAAACAAAAATCAGCCATGACAAAATGGGTCGAAAACGGCGGGTTGCTTATAATTGGCACAGGACTGAATGCAGAAAAGACCCTTAAAGGTCTCGACAGCGTATTTGATTTTACGTTCAATGGCTATGATACTACTTTATGCTTCGGAGGAAGTGCAGATACGGCAGATATATCTGTTCCAGGCGCATCTGACACTGAGGTGCAAAGTGGAAAGGCAGTTACAAAAACTTTAGATTTTGGCGATGGCAAAATTATTGTTCACTCGTTTGATTTAGGTGCGGATCCTGTTGCGTCAATGAGCACGAAAAACGAATATCTATCTAATTTTTATAAAAACACAATGCCTGAGAAATTTTCGTCTAACCGAAATTATAATTATTATCCTTCAATGATTAACTCAGTAAACAGGCTCCCTTCAATAGATAAGAGCAGGCTTATGACACTTCTTGGTATACTTGGTGTATATATAGTCGTTGTGGGACCTATCTGCTACCTTATTTTGAAAAAGAAGGATAAGCGAGAGCGCGGATGGGTAGCAATACCGATAATCGCTGTAGCCTTTTCAGGTATCATTTTTGGAATAAGTGCTTCAAGCTATCAAAAAGAGGCCCTTGTGAACTTTATGAGCTATACTGACCTGGACTCTGCCAGTCCTTCAACACAGGTTTCAGTTGGTATGCGTACTCCTGAAAAAGGCGATGTTACTCTTTCATTTGATGACAGTGTATATGTTTATGACAATGGACGTTATTACGACTACAGATACATTTCAAATGACGCTAACAAGAGTATATGCTCATATTCAATTAAAAACACTGACACTGGCACATCAATTACATATTTTGACCAGAACTCCTGGCAGGATAATATGTTCAATACAAATATAGGCAATTGTGAGGACGATGCTATAGAGGCTGATTTTACAGTAACCGGTTCAAACATAACAGGTACAATTAAAAATAATTTCGATTATGATTTGTTTGATATAGTTGTCGGATTTGGAGGACAGTACCAGAAAATTGGATATGTAGAAGCAGGCGGAAGCCTTGATGTTAGTATTCCTCTTTCTGCTGAGGAGTATAATAAATGGATTGATAACGGATACCAAATGGTCAGACAGATGTTCTATGGACTCAGTGAGAATGAGTACCAGGACAGCATGGTATTCAGGAAAGGTATCTCAGCTACTGAAGCATATAAAATTGAGCAGAGATATAACCTTTTTAATAATATGGTATATAACCAGAGCTACGACCTTAGAGAATCGGGCTTTGATATTACTGTCGCGGCATTCAGTGAGAAGCGTTTGATTGACGGAGATAAACAGATAAATGGCAGCGCTGCAAATGAGAACTGGGAAAACCTTTATGTTAAGACTTTTGATATGGATCTTTCTCAGTCGGACGAATATAACATTCCATATGGTTATGTATTCCCGGAGGAAATTTATCTTGACGGACAGAACGAGCAGTCATATTGGGACATTTACTATTACCAGCTTTACACAATGTCTTCAAATTATATAAGGTGCGATTATAAACTTCCGGTCGCTGACAATATTACTTCTATAAGCATTGACTGGGAAAATTACGATGCGTTTGAGGGTGAACCTCAGGTATATAATTTCAGTACTGAAACCTGGGTTAATCTGAAGGAAGCCAACTTAGCTAATAATCCTTCTGATTATGTATCTGAAGACGGTAAATTTATGCTGTCAGCGGATGTATACAGTGATACCTATGTAACGCTTCCTAAATTAAGCATGAAAGGGGGAAGATAACTATGCCGGAAATACTCGAGCTAAATAAAAAATATGGAAAATTTACTGCACTTGAGTCCCTGTCAATGAACATTACCGAAAACTCAATATTTGGTTTTGTCGGACCTAACGGTGCCGGAAAAACGACAACGATGAAAATAATGGCGGGACTTCTTAAGGCAGATTCAGGCAGTATTTATATTAACGGCGAGGATATCCTTAAAAACCCCAAAAGCATTAGGGACAAAATAGGTTATATGCCAGACTTCTTTGGCGTATATGATGACCTTAAGGTTAGTGAATATATGGATTTTTATGCTGGAACCTATTATATTCCATATGCAGATAGAAGCGAGCTGATAGATAACCTTTTGGAAATAGTAGATTTATCGGGTAAAAAGGAAGCGTATGTTGATTCATTGTCACGTGGAATGAAGCAAAGGCTATGTCTGGCGCGAAGCCTTATTCATGACCCAGACCTTATTATACTTGATGAGCCAGCTTCGGGACTTGACCCAAGAGCAAGGGTAGAAATGAAGGAAGTGCTAAAGCAGCTTAGAGAAATGGGAAAGACTATAATAATCAGCTCCCATATACTTCCTGAGCTTGCTGAAATGTGTTCCGAAATAGGTATAATAGACCATGGAAAACTGGTTACACAAGGAACGGTAAATGAGATTATGAACAAAATCCATAAGAAAAGAACTGTAAAGGTTAAACTCTCTTCAGGCAAGGATAACCTTATCCGTCTGCTTAAAGAGCAGTCGTCAGTAAAAGAAATAATCGAAAATACTGAAGATATAGAATTTGCATTTGAGGGAAGAAATGAAGACCTTACTGCAATCCTCAGAAATATAATAATGAACGGTATACCGGTTTTCTCCTTCTCTGAAAACGAAGGAAATCTTGAGGAAATCTTTATGACTGTTACCGGAGGTGGGGAAAATGCTTAATCCTGTACTTCGCCGTGAGGCGAAAACATCACTTAGAAACTGGAAAATATTTTATGCAGTTGCCGGCTATATCCTTATAGTTACAGCTGTAGCGGCAATAGCTATATGGCAGCTTATGTATAATTCATATTATGCAAGCTTTGACCCGTCTGAAATGGTAAACGTATATATAGGACTTACAGTGCTGCAGCTTGTGCTTGTTCTGCTTGTAACACCGGCGTTCACTGCCGGCAGTATAAGCGGAGAACGGGAGAGGCAGACCCTTGACCTTCTTCTGGTAACAAAGATGTCACCGTTTTCTATAGTTACAGGGAAATTTCTGTCCGGCCTGTCTATTATAGTACTTATGGTTGTGGCGACTATGCCCGTTTTCTCTCTTGTAATGTATTTTGGAGGAACAAGCGCGCCATATATTGTAGCTGTTACAGGCTATATGCTTCTCATATGCGGAGCATTTGGAGCGGTTTCAATATTCTTTTCAACAATATTTAAAAAAACTGTTACATCAATGGTATTCACATACATTTGTACAGGTATATTATGCGGCGGAACTATAATTATATATGCCATTGCATGCTCTGTTTATGGCAGCTACTATCAGGCGGCTTTGCCAATAGGAGTTAGACTTCCACTCTTAGCTATTAACCCTGCTGTTGGACTTATTAGTATTATATGTGAGCAGACAGGAAGTACTCTTATGGCTCAGATTTTAGATTATGGAAACTACTATGGCACAACCTATACTCCGATTACAACAGGCGTCCCGATGTGGATTATTAACGCGGTGGCATTAGTGGTCGTTATAGCACTGTTTTTGTTCCTGGCGTCAATTAGACTTAGGAAAATTTCTAAAAAAGGATGATTATTATGAAGGAATTTAAAAGACTTCTAAGACCTTTAAAGAAAAAAATAACGCTTAATAATCTAATTTACAGGCTCTTGCAGGCTTTATTTATAGGACTTGCAGTGGATTTGACAATTTTAATAGCTTCGAAAATTGTATTTATTCCAAATAAGCTGGTAATTTGTGCTGTTGTCATTATGCTCTCAGTTGCTGTAGGTTTAATATTAGCCCTTGTTAAGTACAAAGTAACAGACTATGACGCTGCTGCAGAGGGCGACAGGCTTGGCTGTAATGAAAGGCTTATTACAGCCTATGAGATACTCAAAACCAGACAGGACAGAACCACAATGGAAGAGCTTGCTGTAAAGGATGCGGTTAATACAGCAAAAACAACAAAGCTTACAGAACAGTATAAAATAACTTTTCCCAGGAGGCTAGCTATTATAACAGCAGTTGTACTTGCGGCTTCATGCCTCACGGGATTTGCTCCAGACGCGGGCGTATATGAATTAACGCCAATAACAGAGCAGGCGCTTAAGGAAGCCGAAGAAGTTAAAAAGGCGATAAATAATGACGAAAATTTGTCAGATGCATTTAAAGAGGAATATAACAAAATACTAAAAGACTTAAATAAGGAGCTTAAAAAAGCTAAGGATGCGAAAGACGCTAAAAAGCTTATAAACGACGCTCAAAAGGAATTAAAAAAGCTTGAGAAAGAAACCGTGGAGGACAAAAACAGTATTAAAAATATGCTTTCAGACTTTTCAGCCGGAAGCGACATTTCATCTGCAATGGATATGAACAGCACTGAGGCCCTATCAAAGGCAATGTCCAAACTGGCCGCAGAGCTGGAGAAAATGACAGAAGAGGAATTGGCAGAGCTTGCCAAACAGCTTTCGGAACTGAAAGATGAGCTTACGGATGAAGAGCTAAAAGACCTTATAGACGAAGCGGAAAAGGCGGCAGAGGAAGGCGAAGGAAAAGAAGCTGCATCTGCTCTTTCAAAGGCTGCGTCATCAGCTGTTAATAAAAGCTTGTCTGCGTCATCAGCTGCGAGCAGAACAGCTTCATCTCTTGCTAAGGCCAGCGATGGAACAGGAAAAACAGCTACAAGCACTCCAAACAACGGTAATTCATCTGACGGAAATAGCAAAGGAAACGGTGAAGGTGAAGGAACTGGCGAAGGTCAGGGAGCTGGTGAAGGCCAAGGAACTGGAGAAGGCCAGGGCAATGGAAATGGACAAGGCAACGGCAGTGGAAATGGAAGCGGAGGAAGCGGAAGTGGAACCGGCGGCAACGGCAGAGGGTTTGGACATGCAGAGCCTGAAAAGGTTTTTACAAGAAATGCTGAAGGAATGCAGGGTGAAGAACAACAGCTTCAATCCCAGCAGACTGAAGAGGGCGAAGTTACTTATTCTGAGACCAAAGCAGACGGTGTAAACGGCCAGAGTGTTCCGTATGATACTGTGGTAGGAGGATATAAGGAGCAGGCGCTTAAGGAAACAGAAAGCGGAAGTATTCCTTATGGAATGAAAGAAATTGTCGCTGAATATTTCTCAGGTCTCGAAAAATAAAATTAGGAGTAAGATATGGGATTTTTTAATACAATCGGGCTCTTGGCACTTATAGGAGTTCCTTTAATCATAATTCTCCATATGTTAAAGCGGAAGCAAAAGGACGTTCATGTACCGAGCATTTATCTATGGGAAAGAGCAACCGATACCAGTGTGCAGTCTAAGCCATGGCAGAAACTTAAAAAGAGTCTGCCGCTTATACTTCAGCTGGCCGCTGCCGCATCTTTAGGCCTTGCTGCTGCAAGGCCTTATATTTCAGCATTTGGAACAGCCTATAACTATGTAATTGTGATGGATACATCTTCTAGTATGTCAGCGGAGGACATGGGAGAATCGCGTCTGGAATATGCTAAGGAGAGAGCCGGAAAGCTCATAAATTCATCTTCTGCATTAAGTAAAATAACTGTTATAGCCGCAGGAGAAAACTCATATGTGGCTTACGGACCAGACACTGATAAAACAGCGGCCTCATCTGCTGTACATTCAATAAATCAAACATATGGCGGAATAGATAAGGAAGCTCTTGCAGGGCTTATAGCATCCGAAACAGCTAAAACAGAAGCAGGTATTTATGTGTTTACCGATAATGAAAATGATTTTTCAGATTTGGATGCGAATATTATTTTTGCCGGCAAGGAGAGTTCAAACTGTGCTATAACGCTTGCGTCGGCGGCTGAAGGTAGCGTACTTGTCAATGTAAAAAATTTTTCTGATGAAGAGTCAGAAAAAACCGTAACGGTATTTAATGGGAATTTAGCCTCGGCAGTAAGCGATGTCACTATACCGGCTGGGTCTGAAAGAAGCCTTGTGTTTAAAGATATTTATACAGGCAGCGCGGAAATTATGGTTACGCTGTCACCTGAGGATATACTGACAGCTGATGATATTTATTACTTATCAGTAAACAAAGCACAGACGGCCAAAATATTGCTAGTGACAAACGGAAACACATTCCTTGAAAATGCTTTAAAGCTTACAGAAGGAACAGAAATTTACAAAATGTCATCGGATACAATGGAAACTGCAGACCTTTCTGGTTATGATCTTTATATATTTGATGGTTCAATGCCTGATATTGTTCCTAATGACGGCTGCATTTTTGTATTAAATCCTCCTTCTGACAATGGCTTTATTGATGTTGGGGAGACAAAGCAGCTTAATTGTTATTCCGAGGGAAGCACTGATTTAACATCAGGAGGTACTCTGCAATTTATTATATCCGAAGCAAAGGAAATTACCAGACCTTCATGGGCTGTTACAGAAAGTACTGCAGATGGGGTTCCTCTTATTATGAGAGGAGAAAACAATGGACAAAAAACATGTATATTTACTTTCGATATACATAATTCAGACTTACCTCTGCTCAAAGATTTCCCGGTTATGATTTATAACCTTACGGATTGGTTCCTGCCTGGAAGAACTGGAATTCAGACAGTGACACATTGCGGAGATAAACTCAATATACAGTCGTTAGCCTCAGCAGAAAAAATTAGAGTTTCAGATCCTGAAGGAAATGAAAGGACTGTGGCACCGCCGTTTCCGACTGCTGACTACTCAGATACAACCGAAGCAGGGTTTTACAAAGTTATTTTTGAAAACTCAGACGGCAGTACAGATGAGACTGTAATAGCCGTGAATGCAGAAACTGACGGCGAATCAGAGCTTTCAGCTCTCTTTGGACAGGATAAGGAAGGCAATTCAGGAGCTGCATCTAAAGGCGGCGTTGGGCTTATGGGGATACTTACAATAATAGCGGTTATAGCACTGCTTGCAGAATGGTGGGTGAAATATTATGGCAATAAGCACCGATAAGGTATACCTTTTAATTTTAATACCCATTGTCATAGCTGCTGTTATATTTTTAATGAAGAAATATATTAAAAGGGACAGATATGTCAATACAGGAACAGTGCTTAGAACACTTACAGTAATTGCCCTTATACTGTCGCTTTCGGGATTTTCGGTTATAGATAAAGCAAACGATGATACTACTCTGTTTTTAACTGATATATCTGACAGTGCAGCAAAGTCCTCATCAAAGGCTGCAGAATTTATAGAAGCAGCTCAGGCAAACAAAAAAAGCGGAGATAAAACAGCAGTGGCGCTGTTTGCAGGAAGGGCAGTCACAACTGTGCCGCCTACAACAGACTATGTGACTGTAAACCTTGATGTGGCTTCTGTAAACAAAGAGGATACTAATATTGAAGCGGGAATTAAACATGCATTATCATCTTTTGATGAAGATACAAAGAAACGCTTAGTACTTATTACTGACGGTTCCGAAACAAAAGGCGATGCCATATCTATTAGAAATCTGCTGAAATCCGAAAATGTACAGACATTAATTTATGATATAAGCAGGGGAGTTGAGTCAGAAGCCGGAATAAGGGAAATATCGGTTCCACAATATGTCAATATAAACATGAATTATGATGTGAATGTAATTATAGACTCCATTGGCTCACAGAAGGCTAATATGCGTCTGTACAGAGGCACAGCTCTTGTCGTTAATGAGGAAATAGATTTAAAGAACGGTGAAAACCGTTACGTTTTTACCGACAAGGCTCAAAAGGGCGGAGGTATAACATACCATGCTGAAATATCTGTAGAGAACGATGCGTTTTATCAGAATAATTCTGTTTACGGATACTGCTATGCGGAAAATCTTCCGGCGGTACTTGTTGTAGGAACAGGAGAAAGCGCAGAAAATATGAAGCTCCTTTTGGAGTCTGCGCAGCTTAATGTAGACATTGTCTCGCCATCTGAGGCGCCTTCCTCTTATGATGCGCTTATTGCGTATGATTCAGTTGTTCTTGCTGATGTTGCATATGATAAATTAAGCAGTGATTTTATAACATCGCTTGACAGCTTTATAAAGTATGCGGGTGGCGGCCTAATAACAATTGGCGGTGAAAATTCGTACGGGCCAGGTGAATACGCTGGTACTCCGCTTGAGGATATGCTGCCGGTTGAGATGGATATAAAAACACAGTCTGAAGATCCAGACCTTGCAATGATAATGGTTATTGACCGTTCAGGAAGTATGGCTGACGGTTCACAAGGACTGTCCTGTATGGATCTTGCTAAAGAGGCCGCATTCAGAGGAGTACAGGAATTGTCTGACGAAGACCTCGTAGGTGTTGTGGCGTTTGACACACAGGCGCAATGGGTTGTAGAGCTTAAGAAGGTCGGAGGAAATGTCGACAGTATAGGAGAGGCAATTGGCACAATACAGGCTGGTGGAGGAACGAGTATTCTTCCAGCACTCAGAATGGCCTGCTCGAAGCTTTCAGATACTGATACAAAGCTGAAGCATATTATACTGCTTACTGACGGCCAGGCAGAGCAGGAAGGCTACACAAGTCTTTTAAACCAGGCAAGGGAAGACGGAATTACAATTTCAACAATTGCTGTTGGACAGGGTGCAGACACTAAGCTGCTGCAATATATTGCTGAAGAGGGAAATGGACGTTATTATTATGCTGACCAGTTTACAAGCCTGCCCGAAATATTTGTTTATGAGACTTCAATTGCAAGCAAGGATTACCTTAACAATGATGATTTTTATCCAACCGCTAAGGACTCATCAGAAATAACAGAAAATATAGACTCTGTTCCAATGCTTCATGGTTATGTAAGCACAACTGCAAAAAGCAGGGCTGATGTGGTTTTACAAAGCGATAAGGAAGAACCGGTGCTCGCTGTATGGCAATACGGCTTAGGACGTACTGCGTCATGGATGAGTGATATGAGCGGACAATGGACAAGTGACTGGCTTGCATCGGATGAAGGCTTAAATATATTTAGAAATCTTATAAGCTATTCAATGCGCAGTGACATACTCTATGACATTGAAGTAACTGGAGAAGCATCGGGAGGAATTTCAACGGTTACGGCCAAAATTCCTGTAGATGAAAAAACCGCGGGAGTTTCTGCTTCCATAAGAATTGCCGACGGTACAGAATATAATTCGGATATGTCTGCTTCAATGCCGGGAGAATATACATGTACAATACCTACTGATGAAGAGGGAGCGTATATAATTACAGTAACGGAAAAGCTCGCAGATGGAAAAAGCAATGCATATAATACCGGATTTATTATTGGCTATTCTAAGGAATATGATACAAGAAAGATTAACAGCAGCGGGATTATTGACGAACTTGCATCTTATGAGGGTATTAATGTAATCTCTTCACCAGATGAGGTATATTCTACTTCTCCGCCGGATACAACTGCTAAGAGAGATATGTCAGTTCCTTTAATTGTCTTGGCGGTCGTACTGCTAATCTTAGATATATTATTAAGACGTTTCCCGGAAATAATAGATAGGGCGGCAATGGCTTTAATACGGTTAAAACCAAAAAAGAAACCGAAAGAGATATTTGCTGAAAAGAAAAATGCTAATAAACCTACGGAGGAAGAAAAAATTATTAAGGATGACAAACAGAAGCCTTCTGATGATGTTAAATCTTCTTCCAGTAAGCTTGCAGACATAAAGAGGAATAGAAGAAAAAGCTAATCTAAATTTCCATACATTAACACGGACTCAGCGTGCAATTTTATGCACGCTGAGATTTATTACAATTATTTTACAGTTAGTTTAAGTATCGAATATTCCCTTGTACGACAATAGGTTTTATGATACTATTAATGCAATTACAATTTTTAGATTTAATATAAAGTAGAGGGCAAAAAAGATGGCAGATTTTCTTAAATTAAAAATAAAGAAGTATTTTTCAGCAATGCTGGCAGTCGTTATGATCGTATCTATGGCTGCATGCAATAATAAAACAGTTGAAACACAGCAGACTTCGGAAGAAATCATTCATGAAGGAATATCGGTCGGCGGAGTTGATATTGGCGGATTGACAATAGGAGAGGCCACAGAAAGGCTTTCAGCTCAGCTCAAAGATAACCTTAAAGTTATACTGGAGCATGATGATAAACAGTGGGAAATTCTGTTTGAGGAAATAGGGGCTGTGCTTAACTACGAAGAGGCTCTGAATTCTGCCCTTGAGATAGGAAGTGTTGGAACAGAGGAAGAACGTGCAGCTGAAATTGAACAGCTTAAGGAGTCGCCTGTAAATATTCCGGTAACTTATGTTTGTGATGAGCTGCTTTTGAAAGAAAAGCTTTCTGCTATATCAGATGATATGAAAAACAGCGAAGAAGGCTTTGAAATGGATATAGACAAAACGGCTGAGAGGGTTGTTAAAAGCTTAGCGGCTGGAAGTCTTGAACCAATTGCACCTGTTGCTGTTGATATTGAGGACATAAAAGAAGAAAAAGCCCTCATTGGCTCGTTTTCAACATCATTTTCATCCGGTGACAAGAACAGAAATGAGAACCTTCGTGTAGCATGTGAGAAAATAAATGGAACAGTACTGCAGCCGGGTGATATATTTGATATGAATGAAGCGCTTGGACCGCAGACAGCAGAAAACGGATATAAGGCTGCCGGAGTCATAGAAAACGGAAAAATTGTCAACGCGCTTGGCGGCGGAGTATGTCAGGTTACAACAACTATTTACAATGCAGCTATTTTTGCGGAGCTTAAAATAGTTGAACGTCACAACCATTCGCTCATGGTTGGATATGTTCCTCTTGGAAGAGACGCCGCTGTTGCAGGAACATATAAAAATCTGAGATTTCAGAATGATACGGATTATCCGGTGTATATAGAAACTTATCTTGAAAACAACAATCTTGTATGCAACATTTATGGACATGAAATTCACGATGAAGGACATAGGGTTGATTTCGAAAGAGTTTGGATTTCAACAATAGGAAAGCCTGCTGAAAAAATTACCGAAGACCCTAATATGTATGTAGGGGAGAGAGAGGTTACTTACAGCGGAAAGACAGGGGCTAAAATAGACACATATAAGCTTGTATATGAAGGCGATGAGCTTATAAGCAGAGAATGGTTTTCTTCATCGACATATATAGCTACAGCTGATGAGGTAAGAGTAGGAACAAAACCTAAGGAGGCAGAAGAAGTGCCTGTAATTGGCGCGGCTGATCCTTCAGAGACACCAACAGAGCCAACAACACCGACAGAGCCGCCGATAATACCAACAGAACCGCCTACAACACCAACAGAACCAACAGCGCCTAACGAACCGAATGTGCCAACAGACCCGTCAACAATGCCTGCCGAACCTTCAGACACGGCGGCTTCAACGGAACCGGACAATGAGACATCATCTTCTATAGGTGATGACACTAATTCGGCGGACATAGTAATCGGAGGATAATTTAAGGAGAAACACTATGGATGAAAAGCTTGAGATAGGCAAAGTACCGGTAGAAATACTTAACCGACTTGTGCTTAACCCAATCAATAATAATGTAAATAAACGAGACGATATTATAATCAGGCCATCTACAGGAGAGGACTGTTCTGCTGTAGACCTTGGCGGAGAAATCTGTGTTTTGTCAACTGACCCAATTACTGCGGCTGGGAGCAATGCCGGATATCTCGTTGTTCATATTAACTGCAATGACGCGGCTTCGGCTGGTGCAGAACCTATAGGAATGCTTCTGACTGCATTAATGCCTGAGGGCAGCACAGAAGGAGATTTGAAGGATATAATAGATGGAGCATATAAGGCTGCCGGAGAACTTGGCATAGAAATACTAGGCGGACATACAGAAATAACCACAGCTGTGAACAAGCCGGTAGTTAACGGAACCGTTATTGCCAAAACAAAAGACCGTAAGTTTATATCATCCGGGGGAGCTAAACCTGGACAGCACATTATTATGACAAAATGGGCTGCTATTGAGGGTACGTCTATTATTGCCGGCGATTATGAGAACGAGCTTAAAGGCATTGTTTCGGAGGAGCTTATTGCAGATGCAAAGGGCCTTGCCTCAAAAATAAGCGTGGTAAAGGAAGGAATTATTGCAACAGAATATGGAGCAACCGCCATGCATGATGCTACTGAGGGCGGAATTTTAGGGGCTATATGGGAAGTGGCCGAATGCTCCAATGTCGGAGTAGAGGTATATGCAGATGAAATACCCGTATTAGAATGTACTAAAGAGCTTTGCAGAGCGGCTGGAATAAATTATCTTAGGCTAATATCAAGTGGAACAATGATTATAACGGCTTTTGATGGTGAGCTGATGGTGAAAAAGTTAAAGGACAGCGGGGTAAATGCTGCTGTTATAGGAAGAATTACCGAAAAGGGAAGATATGTTACACAAAATGAAATTAGGAATGAGCTTATTCCTCAGGAAAAAGATGAAATATACAGAATAAAAATACGCCAATAACGGCGTATTTTTTTATTTTAAATAATTAAAAGCGGCATATCATTTTGATATGCCGCTTGAATTTTATTCCGACTTGGTATTCTGATTTTCAGTTTCATTACTATTGACATACTGCGCTAAAGCAGCATCAATAAATTTGATATAATCATCGCCGCTGTAAACTCCTTCGTAATAACCTCCGCGTGCGATACCATTTTTATCAACCATTGTGAAAGCGGGAATTGTCTCAAAATTATTCTGAATCATTGCCGCCAGTTTGCTGTCAAGCTTAATTACATCAAATTGTGCGCCTGAGCTTTCAAATGCCTTCTTTGCCTTTTCAGTAAGTTCTTTTGCTTCTGCACTGCTGTCAAGCTTTGAGGCAGGTGTGTCAATACACAATGCCACAACATTAACATTGCCAAGCTCCTTAGCGTGTTCATAGGCCTTCTGGATATCAGCGATATTGTCAACGTCAGGATAAATATAGGTACCCCAGACGTAAAACAGAGTAAGGTCATAATCACCGAATATACTGCTGTCTATCTCCTTGCCGTCAAGTGTCTCGCTGGAGAAGGATATTGTATTTTTTTCGGCATACTTTGATTCAACATATGCGTCAACGTCAAAATCTGATACAGATATTGACTGAGCAAGTTCGTCAACTACAGAGCAGATGTTATCATAAATGTCAACATCCTCAGCACTCATTTTTCTTGTTGAACCTACATAGTCATAAAACAGATAGTAGCTGACACCATTGTTTTCCATAATAAGGTCTCTTGACGAGAATGTTGTATAAAGTCCGGAATTTTTAAGCTTGTCCGCTTTATCTGTCTGTACTACAACTATTTCACAAATAGGGTAGAGGTAATCGTTAAGCTTAAAGCCTTCTGTAGCTGTTGATATTGTTTTCCAATCATCAGGCGTTATATAGTTATATCTTATATTTTCAATTGTGAAGTCTTCTTCATAAGTATAAGGATATATGCTGTTTGATTTGGTATATTCCTGCCAGCTTTCAGGTGTAGTATATTTAAGTCCAATGTCTGAAAAATCAACCTCACGGCTGGTAAGTATCTGCTGCTGAGATTCCTCTGGTTTTGAACATGCAGACGCAAACGTTCCGCAGGCAAGCACAGTGGCAAGCATAAGAGCAATATATTTAAGTTTCATCTTGATACCCTCCTAAACAATACACAATATTATACTATACATAGTTCACTTTTGCAAATTATAAATATGAATTTTACGTGTGTTTTTTATGAAGCGGCATATAATTTAATGCTGTATAAAAATAATTAATCATTTTCTAATAATGTGTAAATGTACAAAGTAACAAAAATTATTTATTATTATAAAAAGAGATGTTTTACTGTGAATAAAGCAGTATAATAAAACGAATTTATCGGGAATTATTTATTATTTTTTACTAAATCTTTTATATTTGCTGAAAATAGTATATTATATATAGGTATAAAGGAAAAGAAGGGGATTATTATGAACAAGAAAATTCTTCTTATTGAAGACGAGGTTAAATTAGCTAGGTTTGTCGAGCTTGAACTGAAATATGAAGGCTATGAGGTTACTGTATGCCATGACGGACGCGACGGATTTGACGAATTTCAAAATAACAGCTATGACCTTATTTTACTGGACCTCATGCTTCCTGGGCTAAATGGCATTGAAATTTGCAGAAGAATTAGAAAGTTCAGTGAGACTCCAATAATTATGCTGACTGCAAAGGATGAGGTTATAGATAAGGTTGCAGGACTTGATTCAGGCGCTGACGACTATGTTACTAAACCATTCGCAATAGAGGAACTGTTGGCAAGGATGAGAGTTGCTCTTAAAAGAGTCAGGCCGGAACCGGTGGTTAAGAATACTTTTTCCTGCGGTGACCTTGTAATAGATGCGGACAAGCACCTTGTCAAGGTTGGGGAAGATGCGATTGACCTGACCAAAAAAGAATATGACCTTCTTCTTTACCTTTTAAAAAGCAAAAATATTGTCCTTTCAAGGGAGCAGATACTAAATCAGGTATGGGGATACAACTATATAGGCGAAACTAATGTTGTAGACGTGTATGTAAGGTATCTTCGCTCAAAAATAGATGAACCCTATAATAAGAAATTTATCCATACCATCAGAGGGGTAGGTTATTATATAAAAGATGAGGAACAGGATTGAGGAAGAATTTAATAAGATGCCCATAGCCAGAAAGGTAATGCTTCTTTATGGATGGCTTTTTACGCTTTCAATTGTGGCTTTCAGCGTGGTTCTGCTTATAAGCGCTAAGGGTATGGGAGTGGGTATTACATTTACCACTCTGCAAAACTGTGCGGAGAGCATCGAAAATTATATTCTTTCCGGAAAAGAACTTAATAATGACAGTATAGAGTCAATAGTTGGAAGCAATTATGTTGAATATATAATTGAGAATAAAACTCAAAACAAAGTATATGTCAGTACAAATTTCATACCGGATTCAAATCCGGAGGCATATCCTGACAATGAAATGAGCCTATCTCCTGATATTGAGGACGATTTAAACCTTAAACAAAAAAAGGTTGACCACGGCTATTTCAGAATACTTGACAATAATGATTATACTGTATATACGAAAAACGGACACGATTTTATAAGCATTCAAAATGAGTTTATGTGCGGCGGCAATATTTATTCCATTAAGCTGTTTAAGGCTGCTGTAAATAATATGTTTTATGTAAAGTATTTAGCTATGAGACTGCTTTATGTGGACATAATAGGTTTGCTGTTTGCCGCGCTTATAGGTATGTACATAAGCAGAGTAATGCTTAGGCCGGTACGTAAAATACGAGAAACGGCTGAAAGAATAAGCGTTGAGGATTTAAGCCAGAGAATTGAAATTTCCGGGCCTGACGATGAACTGAAGGAGCTTTCAATTACATTCAACTCAATGATTGACAGGCTTGAACAGTCGTTTGAGCAGCAGAGCAGATTTGTATCAGACGCATCTCATGAACTTAGAACTCCTATTTCAGTTATTAAGGGATACGCGAACCTAATTAACAGATGGGGAAAGGACGACCCTGAAATACTTCAGGAAGCTGTTAATAATATACTTGAAGAGACAGACCATATGTCAGTAATGATTAAAAATCTTTTGTTTTTGGCCAAAAGCGATCAGCATAGAAACCATGTACAAAAGCAGCCTATGTCACTTAATGACGCTGTTGCGGACATAGCTAAGGACTTAAGCGTTACTGATGAAAAAATAAAAGTCACAGCGGATTTGAGTGACGAGGATATAATTATCAACGGTGATCCAGACCTGATTAAACAAATGCTATGGATATATACTGAAAATGCAATGAAATACAGTGGAGATGATAAGGAAATAGCTTATAGGGTATATAGAGAGGCAAATTTTGCGTGCGTTAGTGTCAGGGACAACGGTTATGGAATAAATGAGGAGGACCTGCCTCATATATTTGATAGATTTTACAGGGTTGATAAATCAAGAAACAAGGATATTCCTGGTAATGGCTTAGGACTTTCAATAGCAAAATGGATTATTGAAATTCATAGCGGCAAGGTTGAGGTAAAAAGTATTGTCGGACAAGGAACAGAATTTATAAATAAATTTAAAATTGAGTAAGTGAATATCAGGCTGAGATAAAAGGGCACAATCGTTATAAACTGTGCCCTTTTTCCTTATTTAGCGTATTAAAGCGGCTTTTAAACAGACAAATTTGCTAGTGCGGATAATCTAATATGAAATTAAGTAAAATATTTGCTAAATTTTATTCATGCTTTGTTTATAATGTATACAATCTATAGAAGTTTTTTAAACTTTACAAAATGATATTGATTTACTTTATTTTACTGATTAAAATTAATACTTAAGTTGTACAAAATTTTAGTTCTTTTGAGAAAGGGGAGGTAAATTGATGCAGGAACAGAAAATTAAAGAATTTAAGAGGGTTCTTGTCGCCAACAGAGGAGAAATTGCCATCAGAGTATACAGGGCCTTAAACGAACTTGGAATACAGTCAATAGGAATTTTCTCAAAGGAGGATAAATACTCGGCCTTCAGAACCAAAGCCGATGAAAGTTATATACTTAATCCAAATAAGGGGCCAATTGACGCTTACTTGGACATTGACGAGATAATAAAAATTGCTAAGGAAAGAAAGGCGGACGCTATTCATCCTGGATACGGCTTTCTTTCAGAAAACCCTGAATTTGTTGAGGCATGTGAAAAAAACGGCATAACATTTATTGGACCGACTGTTGCAACAATGAATTCAATGGGTGATAAAATATCATCCAAGCAGATTGCCATTAAATGCAGTGTACCTATAATTCCGGGTGTTGACCATGCTCTCAAGTCACTTAATGAGGTAATGGAAATCGCTGAGAAAATAGGTTATCCTGTTATGCTTAAGGCATCAAACGGCGGCGGCGGACGCGGAATGAGAATAGTTAACAGCGCAGACGATATGCCCAGGGAGTTTGAAGAGGCAAAAAACGAAGCCAAAAAGGCTTTTGGCGATGATAAAATATTTATTGAAAAATATTTAAAGAGCCCTAAACATATTGAAGTACAGATAATGGGTGATAAGCATGGAAATGTAATACATCTTTATGACCGTGACTGTTCAGTTCAAAGACGTCATCAGAAGGTTGTAGAATACGCCCCTGCGGACTCTATAAGCCATGAAACAAGGGAAAAGATTTTTGCCGATGCCGTTAAGCTTTCAAAATATGTAGGATACAGCAACGCAGGAACACTTGAGTTCCTTGTTGACGCTGATGAAAACTACTATTTTATTGAAATGAATCCACGTATTCAGGTTGAGCATACTGTAACAGAAATGGTAACAGGAGTTGATATAGTTACAACACAGGTTCTTGTTGCTGAGGGCTATAGCCTATTTTCAGAAAAGGTAGGAATAAAGTCTCAGGAAGACGTGCAGTGCAACGGCCATGCAATACAGCTGCGTGTTACTACGGAAGACCCTACAAACAATTTCCTTCCTGATACAGGAAAAATTACAGTGTATCGCTCCCCAGCCGGAAACGGTATACGTCTTGACGGAGGAAATGTATTTACCGGGGCAGAGGTAATGCCTTATTACGATAGCCTACTGGTTAAAATTATTGCTTACGACCGTACGTTTGAGGGTACTGTGCGCAAGTGTGTAAGAGCTTTAAAGGAAACACGTATAAGAGGAGTTAAAACTAATATTCCTTTCCTTATAAATGTTGTCCAGAGCAAAACTTTTGAGGAGAGAAAATGTACAACCACATTTATTGAGGAAACCCCTGAGCTTTTTGATATTGCCCAGTCAAAGGACAGAGCGTCAAAAATCGCCGAGTTTATAGGAAATAAAATTGTTAATGAGTCTAAGGGAGATAAGCCCGACTTCGCACCTCTTATACCTCCGAAATATGATGAAAATATACAGGTATACGGAGCGAGAGATGAATTTCTTAAGCTTGGAGCAAAGGAATTTACCCAGAAAATACTTAAAGATAAAAAACTTTACGTAACTGATACTACAATGCGTGACGCTCATCAGTCTCTTGTGGCGACTCGTTTCCGTACAAAGGATCTAGTTACAGCGGCTCCTGCGGCTAATACCATTTTAAGGAATGCGTTTTCGGCTGAGGCATGGGGCGGTGCAACATATGATGTTGCATACCGTTTCCTTAAGGAATCACCTTGGGTAAGGCTTGAGCAGCTTAGAAAGGCTATGCCAAATACACTTATCCAGATGCTTCTTCGTGCGTCAAATGCAGTCGGATATAAAAACTATCCTGATAATGTTGTTGAAAAATTTATTGAAGTATCAGCAGAAAGAGGCGTTGATGTATTCCGTATTTTCGACTCCCTTAACTGGATAGAAAATATGAAAATGCCTATTGAGGTTGCTTTAAGGACCGGAAAGATTGTTGAGGGTACAATCTGCTATACAGGAGACATTTTAAACCCTAATGAAAAGAAATACACAATTGACTACTATATAAGAAAGGCCAAGGAAATAGAGAGCTTGGGCTGCCATATATTCGCAATTAAAGATATGGCCGGACTTCTTAAACCGTATGCGGCTAAAAAGCTGTTTACAGAGCTTAAGAAAGAGCTTCATATTCCTCTTCATCTGCATACACATGATACGACAGGAAACGGTGTTTCAACAGTGCTTATGGCTGCTGAGGCCGGAGTTGATATAGTTGACCTTGCAATTGAGTCAATGTCTACAATAACAAGCCAGCCGTCAATGAATGCAGTGGTTTATGCACTTAAGGGGACAGACAGGGATACAGGACTTGTACCCGATGAACTGGAGGAACTCAGCCGTTACTATGAGGACGTCAGAAAGATATATGCCGGTTTTGAAAGCAAAATGAAGACGCCAAGTACAGAGATTTACAAGTATGAAATTCCTGGAGGCCAGTACTCAAATCTTCGTTTCCAGGTTAAGGAAATGGGCTCTGCTGACGATTTTGACCAGATTAAAGAGCTTTATAGACAGTCAAATGAGCTTTTTGGAAATATTGTAAAGGTTACACCGTCATCAAAGGTTATAGGCGACTTTGCGATATTTATGCAGAAAAATGGACTTACAAAAGATAATATATTTGAAAAAGGAAAAGACCTTTCATATCCTGAATCGGCAGTAGAATACTTTAAAGGTATGGTAGGAAGGCCTGACGGAGGTTTTCCTGATGACATATCAAAAATAGTACTCAAGGACCAGAAGCCCATTGAGGGGCGTGCCGGAGAACTGCTTGAGCCTGCTGATTTTGATAAAATGGGACAGGAGCTCATGGAGAAGTTTAACTTTGACCATGTAAATATAAGAAATATACTCAGCTATGCTCTTTATCCTAAGGTATATGATGACTACTGCACACATCTCCAGCATTATAACGATGTTTCACGCCTTGACAGCCACGTATATTTCTACGGACTTAAAAAGGGAGAGGAAACTGTTCTTAGAATAGGAGAAGGTAAGGCAATAATTATCAAATATATCGATATGACAGAGCCGAATGAAGAAGGTTACAGAACTCTTACCTTTGAAATCAATGGTATAATGCGTGAAGTAACAATTCTTGATAAGAGCCTTGAGGTTAAGAGCGACAGAAAACTGAAAGCTGAAAAGAATAATCCTGCTCATCTTGGTTCGCCAATTCCTGGTACAGTAAGCAAGATATTTGTAAAGGAAGGCGACAAGGTAGAAAAGAATACGGTTATTATGACTGTTGAGGCGATGAAGATGGAGACATCTGTATTGTCGAAGGTAGCCGGCGTTGTGGACGAAATTTATGTGCATGAGGGCGGAGCCGTTAATCAGGAAGAATTGCTTGTTTCATTTAAGGTTGACGAAGAACAGAAATAAGTTAAATACTAATATTAAATCCCGCGGTAAGTGCCGCGGGATTTTTGCAGTTGAAATAAATACTGCAATTAAGTATAATTACTTTATATATTACAATCATGAAAGGATTAGACATGATATCTTATATTAAAGGAGAAATAACATACAGTGGCGGAGATACTCTTATTGTTGAAAATAACGGCATTGGCTATGAAATAGTTGTACCGGCATTTTCAGCTCAGCTGCTTTCATCACAAAAGGGTACTGTTACCGTTTATACATACATGAGTGTAAGAGACGATGGAATTACTCTTTTTGGATTTGCCAGCAGAGAGGAAAAGAATATCTATGAGAAGCTTATATCAGTTTCAGGAATAGGCCCTAAGGCTGCGGTAAGCATTCTTGGAGTAATGACTCCGGCGCAGCTTATAACTGCAATTGTATCTTCGGATGCAGCTGCGATTGCCAGAGCGCCCGGAATTGGAAAAAAGACAGCGCAAAGAGTTATATTGGACCTTAAGGATAAAATCGGAAATGATGATTTAACAGGTATGTTTGATGGAGAAACGGATATTTCAGCTATAAACTCTATTACAGATGGGGATGACAGGGCTGAAGCGGCTGAGGCACTCGTAGCTCTTGGATATTCAAGAAGCGAGGTTATTAAAGCCGTAAGCAGAGTTTATAACGAAGACATGGATGTTCAGAAAATACTTTCAGCCGCATTAAGAGAACTGAGCAGGCTGTAAAACAGCAGGAGTATTTAAATGGAAAAACGAATTATTACAACAGCTGCAAGTGAATATGACAGCGATATTGAAATGAGTCTCCGTCCGGATACATTGGAGACCTATATAGGACAGGATAAGGTTAAAAACAATCTCAAGGTGTTTATTGAGGCCGCAAAAAAGAGGAAAGAGCCTCTTGACCATGTGCTTTTATATGGACCTCCAGGACTGGGAAAAACCACACTTTCAAATATTATAGCCAACGAAATGGGTGCTGGATTTAAAACAACCTCCGGACCTGCGATAGAACGTCCGGGAGATATGGCTGCTATACTTAACAGCCTAAATGAAGGCGATGTTCTCTTCGTAGACGAAATACACAGGCTTAACAGAATAATTGAGGAAATACTTTATCCGGCAATGGAGGACTTTGCGATAGATATTGTAATCGGAAAGGGAGCGGGCGCAAGGAGTGTACGTTTGGAGCTTCCAAAGTTTACACTAATAGGAGCTACAACAAGGATTGGACTTTTAACAGCCCCTCTCAGGGATCGTTTCGGAGTTGTAAATCATTTGGAACCATATAGTACAGCCGATTTATCGCGAATTGTAATTCGTTCTGCAGAGGTGCTGAATACAGAAATAGATTCAGGAGGAGCTGCGGAAATTGCAAGGCGTTCAAGGGGGACGCCTCGTATTGCCAACCGCCTGTTAAAAAGAGTTAGGGATTTTGCCCAGGTACAGTATGACGGTATTATAACATGTGATGTTGCTGCAGCAGCTTTGGATTTGTTAGAGGTGGATAAAAACGGCCTTGACATGACTGACAGAAAAATTCTTTTGTCAATAATAGATAAGTTTAGCGGAGGACCTGTCGGTTTAGATACAATAGCCGCTGCCGTTAATGAGGAATCCGAAACAATTGAGGACGTTATTGAGCCTTATCTGATTCAGCTTGGGTATATAAAGCGTACACCAAGAGGAAGGGCAGTAACAGCCGGAGGATATGCGCATTTTGGACTTACTCCGCCTAAAGACAGTGATGCAGGCCAGATACAGCTTGATATTTAAACTAATTTTAAAAGCCATGCAATTACTGCATGGCTTAAATTTCATCTTTTGGCTCTTTCAATACAGGCATCGGCAGCGCCTAATATAAGTTCGCCCGTAACTGTATAATCCGATGCCAGTTCAATATTGTCAGTGGATTGTTCAGACAAGATTTGAGCACATATTTCATCTGCAGTGGATTGTGCAAGCGGATAAAATACCGTTAAAGTGCTTGAAGTGGGGATGAAGGTCACGTCGGTTATTTTGTCTTCACTAAATGTGAGGCTGACCGCGGCGGTTTCATCACCCATAGAAATATTTGTAGTATATGTACCTGATTTATACTGCGCGTCAGAACCTTTTGGTACAAGCATTATAATAAGAGCTATTATAATTGCGGCGCCGATGACAGCGAATATTACTGTCTTAACCAGCTCCTTGAGTTTTATTACCATAAATTTTGTTTTGCTCATGCCGAATCCTCCAAAGGGCGTTTTTATTATATATTTATTTTGTGTTTCAGGATATTATTACATGACGGGTGGTTTTTGTTATGGGATTAAGATTTATTATAGGAAGAAGCAGAAGCGGAAAGACGTCATTATGCTTAAATGAAATTAAAGAAAAACAAAAGCTTGGGAAAAGGCTTATATATATCGTTCCGGAACAGTACTCACTTCAGGCTGAAAGAGAGCTTGTTGATGTAAGCGGAGGAATTGTGTCCGCAGTTGTTTTAAGCTTCAGAAGACTGGCTGAGAATATATTTTCTGAACGGGGAGGCTTGCCTGGAAAGCATTTGAGCGACACTGGAAAGCTTGTGCTGCTTAGACGCATATTGATGCGTAATAAGGAAAAACTAGCTTATTTTGGAGTCGTATGCGGCAGACAGGGATTTATAAGCCGCTTGGGAGATGCTGTAAGTGAGTTTTTCGCATACGGTGTCACTCCTGATGATATAAAAAGATACGCCGAGGGCTTCTCTGAGGACAGCGCAATTAATTTAAAGCTAAATGATATATCACTGATTTATTCTGAGTACTGCAGCTTTATTAAATCAGAATATGTTTCCTCAGATGATATGCTCTCTATTGCGGCAGGTAAAATGATAGGAGCCCGTTATACTGATGGAGCCGAGGTATGGCTAGACGGTTTTTATGGATTTACATTTCAGGAATTAAATATAATTAACCGGCTTCTAGCTTCATGCAGCAAAGTAAATATTACGCTTAACATGGATACTAGGCTTGCGCATAGTGAAAAACTGTCTATGGAAAACAGTTTTTTTGAACCATGGGATACCATGAGAAAGCTGAAAAAAATATGTTCAGACAATGGATATACAGTAGAAAAGCCTGTGCTTCTAAACAAGAGCTACTACGTAGCTAATAGTATGAAAAGACTTGAAAAGGAGTATCTCGGCTGGAATATAAATAAAAAATCAGACAGTGAAGGGATTAGGATTTTTTCTGCTGTATCTATAGATGATGAGATTAATATGTGCGCTTCGGAAATTATACACCTGGTACGTGATAAAGGAATGAGATACCGGGATATAGCGCTGACAGCCAGAGTTTTAGATGACTACAGAGAACAGGTCAGCCTTGTATTTTCTCATTATGGCATACCGTTTTTTATGGATACAAAGCGCTCTGTTATGGGACATCCATGCACTGAGCTTGTACGATCTATTATTGATTTGGTTTCATGCAATATTTCATATGAATCAATGTTCAGATGTCTTAAAACTGAATTAACCCCAATAACCAGAGATGACAGAGACTTACTGGAAAACTATGTTATACGATATGGAATAAAGGGAGAGACATGGATTAACGTACGCTGGCAGTGGGGTTTTGAGCATGAAGAAAGCGCCGAAAAAGAGGATAAGATAAATCTTCTGAAGGATATGGCGATAGCTCCTTTTTTGGAGTTTTATAAGAAATATAAAAAGGGAACCCATTCTGTCAAAGATATTACTTTAGACATATATTCAATACTTGAAAAGCTTGAGCTCGCCGAGCGTCTCGGAGAAAAAGCAGAAAATGCAGAGGCGGAAGGCGATATAGAAAGCTCCCAGGAACAGATTAGATGCTTTGAACTGATTGGAGAGCTAATGGAAAACATGGTTTCACTCCTTGGAGATGACAGCGTGACCATTAAAGAATATGGAGAAATTTTTGAGGCCGGACTTTCAGGACTGCAAATGGGAATTATTCCAGCAGGTATTGATACTGTAACGGTTGGAGACATAGAAAGAACAAGACTCCCTAATATTAAGGCTTTATTTGTTGTAGGAGCTAACGAAGGCATTTTGCCGTCTAATAATACGGAAACAAAGGGAGTTTTTACAGACAGAGAAATTCAGGCGCTTGAGGAAGCCGGTGCAGAGCTTTCACATACCGGTGCAAGGCTTGCTTTTGAAGAACAGTATTTAATATATATGGGTATAACTAAACCTTCGGAACAGCTTTATATATGCAGAAATATGACTGACGGAAGCGGAAGAGAAACACGGCCGTCATCTGTTATAGCACGGCTTGAAAATATATTTCCAGCCATTGAGCATAGAGTATTCAATAATAATTCACTAAAATCAATTGACAGGCCAATTCCGGTTCTTCACAGGCTAGGAAAGGGACTGGCTGACGGAGAGGCTCTTTGGGAGGAGACTGGTGAATGGCTGATAAACAGTACTGAATACAGTGGACGTGCTTTAATGATTAAAAAGGGTACTGAGCTTAAAAATATTGAATGCAGGCTAAGCTTAGCAAATTTGAGAAAGCTCTATGGAGGAAAGCTGTATACAAGCGTATCACGTCTTGAAACATTTGCGGAGTGTCCGTTTTATTACTTTGCAAGATATTCTTTAGGAGCTAAACCAAGAAGGGTATATGAAATTCAGACTCCGGACCTGGGTTCTCTTTTTCATGAGGTTCTCGAGAAATTCACTTTAGATATGAAATCGAAAGGGCTTACATGGCAGACTATAACTGAAGAGGAAGCAAAGGAAATGACCGAAAATGCTGTTGATGAGCTTGCGCCTGATATGGGAAGCCGAATACTTTTGAGCACAGCGGCCCATACTTATATGCTTAAACGTATTAAGCGGATAACGCAAAGAGCTGTATCTGTTTTAAAAAAGCACATGAACAGGGGAAAGTTTGAAACACTTGGAAGTGAGATTACCTTTGGAAGCGGGGAATTGCCTGCTATAGCTATAACAATGCCTGACGGAAATGAACTTCTTCTGAAAGGCAAAATTGACAGGGTTGATATCTATCGCAAGGACGGAAGCGGATATATAAAAATAATAGATTATAAATCAGGGCGAAAGGATTTTAACCTGTCAGACATTTATTACGGACTGCAGCTGCAGCTGCTTTTATATATGGATGCATTTATAAAAACAGGAAAAATTTTAACACGTGATGAGCCTCAGGTAGGTGGTGCGTTCTATTTCAGAATTATGGACCCTGTTATTAAAGCGGCTGATTTAAAGGGAAACGATCCCGAAACAGTGCTTTTCAGACAGTTTTGCATGACAGGCCTGGCATGCAATGAGCCTGAAGTTTTAGAGGCTCTTGATGAAGCGATAGAAGAAAGCGGAAAATCCGAAATATTAAATGTGTCAAAAAAGAAGGACGGAAGTATAAGCGGTTCTGCGGTTGAACGTGATAAATATGACAAGCTTATGGAGTATGCCGCACAGAAGGCCGGTGAGCTTGGCAAAGAGATTTCTGAAGGAAATGTAAGCATAAGTCCTGTCATAAATGGCAACGTAACGCCATGTGACTTCTGTGATTACAAGACAGTATGCTGCTTTGACAAAAAGAATGGCAATAAGCCAAGGAAGCTTAAGCGACTTACAGCGGACGAGGTTTGGAGTATGGTCTTGTCAGGCAAATGAAGGCAAAAAGTTTTATATTAGAGAGATGCTTAGTGATTATGTATATATTTTAACACAATAGTTGGTCGTTTGTTACAAAACAAACATTTAACGATTATGTTAAAATGACATAAAATAAATTATATAAATAGCCGGTTTTTTGTAACTACTGGTATATTTGCTTAAAAAAGCATAAAATATAGACCTGTTTAATCAATAAATATGTTTAATAATGCTATGGAATGATATAAGGGATAATGATATACTAGCAGTATCAAATAAACAAACACTTGTTTAATATATGGATGTGTTTGGAGGCGGTAAATATGAAAAATATTTCAAATATATTGTTACTTATAATCTCTCTTCTTTTTATTGTGACAGGAATGGCGATTATTCCAATGGCAGCGTCAATACAAAATCTTGCCTTTGTAGTTATGACTTTGCTGATTATTGGAATATTCGGCATAATTAGATTCATAGCTCATAAAACAGCAATGAGATAACTGTCACAACGACAAGCTTGGGCCTGTGTAATTTATTACACAGGCCTTTTTTGATAATTCAGGAATATACATATACTTATAAAATTTTTCAGTAATAGAATAAATTAATAAAATGAAATAATAATAAATCCACTGTTTTATCAGCAAAATGCGATAGACAGTGGATTTATTTTAAATTCTTTTTTGAGTGGTTTTATATATAATAAATGCAGCACCTGCCGAATGACAGATGCCGCATTTATGAATATATTATGTGTATGTGTGTATAGTATTTGAGGCGTTAATATTTACACTGTAAATATTAACAATTGATT
>OHAS01000237.1_pt1 | contig 45794 bp, 31 predicted proteins | sample 1577131 | NCBI WGS metagenome assembly OHAS01 (sample SAMEA3541566, study PRJEB24748) | human gut metagenome | biome: human gut; feature: human-associated habitat; material: faeces | place: China | collected 2012 | reverse complement strand
CAACCAGCAAGGATGTCTACCAGGAATCGTGGGCAGGTGCTTATGCGGACCGTGCGGATGGTACTGGAAAGTGGGTGCGCTATGACGCGGACGGACATATGATAAAAGGCTGGCAGAGGACAGATGCAGGTACATATTACTTTGACCTGATTACCGGAGCAATGGCGAAGGGAAATGCAGAGATTGACGGACAGAATTATTATTTTGATGAGACAACAGGAATCCTGCAATAGAAAAGAAAAGGGCAGTTCAGATGATGAGAGAACAGACAAAAAGAGTATTCCGAATTGTGATTGTGGCAGGATATTTTTATTTGGCATTGCCAATGATATTATTCTGCCTGGGCTGGTGTAAGTGGTATATCGGGATTCCTGTGGCAGTAATTGTGGCAGGCGGCATGGCCTTATGTATAAAGGAACACTGGGATAGAACGTTAAAGCTGGAACTTATGTTCAGAAAACAGGATGCATGGAAGGTTGTGGGAATTGTCGTTCTTATCATGATGTGGGTGGCACTATCCGGAGTAGGTGGTCTGATGTGGCAGAACTCGGATCATTGGTGGCGCAATGAGATTTACGAATTGCTTGTGACGGAAAAGTGGCCGGTAACTGCCACCTTTACGTCGGATACAGGTACTGACGGAAGAGGTATGGTCTATTATATCGGTTTCTGGCTGCCGGCTGCAGCAATCGGTAAATTCTTCGGAATTGCGGCGGGATATGTGGCACAGTATGTGTGGGCAGTATTCGGTATCTGTGTTTTTTATGCATTGATCTGCCTCTGGCGCAAAAAAGTTATGGTTTGGCCGTTATTCGTAATTGTATTTTTCAGCGGTCTGGATGTGGTTGGGGCGCTGATAAGCCAGTCCTGGGAGATTCATATTTTTTCGGATTTGCATATGGAGGCGTGGGCGGAACATTTCCAGTATTCGTCCATGACGACGCAGCTGTTTTGGGTATTTAATCAGGCGATACCGGTATGGCTGGCATGTGCATTGTTGTTTTTTTGCGAAAAGCCTAAAAACATGATTTATTTGTGGTCGCTCGTAATGCTGACTTCAACATTTCCATTTGTGGGAATGCTGCCGTTTGTTATCTATTATATGATAAGCAGAGTTCATTGGAGAAATGATTACACCAAAGCAGCACAGATTATGCGGGATTGCTGGAAACACTGGGCAAGCCTGCAGAATATGCTTGCCGGTTTTGCGATTTTATTGATCAGCGGTCTGTATTTTATGAGCAATGATGCACTGTTGGGAAGTGTTTCTTTTTTGAAGAATAATGCATTGGGAATACTTCTGGTTTTAGCGGCAATTATATTATTGATCGGGGTAATGCTGGGATTATTCTGGTGTGTGGCAGCCATTGCACTGCATTGGCCCAAAGTGTTGAAATACAGCGTGTGCATGTGTGGAATTGTGTTTGTGGTCATGCGGATCGGTCATCTTGCGTATTGCGATTGGCAGACACCGCTTTTCTGGTGGCTGAACCTGACAGTATTTTATGTATTGGAAGCAGGAGTTTATCTGATATGCCTGTATCCTGTATTAAAGCGAAATAAGCTCTTCTGGATGACATCGATTTTATTGTATATCATTCCACTGATAATTATAGGCAGTTCCTGCGACTTTTGTATGCGGGCATCGATACCTGCGCTCCTTCGGGTAATGTTCTGGTGCATTCAGGTGATAGATCAGAAATGGGGGCAGATAAGAACATATCTTCTGGTCGGACTCATGGTGATCGGTGCGGTAACACCGCTTCATGAGATTAAGAGGAGTTATTCTAATACACGTGTGCAGTATGAAAACTATGTTGTTGAGCCAGAGCGGATTTACTTTGGTGGTAATTTCAGTGGCAGTACCGACACGTTGTTCTGGAAGTATGTTGCAAAGTAAAGCAGGCGGGAAAATGCCTGAATGAGGTGTATGATGGATTTATCATTTTACAGAGGAAAGAAAATATTGATTACCGGTCATACCGGATTTAAAGGAAGCTGGATGAGCCAGCTTCTTTTGCGTGAGGGCGCGGAAGTCTATGGCTACGCGAAACAGCCGCCGACAGATCCTTCGATGTATGGACTGTGTGGTCTGAAAACAGAGATGGAGTCGATTGAGGGGGATGTCCGGGATCTGGATACGCTCCGCAGCGTTTTTCTCCGTGTGAAACCAGAGTTTGTGGTGCATATGGCAGCACAGCCGATTGTGCGTGAGAGTTACCGGAATCCGGTTGAAACATATGAGACGAACGTAATGGGAACGGTAAATGTGTTGGAGTGCATCCGCCAGACAGACAGCGTGAATTCTTTTCTGAATGTGACAACAGACAAGGTATATAAAAATCGTGAGTGGGAATGGGGATACCGGGAAAATGAGGAATTGAATGGATATGATCCGTACTCCAATTCCAAGTCCTGTTCGGAGCTTGTTACAGACAGCTACCGCAATTCTTTTTTTGGGAACAGTGGACCACGTGTTTTGCCAATTACGACGGCACGTGCCGGAAATGTGATTGGCGGGGGTGATTTTGCGGCAGACCGTATCATTCCAGACTGTGTACGTGCAGTCAGCAGCGGAGAAAAGATAAGGGTGCGCAATCCGTATTCCGTCCGTCCGTACCAGCATGTGCTGGAGCCGGTAGCGGCATATCTGATGATTCTGAAACGACAGTGGGAACAGCCGGAACTTGCAGGATGCTATAATGTTGGTCCGGATGAGGCTGACTGCTGGGAGACAGGCAGGATCACAACAGAATTTTGTAAAGCATGGAAGAACCATACAGGAAAAGAAGTGGATTGGATTGATCTGGGCAAAGAAGAAAATGCAAAACAGCCACACGAGGCTAACTTTTTAAAACTGGATTGTACAAGACTGAAACGCACTTTTGACTGGACACCCTCATGGACAGCAAAAATGGCGGTAGAACGGACGGTAGAGTGGTATGCAGAATATGTGCAGGGAAAAAATGTCAGGGACTGCACGGAGAGACAGATAGAGGCATTTTTAAGGGAGAAGAGGTAAAGCAGATGAAACGTGCGGTAATTACCGGTCCTACCGGTGCAATCGGCATGGCGCTAATTACACAATGCATCCGGGAAGGCTGGGAAGTGCTTGCTGTCTGCCACAGAGGGTCAGCCAGAATAAGCAGTATTCCTGTGCATCCGCGTGTGAAGATACTGGAGACGGAGCTGTCAGAATTGGGGCAGCTGGAGCAGGTTATAGAAGGCAGATATGATGTGTTTTATCATTTTGCATGGGAGGGGACAACGGGGGCGGCACGGAATGACATGCCGTTGCAGACGCGTAATATTGCATCTGCTTTGCAGGCAGCAGAACTCGCAGCGAAACTTGGCTGCAATACGTTTGTTGGTGCCGGTTCCCAGGCGGAATATGGAAGGACAGAACAGCTTCTTTCCCCAGAAACGCCGGTATTTCCGGAAAATGGATATGGTATGGCAAAATTATGTGCCGGTCAAATGAGCCGGATACGGTGTCAGGAACTGGGGATAAAACACGTCTGGGTACGGATTTTGAGTGTATATGGACCTTTTGATGGCCCGAATACGATGGTTTCAGCGACGCTCCGCAAGCTGCTTTGCGGAGAGCATGCGGCTTTCACGCCGGCAGAACAGCAGTGGGATTATCTTTACAGCGAAGATGCAGCGCGGGCATTATTTCTGGCTGCGGAGCATGGAAAAAGTGGAAAAATCTATGTGCTTGGAAGTGGACAGATACATCCACTGCGGGAATATATAGTGCGCATTCGTGAGGCAGTGTGTGAGCGGATAGACACATTACGGGTACAGGAAGGACAAAATAAATATTTGAAAGCAGGAAGTGTAGGAATTGGTGAACTCCCATATCCAAAAGGACAGGTAATGTTCCTTGGTGCGGATTTGACTGAATTGACGAATGATACAGGTTTTATGCCGGAAGTAGATTTTGAGGAGGGAATCCGGCGTACGATTGACGGAATTATAGATAGCGTTTATAATGGAGATAGTGCAGTAAGGTAGATTTGTAAGAAACTAATAGAGAATAGATCGGATTTTAAATATGAAAAAAATTAGTATTGTCATTCCATGCTTTAATGAGGTCGAAAATGTAGAACTCATGAGCTTTGCAGTGATAAATGTATTGGAGGAAGCTCTGCCGCAGTATGATTATGAGATTCTGTTTATTGATAACTGTTCTACGGACGGGACGAGAGCGGAGCTTGAGAAGCTGTGTGCAAAAAATAAAAAGATTAAAGCTATTTTTAATGTGACCAATTTTGGGCAGTTTAATTCGCCGTTTTACGCGATGTGTCAGTCTACGGGGGATTGCACGATCTGTATGTGCTGTGATTTTCAGGATCCCGTGGAACTTATCCCGAGATTTGTTCAGGAATGGGAGAATGGACATAAGATTGTCAGCGGCATCAAGACCAGCAGTAAGGAGAATCCTATGGTCTATTTCCTGCGGTCGGTATATTATAAGCTGATCAAGTCGATGTCCACGACGGAAATGATTGAGCAGTTTACCGGCTTTGGCCTTTATGATAAGACTTTTATTGAATTATTGCGTCAGCTGGATGATCCTGTACCATTTATCCGTGGAATTGTGGCAGAATACGGACATGGATTTAACCGTATTGAGGTGGAATATGAGCAGCCGAAGCGGCGCGCGGGGAAGACGCATAACAATTTTTACAGTCTGTATGATGCAGCGATGCTGAGCTTTACTTCTTACACAAAAGTAGGACTTCGCCTGGCAACATTTTTGGGATTCGGTGCAGGAGCAGTCAGTATGTGCATAGCTTTATTTTATCTTATTTATAAGCTGACACATTGGTATACATTCCAGGCTGGAAATGCACCGATGGTTATCGGTATTTTTTTACTCGGATCAATTCAGCTTTTTTTTATCGGTTTGGTGGGAGAATATATTCTGAATATCAATACGCGTGTCATTCACAGACCATTGGTTGTGGAGGAAAAGCGACTTAATTTTGATGAAGCGGATTTGAATAACGGAGCGGAAAAGAAGGAGAAGCGGCAGAATACTGACCGTGAGTGAGGACGCAGGAGCATGAAGAAAGTAATCACATATGGTTCATTTGATTTGTTTCATGAAGGACATTATAATCTGCTGAAGCGTGCAAAGGCACTGGGAGATTATTTGATCGTCGGAGTGACGACAGAGCAGTATGATGAATCCAGAGGCAAACTTAATATCGTAGATTCACTGGACAAGCGGATTGAAAATGTAAGACAGACCGGGTTTGCGGATGAGATTATTGTGGAAGACCATCCGGGACAGAAGGTGGAGGATGTGCAGAAGTATGGAATCGATATTTTTACGGTTGGCTCAGATTGGACAGGGGCTTTTGACCATATGAAGCAGTTCTGCGAGGTGGTTTATCTGGAGCGTACGAAGAATATTTCGTCCACCCAGGTGCGCAATGCAAGCCATCCAATTATCCGGATCGGTGTAGTGGGAACAGGACGTATCGCAGTGCGCTTTGTGCCGGAAGCAAAGTATGTCAGTGGCGTAATGGTGAACAGTGTTTATAATCCAAAGATTGAAAGCGCGAAGGAATTTGGAGATCAGTTTGAACTGGATCTGGCAACAGATGATTTTAATGCATTTATGAAGGAGGTGGATGCAATTTACATCGCCTCCCCGCATCAAACACATTATGAATATGCAAAGCGAGCGTTAGAACAGGGAAAACATGTATTGTGTGAGAAGCCACTTGCATTTAAGCGCGCAGAGGCGGAAGAACTTTTTACAATTGCGAGAGAACATGGTGTTGTGCTTTTAGAGGCGATTAAGACAGCATACTGTCCGGGGTTTGTACAGCTCGTGGGAATTGCAAAGAGTGGTGTGATCGGACAGATCTGTGATGTGGAAGCATGTTTTACCAGACTTACGGATCCAGGCTTGCGCGAGAGAACTGATGCAGCATATGGCGGAGGATTTACAGAGTTTGGAAGCCATACGCTACTTCCAATTATGAAATTAATGGGGACGAATTATAAGGAAGTTCGATTTGACAGTATCAAAGATGAGAACGGAATTGATCTGTATACGAAAGCGTCTTTTGTATATGATCATGGGATGGCACTTTCAAAGAGTGGCGTAGGCGTAAAGTCAGAAGGGCAGTTGCTGATCTCGGGAACAAAAGGGTACATTCTCGCAGAATCGCCATGGTGGCTGACACAGTATTTTGAGGTGCGTTATGAGGATCCGTCGAAGAAAGACCGATATTTTTCAAAATTTTTGGGGCAGGGTCTTCGCTATGAGATCAGTGATTTTGCATATATGATTCATGGACATCAGGGAAGATCCTATAAATTTACCGAGGAAGAATCAATCGCAATTGCGGGAGTGATGGAGGAGTTTTTGGAAAAAAGGAGACAGGATCGCCATGATAACTAATTGCCTGGAAGTAGAAGCCGGTTCATACATTAATCCGGAAAATGGAAAGATAGAAAAAGAACAGCCATTTTACATGGCTTCCCATATGTTGTATCATGCTGCAAAAGGTGATCGTGTTGTGGTGAATGACTGGGCTTTTTTACTTGCAGTTGCAACATATCACACCGAAATACCAGAAGAATACATGTATACTTATATGTATGAAGAGGAACAGAACTGGAGCAGGTATAGTGGTAATTTAAAAGAAGCAGTCTTTTCCATAGAGGATTTTGTCTTTACGGAGGACTGATATTTTCGCGTGTTGCTGAAAAAAGCGGATGGAAACTGGTGTACTGAAGAAGATGCGGGACGGATCAATGAGATATTATCATTTCATTCCAGCCTTCCGCCAGAAGAAAGTTTAAATAGTCCTAAATTATGTTTTGGAATGGAGATACAAAAAACCGCAGATACAGTTTTGAAAAAGCTGACCGAAGGAGAGGCACTGGTATTTGGGTTATTGACAGATTCTCATTATGTAGTGAATGGTACATGGGGAGATACACTTACAAATATAAATGCTGTGAATGATAAAGTTGGTTTTGACGGACTGATCCATCTGGGTGATCTGCAGGATGGCATGCTGGATAAGAAGATGTGCAGACGTATTGCAACAAAGTGTATTTCTGATATGCGCCATATTTGTGAACCTTTATACATGGCGATAGGCAATCATGATACAAATTATTTCAAAGGAAATACAGAATGGCTTACGGAAGCAGAGCAATATGGTCTGTATGGAAGATTTATGGATAACTATGTATGCCGGGAAAAACAAAATGGCTGGTACTATGTGGATTATTCAAAACATGGATTGCGTATGATATTTTTATCTTCCTTTAATCATAGAGAAGAAGTACGTTATGGATTCCCGGAAGAAGAGATATTTTGGGTAAAAAGAGTGTTGAAGGCAACTCCCTCAAATTATAAAGTTCTGATATTTTCACATGACGCTCCCCTGGCAGAACTGGATTATTGGGCATCCGATATTCGGAATGGTGAGGCGCTTATGAATGTACTGGAAACATATCACAATATGCAGGGACATTGTATATTGGGCTATATTCATGGACATACACATGCTGACCATGTGTATCTGGAAAGAAGTTTCCCGATCATTTCAATTGGCTGCAGCAAATGTGAATATTTCCCGGACAAAAAGCCGGAAAAATCTATTCGTTATGAGAGAAAGCCGGATACAGTGACACAGGATCTGTGGGATGTGCTGATCGTGAAGCCGGAACAGAAGAAACTGGAGTTTGTACGTTTTGGAGCCGGTGAAGACCGATGTGTGTCGGCTGGAACAAAAGTATGGGCACATCGTGGAGCATCTGGTTATGCACCGGAAAATACGCTGGAGGCATTTACACTTGCAGCTTCTATGGGGGCAGACGGTGTTGAACTGGATGTACAATTAACAAAGGATGGGGAACTGGTTGTAGCACACGACGAGTGGATTGACCGGGTAAGCAACGGAAGTGGAAGAATTGCAGACTATACACTGGAAGAATTGAAAAAACTGCAATTTAAGAAGACACATCCAGACTATGAAGGCGAATGCCGCATTCCTACATTACGTGAAGTGTTTGAATGTTTAAAAGATACAAATCTTACAGTAAATATAGAATTGAAAACAGGTGTTATTTATTATAAAGATATAGAAAAAAAGACAGTAGCGCTTGTTCATGAGATGGGATATGAAAACAGGGTGTTGTATTCGTCTTTTAACCACAGATCCGTGTTGAAGGTGCGGGAATTTGATCCGGATGCGAAACTGGCATTTCTATATAGTCATCAGCTTTCGGGCGTAGCAGGATATGCGAAAATGAATGGTGTCAGTGCGGTGAATCCATCTGTACTTTGTACCCATCTGGAAGATGAGATGCATGACTGCCTGAAAAATAATATTGACATTCATGTGTGGACAGTAAATAGCGAAGATGAGATGCATCGCTTGTGTAAAATGGGAGTCAGTGCGATTATTACAAATTATCCGGATGTAGCAAAAAGCATCTGTGAGGAAGAAAAATCGGGAGTGTAAAATTGGATGATTGAACTGGATAAAAAGACTTTACGTAATCTGCAGCTTACAGAATTAGAATTACTGGAAGAAGTGGATCGTATTTGTAAAAAGTGTAATATTCACTATAACATTATAGCCGGAACATTGCTTGGTGCGGTGCGTCATGGAGGTTTTATACCGTGGGATGACGATGCAGATGTAGCGTTATTGCGTTCGGAATATGAGAAGTTCCGAAAGGCGTGCGAGACAGAACTGGATACGACGCGGTTTTATTTCCAGGATCACGAGAATACGCCGGGATATCGCTGGGGATACGGCAAACTCCGCAGGAAAGACACAGTATTTTTAAGGGAACATCAGGAACATATGCCCTATGAACAGGGAGTTTTTATTGATGTTTTTCCACTGGATTATGTTCCCGAAAATTATGGAGTCCGCAGAGTACATAATTTTGTATGCTTTTTGTATCGTAAGTTTTTCTGGTCAGAAGTCGGCAGGGTGGCGGATAAAAATCCTTTTATGCGCGGACTGTATACTATTATGAGCAAGGTGCCGGAACAGACATTAAAAGAAAGTTTTAATCGCTTTATAAAGAAAACAGACAGAAAAAAGACAAAGTGGGTGCGTATTCTTACATTCCCGACACCGAATAAGGCTTATGGCTACCGTACCAGATGGTACGAACATTCGGCGGATATTGACTTTGAGGGGATAACATTCCGGGGAATCAGAGATTATGACCAGTATTTGTCGTTTAAGTTTGGAGAGTACCATAAACTGCCGCCGGAAGGGCAGCGGAAAGTACATCCGGTGAGTGATATCAGGGTGTTAGAGAAAATTTGAAAAGTCAGGGATGCAGGCAGGGACGGAAGATGGAAAAAAGAAACAACTATCAGAATACGGAAGAAAAAACGTTTCGAAATAATTTTGGAAAATTTAAAGATAAAAAGATTGTCTTATATGGAATTGGACGATTTACAGCAACGTTACTGCCATGCGTTACGGATTTTAAAATTATTGGACTGATGGACAGGGACAACGCTAATATCGGGAAAAAAATCTATGGCGTTCCGGTACTGGGAAAAGAGGAAGTCAGGGAAAAAGCAGATCTCATCATTATTAATACATCCTCAAATTACTGGAAGATAATTTATGCAAGGATAGCTGATCTGGGTATTCCGGTATATTATCTAAATGGACAGTTGGCCTGCGAGAAGGAAGATGATCAGACCTATACAGAGAATCCATATTGGGAAAAAACATACGATAAGCTGAAAAACGAGATCGATAATTATGAAGTAGTTTCATTTGATATTTTTGATACTCTTATTATGCGGAAAATTTATATGCCGCAGGATCTTTATAAAATTGTGGATATGAGAGTGAAGAAAGCACTGGGAGACCACATTAATTACTATGAGATGAGGATGGAAGCGGAGTTTGGCAATTCCAAAAAGGAACAGTTACTGGATGATATCTATTGTTCCATGAATAAAACGTGGAAATTTTCAGAGAATGTTCTGCAGCAGATTATGGAAATTGAAATTGAAACTGAAAAACGGTTTCTGATTCCAAGAAAAGATATGATCCAGCTGTATAATGAAATCGGCAAGAATAAAGAAGTGCATCTGATTAGTGATATGTATCTGCCTGAAAAAATCATACGCGATATTTTGATGGAAAACGGTGTCTCTACGGTACCATCCATCTTTATTTCTGGAGAAGAAAAGGCAAATAAAAAAGATGGAACGTTATGGAAAAAATATGCAGAGACGGTTGTCTGTGGAAGAACTGCCATACATATAGGAGACAATTATCGGAGTGATGTGGAAATGCCAGAAAAATATGGGATCCACGGGGCTTATATTATGAATGGCAGTGAGATGTTAAAAAATTCATCGTTAGGGGGAATGATCCCTAAAATAGAAGATCTGGATGAATCATTATTTATGGGAATGATCATTGCAGAGATATTTAACAGTCCTTTTGCACTCGCAGAAAGCAAAGGAAAAGTCGTATTTCAGGATTTCGAGAAGATGGGGTACTGCATTTGGGGAGGAATCATATATTCTTTCCTTACGTGGCTGCTGGAGGAAGCAAAAAAAAGAACTATAGAACGGTTTCTGTTTTTTGCGAGAGATGGTTATTTTTTGGAAAAAGATTATCATTATATGATTGAATTATTGGGACAGGGACAATATCCGGAGACCTGCTATCTGGCAATATCCAGAAGACTGATATTGATTACGTCCTATGAGGAAAATGAAGGATTAGACAGAATTGCAAGCCATGTATATAATGGAAAATTTGCTGAATACATGGAAGACCGGTTTAATATTGTGATTCCGTCTGATGCAGAGCATTACAGTGAAGAAATTAATCTCCCGGAGGATTATGAAAAAGTAAAACCATGGTTCATGGCGTATGAAAATCAGATTCTGAATGAAGTAAGAAAAGAAAAAAAGAATTATTTAAAATATGTTCAGAATCTTGGAATCAATGAAAAAGACGCCGTCGTAGATTTGTGGTTTTATGGAAATAATCAATTTTATTTATCAAAGACTATCCATAAACCGCTGATGGGATTCTATTTCGCATATAACAAATCAGAAGAAAATATATGTCAGAAAACGAATGCAATGATTTCCTGCTTTCAGGATGAAGATGATCTGCTGGCAGAAAGAGTTGGTTTATATAAATTAGCTTTATTTGTAGAGAGTTTTTTGACGGCGCCATATGGAATGATCAAGGCTGTAGATGAAAATGGAAACTTCATGTGTAGCAAAAATGGAATGAATCAGATACTGTTTGATGTCAGGGAACAGATGAACGAAGGCGTATGCCGGTTTATGAAAGAGTATATGTATTTGATGGGTGGAACTATGGGTTTGCTGAATGAAAAGTTTGTAGACGATTTTTTTGGACAACTGGCAGAAGAGCATATGGAGCTGAGTAAAGAATTACAAAAAGTTTTTTACTATGATAATGCAATGTTTAGAAGAAGAGAAATGGGAATTTTTGAGTAAATTTAATCGACTGGACAGCGGGCGATTGTAAACGATTAGTTGGAAAGCAGGATGTGTATTATGAAATGCGTTATTTGGGGCATTGGTATCAGGGGAAAACGAATTGCATCCCGGATACCGGACGAGATGATTGCAGCATTTATAGACAGTAATAAATGTGGAGAAAGCTATCTGGGGAAAAAGGTAATTGATTTTCAGGAATATTTGGAGCATTATTCAGATTATTTTATATTGATTACTCCGTTGAAATCACAGGAAATCGTCCAGAAACTAGAGGATGCAGGGATATACTGGTATTGGGATATGAGAGACTGCCCGTCAGAATTACAGGGTGTGGCAGAGTATCCTGGATTTGCGGAGAAAATACAAAGTTATAATAAAGGCAGAAGATATGGTGTTTATGGAACGAATTTTTACAGCCTTTATCTTTATGATTTGTTATATAAATCAGGCTGTGCAGACTTATATCTGATTCCCGAAGAAAATACGGATCCTGGAAAAGTGAAAAAAATCGTAACTTCATGTGAAAATGTGAAAATGATTCCATCATCCAACTGGAAGAATTATATTGATGAGGTCTATGTAACTGTCGATTTGAGAGATACAGGAAAAATGACAGAACAGCAGAATGTGCCAGTCAAAAATATGTTTGATTTTTCACATGTATTTTCTGAGTATAAAAATGAAAAAATTGCCCAATTGAAGGATCGAAATGCAGGCGGAAGATGTTTTATTGTTGCAACGGGACCAAGTTTAAAAATGGAGGATTTAGACACACTGAATCAACAGGGGGAATATTCGATCGGTGTAAACAGAATATATCTCGCATTTGACAAAACAGATTGGAGACCGGACTATTATGTGGTATGTGATGTCAATTGTATACAGGAGAGTGTGGAAGAAATAAAGAGGATAAAGGGACCTATAAAATTTGTTTCAGATTTATATCCTGGTTTTTGGGAAAATAATGTATCGGATGATACATATAGATATCATTTCCATTTATCGTTTTCACGGAATGAACTGCCAGATTTTTGTGATGATTTAGAGTATGGGGTTTATGGCTGTGGAACCGTTACATATGATGCAATACAGATTGCTGTATATTTAGGATTTAAAGAGATTTATTTACTGGGTGTTGATTTTAGCTTTTCTAAAGATTATAAAGATAAATCAAACCATTTTGTTGAAAATTATTATAATAAAAATTCAAAAACGACAGTAGTTACTGAAAACGAACAGCTAAAAGCATATCAAAAAGCAAAACAATATGCCGAAACACATGGTATAAAGATATACAATGCAACCCGCGGTGGCAAGCTGGAGGTTTTTGAAAGAGTCGATTTTGATAGTTTATTTGAAAAAGGAGAACAGGATTAAAAAATGAGTACAAATTATCAGAAACCGTTTGTGATTGCGGAAATTGGCTGCAATCATAAAGGCAATATGGACATTGCAAAAAAGATGATACGGACAGCGGCGATGTATTGTGAAGTGGATGCTGTAAAGTTTCAGAAAAGATGTAATAAAGAATTACTGACACCAGAGCAGTATAATGCACCACATCCAAATCCTGCAAATTCATACGGAAAAACATATGGAGAACATAGGGAGTTTTTGGAATTTACGGCAGAACAGCATCGAGAATTAAAAGAGTATTGTGAAGAAATGGGAATTATTTACAGTACATCGGTATGGGATCTGACTTCTGCAAAAGAAATTGCAGCATTGAATCCTGTATTTATAAAAATTCCATCTGCATGCAATAATCATTATGAAATGCTGGACTGGCTTTGTGATCATTATGATGGTGAGATACATGTTTCGCTTGGCATGACAACTCATGAGGAAGAAGAAAAGTTGGTTCAGCTTTTCGAACAGAAGGGCAGGAACAAGGATTTAGTCATTTATGTGTGCACATCAGGCTATCCGGTTCCATTTCAGGATGTTTGTCTGATGGAGATAGAACGTGTACGCCATTCATATGAAAATAGAGTAAAAAGAATTGGATTTTCAGGACATCATCTGGGAATTGCAGTAGATATTGCAGCTTATACATTAGGAGCATCTATCATAGAAAGACACTACACATTAGACCGTACATGGAAAGGAACTGATCATGCAGCTTCCTTAGAACCGGAAGGGGTACGAAAATTAAAACGTGATCTTATGGCCACATATGCGGCTCTGCATTATAAAGAAAAAGAAGTTTTAGACATTGAAGAAGTTCAGAGAGAAAAATTAAAATACAGAAAACATTGAGCTGGGGAATAAAAGATGAATGTAGCATTTATACCTGTACGCGGAGGAAGCAAGTCCATACCACTTAAAAATATAAGAAAAATTGCAGGAAATCCACTGGTATATTGGACTGCGAAAGCAGCAAATGACTGTGAAAAGATAGATAAAGTTTATGTGGCAACAGACAGCGCGATCATAAGAGAAACAGTAAAACAGTTTGGACTGTCCAAAGTAGAAGTGATTGACCGTGGTGCTGATACGGCTTCTGATACGGCATCGACAGAATCAGCAATGCTGGAATTTGCTCATAATTATGAATTTGATACTATTATATTAATTCAGGCAACATCTCCGTTACTGACAAGCGAAGATATTATTGGTGGATTCGGATTATACGAACAAAAAGATACGGATAGTGTATTATCGGTGGTACGCCAGAAGAGATTTCACTGGAGTGTTGACCAGAATGGTTTTGCTGCTCCGACAAACTACGATGTATATCACAGACCAAGACGTCAGGAGTTTGAAGGGTATCTGGTAGAAAATGGTGCGTTTTACATTACCAGTAAAATGAATTTGTTAAAGTCATCTAACCGGGTGTCCGGTAATATTCGTGCATATGAGATGGATGAGTCAACTTATTTTGAGATTGATGAACCGAGTGACTGGCTGATCATAGAAAATCAGTTAAAAAACAGAAAAAATAAAATAGGATCAGAGATTAAAATGTTTTTGACCGATTGTGATGGATGCCTGACGGATGGCGGAATGTATTATTCCGAAAAGGGCGATGAGTTAAAAAAGTTTAATACCAAAGATGGATTGGGATTTCGGCTGCTGCACGAAAAGGGAATTGTTACTGGAGTGATCACGGGAGAAAACGTAGAGTTAAACCGCCGCCGCTGTGAAAAATTACATCTTGATATTTATGAGCCAGGAGTTACAGATAAACTTGCTGTTATAAAACAACTGTGTATGAAGTACGAAATTGGACTTGAAAATGTTGCTTATATAGGGGATGATATCATTGATCTTGAAGCAATACAGAATGTTGGATTTGGGTGTAGCGTTGCAGATGGAAATGAGGCTGTAAAAGCAGCAGCTGACTATGTGACGGAAGCAAAAGGAGGCCAGGGGGCTGTCAGGGAGGTTGTTGAACGGATACTTGGCACCTTATAATATTAGAGAATTAGGGGGGGAAAAAGGTGGAAAAACTGGTAAGTATTATTGTTCCTGTATATAATACGGAAACATTTTTGCCTAAATGTATTGAAAGTATTCAAAATCAGACATATTCAAATATAGAAATCATTTTGGTGGATGATGGTTCAACAGATCGCTCAGGAGATATCTGTGACAGTTATGCTGAAAATGATACAAGAATTCGTGTGATACATAAAGAGAACGGAGGAAATACCAGTGCAAGACGTGCTGGTTTGAATGCTTCTGGTGGAGAGTATATAGCTTTTATGGATTCAGATGATACAGTGACAGACAGAATGGTGCAGGATTTAATAGAAGAAATAGAACGAAGCCAGGCGGATATAGTTATCTCAAATATCGTAAAAGTTTTTACTTATGGAGAGATGGAAGTGAAAAATAAGTTCCTTCCAGGAATACATGAGAAAAAATCTGATTTGATCAAGAATATGGTTTACTATGGACAGACAGATGAACCAGGTGTGATACCTTGTTTATATGCTAAGATGTATAAGCGGGAATTGATTAGTAGAGGATTCGATGATTTCCCTGACAACATACAGCATGCGGAAGACTGTGCAATGGTATATTGGTGTATTTTACATGCAGGAAAAATAAGTTTTCTTGATGCAAGTTATTATAGATACAATATACATGAAAATGGATTGTGCAGGTCACAGGATGAAAGATTTTTAGAAAAAGTAACACAGTTCTATATTTATGTGAAACGTCTGTTTGAAAAACAGAAAGAAAGGGAACATTTATTAAAACAACTTGATCGATTTATGGTGACTCTGGTAATACAAGGAGTTAATAGAAAAATAGGGTTGTCTCAAAAAGATTTGATTACAAAATATTATATTGATGAAAAAAGTTTGCCATCATCCCGAAAGGTTGTGCTATATGGTGCAGGAGTAGTTGGCAGAGATGTTTACAAACAGTTGCTGAAGAGTGATAAAATTGATATTAGTTTATGGGTAGATCAAAATTATGGGAAATGTGTGCAGGATGGTCTGCCAGTAAAAGCAGTTGATTGTTTGCAAGAGGAATCTTATGATTATATTTTAATTGCAGCATTGAGAGAAAATATGGTTGCTAATATAAAGGAAACACTAAAAAAATATTCTATACCAGAAGAGAAAATTATATGGCAAAAGCCGATGACTATATATTAGTATTTTAGAATAGTACATTGGAGCGGAAAATAAATAGCTTTAGGCGTGTGTGAAAGTGAAAAAAGAATACATGGATAAAAATGATAAGTTGATATTGTATGGCAGTGGTGTTCGATGCAGAAATATTATTCCAGTGTTACAAGACAGAGTGGAGTGTATTATAGATAGTGACAAAAAAAAATGGGGAACGAAAGTTGAAAATATAGATGTGTGTTCGCCTGATGTTTTAAAGTATATAAAACTGCCTGTCTGTATTACTATATTAGATCCAAAAGCAATTGAAGATGTTAGAGAAATGTTGAAAAATCAGTATGAATATGATTTAGTGAATGAAGTTGATTATTTGACATTGAAAATTTCTGCATATGTAAGTTGCTTGTATAATATGAAAAAAAATGAATTCAGTAATACTTGCAATAGAGATGAAACGATATATTTTGATTGCTACAATGGTCTTGATCTTGGGGGGATAGAAAGTTGGACAAAGCTGATATGCAATGAATTATATGAAAAAGGTTGGAATGTTAAAATTATAACGGATATGCACAAATATCGGGATGAAGAGCAAATTGAGCAGATGGTAGAGCATATATCCGTTGATCATATACAAAAAGATGAAGTCGCAGATATACAAAAAATTGTTAGTTTCTTGAAAGAAAAGCTGCCATTTACATTTGTGTCAAGCCAAGCAAATATTATGCTACAGGCTGTGTGTATATTGAAAGTGTTTTTCCCCCAAAATATTAAAATTATTTCTGTGATTCATGCAGGATTGGACAGATTCTATAATGCATATTGTTCCTTAGATAAATACATTGACAAGTTTGTTGCTGTCAGTGAAGATATTCAAAGAGAAATGATAAAAAGAGGGGTTGCAGAAAATAAGGTATTACACATGACGTGTCCGATTGATTATATGCGGCAGTTTGAGCATGATTATACATGTGAAGAAAGTGAGGCATTGTCGATTGGTTATGCCGCAAGGCTGGAGAAAAATCAGAAGCGGGTGGATTTACTTCTAAATATGATTGCAGAAATGGAACGGTTAAATGTGGATTATCATTTGGAGATTGCTGGGGAAGGGAAAGATGAAAATGAAATTCGGCAATTTATTGCTGAAAATAAACTGGGCAGCAGGATAGGAATGCTGGGAAGAGTGCCGCAGGAGAAGATGAAGGATTTTTGGAAGAGACAGGATATTTGCGTAAATATTTCTGATTTTGAAGGGCGGAGCATTTCTGTCATGGAAGCTATGGCAAATGGAGCAGTACCAGTTGTGACAGCGACATCTGGCGTGAGAGAAGATATACAGAGTGGAGAAAATGGGTACATTGTTCCATTGGGAGATTATGAAATGATGGCACGTATCATTGCCGATTTAGATAAGCATAGATGTAAATTGCCTGTTATGGGTAGAAAAGCATATGATGTCATAGTGTCAAAATGTAAAATAGAAGATCATGTTAAATTGTGGTGTGATCTGCTGGGAGAATATGAATGAATCAATTAGTGCAAATGGCCGTAGATGGTTATAAGTCAATACAGCACATGGATATGAGATTTACCAATATAAATATTTTAAATGGAAGAAAATATACGTCAGAATGTAATTTTTATGTTACAAGACAGAGATTTGAATTTCATGGGCGACTAAAGGTAACGAATGCAGATAGATTTTATTTTGCCCGCAGGGATTATACGATTATATAGGACAAACAAACTTTTATACAGCAGATGGATTTGAAGAACTTAAAGATCGTAATACAGTCACGGACACAAGAGTGTTGGACGATATTGGAATTTATCATTTTCATGATACAAGCGTATGATCCCCAATGAAATCGTTCTGCAGCATTTATGATAATTGGGAAAATGTCTGCAATTTGCAGAGTGGGTTAGGAAGTTTTAACGGATTAAAAATAAAGTAGAAACTAAAAATACATTAAAAAGAGGATGAATGGTTATGAATGGTAAAAAAAATATTGTGCCAATAGTTATGGCATCGGATAAAAATTATTTATTTCCAACAAGTGTGGCGATGGTTTCGATCATGGAGAATGGAAATGAAGAAAATGAATATATTTTTTATTTATTGGTAAAACCGGAGCTGGTTGGTATGGATCAGGGATTGTTTTCTGCAATCAAAGAAAAATATTCAAATTTTACATGCCAGTATTTAACAGTGCCAACAGAAACTTTTAAAGATGCGGCATTAACCAATGAACATATCACAGTTGAAACATATTATAGATTATTGATTAGTGATCTCCTTCCAGAATATGAAAAATGTCTATATTTAGATGGAGATATTATAGTACAATGTGATGTGGCAGAATTATTAAATACAGATTTAGAGGAAAATTACCTGGCAGCAATAAAAGACATTGGAATGCAGTGTGGACAGGGGACATATTATACAGAACATCAGAAAGAACTCGAATTTGATTCAATGGACTCATATTTTAATGCAGGGATTCTTGTATTGAATCTGAGACAGATCCGGAAAGATGGCATGAAAGATAAATTTTTAAAAGCCATTGAAAAAAGATATACGATTGAGGATCAGGATATATTAAATGTAACTTGTCTTGGAAGAGTACATTATTTGCCAGTTATATATAATATGTTTACTGGTTTTAAAGACCGAATAGAATTTGTTAATTGTGGTGCTTATGATAAGACCGATATAGAAAAAATAATAGATAATCAGATAAAAATTATTCATTATGCCAGTGGTCAGGATAAGCCATGGAAAAATATAAGATGTAAATTAGCATATGTGTGGAGAAAGTATGCTATGCTGGTTCCTCAAATCCCATTAGTAGAAAAGGAACAGAAAAAAATAAACGAATTAGAAAATGTCTTGGATTTTACTGCACTTATAGATCGGTGCAGAAACGCAAAGAATATAATTTTGTATGGTTATACATATATATCACGGGCTTTAGTTGACAGATTGGAAAGCCAGGAAATTACACAAATAAGATGCTTCTGCGATGGAAATGAAAATAAGCAGGGGCAGGAGTATAAGGGAATTGTCTGCAAATCATTTGAAGAGGTACAGAAGATAAGAACAGCAGATGATATTATTGTTGTTTGTACACAGCAGGCATATGCACAGGTGAAAGAAATGCTGCTTCAGAACGAAGTAGATGAATCCTGTATTATGCGTTATTTTTGGAAAGATATTAAGTATTATAGATCATTAGATTCAAGATATTATAAACATGAAGCAGAACAGATATATTTGGAAGCAAAAGGCTTGCTTGGCAACACTGGGGATAATTTTAGAAAAATAGACTTGGAACAATTTTATGGTTTATTACAGGATAAACAGTTTATTTCTGAAAATTATGAGGTGTTGAGCAAGTATTATGTGGATGAATGGCTTATAAAAATGCCATTGATTTCAATTGTGATACCGGCATATAATGCGATAAAATATATAGACAGATGTTTGGAAAGTGTGCGCAAACAGACATATTCTAACTGGGAATGTATTGTTATTGATGATGGCTCTACAGATGATACACTTGATTGCCTGAGAAACTGGGAAAAGCAAGATCGAAGATTTAGAATTTATACACAGAAAAATAAGGGAATGGGACCGACGAGAAATAGAGCCATTTCTCTGGCAAAAGGAACATATGTGACATTCGTTGATTCTGATGACTGGGTGGAACCGGATTACATAAAGGATATGTATACTGCAATATTAAAGAAGAATGCAGATATTTCTAAGTGTAATTATTATTTTCATGATATGGGGCAGAATGGAATGAAACGTTTGGCAGATATCACAGATGAAATAAATGTTCATGATGTGAGTGCTTACATTAGCCCTAATATGTGGAGCAATTTAATTGATATCAGGATTTTCAGGGATAATAACATATGCATGCCGGGCATTCCGATGGAAGATATGGCAATTTATCCGTTATTATTATTGAAAGCAGAAAAAGTTGTCAGCATTGGAAAGCCGTTATATAATTATCAGATAAATACGGGAAACAGTGTAATGGATAATATAAAAAATATGGAATATTATCCCAAAGCAGTGGAATATATGCTGACAGAGGCAAAAAGATTAGGCTTATTTTCAGAAGAAGGATATGAAGACCTGTTTTTGAAAATTGTATGCTATCATATGTTTGGAGCATTAAATAGCCGGATTAAAAATAACTGTGATAGGAAAGAATATTTAAGGTATAAAAAAGACTGGGTAAAATTTCTGAAAAAGCAGTTTCCTAGTTTTAAAGAACTATATGACATGAATTGTTATTGGTTATGGGGAAGCTATAATTTAAGCCGGATAATTGCATATGCACAGGCATTAAACACGTATAGTCTTGCTGATAAAGATTTGCCGTATTATTTTGGGTTTGCAAGTATTATTCCTTTGATGGAAACAACTTCATCACCATGCCTGCCAATTCATTTGGAAAATGTAGTGCGTAATGATATGTTGGAAAAAGAGAGAAAACATGCATTTAAAATGATTGAACCGAATGAGGATGATTATTTGGTTTTGGATTTTTTGGAAGAACGGTATGATTTGTTCCAGCTGGAGGATGGAAACTGGTTGACGAAAAGTGAAATTTGGGAAGAGAGTAATTATGAAGGAAGAGCTCTTCTGAAAAGAGAGAGCAATGAGTGTCAGGAAAAATGGAAAAATGCATGTGATGCGTTTATAAAAATTTTGGACAGTAAATTTCAGAGAGATCATATTATTTTGGCAGAAATGTATTTGTCACCCAAATGTAAAAACGCAGCAGGACGTATGTTGTCGTGGGATGATATTGAAGAATATAACAATATGATCAAAAAATATTATGACTATTTTAAGAAAAAGATGGATGGCATAAAAATTTTGCGGATTCCACAGGAACTGAATTATACAGATGGCGCATCAAAATATGGACTGGCACCAAGTTATTTAAATTATAAAGCACATAAGGCTATGGCAGTTCAATTAAAGGAGCTTGTAAATAGTAATGAGTAAGTATTGCAATAATGTTGCGGTAAGTGTGATAATTCCAACTTATAATGCGGGGAAAACGTTTAATAATTTATTGTCGGCGTTATATAATCAAGAAAAAGTAGAGAAAGAAATTATAATTGTTGATTCCGGAAGTACAGATGGGACAGTTTTGACTGCTAAGACAATGGGATGCAAGCTGATAGAAATATCGCAGAGTGAATTTTCACATTCTTACAGCAGAAATCTGGGAGCGGAAAATGCGGAGAATGATTATATTGTGTTTATGACGCAGGATGCTTTTCCCCAGGATGAATATTGGCTGTATAATTTGATAAATCCATTAATTAAAAATCAGGAACTTGTGGCATCAACTTGTATAGAGCAGCCAAGAACTGACGCTGATCTTTTTTCTCGCATGGCAATTAAACAACAGGCAGACTGGATTTTATCGGGAGAAAAAGAAAGAGTTATGTATATGCCACATGAAATTCCCGATGGAGAGAGCAGGGAAAATATTATCAGAAAAAATGCTTGTTTGAATGATGTGGCATGTGCATATAAAAAAAATGTTTTTTTAAAATATAAATATAGGTTGAATTACGCAGAAGATCTGGATATGGGGAAAAGGTTGATCAATTCGGGACACAAAATGATTCTATTAGGGGATGTGAAAGTAATACATTCCCACAATAGGAGCTCTATGTATTATTTAAGAAGAATGCTTGTAGAAAGTGTGGCATTTGAGAATATTTTTCCGGATAGAGAGAATATTCTGCTTACTGAACGGGAGTTCATTGATGCTACAGTATGGTTGTATGATAAGCTGGTTGGTTGGATCTGTGAATTGACGATTATGCCGTTGCAATGGTCTAAGAATGCAATACTATTACGTATAGGAGATATATGTACGAAAGAACATGATATAGATCAAGTGCATTTAAAAATAAAACCGTATCCAGATTTGGAAGAATTTATTATACGCATGAAAGAATATCAGCAAAATTGTGTGAAAAATTTGGATGAGGATGCCATGGACATAGCATACGACTTATATAAAACCAAATTGGATAGTTTAATTGGTTTCTTATGGAATGAAGAGGGTGATACGATAAGTCTCAAATGGCTGATAGAGGTGTGTGAAGCTATGTATTGCTTGTTTGGGAATGTGATAGGAACTCTTTTTGGTGATTTGGTACTCAGTGAGATAAATTTGCAATATTTACAGGGCGAGTATGATTTATTGAGGAAAGGAATATAAAAGAGGTACGAGTATGAGAAAAATAATTAGTTTGGGGATGAATTGTGAAGTTTCGTTTCAAATTGAAATTTACGTATGAGTTGGAAAGGTACAATAACTAATGAATGTTTATGATTTTGATAAAACGATTTATAAAAAAGATAGTTCAGTACAGTTTTATTTATATGTAATACGAAAAAAGCCATTCATTTTTTTTAAGTGTTTTGGGCAGCAAATTGTGGCAACCGTAAAATATTATTTGAAGTTTATAACGAAAGAACAATGGAAAGAACAATATTTTTGCTTTGTTAAATATATAAATACTGAGGAAATGGTTGATGCATTTGCAGAAGAAGAATTGAAAAATATACATCAATGGTATTTGAAGAAAAGGAAAGACAATGATGTGATTATAACAGCATCACCAGAGTTTTTGATAAAGGCTTTTATGAGGAGACTTGGTGGAATGGATGTGATTGGTTCAGTAGTGGATACACATACAGGAAAATTTTGCGGGCTAAATTGTTATGGGGAAGAAAAATTGAGAAGACTGATGACAAAATATGGAACAGACGTAAAAATAGCCGAATTTTATTCTGATTCATATAGTGATTTGCCATTGGCACAAATAGCTGAAAAGGCTTTTTTAGTTAAAAAAAATAATTATAAGAATTTTGTTAAATAATGGAACAGTATAAGTGTTTTGAAAGCGAGAATAAAATGGTTCAGAAGAAGAAATATGAAATATTATTTGTAAATGTTTGTTTTTTTATGGCTTTTTATTTTGGAGTCACTTTTTTTTCACATTATGGTTTAGATGATTATATTGCTATGCATCAAATTAATGAATTTCATTATAATGCATTGTCGAATGGCCGGTATGCTTTGTTGTTAATAAACGATTTTTTTATAAAAATTAATTTTAATCCTGTTATTGGGCAAAAGATTATGGCAATAATATTGGTTTTTGCTTTTGCAATAGGTAGTACGAGTATTGCGCAATATATAATTGAACTTTTAAAAATAACGGAGAAAAAAAGTAGATTTCTTATTGTTATAGGAAGTATGTTATTTTTTGCAAACGTTTTTATTACGGAATGGTTTTCCTTTGTGTTGACATATGCTCAATGGATACTCGCGGTAATTGGTTCTGTATATGGAGCAATCTTTGTATCAAAAACAGGAGTAAAAAATAAAACGATAGGTTTCATTTTCGTTTTACTTATGGTTAATAGCTATCAAGCAATGATTCCAGATTATGCAATAATGGTTATGGCTTTTCTTTATATAAAGTACATAAATAAGAATATAAAATTTGGTAAATTAGTATTACAATTAATTGAGGCAGGAATCTTAGTAATTGTTGCTACGATATCTAATATAATACTAACTAAAATATTGATCTTAAATGGTATTGTAGATCCTAATTCTAGATATAGTGCGATAAGTTTTTCTTTTGAAAATATAAAAAATCTTTTTCAAATGCAGAAATCAATTTGGATTGATGGAAAAGGATTGATGACACATGGAATATTAATTATTTTTATGATTTGTTTATGTGCAGCAATGGTAATGTCTGTAATTCGAAATAAAATACAAATCAAAGATGCTTTGTTAGGAATAGGACTTGCTGTTGTTGGTCTGTTAGCTTGTTTTGCATTGCAAATGTTATTTGTGGTTAGCACCCCAAGGAGTCTGGTTCCGATTTTTGGTATATATTCTTTTTTGGTATATTTGATAGTAATATGGAGTATAAAAGACAATTTGGCAGTAAAATTAACGATTGTAAGTGTATTAGCGTTTTTATGTTGTAATTTTTACAATGTATGGAATGTCTCAATAGGAATGTTTCAATTAAATGCACTGGAAAAGGAATATGCAAGGCAAATTGAATACCAGATACATAAATATGAACAAGAAACTGGAAATAATGTTAGATATATTTGTTTTTATAAAGATATGAATCCTCAATATAAATATGACTTATCTGTGAAGCCGGAAAGTGAATTATTAAATAAGTCGTATATGGCATCATGGGGTGACATTTATATGTTGTATTATTATACCAATTTAGAAGTAGAAAAGATTGATCCAAAAGAAGAATGGAGTGAATATTTTGCAAATAAGGATTGGCATGTATTTGATCCAGATGAACAAATGAAATTTGAGGATGATACGTTAAATTTATGTTTTTATTAGTAGAAGGAAAAGTAGTTATGAAAAAAGTACTTAATATAACAATCTGTTTAATTGGAATTGCACTACTATATATAGGCGCAGTTTGGAATGAGAAGTTTATTGAACATCAATTTTTAGAATTTGATCAGATAGTGTCCGAAAGTGGAGATAATATTACATTTAATCTGCCGGAATTTGATAATCAAATTATTTTTAATATCTATGCTAATGAATTTTTTGTGGGAAACAGATATGATTGCCTGCCTGTTCCGTTAGAGGTGACAAGAGACCAATACGAAATGAAACAAAAGGGAAATTGCATTTTGTGTTATAATAATATAACAAATCAGAAGTTCATTCTTGAGGCAAAGAAAAATAAAATTTATTTTAAAGATGCAAATTCAAATAAACTATTATATGATTTAAATAAAGAGTATACAAATGGTTTTTTTATATTTGGTATGGGATTACGCAATAAATATATCTTATATCGTTCATCTGATATAGCATTGGGAGAGTATTCCTTATATGATTATCAGAAAAAGGAAAATCTGTATGTTGGAATAAAGAATGTACAAATAGATGCAGAAAAATACAGTGCAGAAGGGTATATTGATAAACACAAATTTCAAATTTTTGAAAATGAGGAAGGCGTGTATTTGGTGCTGGATTCAGAAAAATATATATTGGATAATTCACAACATATCAATATCCCGGTGTATGAGGGAAAATATGCAAGAGAATTACGTTTGTTGTTTAATGAATGTATGGTTAATATTGTCCCAGAAGGAATTAAACCCAATTTTATTACATATGCAAAACCTTTTTATAGAGATGCGGCATACATTGCTATGGTATGTGAACAAACAGGAAATGTATCTCAAATCGAAAATTGGATTGAGAATATAACAGAAATGTATGATTTACAAAGAGGAAGTGATATTAAGGAACCTGATAATTTGGGTGAACTTTTATATATGCAGTCTCTGGTTAGTCATCCGAATAAAGAACTGATAGAAAATATTATAAATGAGGCCTATGCAAGAAGAGATGAAGATGGAATGTTAGAGGGCATCATGGATGGTGAGGACCATCCCAATTATGTTGTGGGATGGTTAAAATTTGGTATGGAATCACTTGGTCTGGATTCAACAGATTGGGAAATTCAACTTGATAAAGATGATTATTATATAGATTTATTGTGGTTTTATGATGATGAAAAACTTAAAGAATATAGAATGGATCATGAATACTATCCTGCAAGCTTATGGCCATATTTGGATTACGCACGAGCAAATTTTTATAATTATGATTTGACAAAGTATTATGAAAAAAATAAGAATAGTTATATGAGTTATGAACCTGGAAATTGGGGAGGGTGGAATGATATATCGACAAGTCTTGATTATGTGAAAAGTTCCACACCACATGCTTGGGCGGCTGCTGAAATGTATTTTTATTATTTACAATATGAGTAAAGTTGTACAAAAGTAAAAATGTATATTGGAGTAAGTATTAATGAAGTATTTAAAATTAATGAGAATCAGACATTGGATAAAAAATTTACTGGTATTATTACCATTAGTTTGTAGCGGCAGGATAATAGAAAAAAATTTACTGCGAACATCATGTCTTGGGATGGTTAGTTTTTGCTTTTTATCGTCAGTTATTTATATAATAAATGATATTATGGATCGAAATAAAGACAGACTGCATCCAAAAAAAAAGAACAGACCTATTGCATCAGGAGCTATATCTGTATCAAGTGCAATTAAGTTTGCGGTGATACTTTTTAGTATAAGCTTAATTATCAATTTTATATGTGCAAAATCAACTATTATTGTTTGGGGAATTTATGCAGCATATTTTATTGTCAATCTATTATATAGTGTAGCTGGAATGAAAAAAATACCATTAATAGATGTAGCATTATTGGTTGCAGGTTTTTTCATTAGAGTATATTATGGCGCAGCAATCATTTACATACCGATTTCAGGGTGGCTGTATTTAGTTATTATTACAGGTGCGTTTTACTTGGGATTTGGTAAGAGAAGAAATGAATTACAAAAATTAGGAACAAACACTACAAGGGACGTGCTAAGTGGATATTCAATAGACTTTCTTGATAAAGCTCTTACATGTAGTATGACATTATCTATTACTTTTTTTTCATTATGGTGTATGGAAAAAAATGCCCAGATTATGCAGAATAAAAATAATTATTTATTAGCAGTACCGGTATTGATGTTAATATTTTTTAAATATGGTTTAGATTTAGAAGGCAATAGTGATGGAGATCCAGTTGATGTTATTTTGCAAGACAAGTTATTGATGGCACTAGGAATTGTTTTTGTTGGAATGTTATTGTGGTTTATTTACATATAGAGAGAAATAAAAATGTAAAGGGGTAATAAAAAATGACTGAAAAAGAGTATTGGATAAGTAATTTTGAAGAGAAGTTTCAAACTATAAGGGGAAAAAGAATTGCGCTTTATGGTAGTGGAGTAAATGCTGCTGAGATATTAAAACGTTTTCCAGAGTATGATTTTGTATGTGTAGTAGATGATAATGCAGTTGGCAGATTACTGGACGGGTATTTTGTGGTAAATTTTGCTCAAATGCTGGAAATGGATATTGAGTGCTTGGTTATTGCGGCACGTACAGTGTCTGCAGAGGCTGTGTATAATAGAATTTCTTTGGAATGTAAAGCACACGGCATCAGAGTATTTAATCTGTATGGATGTGACATGCATAAACTTCATCGAGATATTGTTGAGATGACATCACAATATGCAAAGATGGATGAAAAAGAATTAGAGAATAAGATCAGTGAATATGATGTAATCGCATATGATGTGGATAATACTTTGTTTTCAGTCTGCAGAACAAATAAATTTGATTTTTATCAGAAAGTTGAGCATCAACTATTGGATAAGGGTATAAAATTAGATTATTTTGCAGAAAAATTTTTGAAATTTAAAGATATCCATCCGGATTGGTCGTATTGCTATATTGTGGAAAACGTTGTAAAAAATGATAATATGGATGCCGCTGTTTTATCTGATATTTGGGATATTACATTTCAGGTTATGAAAGAAGATTTTGTACCTAGAAAGTCGGTATTAGATTCGTTAAAATATGCATTATCTTTGGGGAAAACAGTGTGTTTGATTGAAGATATGGCAGAATATAGAATAAAAGGAGAATTGTGGCTAAAATTACTTGCATACTATGGTGTAAGCGGTATAGATACAATATTTTGCAGTTCAGAGTATTTTGAGGACAAATATCAGGGATTAATTCGCGAGGTAACAGCTAGGTATCCAAATAAAACATGGTTATATGTAGGCGATGAAATAGAAGCCGATATACTTGTACCGAAGTTATATGGAATAGAGCCTTTCTTGACAATGAGTCCTAAGGATTTATATAAAGCATTGGAAACATTAAAGCCGGATATGCTTGTCAATAAATATGTACGAGAGAGTTATGAAACATATTTAATGGAAGTTTATAATGATGAATACTTGATAAATAAGGTATGCGAGAAACAGAAGGAAAAAAGAGTACTTCTAAAGGATTTGGAGAGGAAAATTAGTTTTTGTCAGAATATTGAAGGGGATATATATGACAATACGATGATTTACACTCCGGTGTTACTGGACGATATAACGATAGTTCCTGATGTGGAAAAGTATGAAAAATTACAATTTCCGACTTTTGAAAAACCACAGGTTTCTATTATAATACCAGTATATAATGAATTTGGATATACGTACAATTGTTTGAAATCTATTCTGCAGCATTCGGAAAATGTTTCTTATGAAATAATTGTTGCAGATGATTGTTCAACGGATCAGACAAGTACACTTGAAAGTGTAGTTTCTGGTATTACGGTGCATCATAATAAAGAGAATTTAAAATTTTTATTAAATTGTAATCAGGCAGCGAAAATGGCGCGGGGGGAATATATTGTATTTTTGAATAATGATACCCAGGTGCAGCCAAATTGGTTACGTCCTATGGTAGATTTGATGAAGGAAAACCAGAACATAGGCATGACAGGAGCAAAATTAGTGTATCCAAATGGCTGTCTGCAGGAAGCAGGTGGTATTCTCTGGAAAGATGGCAGTGCATGGAATTATGGTCATATGAAAAATCCAACAGATCCAGAGTATTGTTATGTTAAGGAAGCAGATTATATTTCCGGCGCTGCAATTATGATACGTGCATCATTGTGGAATGAACTTGGCGGCTTTGATGAAAGTTTTGCTCCGGCTTATTATGAAGATACAGATTTAGCATTTGAAGTAAGGAAAAAGGGTTATAAGGTGTTCTTACAGCCGGCATCTGTTGTAGTACATTTTGAGGGAATATCAAATGGTACAGATACTTCTGCGGGATTAAAAAATTATCAAGTAGTTAATCAAAAGAAATTTTATGAGAAGTGGAAGGATGTATTAGAGACAGAGAATTTTGAAAATGGAACAAACGTATATCTTGCGAAAGATAGAGGGCAGACTAGAAAACAGATTCTTGTGGTAGATCATTATGTGCCGAATTTTGATAAAGATGCTGGTGGAAGATGTACTTATATGTACATGAAAGCTTTTTTGAAACTTGGTATGAAAGTTACGTTTATAGGGGACAATTTTGCTAAGCCGGAACCATATACAACGATCCTTAATCAGCTTGGAATTGAAGTGTTATATGGCAATTATTATTGTATGCATTGGAAAGAATGGTTGAAAGAAAATCTGAAGTATTTTGATTTTGTTTATTTACAGAGACCACATATTTCAATTAAATATATGGATTTGGTCAAAGAATATGGAAGAGGAAAAATCTTTTATTTTGCCCATGATTTACATCATGTGAGAATGTATAGGGATTATCTTGTTAGTGGAAATGAAGATGCATTGAAAGAATCGGAGTACTGGAAAAAGATTGAGATTGAGCTGTTTGAAAAAACAGATGTGGGACATGTTGTGGGAAGTTATGAGCAGGAGATTATGCAGAAAGCATTTCCGGATAAGCCGATAAGAAATATTCCTCTCTATATTTATGATGATGAACCAGAACAGATTGAAAAAGATTTTTCCAAGAGAAAGGATATTTTGTTTGTAGGTGGATTTAAACATGCACCTAATATTGATGCGGTATTGTGGTTTGCTAAGGAAATATTCCCGCAGTTATTAAAAAAATATCCGGAATTAGTATGGCATATAGTCGGCAGCAGTGCACCGGAGGAGGTAAAGGCTCTTGCAAGTGACCATATCGTATTAGAAGGATTTGTTACAGATGAAGAGTTGGGTGAATTATATCGCAAATGTCGTCTGGTAGTTGTACCGCTCCGATATGGTGCCGGTGTAAAAGGTAAGATTGTAGAGTCTGCTTATTATCAGATCCCGGTTGTAACAACTGCAATCGGAGGAGAGGGGTTAGATGCAGGTGTTGGATCATTTGTAATGGAAGATGATGCTGATAAAATGGCACAGCTTATTGAAAGGCTTTATACGGATTATGACGAATTAAGAAAGATGTCAGATGCAGGAGAGACAATGATTCAGAAATATTTTACATCGAACGCTGCAGAAAAGGTGCTGTTGGAGGATATGAATTTATAGAGTAAAATTAACTGGCAAAATAAGAGGATGATATTATGGAAAAAATAAATGAAACTCCTCTCATGCGTCGCGATATTACTTATATTGACGGTGTTCAATTAGAAGAAGCAGTGGAGATTACCAGACACTGCTTCTTTCGTGATGATGAGATGGAATTGGTAGAGCGGGAAATTCATAATCCGGAAGAGTTTAAAAAGGCATACGAGGAATGGATCAAGTACTGGAATTTTGAGCGCTGTCTTTCGGAGATGCATGCATATACAGGGAAAGAAATGTTTTATTATTATGGAAACTGCGGTGTATGTAATTCCCCACAGCCTTTTATTGTAGATTATCAGTATGCAGAATCTGATGAAGGTGGCAGAAAAAGACCAAACTGGAGAGAGCGGCTGGTATGCCCGAACTGTGGCTGCAATAGCAGGGAACGTTTTATGATTGACAAGATCTTTTCACAATATAAGGCTGGCCAGAAAGTTTTGATGTATGAACAGTGCAGTAATGTTTTTGAGAAGGTAAGAAGAGAGATACCATCTGTTTGCGGATTTGAATATCCGGGAGAAGGGTATTTTGGTGATGCAAATGTTGGTGAAATCTGCTGTGAGGATATCTGTGACCTGAGTTATGATGACGGAGCATTTGATATTTTAGCAGTCAATGATACCTTTGTTTTGACTTATGATTATGAAAAAGCATTTCGGGAAGCATACCGTGTTTTGAAATCAGGTGGGAAAATGTTTTTTACAGTTCCTTTTGACGGAAATAGCGTTGAAACAGCCAGAAGAGCAGAACTTACGGAAAATGGAATTGTGTATACGGCTGGAGAATGGTTTTATGGAAATGCCATAAATGCAGACCATCCACGTCCAGTATATCAGGTTTTTGGCTGGGATATGCTCGAAACATTAAAAATGTGTGGATTTTCGGTAGCTGTAGGGAAAGTATATTATGGATTAAAAAAAGGCTATTTAGGTTATCTGCCACTATATTTTGAAGCGGTTAAGTAAGTATTCAGATTAAGAAAGACGGAATAGATTTATGGAAGATACATTAAAAAATGTATTAACACAGACAGGAAAAAGGAACATTGTATTTTATGGTATTTCACAGAATAAATGCAGATTAACAGAAAGAGAAAAGAAGAACTGGAATGCGTACTATATGGATATAGACATTCCGGTAAAGGCAGAAGAGGCGTGTCTGATCAACAGCTTTGTGCAGGCAGAAGAAAAAAAGATAGACACATTTGTTGTGATGCGGCAGATGATTGCTAATCAGGCTGCATTTGGAGATATGTTAGCTTATTGCAGGGAGAAAAAAGCGGATATCTATGATGCATCAGGAAGAAATATAGGAAAAATCTGTGAAGCTGCAGTGAAACAAAAATATTGTAACAGAGAAGAGTTGGAAATGGCGATCGCCCAGCATGACCATATCAGTTTTGATATTTTTGATACATTGCTTACAAGAAAAGTATTAGCACCAGAGGATGTTTTCATTTTAGTAGAAAGGCGGCTTGCAAAAGATAATATTAGAATTTCCGGATTCGGGAAAAAACGTATGCAGGCGCAGGCAGATCTGGGACTTACAAATCCGACCTTGAATGAAATTTATGAGAAGTTTCAACGGAAATACAGGATAACACCGGAAATTGCAAAAATATGTATGAACACAGAACTTGCTGTAGAACGGGAGGTATTGATTCCCCGAAAAGATATGGTGGAGATATTTAGGGCATGTGTTGCACAGGGGAAAAAAGTATTTCTTGTATCGGATATGTATCTTACCGCACAAATGTTAGAGCCAATTTTAGAGGAAAACGGAATCGCCGGATACCAGGGGATCTATATTTCATGTGACAAAAAACAGTTAAAGCTGCAGGGATTATTGGAAACATATCATCATGATTGTGGTGAGGATGGTAGGTATCTTCATATAGGGGATCATGTGATCCACGATGGAATTTGTGCCGGATTAGCTGGAATGGACTATTGTCTGATTGCAAACAGTTATAAGATTGCGCAGAAAACGGCATATAAAAACTGCATGGAGAATGCGAAAAATTTTGAAGAACGTCTGATGCTTGGATTGTCGGTTGCAAAAATTTTAAACAGTCCATTTGCTGTAAATGAAAAAGATGGACAAATCATAATTGGGAAAGATGGAGATTATAGTTATGGCTTTTGCGGAACGATTTTAAGCCAGTTTGCACAGTTTATATACGAACAGGTACAAGAGCAGGGAGTAGATGAGATATTATTTGCTGCCAGAGATGGGTATTTTATGCAGAAAATGTATCATTTGCTTTGTGAACGGAGAAAAACTGAAAATATGCCTGAGGGGATTTATTTTTATACCTCCAGAAAAGCGGCAGTGATGACCTGTATTAATAATGAGGCATATATTAATATGCTGATTGATATTTCATCTGGAATGACGCCGAAAAAGTTGATGAAAGAAAGGTTTGGATTGACGCCGGCGCAGATTCTGCCATTTGATCCACAAAAATATGATATTATCCATAAATATGTCTGGGCACATGCAGAAGCTATTTTTAAACGCTCAGAAGAGGCAAAACAGAATTATTTTAAATATATGGGAAGTATTCCGTTAAAAATAGGCGCTAAATATGCTTTTATGGATTTTGTCTCGTCAGGAACAAGCCAGAAGTCATTAGATAAAATATGCCCATTCGAAATATGTGGAATTTATGCCGGATGGAACAGCAGTGAGCGCAAGGAAGATTTTCATGTCGAGGCATTGTACAGCGATACGGATACATTTTTCCTGAAATATTATAAAGTAATAGAGACCTTCATGACGTCTGAAGAACCATCGCTGAGTCATTTTGATAAAAATGGAAGGCCGGTATTCCAAAAACAGGAAAGAAATGAAGAAGAGATTAGTTATGTCAGGGAAATGCAGAAAGCCTGCATGGAATTTTTCAAAGATTTTCTGGAGCTATTTGGAAGCGAGAAATTTACAATAGACAATAATTTTGCAGATAGTATATTTGCTGTATCGGGAAATGTTAAATTTAAGAGCAAAGAGAGCGTATTAAATAATATTTCGCTGATGGATGACTGGCGGCAGATGAGAGTGAAAAAGGATAAGTTGATTCAGAGATATAATCGGAGGTAAAAAGTGGCAGAATTGCTTTTACTGGAAGAATCGCAGGACAAAAAATTAAATAAGCAGGATGAACGCCTGGCATCATTTATATTGGAACATTCAGCAGAAGAATATGAGGAACTGTTGCGGGATGCAGATTGGGATACATTTTATCAGATGAGTTCTTTAAGGGAAAGTATTCTCAACTGGTATCCTTTCATGGAAAACAGCACGATATTGCAGCTGAGTGATGGGTTTGGAGCGATTACAGGATTGCTTACACGTGTAGCCAAAAAGGTTGTAGTTTTGGAGAAAAATGAGAGAAAAGCCCTTTGTATTGCAAAGCGATGGGAGAATGCAGAGAATCTTACGATATTGACTACCTGCAATACAGATATATTATCGAGAGATTCATTTGATTATATTATCGCAGAAAAGGTCATGGATACATCGTATGCAATGAATCAGATGATAGAAAAAGTCTGGCCGTTTTTGAAAGAAACGGGCAGACTCTTATTCGTTTGCGAAAACAGATTTGGCATGAAATACTGGTGTGGAGTACCAGATCCACTCATGGGACAGCCGTTTGCTGGGATCAGAGGCCGCAGCCAGGATGGAATGCTGAACCGGCAGGAACTTATAGATCAGCTTGAGAGGAATGAGAAGGTAAAAGGATGGAAACTTTATTATCCTTTTCCAGATCACAGATTTGCGCAGGCAGTATATACGGATGAATATCTTCCAAAAGAGAGTGTCAGAGATCGTGTAATACCATATTATCCAGAGAAGGAAAGAGAAAGTCTTGTATGTCTGGAAAATGAGATTAGTGACAGTCTGATCGCCAATGGAGTATTTCATGTATTTTCCAATTCGTTTCTGGTAGAATGTGCAAAGAAAGAGACTGCAGCACAGGTAAAATTTGCGGCATTGTCGACAGACCGGGGCAGGGAACATGGATTTGCAACCATTATTATGGCAGATCAATCTGTTCAGAAGAAAATATTGCACCCGGATGGAAGAAAAAGCCTTGAATTACTGCATCAGAACCAGCAGGAATTGCTGGAGCATGGAGTATGCTGTGTAGATGAACAGTTAAAAATGGATGCATTAGAAATGCCATATGTGGAAGGAAGATCTTTGATAGAGCATTTGAAATATCTGTTCTTACATCAGCCGGAACAAGTGGAAGCTGTAATGGATCTATTATATACAGAAGTATTAAAGTCTTCTGAACAGGTATCGTTTTCAGAGTGTAAATTAAAGGATGACAGATTAAATGAAGAGAATGCCGGGGTTATTCTGAAAAAAGCATATATAGACATGATTCCATATAATAGTTTTTACAGAGATGGTAAAATATTATTTTACGATCAGGAATTTGTAAGAGAGTGTTTTCCGGCGAAATATGTATTGTTTCGCGCACTGCGGTATACATATATTTATATTTCAGAAGCGCAGCAGATTATTCCTGTTTCCTATTTTCAGAAAAAATATGGATTGTATGATGTATGGCAGATATTTGAGGCTGAGGAAGCAAGATTTGTAGAGCAGAATAGAAATTATGAACTTCTCTCTTCGTTTTACAGATGGTCAGCAGTGGACACTGCTTATGTAGATCATAATATTGAACGTCTTAAGAAAACAGCAAAGGAAAAAACTGCCCATATAGAATATCTGCCATTTGTACGTCATCGTTATGATGTGGAAAAATATAAAAAGAATATAGCATTAAATGCCATAAAGAATGTTCAGCTTGAATTATTGAAACGGTTTATAGAAGTTTGCGAGGAATATGATCTGTCTTACTGTGTTTTTTATGGAACTCTTCTTGGAACGATCCGCCATAAGGGATTTGTACCATGGGATGATGATGTTGATGTGTTAATGCCGAGGATAGATTATGACCGCTTGCTACAGGTGTCAGAAGAAGCATTTGATAAACCGTATTTTCTTCAGACACCGGAGAAGGATCCGGAATGTTTTTATGGTGGATACAGTAAACTGAGAAACGGAAATACGACCGGTCTTGAAACACGGAATGAGGGCAAAAAATGTAACCAGGGAATATGGATTGACATTATGCCATTAGACAGGATTCCAGAGGACGAGGAAGAACGGGAAAAACAACAGAAGGAAATTCTGTTTTACCAGAGGCTGTTATGGAAAAAAACGTATCCGGATCAGCGTGTGTTGTGGGAGATGGATTGGCAGAAAGAAGCATATTTTGAAGAAATCAGCCGTGTGTTTGAAAGAGAAGAGTTATGTCAGAGACTACATGACGCTATGGTAAAAGAAGTGAAGGAAGCTGCAAGTGAGGAGACGGCGAAGGTTGCTGTTCTGGCACGATATTGGAGAGAAAAATCGTGTCCGCAGTATTGTAAAAAAGACTTTGAATTTCTGATAAAAAGAAAATTTGAAACACTTGACGTATATGTTCCGGTCGGATATGAGGCTTGTCTGGAACAGGAGTATGGCAAAGATTATGCTGTTTATCCGTGTGAAGCTGATAGAAAACCGCATCATCAGGCTCACTTTGATGTGACGAAATCGTATGTTGACTACATTGGAAAAACTGAGTACAATGATTTGGGCAATTGAAATTAGCAGAGAGGATTGTATTTTTATGGAAAAATATAAAGTTGGTTATCTGGCGGGGGTTTTTGATCTGTTTCATGTGGGACATCTTAACCTGATACGCAGAGCAAAGGAACGGTGTGATTATCTGATTGTTGGGGCATTGTCAGATGAGTTAGTAGTAAAATTCAAGAAGAATCCACCATATATTCCATTTGAGGAAAGAAAACAGGTATTAGAAGCGATTCGTTATGTGGATGAAGTCGTAAAAGTCACAGAAGAAAATCATGAGAAGATGAAGGCATGGAATCTATATCATTTTGACTGCCTTTTTTCGGGAGATGATTATTCTGGTAATCCTTACTGGATCGAAGATCAGAAGTCATTGCAGAAAGTGGGATCCAATATAGAATTTTTCCCTTATACGAAGAGTACAAGTTCTACTATGATTAAGGCAGCTATAACAAAATCTTTGGAGAGAAAAGAAAGCTGAGTGAGGAAAAAGAGATGCAGAGTGTGAAAAAAAGGGGAAATAAAATAATAATCTTATTACTTTTGAGTGTTTTTGTGATAGGAATAATTGGAATTGGGATATACCCGTTTGATAATCGAAGTCTTCAGATGAAGATTGTAACAACAAAGGGAACCTATGTGCAGGAGATCGGAAGTGAAGATATAGCTGGAGGTACATGTCAGCTTGTAGAGCTTACCGGAATTGAAGATGCCAAAATCAAAAAAGTGAGATTTTATGGCGAAATGAAATCAATTCTTTTAAAAGAAGTACCCTACGGAGAGTTTACAAATTATATTGACAGGGTTGAAAATGGAGAGATTATCTGGGATGACGGCTTTGTAGAGGTCACAGGAGAAAAGAATATAAGAATATATATGAAGCAGGATTATATTCAGATATTGCAGAAAATGTCGGCGTCATTCTTTCAGGAGCGTTTGATTTTAGGTGAATTATGGGGTGCGATTGTTATCATGATTGCAGTAGGGATCATGATGATTCAGGAACGTAAGACTGAAAATAACTGGAATAATCATGGACCTATTTTTGAAATCAAGAAGTTTTGTGGCGACATAAGAGAATACTGGCAGTATATTATATATGCGGCAAAGACTGATTTAAAAGCGGAGGTTGCCGATTCTTATCTTAACAGATTATGGTGGCTGTTAGAGCCATTTTTCAATATGATTGTTTATGTGGTTGTCTTTGGTAATATTATGGGTGGAAATGTAGAAAATTATGCTACATTCATTTTTTCTGCGTTATTAATGTGGAACTTTTTCAGCAAGACCATCAATTACAGTGTAAAATCTGTCAGAAATAATAAGGATATCATCACGAAAGTGTATATTCCGAAATTTGTAATATTACTTTCAAATATGGTTTTAAATCTTTTTAAACTACTGTTTTCTATGACGGTACTGGTTGTTATGATGCTTATTTTTAGGGTGCATATTGGCGTGAATTTACTTTGGTTTATTCTGTCATATATTGTTATGATGCTTTTGTCATTTGGTCTGGGAATGATTTTTATGCATTTTGGAGTATATGTAGATGATCTTTCTTATGCGATAGGTATTCTGATTAATATGTTAATGTTTTTGTCAGGAATCTTTTATGATGTTATGACAACATTACCAGATCCGCTGAATAGTTTGATGCTTTGTTTAAACCCAGTAGCAATGTTGATCGATACAATGAGAAATGCATTACTTTATAATACGGCTTCAAATTTGCCGTTGGTCGGAGTCTGGTTCCTTATTTCAGTAATTTTATGTGGAATAGGTGTGCATATTGTATATAAAAATGAAAACAGTTATGTGAAGATTGTATAATACTGGAGGAAAATTATGAGTGAAATTGCGCTTGAGGTTAATCATGTCAGTATAGATTATAAAAATCTAATGCATATGTCAATGCATCAGGCTTTATTGAAAAAGGACGTAAAGCGTGCAGATATTGTAAGAGCGGTAGATGATGTTTCTTTTTCGGTGGAAAAGGGAAAAATTCTTGGTATTGTCGGAAGGAATGGATCTGGAAAGACAACACTTCTTCGATCTATTGCTGGAATCTTCCGGCCAGATGAAGGGTGGATTGATACAAAGGGAAACCGTGTTTCTCTGATGGCAATTGGTATTGGATTTAACCCCAATAATACTGGGAGGGAAAATATATTAAAGTCAGGTATGCTTTTGGGTTGTTCTCTCGACTATGTAAAAGAACATATGGAAGAAATTATTGAATTTTCTGAATTAGGAGATTTTATTGAGCGTCCGGTGCGAACATACTCCAGCGGTATGTATTCTAAGCTTTCATTTGCGGTAACAGCAATATTGGATACTGATATTATGTTGGTGGATGAAGTGTTGAGCGTTGGTGATGAGCATTTTCGCAAAAAGAGCTATAAGAAGATGGAAGAATTAATGCTTAGTAATCGCACAGTATTGATTGTATCTCATGCAACAGATACGTTAAAGAAGTTCTGCGATGATGTGCTTTGGATCAATGATGGAAAATTTATGAAGTTAGGACAGACTGAAGAGGTGCTTGCGGAGTATGATGAGTTTATGCAGCTATAGTGATAAAGCTGCATAGGTTATTTGAAAAGATACAGAAAGATTGGATACAGAAATATGTCAAAAGAATACTTATATGATTCCATGGGATATGGAATCCAGATTGATGTTACTAAAACGTATAATCCGAGCAAAGAAGGGAAAAGTGTGGACACCAGAGATCTGGGTGTCCTTTTGTGCTATCTGGGAGCAATACATTCGGAACATGATGGAACAACTTATGAAAAAGACCCTTACGTATTGTCAAGACTTGAGTTCCCGTATAAGGGAGACTGGAATTATCATGCATTAAAGGGATTTTATGGACCGGAAGAAAATGGTACATGGACAGCACCAGAGAATACAGTCTATTTAAAAGATACTGGAATTCGCAACAGCGGGTTAAAGATGGTGTATTATGTGCCTCAATTTCTTGTGGGGATAGGTTCTATGCTGAGGATTTCTGTGGAAGGAGAATTGCTTAAAGAGATTCCTCTTACAGATGAGGGAATGTATGAGGAAGTTTTCGATGTAAATAATGTAGGATTGGCTACACAGGAATATTTAGATAACGCACATCGGATTTTAAAGATTCTTTTAACAGATTTTGACCGGGTCTGCACAAAATATGACCTGCATTATTATCTGATCTGCGGGAGTTTACTGGGGGCGGTACGCCATGGCGACCTCATCCCGTGGGATGATGATGTGGATGTTGCGATGCCGAGAAAAGACTTTGATATTTTGCTTCAACATGTAGATGAAGAATGGGGAACTGGAAAAGATATCATGTTTTTGAATTACAATCAGATGGGAAACCATTCATTTTTGGATTATATGACAAGAATTGTTTATATGAAAGAAGAAATACCTGTAAATGTGTTCCGCAAGATCCAGGGGAAAGGCAGAAAAGATATTGAAAATCATATGCCAATGGATATCTATGTATTGGATAATGCATCAGATAATGAAAAATTCCATACGTTTCAGACACAGTTTATTCGCGGACTATATGGGCTTGGAATGGGACATCGTGCATTTATAAATGAGCAGGAATATACAAATCGTGATGACAAAACACAGAGGATAGTAAAATTTTTAACATCAATTGGGAAGATGTTACCAATTTCCTGGATTTTGGGGTGCTATGAATGGGTGCGTAAATGGAATCGGAACAAGCCTTGCAAGAATTATTTTGAATCAAATGGTTTTATCTATTGTATTCCGTGGAAGTTTAAACAGGAATGGTTCGGGGAAGGTACTAGATTGTCACTGGGGGATATGACAGTGATGGTGCCGCAGGATTATAAAGCATTTTTGAAGATGCATTATGGCGATTTTATGGAGTTTCCGCCGATGCATGTGAGAAAACCGACACATAGTGAAGAAGCAAGCGGTATATTCTGATAAAAATAAAAAGAAAGCAGAGATAAATGAAGAAAAGAATATTTAGAATAGGTATCTGTGTATTATTTAGTATGACTTTGTTTTGTGTTGCTTCAAATGAGTCAGTAGAAATTATATCCGATGATAAAGCGGATGTGTGGAGCTATTCTGCTGACGAACAAACAGATAGAGGTGATATATGGAGCCTGATAGAACATATTGCTGAACAAAATGTAAGTATAGATGGAAAGAGAGAAACAGAGGAATTCCCATACGGATATAATGTCGGGAAAATTCAGGATGATACAGTCGGCAGTGCAGTTTTAATTACTCCGGGAACTTCCATTGAAATTAAAAACTATAAAGTTTCTGAAGATAATGCAATTCAGGTTGAGAGCGAAATTCATCCGTGGGTTGCAGACAAATCAGATGGTGCGACATTGAATGTGGATATTATTTCAGATGGAGAAAATTTTAAATGTTCATATGATCTGACTGGAGAGAGCGGATTGCAGATATGGAATATTCCACTAGATAAATATGTAAACACAGATATAAATATTCAGATTTATGTTACGAATAAAGAAGAAAAAAGCGAGGTATGCGATTGGGTTATTTTGAAAGAGTTTTCGATTGTAACAGATCAGAAAGATATAAATGTACAGAAATTTTCGGAAACAGGTTATATTAAGTCGGCAACTTATTTTTCGGAGGAATGGCCGGCTAATTTTTGGAATAGTGAGTCAGATGACATTACTGCGGAATTTAAACAGATAAGAAAAGATGGATTTGATAGTATTATACTTGTAATACCGTGGCGTGAATTTCAGCCAGATATTTTCCCCATAGCTTACAATGAATATGCTTTTGAAAAGCTGGATGAGGTGATGAAGGAGGCAGAGAAGGCAGGTCTTGGAGTTTATGCGAGAATTGGGTATACATGGGATTTTTACGATGATGTAAATGAAAATATAGTGGATCGATATTGTCAGTTGCTTGGTGATGAAACAGTCCAAGAGGCATGGTATGCATATGTTGAGAAGATGTATGATACTTTGTCGCAGTATTCATGTTTTAGACAAGGATTTTTGACCTGGGAGGATTTTTGGAATACTCTGGGAGTATGTGATGAGATTTTAGAGATAAATCGGAGAAATAAAGCTGAGTTTATTGGATATCAGGCATGGGTACGGACAAATTATAGTCTTGCAGAATATAATGAGAATTTTGGAACGGAATACAGAGCGTATGATGAAGTGCCGGTACCAAAGAGAAATGAACCTGCAATGAGGGCAATGTATGAGTTTTATGATGATTTTCTAAATACTATACTGAAAAACTCACAGGTTGAATTCCCAAACTTATCCATGGAGGTAAGGATGGATTGGGATGTTGTGTATACAAAGGATGGAGAGACAGATTACTATAAGCATACGGGAACATTTGCCTGTGCAGATTCGTCCTATACGGCAACTATGTATGGAATTCCAATGGGATTTAAAAATGTGGGAGAGAGGGTAAGTTATGAGGAGGCATTGGAAAAAACAGAATACATCTTACAACAGTTGAAACTTCAGAATGATGATAAATCTGTCTATGTGGAACAGTTTATTTTTGCAGATAATACCCCCAAATTTAAAGACAATGCGCAGATAAAAGAAGAAGAATTGAATTTGTACTTAGAAAATGTAGCACCTGTACTTTTGAATAATACAGAAGGGTACGGTATTTGGACTTATAGAAATTATTGCGCAAATATGATTTATAATTCGCAATTTGCATTGTCGGAGAAAGGATGGGAATGTAGTGACGGAGTTAAATTTTTGGATGTAAATGATTCAAACGCCTGTGTACTAGAGGAAGGACAGAAAATAGCGCAGAGGATTTCAAACGTCAGAAATCATTTTGATGCGGATTACTATACCGTTGAATTCGAGGTTCTTGATGTTGCAAAAGCGGGTGAATTATATATAAAAATGGGCAATAATTTACAAAAGCTATATATTTCAGAACCAGAGAAAGTGTCTGTGGATATAAAAAAAGGCCTTTCGTTTGATATTGAAATAGCATCTGATGATTGCACAGTTGTGATTGATAATTTAAAGATGTATTCACAGATTCAGCAGGGGTATTTGTATGATGAAAATAATAAGGAATTGGAATGTATCAGTGGAATACGGAAATTAAATGAAATGTTGCAATAGAGAGGGATGCATGGATGAAGAAAAAGATTGTGAACGTATTTCTGGTGATGTTACTGGCTGTTTCGATGATCTGGGAAGGAATAGGGCAATTTCAAAAGCCAGACTATATATTAGCAGCACATTATTTTGCAGATGAATGGCCAATCAATTTTTGGAATGCAGAGTGGGATAATATAGATCAGGATTTAGAACAAATAAAGGATGATGGATTTAATACAGTTATTATTGTGATTCCGTGGAGAGAGTTTCAAACTGAAATTCAACCAGTTAGATATAATGATTATGCATTTTCCAGGTTGGAAGAGTTTATGGAGGCGGCTCAAAAAGCAGAACTAATGGTTCAGATCAGACTGGGATACTTGAATGATTATTATGGGGATGATAATTCAGCTGAACGATTTTATGATATTTTATCAGATGAGAATACTAAGGTGGCTTGGTTTGAGTATGCAGAAAAAATATATAAAACGTGTTCTCAATACTACAATTTTGGCGGAGGATTTATTACATGGGAAGATTTCTGGCATAATTATATGCTCATTGATTATGTTGGTGGAACAGAAAATAGTGTTTTATTTTCAGTAAAAGATGGATTCCCAGAGTATTTGTCGGAAAAGTATACCATAGAGGAGTTTAATTCGATATATCAGACAAACTTCTTGGAATTTTGGGAAATAGGTGTGCCTCAAAGATCAGATCTGTATGCTGAAGAATGGTTTTATTTTATAGACCAGTTTACAATTGATCTATTGGTAGAGACTCGAAATTATTTCCCGAATTTGTTTATGGAAGTGAGAACAGATGGTGACAAGGTTGGAACACATTCTGGTGAGGTGGAATCAATAAGTCATAAAGATACATGGGATTGTGGCAATGGAGAATTTACAACGATTATGTATAAACCGGTGCAGGGAACTTCCGGTATCGAAGGGAAGGTGTCTGCTGAGAAGGCATTAGATTATTTAGAAAAGTGGCTGGATCAGATCTATCAGAATAACGGTAAACGAAAGATATTTATAGATCAGTTTTTATATGTGGATAATACTCCGGGTTATGAGGGTGGAAATATAATATATGATGAAGAAATGCCACTGTATTTTGCAGGATGCACAGATAGTTTCAAAAAGTATACGAATGGATATGGGGTATGGGTATACCGAGATTATGGTAATAATATGCTCTTTAATCCACAATTTGCACTTGGACTGGAAGGATGGGAATATGAGGGAGAGGTTTATTGTGAAAACAGGGATGGAAGCAATAAATTGTTTATGAGTTCTGACAGTGAAGTGATGCAGTTGGTTCCGCAGTGGCGTATAATGTCGGGTACACAGGATACAACGGCATATTTTTGCTTTGATTATGAGACAAGTGAACCAACGAAATTAGTCTTGACGGTCGGAAAACAACAGCAGGAATATAATGTTGAGGGAGAGGGAAGGGCTTGTCTAGAATTTATGACTACGGAGGATATGACAGTGCATATATATTCTGATGGTAATATTATATTGGACAATATAATGTTATATAATTTTGTTCAAAGTCAGAGTCTATATAGTATGGAAGGAAAGGAATTAAGCGATTTGGCTGGTGTTAGATTATTGAACAAATTGATGAGTGAATGAGAAAAAGCTGTATGAAAGCTGGGGAGAAGTATGGAAAATTGGATTATTGGAGAGCGCATTAGTCGTGATAATAATTATAATATTTTAAGAATCATGGCCGCGATGGCGGTAATGTATGGTCATATGTATGTATTGTTGGGATTGGGAGCGCCCGTCTTATATGCTAATGAAATTAATAGTCTGGGATTTAAAATTTTAATGGTGCTCAGTGGATATATGGTTACACAGAGTTGTGTATATGACAGCCGGCTGTCACATTATGTGATAAAACGTGTATTTCGTCTGTTGCCGGCGCTTATGCTTTATGTATGCATAGCAATTTTTATTATCGGACCAGTGTTTACTGTATTACCTTTAAATGAATATTTTAAAAATAGAGTAACATGGCAATACTTATATAATGTTTTGATGAATCCCAGATTTCAGCTTCCAGGAGTATTTATGGATAATCCGTATCCCAATGTGATAAACGGATCTTTGTGGGGATTACCCATAGAAGTATGCTGCTATGTATTGATATATATAGTATTACGGTTGCTTTGTAAACTTTCTTGGAGGAGGATAGCACTATTTGGGCTTACAGTTTTGCTTTGTGCCTTGAGTATATGTCAGATTGTATTTTTGCCAGAAATGTTTGTTCCGCTTTGGGGAACAAATTGGGCAAGAATATTTATTTTGGGACCATATTTTTTTTGTGGAGCGTTATTTGCAGTTACTGATTTAAAAAAATATTGTAATATTCAGGTTGCGTTTCTGCTGTTTGTACTGTCGGTAGCATTTCATTCGGATACATACGTAATAAACGAGATATTGGCTATGTGCATGATACCATATATGGTTATTTCTCTTGGCGAATGCAGGCAGCCTGTGTTTTCAAGATTTTTTAGAAATGCGGATATAACATATGGCATATATTTGTGGGGATTTCCCATTCAACAGATATTTGTGCATAGACTGATTGTAGTGAAACAATACACAATAGGTGTAAATGAGATCTTCGTAATATCGTTCGCAGCTACTGCTGTAACTGCGCTGGCATCATGGTATATTGTGGAAAAGCCCGTAGCCAGTTTGATAAAAAAAATCATGAAAAATATACCTGAAAATAATTGATGATGGTGTCAAGATTTTTCACAAATTCGATTTTTTCTGTCAGTTAGTCGGTTATGCCATTAGCTTCATTCTGGATATCCAGTTCAACTAGATGATCCATGTTCATGGAAGGCTTGGTTCCCCATTGGGGACCTGCTACATGGAGAAGTATGGCACATATAAGCATTAAAGAACTTTGACCATCAGGAAAAGCACCGATTGCTATTTTGCTGTGCAACACCATATGTAGCAAGAATAGTTGCATAACAGTGAAATTTTTTAGCCAAAAGTATTACAAAAAGGATTGACCACAACAATTAAAAATTCTTGAGGAATGCTGTAGGAATGATAAAAGAAAATCAATTCATTTTTGGGAATATGCACAGTGTGTAAACAGATTCTGCAACAATATGTGAATTCAGATGATGTGGAAGAATTAGTAGAAAAGGCTCTGGGATTTATCAACGAGGCATTGGTGGGGGTTAATAAATCGTTGAGTAATTCCATGAGATGGAAATTAAGGGATATAAGAAAAGAAATTAAGGTTATTAAATCAGGTAAGGAAATAGAATAAGAAAAGGTGTCATTATTTTGCATAGAATCTTTTCTAAACTGTATAAGTGGTTGGACAAATGCATTAAATTTTGATATGATACGTTTGTTATAGGTATTTTGTATATTCATAAGTTGGGTGGATTTACAATGTAGTATAGGATATGATATGTGTGTAAAACGAGAATAACTATCGGCTGTGATGTTAGACAGTTTCAGCAGAAGCAAATGAAAAGTCTACCCATCTAGCTATGCATGGGAGAAGAGAATAGTTGGAAAAGGTGAGGATAATAAAGAAAAAACTCCTGTGATAAAGAGGCTTCAAGAAGTACCGCTTTATAGCGGATCAGTATAAGGGCTTGCGATACTGCCTCTTTGGGGCGAGTAGCAATATAGCCTCATGGAGGGTTTAGCGCAAACCACAAGTTGAACTGGTGGTTGCTGATTTAGGAAAAGAGGATAATGACATGAGCTATATGGATGCTTACAAAGAGTGGTGCACAAACCCGTATTTTGACGAGAATACAAAGGCAGAGC
>OHAS01000229.1_pt1 | contig 46545 bp, 64 predicted proteins | sample 1577131 | NCBI WGS metagenome assembly OHAS01 (sample SAMEA3541566, study PRJEB24748) | human gut metagenome | biome: human gut; feature: human-associated habitat; material: faeces | place: China | collected 2012 | reverse complement strand
TTAATCGCATTACCGTCAAGTTCAAACGCCTTTACTTTTCCTTGAATTATTTTAATAATCAAATGATTGAACTCCCTATCTTAGGCGAAGTTTCGGCAGGCTATGGTAAATATGCCGACAATGAAATAATTGGCACACAATACGTCCCCCTTAATTGGTTAAGTGGCAATGAACCACACGTATTACTTCGTGTCAAGGGCGACAGTATGATCCCCAAGTTTGAAGAAGGAGACCTTGCACTTGTCCGCTATCAACAATCCGTTGACAGTGGTAGTTATGCCGTTGCTTTAATTGATGATGATAATGGTGTCATCAAACGAGTAATGTACGGTACAAATTGGATTGAACTGCAAAGTTTAAATCCAATGTATTCCCCAAGACGTTTTGAAGGCGAAGATGTTACTCGTGTCCGAATATTTGGATTAGTGAGAAAAATCATTAAAGATACTGATACTCATTAACGTTCTATATTGGAACATTATAATCAGTTTATGTATTCTTTTCAGAACATATATTACTATTTTAAATTAGCTTTGTCAACATTTTAGAACACTTTGTAATGATATTGTAATATTTAAGGCGGTGTTTTTATTGCTAACCGAAGAAAAATATAAAAATTTCCTTGCTTCTGAATTATTTTTGGCACGGAAAAAATCAAAATTAACACAAGATAATGTTGCTGATATTCTTGTAAATAAATACAGAATACGTGCAAATAGAACAACCATTGCAAAATATGAGAATGGACTGCAAACACCACCCTTATATACTTTACAATGTTTGTCCAACATCTATAATTGTGAAATTATTAATTTTTTTCATAATATTAATAACGATAAAAATTACCTTGCGTATGGCGGAGAACATATCTCCGCAAAAAAAGAAAATTTGTTAAAGCAAATCGCTGAAAAAAATATTCCTGATGCAATATTAGATTTAATTCAAAATGCGATTGAACAATATTAAAAAAGCAACCTCAATGGATTGCTTTTTTTATTTGCAACCATGTGTAGCGACTCTTTTACTACCAAACTCAACACTATTATTGCCATAGAATACATCTGCATTTTTGGGACATAATAAGATATAATCTTATTAGTAAAGGAATAGATTTCTATGGATGAATTTATAGTCAACCAGCACATTATGGAGATTTGCAAGCAACGAAATCTGTCTATATATAGACTTGCAAAGATGTCTGATATGCCTTATTCGTCACTCAATAATATGATTAAACATAGACACGTCCCAACAATATATAATTTAATAAAAATCTGTAACGGTCTAAATATTTCACTTTCTCAATTTTTTGCCGGAATTGAGGACAATGTGGATAATAATGTCTTGTCCTCTGAACAACAAGACGTTCTATCATTATGGAATCTTTTAGACTCAAAATCAAAAGAATTTGCATTAATTTATATGAAAGGATTGGCTCATTTGCCAATGACAGGTGTCGAAGATGAGAAGTTTTAAACAATTATTGGATATTGCACAAATCTATACAAAACAGTTTACAAGTTTCCCTTGTAATCCATTTTTACTATGCACTCAATTACAAATATCTTTTAAAGTAAGATCTCAAGCAGTAGAAGATTTTGCCGGTACCAATCCGTTAATCTCCACTCCTGCTATTCTTTACAAGGAATCAGGTAAAGTACCTTCATATATAATTTACTTTGATGAAACGTCTATGTATTGGCGTTTCTACATATTCCATGAGATTGCTCATTATGTATTGGGGCATACTTCCGATTCTCTACAAGAAGAACAAGAAGCAAATTTAATGGCTTGTCTTTTAATCGCACCAAAAAACAAGTTGCCTACATATTTAAAAAATGCTAAAGATTTATCCTTATTTGCAGAAATTCCAATAGCTTACGCAGAAGAATATTGGAATTATTTACATAACAAATTAATTAAACCAAAAATGATTTTTAATATAATGATTTCTGTCTGTATTCTTACGGTGATACTTGACATAGTATCATTCGCATTAATATTATCAAATTAAATTACACAAAAAAAATAAAGGCGGCAGTCAATTCGCTGTCGTCTCTATTTTTTTACTCCGATTATTTTCTTTTTCTTTGTCCATAGTGAGAATTTCTTTTGCCTTGTTTAAGCAATCGACTCTCCATTCTTCAAAATCTTGTTCATTATTGAACATTTGATTATCTCCCTTACAATATAATATATCTATTATACCAAAGAAGATATTTTTCGTCAATATAACAGTCTTTTCTTCATAATACCATTTCCTTTCGCAAAACAATCAAACTTTCTTATTATATCCTTTCCAAAAGTTCATTCGCAGTTCCATTGAAACTGGTTTATTTATAAGTTCGTCCATTTCATCAACGTCCAACATATCCATTAGTTTACCAATTTCCTGATTTAATTCATCGGATATATAAGGCATAGTTCGTTTAATCATTGTTGTGATACTTCTCATAGGAAACATATCACATTGCCCTTGAAATGGATCGTTAAATCCTTTTAACTGAGTTAATTGGGCATATACACTGCCCATCATCTCTAAATTTTCTACTGTATACATTATTATTTCACACCTTTCCATTTTCTTTTAAGAATACATTTGTGGTTACAACATTATCATTTACATCATATCCTTTTATGAATATTGGTGCAAGCCATTTTAAAATTAATTTTCTATGACTTGAGCCCCTCTCTCCTTTCCAGTAATGATGCCAATGTCCACGCCGTGTATGTGGGCGTTTCGGAGAACCATGTGCTTCCACTCCCGAATTATTATAAACAATATGAGATTTAACCTTATTTTGTTTTATTTGGCGAATAATATTTCCGGTTTGAGTGCCACAATTCCATTTTTGAATTTCTCTATATTTATCTTTTATGTATTCTTTTTTTTGGGGCTTACGAGTTATGTATTTTTGTCGTTCATCTTCAGTAATTTCGCTGTTCTGTGCACAGATATATAACACAAGTTGCAATTTTGATGTTATTAAGTTTGTTACAAAATCAATATAATCTTTATCAACAAAATTCTTTGATGAATTCTTTTCTACTTCTTGTAACATTCGGTCAATTCCATCTTTGATTGTACCATTTTCTATAAGATGTAAAGAAATAGGCATAACTGAATAGTCATTATTTATAAACAAAAATCGCAATTCCAATTCTCCGTTGTTAGTATCTGATTCAAAGTAGACGAAGAATCCATTGTACTCATCATCGTTTACTGCTATGTAAATACAGGGATATGGAAGATTACTTAAAACTTCGATTGGTATAATTAAATCTTCACTTCCTTGTTCAGTAAGAACATCTTCCATATCTTTATCAAAGCTGAAGATTTGTTTATACAATCTCCATGTAGCAGTTGCAACAATTATATTGGCTTCTGATATTATACCCAAATTAATATTATCGTTTCCGTCACTTGCAATAGCAATACCCACGCCTATAGGCACATAGCAGCGAGTATCCCAATTAACTTCTTTACCGTTCATTTTTCTCATATCTTCTACTTGTTTCCAAACATTCGGATATTTCTTATTGACTTTTTGAGTCAAAATTAATGGTGCAATTTTTTCTTCCATAATATATTACCTATCATTTTAATAAAACTAACATTTCTTTGTTTTTAAGTTGTTTTTCAATAAATCACGATTCAATTTATCTACATAATTCATTCGTTCATTTTCGGCAATAGAATCTTTTTTATGCCATTTTCAGTATATATAAATTGTATAGGCAACCTCATTATATCACTCCTTAATTTATTTCAATGACTTCCCAAGTCCATATATATTCTTTGTCATCCACTGACAAATAAGCTACACCATCATCTCCACATGTAAAATCAATCTTTGCATTCCAATCATCATCTGAATTATGGCTTTTTTGTTTATATAAATTTTGTGAATCTTCTTTTACAAATATGTACGCATCTTTTTTATTATCGAATGTTTTATATCTTTCAATTTTCTCCTCATGTACTGCATAGCAGATTACTACATATTTTTCCATATTCTCCATATAAATATCACTCCTAATTTATTGTGTTATTTTTTAATTTTTCATTATACCACCTGTCCGATATTACATGTGTCAATTCTACCTGTAATACAAACATAGCTCGTAAGGCGAATTCCGCTTCATATTTTTCTTTAATTCTCCCAAGTTCAGTATCTCTTTCAAAATTTCCTGATTTCTCTGCTTTAAGAAATTGTGAATATCAATTCATCATTAGTTTTGCCTTCAAATTTATTTGTCCAACTTATTTTATGGCCTCCAATTTTTTAATTAAATATAAATTTAATTTTATCATTAATGAAGTCTGCTACATTATTGACTCTAAAGTCCTCTACCGCAAAACATCCTTGACCATTTCCACATCTATATCCAACTACTGGTTCTTCCCAACCTGTGACCTCAATCCAATATGATGTACCGTCATTATCTATTGCCGGCATACCAAAACAAAGTGTTCCATTCGGATTGGGACATCTTGGAGCTTCGGTGTAAGGTGTTTTTGATGTGATTTCTTTTATAAGAGCCTTACCGCTTTCGGTAAACTCTCTTTCATATTTTTGCACCTCTATTGATAGAGGTGCATTTCTGTATTCTTTCATTTTAATCGCCTCTTAATCTTTCCTTTATTTTACCATATTGATGTTGAATAGTCAACGGCTAAATACATCATTACATTAACCCTGTGAATTGTTGTTGAATGACATTCATAATCTTATCATCAAAATTTTCCTCTGAACATTCCTCGCTATTGATTAACATACTCAACAAATTCGGCATAATCTTCGCCCTAAAAATAGTTAAGATTTTGTCCTCAAGATTTAATTGATTAGATTGTCCAACATTTTGTCTGTCTGTACGCAACATCTTGACTGCCGAATCTACTTCATCATCTGAAACATGAACATAGTTTTCAGCTGTCACAGCTATATTTTTGTGCCTTAGCACCCTTTGTACTAATTTAATATTTTTAGTATCTTCGTATAAATGCGACCCACACCAATGCCGTAACATATGTGGAGTAATCATATCATTGCTATATCGTTTAAAAAAGTCATCAATAGCCCCCTTACTTATTCTTTCACATTTGTTTGAGATAAAGACAGGTGTTTCATCAATGCTTTTATTTTGTTCCTTCTTTTCTTCAATGAATAACTTACGATACTCAAAATATTCAGTCAAGTAGTCTGTTGCCTCATAAGACAAAGGTACTCTATCCTGTACTTCCTTATTCCCCTTGCCCCACACCATAATATAAGGGGATTCTTCTTGCAAAAAAACATCTTTCATATCTAAGCCAATTAATTCTTCTGAACGAATACCACTTCCACAGAACAACTTAATAATTGTCAGATTTCTAAATTCTGTAAATTCATTAGAAATATCTTTGACATTTTTTTCAAAAGCAATGAGTTCTTCTTGTGTTGGAATTTTTACATTCGTATCTACATTTGATTTTTCTACTCTATATAGTTTTTTTGGTATTTTATAAACAATATTATTTTCACATATTCCACTCGCTTCTAAGTATGTCCAAAAGCTACTGATAATCGCTTTTTGCGTTCTAATACTTGACATCTTATGGGTATATGTTAGACCATTCAAGTATTTTATTATGTCTATCGGCAATATTTTTTTTAAATCATCCACATCAATATTTGATACGCTATCCTTCTGTATTATATCGTTTTTCAAAAAAAATTCAAACATATCTTTGATACAAGACCAATTAACATTTTTTGTCCGACTACTTTTAAAAGTTATCAAAAAGTCCTTAATGATATTGGGAACATCTTGTAGCTTTTCATTTAACTTTACCTCCAACTTCTTTTGAGCTTCAATCTTATAACACATAAACTTCACCGTCCTCAATAACATATTCTCCATACACAAAAAGAAGATACTCATTATAGCAAGTATCTTCTTAGTGTAAAATATATCAATGTTTGTTTTTATCGTCTATCTTTTTATCATATTTGCCTTGTAAATGCTGTTGATAATAATACTGTTTTCCTTTTGTAACAAGGTCATAATTTGCCTTGTTATAATCATGTTCATATCCCGGCGGAGTCATTCGATTATCCGATCTCCATTCGTCAAGATGGCATAAAATATATGCTCCGATTATCATACCTATTGTTAATAAAAGTTCCATTTCAAATTACTTCCTTTCTTTATTTACATTGTGGATTATTTGTTATCATCTGTATCATCAAATCCAAATAGTAAGTATGGTATAATTTTAATCACAAAATATGCAAGACCTATACCCAAACATACTAATAGCCCAACACCAAAGCTTCCCAATAAATCCATCATGATTAATCCCTCCTCTTTCTATATTTACCTTTCATTTAATATATACCACTATTTGCTATTTTTAAACAAAATTCTGTGATATTTTTTATTATACATACATTCTACACCCTTTTATGTCCCATATAAAGGACTTGAAACCTGACTTTCATTTCTCAACTCTCCCATGTAAACAGTCCTTTAAAAGCATTCTCAAGCATTACCGAATCAGTGCAAGAGTAATCACCTATCATTCTACCGTCTTTATATATGTTACCTCTGTATATACAATCTATATCAGAAAAATATACATCAATTTCATCTGCTTCTGATATACTATTTCCATACCACATATCAATGTTTAACTTTCTCATTTTCTCTACCTTCTGTCAAATATCATCATTTTTAATAATGTTTTAGCTTGTTCCTCTGTGTAATTGTCAACACGTCCATTGACTTCTTTTAGAGGACAAGCTCTTATACTCTTATATTCGCTTCTTAAAATTGCTTGTCTCTGCTCCTCTAACATATTGTTATATATTGCATCTGATATACTCATACTCTTATATACTCCTTAATTTTTTCTATCCATTTAGGATCTACTCCGTTAGTATCAACTTCAAAATTATCTTTACAATAACCACAAGTAAGCAAATAAAAGGCTATTCTCTGCCATTCTTTTGATGTATACTCCTTTTGCGGATATGCCATAAGCTCAAATATCGGCACTCCTTCCGCAAGTTTCTCATCTGCAATTTCTTTATTAATTATAGTGCATATATGATTAATGCACATTTTAAGTCTTGATGTTTTACATTCTCCATGTAATACAGTGTTATATAAAGCATCCCAGCCGTCCTCTGGCACTTGTGACGTTATATAAACATAACTATCTTGCAAGTCCTCCATTTCGTATTTTACAACGCCGTCAACGATACATTTGTAAACAATGTAATTGTCACTAAACATCGGTAAAATACTATATTTTATATTTTTCTTTGCTAAAATACGACCAAAATTATCATCTATATATTGACAAATTATTTTCTGTCCTCTATGCTCTAAAGTTTTCATATTTAATAACTCCTTTCCTTTTTCTAAAATTTGTCTATGTAACTATTTATACGATTTACCAAGTTATCCGAAAATTCCTTTTCACCTTTAAACCATTTATATAAATAGCTCGGTGAGATACCTATACGGTTACAAAAAGTCGTTTTTGGAATACCAACCCTCTTTATATAATCTCGGACTTTTTGTTTCAAGTCCATCTGCGAAATACTCATATTATCCCTCCGTTCGTTCACGCAATATTTTTACGTTTTTTAATCATTACAAGTTTTGTACTATTTTCTTTAACTTCTCTTGCTTGATCAAGTCCTAAGTTGTCAACAATCATATCTTCAACATATAAAGACATAGCAAGTCTATAATCTAAAAATGGATACTTTGCAACACCTCTTGCCTTTAACAATAACGGTGTAATCTTCCTAAACTCATCAACAAGATACTTCTGTACATTATCTCTATTTTCAGAATATAGCTTGTACATATCAAGTAAAACCTTCATTATTCCCGTTGAATATCCGTTTGGTTTACGGTCAAATCCTGCACCCTTGCATATGTCAAATATAAATTCAGCTGCTTTGCCGTCATCAATATTGCATATATTAAGCGTGACAGAATATGAACCCAAGACAGAAGCACTTCTATTGCCTTTACAAGATGTATACTCAAATCCATACTTTTTTTTAGCTTTTCAAGTCGTTCTGTTGCTTTATCGTGTAACACTACCATTGCCCCATGTTTTTGAATCGCCGTCATTCTTGCAACTTGCTTGTTTTGGTAAGCGTACATCTCGGCTTCAAATTCAAGTCGATCTTCTGCGTTGTTTGGTGCATTGAGAATTAGCAACACTTGTAAATCAGTGTATTTTTCTTTGTCTACCATCTGACTTGCTATCCATCTGCCGTAACCGTCTACAAGGTATACTTTGCCTTCCTCCCAATGCGGGACACCGATTAAAGGCAATAATTTATTTTCATCCCAATTATTCACAAGGTACATTAAGCTTCTATCCGTTCTAACCTCCGTTTGATAACGTGTGTCAATCTCCAACAGTTCAACTGGAATCGGAATAATTGCTACATTATACTTTGCATCACGATACATTTTAGTTAAACCTTTTAATAGTCCTTTATCTCCTCTGTTTTCTTTACCGCTTATAATTTCAAAACTTCTGCACATGATTTTATTCTCCTTTTCTTATTTTAATATTAAATTGCTTTCAAAGTTGATACTTCAACAGATACGCTCTGTAATCCGTCATTGTAACAACAGTAATATTTCCCATCTGCTTTTATCTCAAAAGAGAGATACTCACACTCAATATATCTGTTCATGTTTGCTTCAGTCGGCTCAATCCCAGCCATTCTTAAAGCCTTGTAAGCCGCTATATTCTCATGTCTTGCTATTGCTATATACATTAACTATTCCCTCCCTTTCACTCTTAAATATTTGCTGTTATATTTCGGCATCTTCTATTACTCGGTTATAATATGGATGTCTTATACTTCCTTTTGTAATGACTTCATCGGGACAAGCGTTTCCCGGTATAACTCCGTTACGATTAAATAAATATTTACTTATTTCATATCCGATAACTTCCTTGTAAATGTAAAGTCGCTTACCGGTTTTTGCATTATATACATTTACAACTTTAAAAAATACGTTGATATACAATAAACAATTATTGACAGTATCAACCGCCTGATTCAAGTACGTTTCTCTTTTTGTAGGAAGCGCGTCATCATCCATATAAATTCTCTCTTTAAGTTGTTCAATTATAGCATCTGTCAAGCCTTCTGCTTTTAGCATATTAAAATTATAAATGATATGCTGTTTATTAGCATTTGTATATGTATCAAATTCTTTTTTCATTTTTGCAAGTGTTCCGTAATTCATAATAAAATCCTCCGTAATTCTTAAATATTTACTGTTATACCGCCGTTATATAACGTGTTCATTGCACAAATTAAGGCAATAAATAACGCAATGCTTACCGCCTTCCAGACGTTAAAATCTGCCTTTCGTGCGTGTTTGTTCCTCTTGTATGCTCTACTTCTCATAGTTTTATAACCTCCTTTATAAATTTATAATGTCCTATTAATAAACACTATAAAAGGCACTATATAGTTTTATAGTACCCTCTAACTATTTGTTAATATCGCTGTTACTGCATTTTTGAGTCAATATAATTAAATATATTGAATAGTTCAATAATACAATTTATTAAATATTCTTTAAGTGATCGCATTGTCTTTTTACCTCTTTATTACTTTAATATATCCATCTTCAAAAAATAAAGATTTACTCTTGAAAAAGTTTTGTAATTCTTTTAACTTTGCAAGTTCCATTGCTTTAATAAAATCTTGCAAAGTTGCTTGATGCCTTCCGTCCTCAAATTCAACAATAAATTTAATGTTGTTAATATTAGATAAAATATAATCTTGTACTCTTTTTAACGCTTCATCTCTTGTCATTTTATAGTCCTCCTTTACAGTACCTGCTGTGGATAATAACCCCCCTCTTCGCGGTCATAATGGTACAATGTTATCACTATACCAAGTTGACGACAAGCATTCAGTACTGACACAAGAGCTACTGTCAAGCCCGTAACGTACAAGTCAAGCGACTTGATGTCAAGAGCTTTTAACTTGTTGTACGCTTCCGACTGCAAGCCTTCCACATCAAGTGGATTGATAACAGTATTAAAAATAGCACCGTCCACCGCCTGAGGGATTGCGTGCCTTCCCTCACATAGAGCCATAGAGGCATGGTCTGACACCTCATAATACGGCTCATACGGGGCAATATCAAGCCACTTGTCGCACAAGTCAGTATAGAAGCAACCTATGCAGTTGCCTCCGCATTTTGAACATACATATTTTTTCATAATAAAAACTTCCTTTCATTGTTTGATTACCTCAAGCGGCACTATTGCACCGCCTGAACGCTTCCGGCTTAAAATCCTGTTTATAGTTGCCGAAACAACTTTATATATTAATACTCCTCTTTATAAAATTTAATTGTATTCTCCTTTGCTTTTTCGTAATCTTCTTTATTTGTATAAGGTGTCAATGTTATATCCCTTTCACAATATGTAAATATTGCCATTTGCTCATCTGAATAAGCATAAGCACTGTATCCGTCCACCTGAACCAAAGTAAACTTACACTTCTTCGCAAATTGATAACATAAATCTGATACCCAAAGACCACGTAACATATACTCGCCGTTTCTGTTCGTGGTTTCTTCTATAAAGTTTAAATTTGCAATTCTACAAGTGTTTTCGCTTAGGTGATAATTTGATAAGTTAAAATTATATGTTGTCATTATTAAAACCCTCCTTATTAATATAATTCTACAAAACTATTATCAATTTGAATAAATGTTCTATTAATATCCATATCTCGACCGTATGCTTCATAGTCGAAATACATTTTTACTTGTTCCGGTACTCCGTCAAGTAGTCCGCTCTCATTAACGGCTTGATATGCGACATCTTCCATATTGTCGCAATTATAATAAATTCTATAATTGCCTTGACGTACTTCTTCAAGTGCTTGTTCCATATTGTTTGCATACTGCTCCAAGTATGCTTGAAATGCGATTAACTCATCATCCGACAAGTTATCAATTTCTTCTGCAATTTCGTTAAGTTGTAGAATATCATCATATTCGCTGATTTTTAAATTGCTTATATCCGTTTCATAATCAGAAATAAATAGCTCATCATTACCATTATTGCTTATTTTGTTAAGGACTTCTTCAAGTCCTTCACAAGGCAAGCTTACCCACTCACCGATGATTTTTCCGTTGTTGTATTCTTTTAGATTTGATATAAATATTTTTAGCATTTTAATTACTTCCTTTCATTGTTTGATTATTTTTTTAGTTACTTTTCAATTCAAAACATTGTACTACTTCACCGTTATACATTTGATGATAATACAATTTATTGTTATATTTTATTATTCTTGTTCGGATATTATTGATGTTATCACTAACATCTGATATAAATTCCGCATATCTCAAGTCAATTTTCTCTATTTGCATTTTCCTGCATCTCCTTTAATTTATTCTCTTTTTATTTTCTCACTGATACACTTAAAAACATTGAAACCAGGCTTTACATGCGGAGCAATACCCGATATTTTACAAAGTATTAACAGATGTATGTTGAATGTAAATTATTACATTATCGCATGTGCGGCTGTTGTAATATGTTACATTTGTTTATTTGTTGCATTTGTAAACTTTTTGAGTGCATCATCAAAAAACAAAATGTTTTGTTGAGCGACTCACAACGTATTTTTTTTGCGTTGGTGTACGTCATCACCTGCCGTTTTTTATCAGGTGTCGGCTTCCTAATATTAATTTTATAGAGCGGTTATAATCCGCTTTTATTTAATTTATTAGTCCATTAAAGCATTGACTTTATTGTTATAAAGTCTTTCTTTAACTTTCTAAAGATATTATATCAGATTTTCTTCAATTTGTCAAGCATTTTCTTTATTTTTCTAAAGATTTTCTTGACTTTTTGAATTTATTTTGATATACTTATCTTTACAAAATTAAAGGAGTGTTTTACATGATTAAATATTACAAATTGCTTGATGTACTCAACCGCCGAGAGATGACAAAAGAAGAATTGCGGATAAAGTTAAATCTATCGTCGGCTACGATTGCCAAAATATCAAAGAATGAGTTTATCTCTTTAAGAGTTATTAATGATATTTGCAAGTTTTTAAATTGCCAGCCTGGTGACATAATGGAATATGTGCCAGACAAAGAATAATTTGTAGAGTTTCAAAAACTCTTTACAATACTAAAAACTTTTAATATTGTAGACAATTTTTAAAACAGTCTTTTAGTCTATTGACTTATACTTTATAGTGTTTTTTGTTTTTCTTTAATTATATTATACACTATTTAGTGCATTTTGTCAATACTTTTTAATAACTTTTTTCACTATTTTTTAATTTTATTTATTAAAAACTTGACTTTTTTATTTTTTAGTGTATAATTAATATTGAAAAAAATAATTAAAGAAGGTATTTATAATGTTAGCCGAAAAAATAAAAATTGTTATGTTAAAGCAGAAAGTCAATGTTAAAGAGTTATCTCAGCGGTTAAATACATCTAGCAGCAACATAACAAATAAATTTAAACGTGATAATTTTAGCGAAAAAGAATTATTTGAAATTGCCGCCGCTCTTGATTGTGATTTAAAAATTGACTTTATCGACAAAGCGACAAAACAAATTTTATAATTTCAGTTATTATATATTCTGTTTTGAATGTTCATAAGTATATTGACTTATACTTTTTATCTCTTTTTATTAATATAAGTATAACATATTATACTTAATCTGTCAATACTTTTGGTATAATTTCTTATACTTTTTTTTGATATTTGACTTTTTTATTTTATTATGTTATACTTAATTAAAAATTAAATGGAGGTATAACAATGATAAATTATAAACCATTTTTAAAATTATTAATTGACAAAGGATTAAAAAAATCCGATGTTTTAAAAGCTGGTGTAATCAGTAAAGGAACATTAAATAAAATGAACGGCAATAACTATATATCACTCGAAGTAATAGATAAATTATGTAATTATTTTAATGTTGGTATTACCGATATTGTCGAATATATCCCTGATAATTCCGACACTTAATTTTTAATAATAAAAAATAGTGTAGATGTATAAGTAAAATATACATCTACACTATTTTAATTCTTGATAATATTTAATGTTACATTTTAAAGGTTAAGTCTTTTACATTAACGCCCAAAGCCGACAATTTGGCTTCGGTAACTTTAATTTGATAGTCTAATTCTGAATTATCGCATTCATTAACGGCTTTAATTCTTTGTAAATTAACATAATTATCAATAGTAACTGTAATTAATTCGCTGTTGTTCACGTTATCATCTCCCATTTTTAACACCTCTTTTTTATTATTTTTTGGTGTTTTTATTTTAACATTTTATAATAATAAAATCAAGTTAAAATGAGATGTAGATGTATATATTTACTTGTCAATGTTCATAGTCAATAGACTTATTGACTATATAGATAATAGATAGGTTTGTTCCTATCCCTTATCTTTAAATATATTATAGCATAGGTTAATCTATTTGTCAATAGATATATCTATTTTAGTTAGTTAAATAGTGCATAATATAATAGGTATATCTATTATGCTATTTGTATACATTGCACATATGATGTGTTATTTTTTAGATGTTATAATATAAAAAAAGGAGGGTTTAATAATGGATACCGGGAAAAAAAGTACATATAATGCAGATGCACAAAAACGATACAACGCAAAAACAATATTATTTGCCGTCAAATATTATCCTACTGATATAACCGATGGAAAACGTTTAAAGCAATTTTTAGAATGTAGCGGGCAGAGTGCTAATTCATATTTAAAATCATTAATCAAAAAAGACCTTGACGAAAAAAATTTTTATATTGATAATGATTGATAAAATATTTTAAAATACTTTAAAAAAGGACTGATCTTTTATGACGGAAGATGAAAAAAAGAGAAAAAAGATTGAATATATTAATAAATGGAACGCCGAAAACTGCAAAAAAGTTACAATTAAAATGTATAAAGCAGATTATGAGATTTTTAATAAATACGTTGTAGATAATGAATTATCAAAAAATGGATATATTATAAGTTTGATTAAAAAGGATTTGCAAGAAAAGGGATTAATGGATTCTGATAATGACTGACAGTCAGAGCGGTGATATTCAATAACGGAATAATATAATAGTTAGATTTTGTATAACTGATTTAATTATGCGGTTGTGTTGGCTTTGGTTGTTTTTTTATAGTAAATTGTTATGTTGGGATGGTTTGGTGGTTTGGTTTGGTGTTAGATTTTGTATAATTAAAAATTTTTAGGATAACAAAAATCAATACAGATAAAACGAACACAAAACACTTGATAAACTCTTGATTTTTATTGACGGCACAACAGAAAACAAACGGATACTGCGACAACTATTATTATTCAGAAAAAAATACAAATACAATACAATTAAAACGGTGTAATATATCTATATTACATTGTTTTTTAGTGTTGGAATATGCTAAAACGGGGGTATATTTACATTTGAAATAGGAATCCATTACTGAAAAACGACCATAGCAGTTCCATTCACACGACACTTAAAATTCTCAACCCCCACCTACAAAAATCACTACTTCCCCTCTCCCCAAACCAACAACCTCTAATCGGTAAGTCGTTCGATGGCAAGTTCGATGAATTTCCCAGCAAAAATCTATCAAATTCCAAATTCACTATCGTCTCTAAACCCACCTATTTTCACCATCTTCCACCTCTCTTCCAATCCCAAAACATAAAATCCCCAATAAAAACTACCCTTTAACGAACCCACATTACTTTTATCAGAAACAACTCATCTCGCATTTTAAAATCCAACCTTTATCACATCACAAAACCCCTTGTATTTCTAGCAAAAAATCATTTCGAATTTATTTCACTTACTTTCTTTCACCGAACCAACATTTTTAACACTTAAAAATTTTACACCGACTTCGACAATAGAGCCATATTTCATTATAGCTCTTTTTTATTGTCTAAAAATTCCTATCAATCACCTAAATAGAGAATATAAATATACATCCTACCCCCATATATAAAACACGATATAAATAGGAAGAAACTCAGTCAAATTTGCAAAGAAAATCTGACAAAAATGAATTTTGATACTTTATCTTGTTGTGTAAAAAGAGAATATATACATATAACCAAAAAATAAATTACAAATCAAAAAGAGGACAAAAATTATGAGAAAGAAAAATTTAGAATTAAAAACAACCAATAATCAAATAGACGCATCAACACAAACACCCATCGAAATTGCATTAAAAATTGATGAAAATGGAATGACAACAGCAAGCCAATTATATTCATTCTTAGAATTACATCCAGCTCATTTTTCAGATTGGTGTAGAAGGAATATTAAAAACAATAAATTTGCTACAAAAAAATATTGATTACTTCCCGTTCACAGTAGAAAGTGAACGAAACAAACCAAAGAATCCAAAACCAAGAACCGATTATAAACTTACATCAGATTTTGCAAAGAAATTATTAATGACTATGGAAATAATGAGAGCCATGAATAATCCATGTAATATTTTATCTGATGATAAAATACAACACATTTACAAACATCTTATAGAGAATATATAAGTAGAATAAAAAAACAATATGGAGGAATTTAAAATGAACAACTTAAAATTAATCACAACAGAAAACTTTGGAGACCTATCTTGTAACTTTTACAGGAATATGAATGACGACATACTTCTCACAAGAGAACAAATCGGACAAGCATTGGAATATTCAGATCCTATGGTAGCAATCGGAAAAATTCATAAAAGGCATCCTGATAGACTTGACAATTTGTCATTTACCAATTTGGTAAATGGACATCAAGTTTATTATTACACCGAAAGAGGAATTATGGAAATTTGTCGCTGGTCTAATAGCAAACGTGCAAACGAATTTATGGATTGGGTATGGGACATTATTGAAAGTTATAGACATAATGAGTTAAATATATCACAAAATACTCAGCCATTAGCCGATGCAATCACCACTCTTACTCAAACAGTAATTAAACTACAAGAAGATGTATCTTCTCTAAAAGAATCCACATCAAAGAAGCAAACTCCCGAAAAGAAATATTCACGTTGGAAAACGAATACATTCAAGAAACTTGCCATTATCACTCAATTTGCAAATGAACATGGTCAAGATTTGCAACTGAAAGACTCAATACATATTACCATTGAAGAACTTGAAAATACATATAACATAGAATTATCCGATTATGTACAAGTTTATAAATCAGAATTCGGTATGGAGAATGAACCATATGTAATAAACGTAATTGACCATTACAAAGAAATCAGAGATTTGTATACTATGACATTGGATGGTATTATGCAAAAATTAAATCTTAAAACGGAGAATAATACAGTGACGAAAAATATATTTGACACTCTTGCAATGGAATTGTGTCAAGAAGAAACAAAGGAGAATGATATTATGAAAAACACAGCATTAGAAACAACAAATTTTGATTTTTATGGAGATGAACTCATTACAGTTCAAGATAATGCAACCGGCGAAATTTATACTTCTATCAATGCAGTTCTGAAAGGTATAGGATTTAAAGATAAAGACTCAATCCGTAGAAGACGTGAGAAATGGATTGAAGATTCTGTAATCTCAAAAGGTATTACTATTTTTAATATCCCTACGAATGAAAATGAAGGGGTGATTAAAAAAGACCACTCCTTTTCAAATAACCAAGATACTTATTGCATATCACAACGTAAACTCCCTATTGCATTAGCCAAAATAAACATTACACCAAAAATGAAACAAACTCAACCAGAATTAGCAACAAAATTAGAACTATATCAAGACAAATGTGCAGATGTATTAGCATCTGTATTCATAGATAAGAAGTCTACGAATGATATAAACGCTGAATTCTTAGCTGAAAGTATCTCAAATGCAATAACCGTTGCATTACAACCTATAACTGAAAGATTAGAAAAGATAGAACAAACTCAAACTAATCGTTATTTATCAGCAAGAAGGTATCCATCAGCATGGTATAAGAAGATTGCTCCTAAATACAAAATGCTTATGGAATACTTTGATTGCACGAGAAGTGAGTTGTATTCAAATATCTATAAAGAACTTGAAGATACATATGACGTAGATATAAATCAAATTCATGAAGATTATTGCTATGAAAATAATTTACTCAAAGATGAATGTTATCCAATGGACGCAATAGAACATCATACTCAACTAAGAGATGCACTAACATTACTTATAGATAGTAGTCTGATTAAATATGGATTACAAACAGAAGAACAAATCAAAAACTTTAAGAGAGAAACATTATTTGATAGACCTCCGATTAAACAGAGAATAACATATATAGAAGATAAGATTTAATTCAATAAGATAAGATTTAAAAAAGACTATTTTATACAAGATATTAAACACAACAAAAAAATGTAATTTAACGAGTGAGAATTGAGCTATGCGAAATTCCACTCGTAATAGTCTGTCTTCTTAAACTGTTGTATATCTTCTTTCAGTTCAGTTGAGGTACACCAGTGGATGTCTAAATTCACACTTCTTAAAATTAGACGTCCACCAGTGGATGTCAACTGAACTCTCGTAAGTATCACTAAGGATAAAACAAAGGAGGAATTATTATTAACAATTATAAAGTTTATCAACATACTAATCTTAACAATGGTAAGAAATATATCGGCATTACTCAGAAACCTGTTAAGGAAAGATGGAATAACGGAAATGGTTACAAAGCTAACAAGAAATTTTATAAGGATATTCAAAAGTATGGTTGGGATGATGGTTTTTCTCACGAGATTATAAAGGATAATCTGTCATACAAAGATGCTCGTAATCTTGAAAAATATTATATAACTAAATATGATACCGTATCTAATGGGTATAATAATGCAAATTTTAACTTAGGAAACTCATTTCAATTCAATTTTGATGATTTTGTTCCAATGGATAATAATTTTATAGAGAATACAAGTAAAGAGTATTTCACAAGAGTTCCTAATAGTTTGGTGCAAATAGATATTAAGAAAAAATATAATCTACATAGAATTTTTTATCTTATTTATATTTTGATAGACAGACATAGAAGTTATGAGGATTCGTCTTATATTGTTATTTCAGAAATATTTGATTTGTGTGGTTATAAGCAAACAAGACACAAGCCAAAGATATTTTATGAGATAATCAAGTGTTTGTTATTTTTGAATGAGAGCAATTTGATTAATATTACTTCTGACTTTGATATTTACAACACTGGATATACGGATTGTATTCAAATGGATATAATATGTCAAAATTTCGATGCAACTGAAAATTTTTCAAAAATCACTTCATCTCAATTGGATTTTATAATGATGGGCGAATCGAGTATTAATAAAGAGAATATATTAATGGCATTTCTTTATATCAACTCATACATATATATCCGTCCAAAGAAAAACGACAATGAGGAAATTATGTATAATCCCGAAACTCGACCAGAAGCGTTTTGGAGAAGTATGCAATCTATGGCTAAAGATTTGTCAATGTCTAAAGATACGCTTAATCAATGTCTTTCATATTTAACTTCTAATGTTGATGATAAACAACCACTTCTTATAAAAAAAGAAGTCGGAAGTATTCAACCAGACCCTTCTCAACCACCACAAAATACTCCCAATATATATGTCCTTAATAAAGAGGGTTATGAACAAGAGATTGAATGGGCGATTTATAAAATGTTGCAAATTTACAATGTTGAATCTTTTGGTGAGTTGACCGGCAATTATAAAGATTAATCAAAATTCGTTTTCTCACGGAGAATAATATATTAAGAAAGGAAAACTAAATGAATAGATACAAAGTGACATTTTCAGATGATACAATCATGAGACTTTACGCAAATACAAAAGATGATCTTCCCATCCCCTGTTTTAATGATAAATCAGTTGTTTCAATAGAACGAGATACAGATATGTCGTATATGAAATATATAGATTATATTAAAACGGGAGATTTTATCGGATATGACTATAGACACAGAGAGATTTACAAACACATAACTCCATCCGGTTGTATATATGTGAGAATATCAAAAGACGAAAGTGATGGTGTGTATTATGAATATGCAGATTATTAAGATTATCATGGACAACTTATAATGCCAATAGGTTGGACTTGTACAGACCCTGATAAAGTTTATAGCCTGTTGTTGGCTTCATATATAGATTATTCAGTTATTCAGTTTAGACGTTTTGGAGAATCAAAATTAACCAAGCCCAAGGAACTCAAAGGAATTAAACAATTATGTAGTGTAGATTACATTCCCAAGAAAAATAAATCATCTCTTTTCCTAAAGGAGAATGATGTATATGTAAAACATACAGATTATTTTTCACCAATGTGGCAACCACCCACAAATGATTTGGGCAAACCAGTTGCTTATTATCTAAAGAAATATTTCAATCAAACACCAAGTGGGGAAAAGTTTGTGTATGATGATAATTGGTCTTCTATTGTTTTACGGAGTGAGGCTTGGATAAAAATAAGTAACCTAAAAAGTTTTCTGCTAAACAGAGAATATTCAAGTGTAGATATTGCAAGATTGATTTTAGATTTACAAAAGAAAGAATCTCATACTCCTCGAAATCTTACTATTGCTGTCGATTTAGAATGGGAAAGATATTGGCAACGTGTAGTAGAAGGATTAAGAGAATGTATAAATGATTAATTTTCTTAGTAGATAACGACAACATTAAAAATTTTAGAAAGGCGGCGATGTGTAACATAAATGAACACAATACATTAATTTCGTTCTTTTTCAAAATGCAAGGAGAATATATAAATGTCTCCTCTATTCCCTATCCCAACAACCAAAGAAAGCCTCCGTAAAAATACGGAGACTCCCTTCTTAGTGACGACACTTATACTTAAAAGAAAAGTGAATGTCACCGTGATTATATTCGATATTGCAAGTCCCGTCTATGTTATTTCTGTGATGAACTTTGCAAACAATTAAAAATATTGTAAACACACATAAAATTAACAATGTTATATAAATATGATTGTTAGCAAATCTTAGGATTTGCAATATTAAATATAATATGTCTCGACATATCGTCATTAAGCTCCTCCTTTATCCGGCAGGAGGAATATGGCAAATAATAACATAAAATATCTGGACAATGATTATTATATCATTTGTCTAAGTAAAAATCAAGAAATTATGTAATTAAGAAAGGAAAATATAAATAACACATGATAACAGATAGATACATACCCGATTATTCGGAATTTGCAGGAAAAATTTATTCGTCAGATTTTGAAACAAATACACGAATGTTTCATAGTATATCAGATATAGCTGACAGAATAAGAGCAGACGAAAGTTTTAATAGGAGTTGCGAAAAGCAAACTTCTGTAATTAGAAATCACAAAAATAAAGAATCATAATATACGAAAGGTGATGATTGGTTATAACTAAGATTCAATACACAATGATGAAACTTCCTATAAGGGAGATTATTAAACAAGAATATGATGTTAAAATTGATAAAAACGACGCTATGTCAAATGAATATCTTATAAAACAAGGTGATTCAATAATATTTGACCAAATAAAAAGATTACGAGGATATACTTCGTCTCATATATCCGAAATGGTATTAATTGTAGCCAAAAAGAATCCTAAAACAGAAAAAGAATTAAAAAGAATCTTAGATGAAGGGTTTTATCTTAATGGAATTCACTATAATCGTTTTGGTAAATCGGCTTCTCAAGGAAAAGATGGAATTACAGCTTTTGTTTGTGATGAAATTTTTGAAGAGTTATATCTAATTACTCAAATGGACATTCCTATTGACGAATGCGTCATTTCAAAGTATGAAGCTCAAAGATGTCTCCCGTTTAGTTCTTGCACTCTTATTGAAGGGTATATGCCTAATATCGTGATAATTGGTGAATACGAAAAAACTCTTTCTAACCAATTAATCAAATATGTTGTAGAAAAAAAGAAAGAGTTTATGGATAAAACTACCGGCGAAACAAAATCTTATATTTCTCGTGAAATAGAAGAAGGTTATAGAGATATTAATCTATCCCCTTTCGATGGATGTGGTTGTCACGAATTAGAATTTACACAAGAGATAAGCAAACAGTTGAATTTAGATTATAATGTCATAGGAACTCAAGTGAGATTGCCTTTCATAAAAGGTTATTCTGTATATGTGCCATTCCGTGAAATTTTGAAAGAATGGGGATATGAGTTTATTACTGATATTTATGGTCGCAAACATAATATTGAGGATATAGATTGTATTTGGAATATTTCTATGTTTAAAGGTCACAAAATTTTCAAATCTAAATATGGTAATGAAGCATGGGAAAATTATATGCAAACAATAACCAAATACCATTTTAAACTTGGAATAAGTAAATATAGTCATCATGTTAAACACTTAAATAAATATACCAGAATGAATTTTCAATATCTTCAATGCTTAGATTTATGGAATCCTAAATATATTGAGGCTTATGAAAACAAAAATAAAAAAGAATATGATATTTTAGATGACGACAATAAAGGCAAAATTATTGAGATAGCTCAATACACTACATCTTTATTTGAGAAGATTATAAAAGGTGATAAATTTTATACATATAAATTTATGGGTGTAAACGATACTGAAAATTATGAACCCGACAGCAAGTATCTTGAGGCTGCGTTAATCAATGATGTTATGTTAAAAGATCCAGCTATTAAACAGTTCATTTACAGAAAATTAAAGAAAGCTATTGATGAGGCAAAGGTTGGAAAAATATATTGTTCAGGATTTTATCATACTGGTGTCGGAGATATGATTGGATATTTACAATATGCAGTAGGATTAACACCGGTTGGTTGTTTAAACGAAAGAGAATTTTATAGCGCCAATTTTGAACAAGGTGATTGTGTGTCATTTCGTTCTCCATTGGTAGACCCTTCTGAAGTTAATAAGATAAAAATTATTCGTAATGATATTATCAACAAATGGTTTAGACATTTTCAAGATCAGGATGTTGTAATGTTTAATATGTATGATGTTTCAGCACCTCAACAAGGCGGGGCTGACTTTGACGGAGATATTTTCTTACTATGTAATGACCCTATTATCATAAATTCTAAAATTGATAAGTTGATTATTTTAGATATTGAAGATAAAATTACGGCAAAATCAAAGCCATATACAAAAGAGAATCTTATTGAATATGAGGTAATGACACGTGATAATCGTATAGGTGAAATTACAAATGTTGTTACCGGCATTGAGAATAAATACACTACCAATGATGAAGTTAAGCAATTATATTCAGATTATTGTTCTTTATTACGAATTTTCCAAGGCAAAGAAATTGATTTTCTAAAAACTGGTTTTCGTTGGCATATGAATAAAGGTCTTCGTAAATATTTAAAACAACTTCCCTATTTCCTATTGTATAATTATCCTAAAAAATTAAAAACCTACTTCTCTATAGTCGAAAAGAATAAAAATAAAGCACCCGAAGATAAGCTTCCTTTAAACGCATATCATTCCCCTTCCCCTATGAATGAATTATGTGATTACATATGTAGTTGGGAAAAACACAATATTCTATGGGATAATTGTTTGTCAGATTTAGTTGATACTCGATGCTTAATTGTTAACAATGATATTGATTTATCTGATAAAAAAGTAATAAAGATATGTCGTAAATACATTAATGAATATGCCGAGGCAATGCGTAGACATATGAATTTGAAAAATGAAGATTTCGATTTGAATTCAGTTATTGATAGTTTTAAAGATAGTTTATCAAAAGAACTTGGTATTGATGAAGAGACAATTGCAAATTATGTTATAAAAACTTCATACAATTCTTTTTCAATCAGTAAATCATTTGCGTGGTCTGCTTACGGAGAATATATTATTGAAAATTTGAAAAATAATACTAATCCAAAGAAAAATATCTCTATCCGTGAAGTTCCATATTATACGGACGGTGCATATGAATACCTTGGTAAGTATTATGAATTTGAGGTAGGTGATTCATATTTACAGTTGTGATGATACTTATCTTTATGAAATAATTGAAGATTATAAGAGTGCCAATTTCTCTAAAAAAGATGAGATTTTCACAAATTTTTGTGATTCAATATGGCATTCAGAGAATAAAAGGCGTACATACAAGAAACATATTACATTTTCTGTTGCTCCGAATATATTAAATACAGAGATAGGACAAGTATTTGATATATGGTCATCAGTCGAATATCGTTATTATAAAGTTATGACGAAAAATGGAGACTGGCAATCTATCATACGTCAAAAGATTAATAATCTATATACTCGATATTTTGATAAAAATGTTATTTTATCTGAACAATATATGAATTTACTTAAAACCCCCAAAAAATTGTATTATGATTATTTACATGGAGTGGATATGGATTCTTCAGAATTAACAACAATCATTGATGATGCAATGGATGCTGCCAATAATTTAAAGATTAAGTTACAAAAAGAAAAAATGTCTTTAAGTTGGGTTAAATATAAAAAAATAATTGAAGATTTTTTAAGAAAAGCTTTTGATAATTGCAGGTTAATTGAAGATTTTGAGGACAAAACAAAATTAAATAACATATATGATTTTATGACAGAAGACCACTTCTATGTAGGTTACATTAATAAAACCTTAGAAGGAGAATTAATGAAATATCAAAAAAGATATTATGGATTACCTCAGAATTCACGAAAAGGTTATATTCGATGTAAATTATGTGGAGATATGATTGTACGCACTAATAATAAGAAAATGTATTGCGAGAAATGTGCAAATGCTAAAGAAAAATATCGAAAACGCAATAACGCATATAAATATCGAAAAGTAGCGAAATAGAAAATCCTACTTTTCCGCATGCCTAAGCCATTTACAAGCATTTTTATGTGTGTATATATAAGATATGGGTAGCAAAGTAACTGAAAATATCGTTATGTGCCGACTTGGCTATTATGTCTTGTTGGCATATAACGTAAAAATAATCCAACGAATGCTTTGTTATGGGTACAAAATAACTCGGTGTAGATTGGTTAGTCACCATGCCGAGATTATATGAATGTTGAGTATTGACATAGAAGGATACTTTTATGTAGGTACTTTCGGTATATTGTGAGATATATTGAGTAGACAGAAACTGTCAATAATAAATATAAGTGCAAAACATTATCGCAGCAAAAAGTAGATTTCAGGACGTTGGTGTAATAGACGCTCAGTGAGAAGAATCTTGAGGCTTGGCAGGTGGAACTGTGCAAGATTGTAGAGAAAATCCAAATAAACCAATTGTGTCGTTGATACGCAGAAATGTGTGTATAAGTCCTGTTTATCGTCCGAGTAGCCCAAATCGACATTAAAATAAAACACATATAATAGAAGAAATTTATAAAACAAAAAATCTTTTCTGAATGACATGGGTAAAAGATAGAGGTAATCAGCCCTCTTTATTCTTGATGCTTAATGCATTGCTATAGAAGTAATGAGGTAGCTCCTTATTGCTCAGACTATAGTAAATTATGACTGAATATTGGTACGATTTTGTTTTTGTAAGGTGAAGACCTATTTTTGTGTTCATAGTAAAGCATTTGTTGGATTGATGAATGTAAAAAATAAAAGGGAGAATATTTCCCCTTTATCTACGAAACCGAGTTTTAAATTTTGTTCGTTTATGTTTTCCTGAAATATCTACTTTTGTAAATGATGTTATGAGCTTACAGAAACATTTAACAATCAGATAAATAATAATTGTCACTCCAAAAAGGAATATAATTATGAAGAATAATGCTGCAATTTGTGTGGCTGAGTTAAAATTTAAAGCCACTGAAAAAAGTTCTACCATTAATATCCCATCCTTTCACTTTATACAAATCCCACATTGGAGGAGATTGTTAGAACAGTCGTTAAATTCAGTATAGTACTCTCTTCCTTTATGGTCAACACAAAAATTTTTGATACAAATATTTTATCTTATATTATAGATATTACCCCCGATTTGTTTATTTTGTCAACATTTGTTGTAAAAAAATATATCCCAAAGTCAGTTATATTAACTGGCTCTTTTTTTGTGCAAAAATATAGCAGGTTGGTGTAAAAGTAGCATATAAGACTCATTATCTTATGATAGACGTGCAATTCGTCTACCTGCCTCCATTAAGTGATATTTCATTGAGCATTTCACACTTACAAAAGAAATGTACGCCCCTTGTGGCAAATTTAATAGAAAAAAGTGAAAGGCAATTAAACCCGTTTCCAAAGAAGAATTGAATATCCTCATTAAAAATGGCATTATCGTCAGAAGTTCGAATGGTTATATTGACCCTGAAACACATTTTGTTGTAGGGCATTACAGAACAAAAGGCGGTGCTGGTCGTGTATATATCGAGGATATGTATGCTGATAAGGCTAAAAAATTATATTTGAAAGGATAAGAAGGACATATGGCGAAGATAACAAAGGCAGTTTCTCTAAAGAATGCTGAAATCAATATGGAAGATATGACAATCACTGAAACGACAAAAGATGATATAAAAGTATATTCATTGGACAAGTTGTTGTCTGATTGGAATCATATAAGCGGTATTTCTCTTACCATTAAGCAGGATGATGAGATTCCTGCTAACGAGCAATCGTAAGGGCGGTGGACGTTATTAAATTTGAACGACTTCAAGATGAAACAGATGAAGAACTAATTTATAGAATATGTTCACAAAAAGATATTATTGGTACTTGGTCTGACGTAGCGTCGATTATCAATCAGTTGACAGGAAATGATTTTGGAGAAAGTACATATCGTAAGAAATTTCAATCATTTCAGAAGATGTTGAATGCTAATCAAAGTAAGTTTACCGATTCTGATGAACAACTTAAAGAACTTGAGTTTCAAAAGAGAGAGTTGAACAAGGCAAAGGTGAAACTCCAAACAGAAAAGTTGGAATATAATCGTTGGTTGCGTGAAGAAGCTAGGGATGAATTGATTACAGAAAAGATTTGTAATGCTATTGCTGCTCTCACACCTATGGATATTCCCACTTATATTGAGCCAAAACATAACACTCGTGGTTTCGCCCTTGTGTATGGTGATGAACATTTTGGCATTGAATATGAGTTAAAGGGATTATTTGGTGATATTATAAATGCTTACAGTCCCGAAATCTTTGAAGAAAGAATGTGGGATTTATTCAATCAGACTGTTGAAATCATAGATAAAGAAAATATTGATACTCTCCATGTATTTAATATGGGTGATTTCAATGATGGTATTCTAAGAGTTTCACAGTTGATGAAATTGAGATATGGTGTTGTTGACGGAACAATTAAGTATGCTGATTTCATTTCTAATTGGTTGAATGAATTGACTAAGTATGTACGAGTTAAATATCAGTCTACGAATGGTAATCATTCAGAACTTCGTATGCTTGGACAACCAAAAGGTACTTTTACAGAGGATAATATGGGCAAAGTTGTTGCGGAGTTTATCAAAACTCGATTAAAAGATAATCCAAACTTTACTTATATAGAAAATCCTACTGGATTGATTTATGCACAAGTGGCTTGCAATACTATTTTAGGAATACATGGTGAAGTCAAGAATATGAAAACAGCCATTGATGAGTTTTCAAGAATTTACAATGTCCCTATTCAGTATTTGTTAGCAGGTCATTTACATCACAATAAGGCAGAAGAAATTGGTATAAATAGCGAAGTAATAAATGTTGGGTCTATCATTGGTATAGACAGCTACTCTCTATCTTTGCGCAAGGCAGCTAATGCTTCTGCAAAGTTGTTGGTATTTGAGCAGACTAAAGGAAAGGTTTGCGAATATACACTGAAATTAAATTAGTTTGCTACTACCCTATTGAGTTAAATTAAAAAATAATTGCAAAGAACGAAAGGAAAATTAATTATGAAAAAGAACGATATTATTGCAGTATATGCAGAAAAGAACAATGTAACAAAGAAGGCAGCAACAGAAGTTGTTGGTTCAGTTATTGATATTATAAAGGATGGCATTTTGACAGAGGGTGTTGTTGATATTACTGGCTTTGTAAAATTAGAGAAAGTATACAAGGAAGCAACGACAGCAAGAAATCCTCAGACTGGTGAGTCTATCGCCGTGCCAGCAAAGTATATCCCAAAGGCAAAGTTCAGTTCAACATTTAAGAGAGAAATCAACGAATAATAGTGAGGTTTTAACATATGAAGAATTACATAGTAGATGATATGGAAGTTTTGGCTGATGATATTATATTTGAACTCGCTTCACAATCGACTGAATTTAAGAATATATCGGTAATTGGACATTATGAAGATATTGAACCAATTATAAAAGAATTGGCTCGTTATGATGATGTTTACTTCATATCACTTGAGATAGGTTTGAGTGGCGTGGTTGATTATGATGAAGAATATATTTTGTCTATCAATAATGATTATGAGGTTTTCGTTGAACCGGCTAAAAGAAATGGCAAGTATTTCAACTATGATAGTGAGGTACTATATATTTTCAGTGATTGCTCGTCAAAACTGATTCATTGTAATTTAAATAAAAATGCGGAAGTATATGAAGTGGATTATGCTGATGAAGTTGAAGAAGATTATGCTGATGAAGTTGAAGAAGATTATGAAGATGAGTTGGTTGATGATATAGATGACGGCAAGTATGTCGTTGTTAAATCAAATTTGAGTGACGATGAGATTAAAGACTTACTTGGTAGAGTAAGAGACAATCTTAACCATATGGATGAATGTTTTGCGGAAATGGACAGAATTCGTGAAATATTCGGTTGGTGAACTATATGAATTGTGAGAGTGTGTGAGAAATTGCACACTCTTTTTCTATGGGCAAAATGGTTTCTTTGTCGGGGTTCGATTCCTTGATTGCCGATGTTTTATGTTTTTCGTTTATGAAACGGAGAATATGAAAGTAGGTCGTCATTCAATTAGATTGACGATTAATTACGTATTTAGAATAGGGCAAGTCGGAGTAGCTACCGATTTGTATAGAGTTCCTACCACTCTTCCCTATTCTATATATTATCAAATGGTAGGAAGAAAGGTAGGATATTTTATGGGATTGATATTACCACAAAGAGTTAAAATTAAATGGACTGGAAACACTCGAAATCATTATGAATCAAAAGGATACATATATACAAAAAATCTTGATGAGTTTGAAGTAGATGTTAAAGACTTAACGAATGGTTCAACGGCTGGCGTAAAGATGAAATGTGACTATTGTGATCAAGTTGTTAATATGCCTTATAAAGATTATCTTATAAGACATAAAGATAAACCTTATTGTTGTAAACAATGCTTACAGCATAAAAGAATTGAAAAAGATGAAAAAGGTAATATTTCGTATGTTGAAGTTCCTTATCGAAATAAAGAATGGTTATATAACGAGTATATTTTAAAAGATTGTTCAGCATCTGATATTGCAAAAGAATGTGGAATAAATGTGAGAAGTTTACGAGAATGGATACGTATTTTAGGATTGCCTGAAAAAAACAAGCCGTTGAATAATATCACACAAGAAGAATTATATGATTTATATAGAGTTAAAAGATTATCATGTAAAGAAATTGCACAAAAGTATAATGTTACAGATGGGGCAATTTCATATCAACTGAAAAAATTCGGCATTCCAATATATTCACCATCCGAAGCAATAAATATTTATTTATATGAAAAAGGTGGTATTGAAAAAGCAAGGAACACTCAGTCTACAATGGAAAATCGCATAAAATCGTCATGTAAACAACGTGGGATTCCAATAAAAGATTTTAATGGGTTCACCACAACAGAAGAACATATGGCAAGGAACAATACATATTATAAAGAATGGTTAAAAAATGTTTTTAATAGAGACAATTATACATGTCAATGTTGTGGTAAACGTGGAGGAAATTTAAATGCACATCATCTATACAATTTTTCTAAATATAAAAATTTGAGGTATGATGTCAATAACGGAATTACTTTGTGCGAAAGATGTCATTTAATTCAATATCCAAATAGTTTCCATTCGATATATGGTCAAAAAAATAATACACCAGAACAAATTTATGAATTTATACAAAATTATAAAGAACAGCATAAGGAAGTAGTTTAATTTTATTATTCTACTTCTTTTTTTGTTAGGCATAGGAAGGAAGTGATTTTTATGGCAGAACGTTCAAAACGTATACAAATGTATGATGAAAACAAATTTCAAAACATAAATCCCGAAACTCTAAAATTATTTCAAAAATATCAGATAGATATGTCTATCCGTGATTTATCTAAAAATACAATTGATGCTTATAATGCAGACTTGAAACAATGGTTTATTTTTATGTACGACCATCAGTTTAACTTATCTGTTTTAGAGGCAACCGAAGATGATATTACGGAATATTACTATTGGAGAAAGCAACAAGGTAATAATGTAAATCGTCAAAAGAGGGTTATGGCTTCGATTTCTGCATTCTATAAATTTCTTCGAAAAAAGAAACTTATAAGAGAATCGCCGACTGAGTTTATAGATAGACCTAAAGCCGGACAACCCATTACAGTGCAAACATATCTTACAAAGGAACAAGTGCAATTAATGAGAGAAAAACTTGAAGAATATGGTGATATTCAATTACAAGCATATGCCTTTCTTTCGTTAACCACTATGGCACGAGTAAATGCTGTTGCCAATTTAAAATGGAAACAAGTTAATTTAGAAGAGAGAATTTGCACTGACGTTATTGAAAAAGAAGGTAAAATTGTAGAATTGAGTTTTTCAGTTGAAACAAAAATTATCTTGAGAATCTGATTCAATATCGCAAGGATAATAATATTGACGACCATGGATGGTTGTTCATTACACCTTATGTCACCGAAGATAAGCCAATACGAAATAGTACGTTGAATGATTGGTGTAAAAAGATTGGTGCGATGATTGACGTTCCTACTCTACATGCCCACGATTTCAGGCACAGCTACGCCACGCTACTCAAGAACGCCGGCGTAAATTTGGAAGACATTTCCACTATGTTGAATCATGCTGGAACGGATGTAACTAAAAAGTTTTATATAAAAACTGACACTACTAAGGTTAGAAAATTAAAAGATAGTATTCAGATTTAAACCCAACAAACAAACAATCAATAAAGAAAGAGTAGGTATCCCCCTGCTCTTTTGCTATATTACGAAAGGAATCAATGATGATAACTTTAAATAAATACGGAAATCGTGAAAACAGAGTCTGGCTTGAATTGTATGGCTTGTCAACTGACGAAAAACCAATTGAGAAGTTTGATGATATTTTCATAGGAAATTCAAGTACATACTATGAAATGGACACCAAAAATACATTTATGTATGACGAGGAAAATAAGAAATGGTGGGAAGTATAAAATGGACATTATAACACTTGCGGCTGCAAAGAAATACACAAAAGAAACCGCTGAAGGTCTTGGAGCTATTAAAGGACAAGACGGAGTATCCCCTACTATTTCAGTTGAGGACATTGACGGTGGTCATAGAGTAACTATTCAAGATAAAGACGGTATAAAATCATTTGAAGTTTTGAATGGCGATGGAGAAAATATTAAACCAATTTCCAATGAAGAGATTGAGAATTTGTTCAAGTAAGAGCTATCACTATATGATGGCTCTTATTTTGAGGCGAATTATATATGGTCATAAACGGTCGGCGTTTTTAAGTTCTTTCGATGGGACGTGACTAGTAAAAATGAGATAAAAAATAGTTGAAAAGGAGGAATATCTATTTGGCAGGAATAAAATCAAGAGAAGAAAGCATTCGTGAAGAAATGGACGCTCCTCCTAATTTAGATGTTAATGTCGATGTTAGAATACCAAAGTCTAATCAAATGACGGAAAAAAAATATAAATGTACTTGTTGTGGTGCTTCTTGGGATACACAGAAAAATCACTTTTCTAAATCAGCAGATGTATTATGGCAAAGCAATGATGGCTATATTCCTATTTGTAATTCATGTAGAGATGCTTACTATTATAAGCTTGTTGATTTATTTAATGGTAATGAAAGTAAGGCAATCGAATATTTTTGTATGCAATTTGGTTGGGTGTACGATATTGAAGGACTAAAAGCAGCAAAGCAAATATCGGCAGATAGATCACGTATTAGCCATTATGGTGCGAAGAAAAATTTGGGACAAGTTGCAAATATCGGCAAAACATATTTCGATTCTATGAAATATCATTATTTGCAAAAGCAAAGTGAAATAATTACATCTCGTGAGCAAGCAAAATCAGAAACTTCAACAATTTCCGCTTCTGCTGTTGACAGATGGGGTATTGGATTCACGGAACAAGACTATAAAAATCTTGATGAACATTACCGTATGTTGAAAAAAAATAATCCGAATTGTGATAATAATCAAGAAATCTTTATTAAAGATTTATGCAATATCAATATGTTAAAAATTCATGCTTTGCAATCAGGCGATTCCAAGGAATATGCTTCTCTTGTTGAGCAATATAGCAAGACATTTAAACAGGCAGGTCTTAGGACAATAGAAGAAAAAGATAATAGTAATGATGAATGTTTAGGCGTTACTCTTGCAGCAATTTCTCAATATACACCTGAAGAGTATTATAAAGATAAAACACTGTATAAAGATTTTGATAATATTGGTGATTACTTTGATAGGTTTGTAAAACGACCTTTGAAAAATTTGATGTTTGGAACAAACGAAAGAGATAAAGAATATCACGTAGAGGAAGATGATGGTATAGATGAATAAACAATTTAAATATGCGGACGATAAGCAAAAAAATCTATACAAAAAATTCCCATCTACTCATTATCTTAGTAATCCAGACAATGTAGACCATGTTTTATTGTGGAATACGTTTTTTAGAAGGAATCTCCATCGATTGGCAACCGATTATCTTGGCATTAAACTACATTTTTATCAAGCAATAATTTTATATTTTATGGGTATATCTCAACTCATTGCTATTATTGCATCTCGTGCTGCGGCAAAAAGTTTTATTATTGCTCTATTCTCTTGTTGTAGAGCGATAACTCGTCCATATTCCCGTATTGTTTTAGGTTCGGCTACCCGTGGACAAAGTAAATTAATAATTTCTGAGAAAATTGTTAATGAACTTATGGAAATGTCTCCTGCACTACGTAAAGAAATTCGTAGTATAAAAGACAGCCAAAATGAATCTGTTGTGTATTTTAAAAATGGAAGTACCATTAAGGTGTTTACTGCAAATAAATTTGCAAGAGGTCTACGATCCCATGTCGCTGTACGTGAAGAGTGCATGCAGATTGAACAAGATGTAGATAATTCGGTTATTTCACCATTCCAAACAATTAGGCAAGCTCCCTATATGTTAGAGGCTTGTTATTCTTCTATTGAAGCATTGAAGGAAGACCCTCAAGATGTTTATATAAGTTCATCATGGTTTGATGGTCATTGGGTTTGGGAAAAAATTGTTGATCCTAATTTTAAAGGCATGTTGAATGATAAGAATGTTTGCGTGTTAGCTTTTGATGAAAGTATAACATTAAAACATAATATTAGAACGCAAAAGCAAATGCAGTTAGAAAAACAAAAACAAGACCCTATTACATTTGCAATAGAATTTTTGAATTTGCGTCCAAAACAAAATGCATCGGCATTTTTCACATATGATATTCTTTTAAAAAATCAAGCATTAAAGAGGGTCTTCTATCCAAGAAATAATGACGATGTAAGATTAAAGAACAAGAATAAATATGCCATTCCAAAATTGGATGGTGAAATTAGAGTCGTATCATGTGACTTTGCATTTGTCGCTGGAGATAAAAATGATAATTCTGCTTATTGTTGTATTAGGGCAATTCCAGAAGCTACGACATATTCAAATGGCGATGATGAGTTACAAATAAAACAAGGTTATCGTAGAGAATATTCGTATATAGAAGCACCTAAAGGTGGAGATACAACATTGCAAACAATACGAATTCGAGAAATATTTGACGATTTTGAGGCTGATTATTTTGTAGTTGATGCCAGAAATTCAGGATCTCAAATTGTAATTAATCTTGGAAAAGTTTTATTCGATGAAGAACGCCAAATTGATTATAGTCCAATGAAAGCTATGAATAATGATACATATTCGGGTGTTGTTGCCGACCCAAATGCGAAGGAATGTATTTATACAATAAATGCCACTCAACAATTAAATAGTGATATGGCGTATGCATTTAGGCGAAATTTGCAAGAAGGTAGAATAAATTTTTTAGTTACTCCTACTGTAGCAAAAGATGAAATTCTTTTAAGTAATAAGGATTATACTAATGAATTGGACGTTGATAAACAGTTTGCATATGAAAAACCGTTTTATGAAACTCAAGCATTAATAAGCGAAACCGCTGAATTATTGTATGAAAAAAATCCACAAACTGGTACAATTAAAGTCCATGAAAAAGGTGCAAATACAAAAGACCGTTATGTTGCGGCTGCAATGGGTTCATATTTTATAGACCAATTGGAGATGGATTTGGTTAGTAATTCAAGTGATTATGAATATACAACATTGATTAACTAAAGAAAGGGGCGTTAAATACGGATAATACAACACATACGAGAGATAGACCAGATGAAAATAATGAGTCAAATTCTAAGCAAAAAGCAGACCGTACATATGAATTCAATAGCTATTTTAGTACATTGCCGGTGAATGATTATAGTTCAATATTCGGTTGCAATTTGTATACAGAATTTACACCTGAAGAAATACGGTCTATTGTAAAAGACCCAATAGCCAATCATTCACTTACTCGAAAACTTGCAATGTTTGTTTATAATAGCGAAGGTGTAGTTACAAATACCATTGATTATATGGTTGCATTGCCTTGTTTAGATAGAGTGGTGTATGGGAAAAAGCGGAAGTTTAGTAAAACAAAGCTTAACAAAAATAAAGACCTAATGCTTTCGACTTTGGAGGCTATTCAGGACAAGCAATTTATTCGTGATGCTCTTTTCACAGATATGAACGAAGGAAATTGTTTTTATTATTTTGAAACGACAAAAAAAGTCAACGATGCTACAAAAGCATTATCTGACTATGATGTTGAAAATATTATAGAACTTTGTGATTTGGGAATAAATGCTTCACTTATTCCCCTGCCTTATGAATATTCAAAAATAGTAGGACGAAAAAATAACAGGAACGTTATTGCTTTTAATTTAAGGTATTTTCTTGAGCAATGTGTTACAAAGGCTGAACGTGACCGTAAGTTAAAGAAATATCCTTCAGAAATTCGCAAAGCATATTCCAACTGGGAAAAAGGTCGATATTCTTCAAATAATTGGATTGTATTAGACAATAAGCATACCATTGCTCACAAAATAAAATGTAAAACGAGCGAGCCTTGGGGACGCCCATTGGCGATTGCTGCAATATCAGATATTTTGTACCAAAATGAATTCGTGGATACAAAAAGAAACGTATTGCGTGAATTAAATAATCGTATTGTTGTTCAGACATTGCCTGAAGGCAAAGATAAAGGTAGTTGTGCATTGACAAAATCTCAACAGCAAGACCAACACGATAAAGTCAAACAAGCAGTTATGACTAAGAATAATCGTGGTGGAACTTCATTTTTTACGGTGTCCGCAGGCACAAAAATCGAGTCTTTAGATGTTGGCACTGCTGATATTTTTGATCAAAAAAATGAAGGTGATTTGACTGATAAAATTGCTATGGATTTGGGTATGGCTGCACAATTATTAGGTGCTTCATCAACAGGTACTTTTGCAAATGGTCAGAGCAATTTGGAAATGATTAACGCACAATTATATATGTGGATTCAAGAATTGCAAAATGAACTCAATTACGTTATAAATGAAAATATCATAAAAGATAAACGTAATAGAGTTGAAGTGTATTATCTGCCTACTTCATTGGTAAATAGACAACAATTTTTTGAAATGATGAAGAGTTTATATTTGCAAGCTTCTGGGTCTATGACTATGCTTGTTTCAAGCACCGGAATTAATCCTGATGTCTATTTTAATATACTCGATGAAGAATATGATAATAAAATATTTGATAAGTATATCCCCCACCTTACAAGTAACAACATTTCTAAAGATGATAATGTGGGTGGTAGACCAAGCGTGGATAATCCTACAAATGAGAATACAATACAATCACAAAGTAACGGAGGAAATAATCTTCCGAGTCCCAGTGACAAAACGTAAAACTTAATATCGAAAACGGGTCAACTATTTGTTGGCTTATTTTATTGCAATTTTTTAGGAGGGTTAATAATGGCAGCTTTTGAATTGTCAGAAAAGAAATATAAAAATGGTAGACGAGCTTTTACTGCCGTTTTGTATGAATTGCAACCTCCAGAATGTGTAGTAGATGATGTTGGTACTAAATACAACAAAAATGGCATTACATTCCTTGAAGAATATTGTGCTCCGCAACTTGATAGTATTAAAGATATGAGTGTAACCGTAGAGTTTTTAGATGATGAAAGAACACAAATTAGCGGTCATGGATTGACCGGAATTGAAGATGGCATGCCCGTATTTGATAATGCTACGATTGTCGGACATTTTACAGAGGGATATATTCAAGATATTGAAACCGATGACGGCACTAAAAGAGTTGTTATTGGTAAGGGATATTTAGATGAGATGAGATACCATGCTTTTGTTGAACAACTTGAAACTGATGTAAACAATGGTATATCAGTTGAAGGTAGCATTGAAATATATAAGTCAGAAGGTAATGACGGAATTGTATATAAAAATGGTTATTTGGACAAAGGGCGTATTCCCATAGACTTTGTTCATTCAGGATGGTCTATGGTTACATCGGCAGCAGATTCTACTTCTACTCTGATAGAGTTAAATGAAAAGAAACAACAAAAGGAGGAAAACGAAATAATGGATATGAATGAAGTAAAAGAAGCTATTCAATCTACTATATTAGAGCTTAATGATAAAACACAGTCTTATGAAACTAAAATAGCAGAACTGAATACAAAAATTGAAGAAAAAGATGCTGAAATTGCTGAAAAGGACACAAAGATTTCAGAACTTAATGCATCTATAGAACAAATTCAAGCAACGCTTGATAAACTAAATCAAGACTACGAAATATATTGGGCTGAAAGAAGTGTTCTTGAAAGCGAACTTGCTAAAGCAAAAGTGGCTGAAAAGCTTGGTGAATTAGATTCTGCACTTGGTGAATTTAATTCGGATGAAAAGGAAATCGCAAAGGAAGATATTGAAAAGTTAAAAACAGAGATTAATTCTGCTGAAAAGAAAGAAGACCTTGAAAATGTAACTTCAGAAATCAATTCAATCAAGTCTAAGATTTGTATGAACATTGTGGCTCAGCAAAAGAAAGTAGAAAAGAAAGTATCAGAGATTAATTCAAGAAATTCTGAAACAGATGTTGAAGATATATTTTCTGAAGTTTGTACAGAAAACAAAACAGAAGATAAAGACTTAAATATTTTTTAAAATAAGAATTTAAACTCGACAACAGTGTCGGGTCTTTTTAGTTAGGAGGAAAATTAAATGGCAATTAAATTTAGAACGATTGGTCAGATAGAACATAGTGTTTATCCATTTGAAAACGCTGTTGCATCAGTAGATACATTTAATGGTGCTTTTGGTACAGTAACAAGCGGTGCATTTACAGTAGCAAAGAGTGCGTCAAAGGCTATTATGCTTGTCGAGGTTGGTGATGATGCTGGTATGTCTAAGTATGCCGTAGCAAAGAATTCTCAAGTTAGAGTTATAGATTTGGCAAAACTTGATGGACAAGAGATTGAAGTTTATGATTATCCACTACCAGATAAGATTGAAAAAGGCAATAAACTTGTTTCACAAGAAGATGGTTCACTAAAGGTAGATGCAGGTGTATCAAGTACAGCTTTTTATCTTGAAGTAAAAGAATTTATCGGGAACAAAGACGGCGTAGTTGTACTAGTTCACGGTGCAACAGCCTAATTAAATAAATTACAGAGGAGGATCAAATATTATGTCTTATACATTTGAACTAAACAATGAAAGAAAAGACGCTAACAATGTTAGTGGTAAGGTAAATGCTAAGTCACCAGTTGTTGAAATATTCTCAGCAATGGCAAATGGTAAAGATTTGTCACGTTTCGGTAATAAGGCTGACGTTGCTGCGAAATACATAATGGAACTTAATTCAAAAGCTGTAAATGGCGATACAAAGGCTGTTTCAGAATTGAATGAAATCAGACGTTTCGCAATGGAACCGGTGCTCATGAAGGAAGTTAAGTTACTTTCAATCTATGGTAACTATAAGAATATCGGTTACAACGAATCATGCGAAGTTGAAGTTCCTGATTTTGCAAATATAGATGCTAAAATGCAAGCCGCTGGACAGGACGTTACATTCCCTGTTATCAGAAAGAAACGTGTGCCTGTTGCTACAACAACAATTTCTGGTGGTTATGCAGTAGATTATAGAAAGGCTGCTTTGGGCGATATGAGTGATGAAAATGAACTTCAAGAACAAGTTCGTGTTCAAATCAGAAATAAAGCTGCAAAGTATGTTGTTGAAACAATTTATAATGCAATCAAGAATGCCAAAGGAGTTAAATACTTTATTGAAGATTCTGGTCTTACAAAGACAGACGTAGATAAAGTTATTTCAGACGTAAGACGTTTTGGTAAACCAACAATTTCAGGCGATTATGCCCTAATTTCACAGTTTAACGGTTTTGCTGGTTACACAGGTGTGACACCTACGATTAATGGTATTTCAGAAGCTGTAATGAAGGAAATTCATGATACAGGTCTTATGGGTATGTACAATGGTGCAGTTCTTTCAGAAATCCCTAACCCATATGACATTTCTACGTTGAATGCTGACGGTAAAAACTTTGAAACAGTTCTTCCGACAGGTATTGGTTATGTAATTCCAGCCGGTGCGCAGTCACCTATTTATACAGTAACAAGAGGTGGTCTAACATCATTCTCAGGTAATGATGTTACAACTGGTCAAATTATAAGCAGATTTGATATGGAAATTGGTGCATTGGTAGCTCCGGGTAGAGAGTTTACTGTAGGTATCATTTCTGATACAAACCTTTCACAAATATAAGTTAGTTTGAAGTTTGAGGGACGAGAGAAATCTCGTCTCTTTTAGTCATATGGAGAGAAAAATGAATAATTATTTCTATTGTTATTCAAATAGAATGTATCATTTTATCAAAGTGTTTGATGTTGAATATATTTCAGTTGGGGTTAATAAAAACACCAAAAAGAAGTATTATGTATTCCCTAAATCTGAAAAACTTGACAAAATAATTGCACTCTATAATGAAGTAAAACATTCTATACAATAAATAATAGTTGAAACGGAGGATATAGTTGTAATGGCTAATACAGAAGAAGCAAAAGAAAAGAAAAATGAAATAACCGAGGAAGATACTCGCTTGGATAAAAAGGTTAAAGTCCGCAGTATCGCTCCTTGGATTACAGGTGCACCTCGTGTCACTTCTAAAGGCGATATTAGTATTCCTGCAAATGGAAGTGTTTTGTTGTCACGAGAGGAAGTTATCGCACAAGCACAAAATGGCAATAAACTTTTATCAGGTATAGATAGTCTTGGAAGTCATGCTACTTGGTATATTGAAGATGCGTTTACACGTTCAGAAGTCAGCTTTGATATTGACGATAAAAAGCAGACATTTTTAACGGCAGAAGAAATCAAAAGAATTTTTGAACTTAAAACACCAAAAGCATTTGAAGATAATATTCAAAAGACTGTTGTTACTCGTGCCGAAAAAGCTTATCTTATGGAAACAATTAGAAGTTTGAATCTAAACGATTATAAGAAAATTGCGTTTTGTGAAGATTATACGGGTATTCGACTTTAAGAGGTATAAATAATGGAAGAAGTTACAAACGCTTCTGAAGTAATTGATTTTTTTGAGTCAAGTTTTGCAGACAAAGAAGTTATTCCATTTGAGTTAGAAATAGTGTGGCTTAAAAGAGCCATTAGTCGATATTCAGTAGAATTAGACCCTTTGAAATTCAATGATGCATTTTTGCACTTTGATTCAAAACTTGACGGATATGTTATATCTACTTTAGCTGCCTTTATGAAAGAGTTTTATCAAGAACGTGAAGTTTCTAAAGTGAATAAAAGAGTTAGTATAGTCGGCAAAGATATTTCGATTGGGGCTTCTGATAATGCGAAAAAATATGTTGAAGACGAATATAAAGCTAATCAAGAAAATTCAAGAGGTATGGTTGAAAATCAAAAGCCAACAGCTTTTATATAGGAGGAATTAGATGGCACAAGAATGGTATTTAATGTCCTCACCTACTCGACCAAATAGTCTTGGTGGATTTGAAAATGATTCTTTTAATGATTTTAAAGATGATGCTTTTGACGAGGCTCTAATGACGGATATAGCAACAACTGTTACGTTATATAATTATGATTTATCGCAATCTGTTGAAACACGTTGTATTGTTCAAGGAAATATTTCTGACTCACAAGATAAGTCTGCTATGAGAACTGTATTGTTTAAACGTGGCACTATAAAAACAGGAATGTATGTCTATTTTGAAAATCGTTATTGGCTTGTAGATGGTTATCCCGGTAATAATGGCGTGTTTGAAAAAGTAACTATGGTGTTATGTCAATACAAATTACGTTGGCAAAATGCTGACGGTGAAATTATTGAGCGTTGGTGCAACGAAACATCGACTTCAAAATATGGAGTTGGCGAAGATGGAAACAGTGTTCTTTTATTGTCATCGAATACATTCTTGTTAAAAATGCCAGATGACAAAGAAACACTTGAGTTAGATGGTAAACGTGTTTTTATTGATAAACACAAAACTAATCCTACAAAAGTATTTCGAATTACGAAGACAGATGATACTTTGTATGATTTCGGAAAAGAACACGGAGGTATCTTTAGTTTTATCGCTGATAAGACTGAATTTAATCCTACGACTGACAATCAAGAATTGAGAGTTTGTGACTACAAAGACATCCACAAGACGACGACTTCTATTAATGAAATGGTGGTTTCAATCATCGGTAAAGAAAGATTACAAGTCGGATATCCGAGAACGTACTCTGTAACTTTTACTGATAAACAAGGGAATGCAATAGACGATATCTCTTTTACATGGGGTGTCCTAAGTGATTTTGATGTAGAGCAGTCGATTAAGGATAATTCAATGACAATTAATATTCAAGATGATGATTTGGTCGGGAAATCATTCTCTATTCAAGTTTTAGTGAATGGTTCAGTGATTACTTCCAAAGAGATTTCTATTGTAGAAGATTTTTAGGAGGTGACATATGGGCAAATCAAGAAGTTATGAAATAATTGAATTTCGAAAGCTGATAATGAATCAAATTGTGCAGTCAAAAGAACTTGTAAAACTACTCGGCGAAGAAAATTCAGAATATCCTGAAGATACAATACCTTATACAAGAGTGTTCCCTCATGAGTATATTCCTGATAAAATTCTTGAAACGGATAGATTTATTAATTTTGAAATCAGTGCGGCTTTAGACCAAACCAATAGAACATTTAAGAATTTAACAATATATTTCTTTGTTGTTTGTCATCAAGACGTTATACGATATGTTGAAAATGGCAGACAATATCTTTGGTATGACAAAGTTGTTTGTGAATTGGATAATATTTTTTGTGAAAATAATATCCTTGGTGTCGGTAAAACTGTTTTAGTTGACAATCTCCCCTACTGTCCTCAACAAAAGTTTAAAGGAAGGATTGTAAGGTTCACTGTTAAAGACTTTACAAATGGGTTGAAGTATGGTAAATAAAACAAGTTTACTTAAATCAAACGAAATACATATCAAAGACGGTCTTAATCTCTATATTCCTACAGTTGGCGAAGTTTTACATAATGAACAAGGATATTATTCTTTAGCTACATCTTTAACTGCATCTCCTAAAAGCTTTATGGTTCAATTAGACGATGCAGGAAAAGATTATACTACTATAAGTGAATGGGATTTATTTTGTATGTTATTTCAACAATTGTCTGAACAAGCAAGAATGTTGGTTCTTCACAAACTAACTATGGAAAGAATTCAGGAGCAATTTGATGAAAATAGCCAAGAATACCGAAAGTGTCAAGAAGGTATGAAAAAATATGATAATCAATTATCCGACTTGTGCATCAACTTAATATTTGGCGATACTGATATTGCAGGATTTGAACTTCGTGAAGAAGAGGGCAAAAAATATTTTTATAATGTAACAACAGATTTGACAATTACTGAAGAAGATTATAAAGAGATTGCTGATGTTATCAGAAAAATCAATTTATTTCAACATGATAAAAGTAAACCAGGAAATGAACATGCAAAAAAATATTTGCTAGAAAAAGAAAGAAGGAAATTGAGACGTAAAAGAAAACAGCCTTATGTTCCCTATCTTGAAAATTTAGTCGTTTCCTTGGTTAATACTGCCGAATTTCCTTATAACTATGAGGAATGTATGAATTTATCTTTGTATAAGTTCAATCAAAGTTTTAAGCAGATTCGACATAAAATAGACTATGATCAAACAATGATTGGTGTCTATGCAGGCACGGTCAATGCATCCAAGATGAATACGCAAGATTTGTCTTGGTTTCAAGTAAGTAAATAGCATCTTAACGGTAATGCCGTTAAGGTCTTTTTTTATGCAAAAATTTAATTTAAAGGAGGATAAAATTATGAATTTGGATAAGTTTACTATCGTATCATATGACCAAATTGCAGGTTTTGATAGACAAGCAGGTATGTTGGCTTTGGTTATGGATGAGATTAATGACTTTACACTTTCTCAAGAAGAAGAAAAGAATGATATCACTGGTAAGGGTGGTAGAGTTATTGGCTCTCAGAAAAAGAACAAGAAGGTTACTGGTAAAGGTACTAATGGTATGCTTTCTGGTGGTGCTCTTGCTGCTCAACTTGGAGCCGATATCGAAGATGGTGATCAAATTGTAAAATGGACTGATGTTATTACTGTTACAGCCAATAAAGGTAATACTTCGAAAAAAGCCGAGGGTACAGTTGGTAACGAAATTGGTTATATTTACATAAGAAATAAGGATCAAGAGTATATTTCTGGTGGCAAGAGACTTACACAGACTTCTGGCACTCCTGCGACAGGACAGTTCTCATACAATCCTGACACAAATGAAATCACTTTCTTTGATGGCGATGTAGCTGATGGTGTAGAAGTTATTACTTTCTATAATACAAAGGTTGAAGGTAAGAAGATTTCAGATGATAGTGACCATTATAGCAAGGTTCTTGAGGTTATTATTGATGTTACTTGCCAAGATGCTTGTGATAATCAATTCCACGGTCAATTCCTAATCAAGAGAGCAGATTTCAGTGGTACATTTGATATTGCCGGCGGTTCAGACCCTGCTACACATGGATTTGAATTTACTTCACTTCCTGATATTTGTACAGGTAAGACTGACCTTTGGGACTTCATTGTCTTTGATGATTAATTTATGAAATTATGAGGTATAGGCTAAGAAATTGGTCTATACCTCTAATATTATCAAGGAGGATTGAAATGGCAAAAGGTAATTTACTAACATGTCGTGTTTGTGGTAAGCAATACAAGGGTTGTAAATATTGTGAAGCAAATCAAGGAGTTTTTCATTGGCGAAATTTTGCTTGCTCTGAGGAATGTGCAAGAAAGTATATCAATGATACTATTGCGTACAGAGAAAAACAAAATAAAAAGACTATAAAGGTTGAACGCAAAGTTGAAAAGCAGACTGTAGAAACAAATACAGACATTAAGAAAAAGATTAATAATGTTGAGACAGCTACAACATCTGATACTAAAAAGGCTGTAAAAAAGGATGAGGTTTCTAATGATGAGACTTCTAAAAATACTGAGATATAATATATTTTGGACATTGTGTATTGATAAAAATAAAGGGATTGATTATTACTATGCAATGTAAAAAGTAATGTCAATCCCTATTTTTTACGTTTAGAAAGGATGAATGAAAATTCGTACAGGAAATATTTTTGAAAGTTTGGACGAAGTATATGACTACTATAATGGCGATATAGTAAAAATCGTAAACCTACAACAGTTTTTGTTTTATGCCGGAGCTTGTGGAGTTCAAGCCGATTGGGTTGACCGTTCCCCATACGACGGAAAATTAATAGCTTATTATGGTAGAATTCGTACAAAGGATTGTTGGGAGAAGTGGAAGGCAACTACTCCAGGTGTGAATAAAAGAAATGGCAAATAATATAGGAAAAAAGTTTGAAAAAAATTGGAAGGCAAGTATGCCAAATGATATATTTTATTATCGACTCAAAGACCAAGCACAATCATTTGGAGGAATAAATAATTTAAGATTTAGTTTAAAAAATCCGTGTGATTGTTTTTTGTTTAAATCCCCTACCCTATTTGCATTAGAGCTAAAATCTGTCGGCACATCTTCCATAAGTTTTGAACGAACAAAAGAAGAAAAAGGTGTTATTCATTTTCATCAAATTGAAGGACTGAGGAATTTTAGCCGATATAAAAACATTATTGCGGGCTTTGTGTTAAATTTTAGGCATAGTGATGGAACTGAGAATTGTTATTTTATACATATTAATGATTTTGATACGATGATAAACAGTTTAGATAAGAAGTCTTTTAATGAAAAAGATTTGTCTAAATACAATCCAATTATAATTGAAAATCGAAAGAAAAAAGTAAATTATACTTATAACATAGAGAAGTTCATATGCAACGTATATGAAAGAATGGAGATAGAAATATGATTAAAGAATTTATTGAAATGAAGAAGAAAGAAATTCGTGTAAAAACTGCTTTGTATTCGGCAGTGGATAAGTTTATTGTTGAAAAACAAGATATGCTTGATTTGGTTATGAGAATTTATGAAACTTTGAAGAATACTCCAACTGAAAACTTGCAACAAGAATTGATTAGTCAGATTGTCAATGTAATCCATAAAGATGAGGTTGATAATGAAGTTGTTAATAAGACAGAAAATGAATAATAATGGCTAAAAATTTAAAAGAATTGAATGAAATTCTTAAAAACTATATTGGTACTGCTTTAATATTGACACAATGGGATATTCGTGAGATTTTGGAAAAGAAGGTTGAAGAATATTATGACGAGTATCAACCTGTTTTATATGAAAGAACTTGGAAATTAAGAAATTCATTGCAATGTTCAGATATAAAATTTGAGAAGAAAGGTGTATTTTGTACTGTCGGATGGGATAATTATTATATTACAATGCAATACAAAGGCGGAGCAACTGGTGAGCAAGTTCTTTATTGGTTTAATGATAAATCTCATGGTGGTAGAGTACAAGGTGAACACAAATTTTGGGATGAAGCCATAGAAGAAATCAATGAGATATATGGTGGCATTCCAAATTTATTCAAAAAAAACTGTAAAAAAGCAGGTATTCCAATTAAATGATGATTGTACACTCTCCTTTCGAGAGTGTTTTTTTATTGCAAAATTAGAAAGGAGAATGTAAATGGCGGAGATAGATAATGATTTTCAAATTGAACTGTTTGGTGGATTAGACATTTCAAAATCGAAATCAAAAATCAATGCAGATATTGAAACTTTAAAGAAGCAAATCAAAGAGCTTGAAATATCAGCAAAAATAGATGCAAATGTTTCAAAAAACATAGAAAAACAATTAAACAACCTAAGTATAAAATTAAGTGATGTTAAGGTAGAACCAAAAGCATTGACTAAAATGGTCGGCGAAATCAACAATGCACTTAGGGGTATACAAATCCCAAATATTAATATTGGAAATGGCTCTAATAATATTGCCAATCAAGCAAGACAAGCTGGTCAACAAGTTGGGCAACAATTTCAAACTGGCGTTTCTCAAGGATTGGACAGTTCAGCTAAGGTTTTATATGATTTTAGAAGGTCACTAGATAACGTGAGACGCAATTTGACGAGTCAGTTGGGTATAGAAAATTATATGAGTCCTGCTGAAATCGAGGATCTTGTTAGGAGAATACAAAATCTCGGAGTTCAAATTCAGTCAATAAATCATTCTGTAGACACAGGTGGGAAGAAAAATGTTCTCTCAATTGATGTATCTGGTATCGATAAATATGGGCAAGTAATTAAATTAACAGAGAAACGTGACCTTGCTAATGGTGAATTAATAAAAAGTATAAATGACGTTTCTACTGCTCAACAAAAAGCTGGAGTAAGCACGGACACTTTTATTGAAAAACAACAAAAAGCGGTTAATCAAGCAACGACTACTTTAAACTCTATTAAGTCCGCTTACGAAGATAAAAATGTATCTAAGCCAATAAAAACTCAAGCAAGTATTAATCAACTTACGGAACAATATAATAAAGTTAAAAATGCAATTGGCGGGTTAGATAATGCCAGCAAATCTAATTTTACTAAGAAGCAAAATGAAGTTAAGACGGAAATTGCAGCATTGCGAGATTTGGTAACACAACTTCGTAATGCTGATAATGTATCAATTAAATTAAAGGGTATAGATTTACAGTCTGGAATTGATATTGCGAAAAACGATTTAGAGAAATTTAAGACAGAAGCAAAAGATTTTCCAACAATCGCAGAAACAATAAACAAGTTAAATGCGTCATTCAATAAAATTGGGGATGCAGCAGGGTTAAATAAATTTACTGACGAACTTAGAGTTGCTCGCTCTGAGTTAAGCAAAATTAAAAGTGAAACCGCATCTGGGAACAGACAAGAGAAAGTAAGAACAAATGTCTCAGGATTAAAGTCCAAGATTGCCGAATTGGAAAGACTTAATCCAGGAATTAAAGATTTTAGCGCTCAAATAGCAGATGTAAATGTAAGTGTAACCACTCTGTTGAATGATTTATCTAAAATAAACACCCAAAGCGATTTTTCGGTTATAAACACCAAGTTTAAAGCATTTAGAGACGCTGCAAAAGCCGCTGGTTATGCTGTTAGTGATGTTGTTACAAATAGTAAGACGATTGACAATATCAAAAGTGCAACCGATGGTACGGGTAAGATTAGTTATGCTAATCAGATTCAAGAAATTGAAAAGAAGTTTAGAGACCTTGGGTTTACCGAAAGTGAAGTTGCTAATCAAACTAGGGATTTACGAGTCAAACACCAAGATTTACTTGATGTAATTGATAGCAATAATTTCTCATCGGATACAGAACATAATCAAGCAATTATAGAGGCAGATAAACAAAGAGCGGCAGAATTAAATAAAGTCAGTAATGCCTATAAATCAATTAAAACAGATGCAACGCAATTTTATAATTTGGACAAACAAAATAAGTTGTCTAATGATATTCAAAATTGGTTGTCTAAGAACACGGCGGCTTCAAAATCTGCCAGAGCTTCTTTAGAGGCTTATTTTAAAGAACTGTCGGAAGGCAGGGTTACGG
>OHAS01000228.1_pt1 | contig 46608 bp, 40 predicted proteins | sample 1577131 | NCBI WGS metagenome assembly OHAS01 (sample SAMEA3541566, study PRJEB24748) | human gut metagenome | biome: human gut; feature: human-associated habitat; material: faeces | place: China | collected 2012 | reverse complement strand
GGGCTCCGGTTCCGGCATGGGCGCGGGCTCGGGCGCGGGCTCGGGCTCAGGCTCAGGCTCAGGCTCAGGCACGGGCGCGGGCTCGGGCTCGGGCGCAGGCGCCGGCGCCGCAGCGGAATCGGATACGGGCGCTGCGTCGGCGCTAAAACCAGCCGGAGCAGACTTCTTCTCAAACGGCAGCACAAAAGTCAGGACGTCGTCCTTGTCCTCGTCGGCCCACTCGCTTGCGTAGCGCGCAACCCAATAGCCAACGGCACGGTGCTTGAGCATCTTGCCAAAGACCGTGAGGAATACCGTGACAAACGCCGTCAGCACCAAGAACAATACGAGCGTGATGCCACCGCCGGTAACAAGCGCCTCAATAGCCGAAGGACGGTAGTAGTAGCTATACATACCGACAGAGGCAATGGTGCCAAAGACGAACGTCAGGATCCAGGTGACAACGTTGGCGACCAGGCCCGTCAAAAACTCGGGAAGGAACGAAGCGCAGAACAGTTTGGTCTTGTTGTGCTTAAAGGCCGCCCAGACCTTATCGAGCGAAAACGCGCTCTCGACACGACCGGTCACCGCAAAGTGCATCACGGCAATGTCGGCGAACATCTTAAAGAAGACCCCCAAGACCGCCGTGGCAATCATAGCCAGGACAAGCAGGCCAAGCGAGCCGAACAGCGCTGCCTCGAGTGCATAAGAGCCGTAATACGAATACGAGCCCGCGGCGCCAATTACCACGCTCTCCACCAGCGAAAGCACTACACCGATAACGGGAATGGCAGCGATAACCTCGAGCACGACCGAGATAACGCTCGAAAAGACTCCGAGGCCAAACGACGTGGAACGCATGAGTGGACGATCCATACCGTCATCAACCTTGAGCGACAGATCGCGACCCCACTCAATACCAAAGCCGGAACCACACACGCTCGCAATGCAAGCTGCCAAAAAGCCGATGGCAGCCGCGATACCGCCGATAACGGGAATGAACAGCACGAGCACCGACACAACACAAATCAGCGCCGGCAAAAAGGCGATCTGGCACACGCGCTGCAGCACGCCCGGCGTCTTGGTCATGTCCTCAAACGCCTGAGCCGTGCAGCCCTTGGGCACGTTCATGACAGGCTGAGGCTCAAACTGCTGAGGCTGCCCCTGAGGATTGGAGGTTGCGGCACCGGCATTAGGAGCACCGCACGCGCCACAGAACTTGTCGTTGTCGCCCATGGGGGCACCACACTGCGAACAGAACATCGAAATCATCCCTTCGTATCATGAGCGAATCATCTGGATCGCAAACGATGTCTTTGGCATCATTATCACCCAATGTGGGGACAAATACTCCAACATGACGCATTTGCAATGCGCAGGGCGCTATTCGATTGTTTGATAAGCTCGACCGCGTTAGTTCGTTCCGCGGAAACCCTTGCCGACGATCTCGGAGCTGTCGACGATCGTGATAAAGGCACCCGGATCGATCTCGCGAGCGTAGCGACGCAGCTGCACGGCCTCGCGACGACTCAGCACGCTCATGATCACCGTCACGCACTTGCCCGAGAAGGCGCCGTAGCCGCGGCTGATAGTCGCCGTGCGGTTGAGATGTTTGACGATAAACTCCTCGACCTTAAGGGGCTCGGAGCAAATGACCGTGCAGACTTTGCGCAGGTGAATGCTCTCGATGGCCTTGTCGACCACGAGCGTCTTGGCAAACAGGCCAAGCACGCAATACAGACCGACGCGCGGGCCGTACAAGAAGGCCGCGATGGTCACGATGCCGATATCGACCAACAGCAGGGCGCGGCCAATCTCGAGCGTCGTGCGACGTTTGAGGATCATGGCGAGAATGTCCGTGCCGCCCGTCGAGGCACCAATATCAAAGACGATAGCGCTGCCGAGCGCCGGCAGAATCACGGCAAAGCACAGGTCGAGCCACATATCGCCCGTCATCGAGACATCGGTCGGAATAAAGAGCTCAAACAGCGAGACATAGGCGGACAGCGCAAACGAGGCAAAGACGCTCCACAGGATTGCCTTGCGCTCCAAAAAGATAAAGCCCAAAACGACCAGGACCGCATTGATAATCCACATAAAGACGCCGACGGGCAGGGTCGGAAACAGCGTGGACAGAATGACCGACACGCCCGAGGTGCCGCCAAAAGCAAAGTGATTAGGGGTTTTAAACGCAACGATGGCAAAGGCCGTGAGGATCAGGCCCAGATTGAGCTCGGCAAAAAAGCGCGGAAAGCCCGGCTCCTGGCTGCGCTTGCGACCAGCGCGCTCGCCCCGCTCGATAACATCGCGATCGACCACGCGCTCCATCGGCACTACGGGAGGACGATGCACCTCCTCGGCAGCACGCGACGCCGCCTCTGCCGCAGCGGCCTCAATTGCCCATGCCTTGCTTTCTGTTTCGTGCTCGTCGGCCATTACGGCAACCCCTCGTTAACAATTTGGAAACAATGCGCCCATTAGAGTAACGCGGAACGTGGGGATTGCAACCCTTAGTTAGACGAGCGGTATGACTATATCGGGAGCGTACAAAAACGGCCGGCCACGCTTTTGCTTGCGCGGTCGGCCGTTTAATGTTTTCGCAGATAAAACCTGCCAAAACAAACCTGTCCCTTTTTGGAAGGTTATTCGTGCTGGCTGGTGCGGTGCTCGTACTCCTCGGGGGTGATGACATCCTCGATGCGCAGGTTGACGCCCGCCACCTCAAGGCCAGTCATCGCGGCAAGACGCTCGGTGACACGTGCCTTAACATCGTCGAAGATCGCGGGCGCATAGGCGCCGTACTCGATGATGACCGAGATGTTGACGACCACGCGATTATCGTCGGTGACCTCGACCGTCACGCCCTTGGTCAGATTCTCGGCACCAAACTGCTCCTGCACAAAGTGCATGAGGTTACCCTTCATGCCCAGAACGTGCGGAACCTCGCGGGTGGCCATGGCAACGATCTTCTCGATCACGCCGTTGGAATAGGTCAGCGAGTCCTCGGACTCATCCGCTTCCTCGTCGTCCTCATCCGTATCGGACTCGGCCTCGACGAGAGCCTCATCCTCGAGCGTCACATCCTCAGCTTCGGCGACGACCGCCTCGTTCTCCTCGAGCTCGGTATCGGCTACATCGACCTTCGTATTAAAAGCCATGGTTCCTCCTTATGCCTGCCGCGGATGCGACAGTCGAATACATATTAGCGGCCGCTAAACAGACGGCCGAAGAAGTTGACGATCCCGTTCTCGCCGTCGCGAATTTGGCCGATCACAGCGCCGATCAGCACGAAGAATGCAATGACGAGCGTGTCCCACAGGCCCAACGTGAGCACCAACACGGCGAGGATAAAGCCGGCGACGGCGCCGAGCGTGGTGTTGGGATGACGCACAGCATAGCTCCAGATGGCAGCGCCCGTACCCTTGATGAGACCCATAGCCTCGTCAAAATCCGCGGCTGCCGCGTCTTGTAACTCGGTTGCCTCTGCTTTGGAATCAACAGGTTCGCTCGCCGACGTGGCGCTCTGGTCAATCGTCAGGCGCGGCGTACGAGCGGTCTTATCTTGATTGGTATCACTCACCGGAAACCTCCACGGTCTGGACGGTAGTCTTGGACGGCAAAAAACGGACACGCGCGGTCGTACCCGGCGTGCCGAGCATGGTGTCGCAGGCCTTCTCGATGCGCTGCTGCATCGAGGTGGCAAGAGCGGCAACGTCCTTATCATCGAGCGCGATGGCCTCGACCTTAAAACGGACGTGCGAATCGTCGGGGCCTTGGACGCGGGCCTCGATATGCTCAACCATCACGCGGTCGTCGCGCTCGGCAGCAGCCCTGGCGCACGAAGAAAGCGCCGCAAGGGTAACCTCGATATTGCGCTCCCCCGCCGGATGCACGCAGGACGGCTCGCGACGGGCGAACATCAGGCGGAAAAAGCTCAGCAGTACGCCAAGCGCCACGACGCCGGCGCACACCGTCACGACGATGCGCGGCATGGGGTCGCGCATCAGCAGCATAAAGCGATACGTATACGGCCCCCAAAACTGGCAGACAAGCGTACCCAGCGCCACGATGGTGGCGGCAAGATACACGATCGCTAGGGCTCGTTTGAGTACGCGCACGCGGCGCTCCCTTCAAATCTCGGCTCTCGAAATGCAAAACGGTTCGCATCATTATAAAAGAGCCGGGTCCGGTGCTCTACGCACGCGGATCCGGCTCATCTATTCCACGAGGCTTGCATGCTCGCTTCATTATGCCCAGATATGCACGGCTCAATCCGTGCTGGCGCTACTCCTCTTCGAGGGCAGCGATGACCTCGTCGGTCATGTCCATGGTGCTGTAGACGTCCTGGACGTCGTCGAGCTCCTCAAGACGGTCGATGAGGCGCTGGACCTTCTTGGCGTCGGCGCCGGAAACCTCGGTCGGGGTGGTCGGGACCATGGTGGTCTCGGAGCCCTTGACCTGGACACCCTGCTCCTCGAGCGCCTTGGAGACAGCCATGACCTCGTTGGCAGCAGTCCAGACGATCCACTCCTCGCCGGCATCCTCGTAGTCCTCGCCACCGGCCTCGGCGATAGCCATCATGAACTCATCCTCGTCACCGGCAGCACCGTTGGCGATCATGGTCTCCTTCTTGGCGTTCTCATCCAGGATCTCCTTGGCGACGACGATCTGGCCCTTGCGCTCAAACTGGAAGGCGACGGAACCGGTGGTGCCCAGGTTGCCGCCAGCGTGGGAGAACGCGGAGCGGACGTCGGCAGCGGTGCGGTTGCGATTGTCGGTCAGGCACTCGACGTACACGGCGACACCTGCGGGGCCATAGCCCTCGTACACGATGTTCTCGTACACGGCGGCATCGGCACCCGAGCCAAAAGCCTTGTCGATAGCGGCCTTGATCTTGTCCTTGGGCATGGACTGAGCCTTGGCCTTGGCGACGGCGGCGGCCAGGGAGGCGTTGTTGTCGGGGTTGGGGTCGTTACCAAGGCGGGCGGCAACGGTGATGTTACGGCTCAGCTTGGAGAACAGGGCGGAACGCTTGGCGTCCTGTGCGCCCTTACGATGCTTGGTTGTTGCCCATTTAGAGTGTCCGGACATGCGAGACTCCTATCGAATATGCGCTCGGTCGCTCGGTCGCGGCGGATCGGTGACCCTGTAGAAACAGACGCTGGAAATGATATACCGAATGCGCGAGCTGCGAAAGCATGAATTTTATAGTCACCGCGCGGTAACACGCAATACTCACGGGGCGACGTCGCCGCCAATACGCCGCAAGAGATGTCGAAAGCACCTTGTGCCGACCCTCCCTTTCCACGCCTACCTTGCTCGCCACAGATGCCGCGGCCAGGCAAGCGCCACGGACAAGGCGAAGGGCAGAGACAGGATGGCTGGATAGAGATAGCGCATGTAGGTGGAGCCATTGCACGGGCCAACGAGGCAGACCGCCAGCACGCCAAACAACGGCACCATCATCGCCAGCGAACGCCACTGTCCGCTTCTCAGCAGGTAGACGCCCACGGCGATAAGCAACCACGTATACGATGCCGAGCTCATGGTAAGCGACACCAACGGCACGCGCTGTATTGCCACGCGGTACAGATTCACCGCATGCCCGCAGGCTTCTACCAGCGAGTTTTCAACCGGGTGAAAATCAAAGTAGGCGCGGTTCTCTTCCCTGGCCATAATCTTGGCGCCCTCGATTGTGCTGTAGAACCATACATCGCGCTCGCTGGGATAAAAGTAGCCGTAATAGTTGTTCACCACCGCAGAGATGTAGCTCTCTGGATCGCGTAGGAACATCTTGGCCCACACCGCAAAATACGCCCCCAGGTCCTGCGTGGTCGCATCCTCGTTGAAGCCGTTCTTGACCGCATCCGATTTGTCGGGGTCGTAGCGCGAGGCCAGGGTGTCGTACCCCAGCACGCGGTCGATTGCCCGGCGCTCCTCCTCGCCCACCAACCCATCGTCGACGCCGCCCTTGATGCCGGCGTTGGCGCCATCGTGCTTCTGCACAAACCGCGCGGTCTGCTGAAATGGGATGGAGAGCATCTCGCGGCGGCTACCCGGGGTGATGTCGAGCGCCGGCATGACCACACGCGCAAAAGCCATGTTGAGGACAAGGACAAGCGCCGCCACTCCAACAATGGCGATCCAACGGCGGCGCGGCGCCCGCGCGCCCCGCGCGTCCCGTGCTGCGAATATGGCGGCCAGCCCACACGCGGCCAGCGGAAACACCAAGCCTCCGTTGCGCAAAAACGCACACCCGATCGAAGAGATAGCCAGTAGCGCCCAGTCGCGGGGGCGCATGGTCACGCCATGACCTGTTCCCGCAGCCAGCAGCGACGCCGTCTGCACCACCAGCACCGCCAAAGCGTCCGCAAAGAGGACGTCTTTGGTGATGAGCACCGCATAATTTGAGAACAGGGGCATGAGCGCAAAAAACAGCAGCGACGCCGCGCGGGGCGCAAGCCCGCAGCCAAACCGACGCAGCGAGCACACCAGGTAGGCGACCGTCGCCGCCGTGATGAAGAACTGCAAGGTGGTGTAGATAAGCAGGCCCGCGTTCTCGTCCCCAAAAACCTGCATGCCTAGCTGCACGCAGCCGCCAACCAGCGCCGTGTGCGCCACCGGGTGGTGGCCGTTGAGCAGCACGTTGGGATTGATGAGGTTAAGGTAGTCGCTGGTGCCGTTAGGCAGATTGAACCACTGGCGAATCTGGGCGCCGGTATCCCCCATAAAAATGCCCGGCATCGCCGCGATAAAGGAGGGCGACCACGCCAGCGCGATGAGCGCCAACGGAACGAGGAACGGCCGGCGATCCAGTGCGGCGTGCGCCGCGCGCCAGGCAACGCCAAAGCGCGACTCGCTAAACGCCGGGCGCTGGGTGCCCAACCAATCCAGGCAGTCGTAGAACAAGTAGAGGCCCGTATGCCCCAGCACCGCGCAGCCGGCTCCCATGATGACGGCCTTGATCGCCTGCGAGATGCCGCCCGCCACCAGCGCGGCGCTATCCGTGAGGTCATAGCTCATACCAAAGACCGTGCACAGGGCAAACGCCGCCGCCGGAAGCACAACCGATGGCCTAAGCGAATCGCCCTTTCCAAACAGTACGTAGCGTATAGGGAGCACCAACAGCAGGGCCAGCGCCAACAGCACGATCGCGTCGCTGTGCCCAGCAAAGGAAAGAAGCACCTCGTAGCAGATGTAAAGCGCACCGGTGGCAGTGGGGTCGAGCTTGGTGATTGTTTTATAGGACACGGGCGCAAGGTCGATGGAGAGCGCCGCCGTCGCGAGCAAGCCCAGCAAGAAGGCGATCGCGCTTTGCCACAGGGGATAGTGCCTGAACCACAGCAGGCGGATGGCGTCTTTGCGGGCCGTTTCCGCAGCGGGCGAAACAGGGGCAGGCGCAGGCGCGGACTCCCCCGCCAGGTTGCCGGGGCCCGCGGATTTCATGGGCGCCAAGGCGCTATCGTCGTCCACATTCGTTATACTCTCTTGCGCCATATGGCCCCCTACCGTACGCGGTCGCCCCGCGGCGTCGCACGCAGGGGCCCGCGCAAAACCCAAGGGCACCGCCTGCGCGCTAAGACGCTCCGCCAGAACTCGTCCAAAAACTCGACCAAGCGAGCCCGTTGCAAAAAACCAATGGTTCATTGTAACGAAAGCTCACAAACGGACTTGCGGCGGCATCTATACTGCCCATGCTCGACGCGCAAGCGACACATACATCGACTGGCGCGACGAGTGATACGCAACCACGACACAGGAGGCGATCGCTATGACCGTACAACCCACCAACCCCTGCCCCACGCGACGCGGCTTTCTCGCCGGCGCCGGCGCCCTGGGAGCCATGATGCTCGCAGGATGCACCAATAAGGGAGCCGTATCGGGATCTGCCGCGGGCTCCGGCGCGGGCACCGGGGCCAACGCGCGGACCGTGCGCATGGGCACCATGATGACCGAGGACTTCCTTCCCGGCTGGGTTGCCGCGAAGGAGCAGATGTTCCCCGCAAGCGTCAACGTGGAGGTCACCGAGTTCCAAAGCGCTCAGGAGCTTTCCGCCGCCGTGACCGCCGGTGAAATCGACATGGCCATGACCGACCCGCAGGTCTCCGCCTCGCTCACCGCGGGCGGCACGCCGGTGCGCATGCGCTGGATCGCCCTTGGCGCCACGCCCCAACAGGGCATCTTCGGCATCATGGTAGGTCCGGACTCCGCCATAAAGACCGCCGATCAGCTGCGCGGCGCCTCCATTGGCGTGGGCTCAAATACCGTGCCCGAGTACGTGATGGACAAGCTCCTGGAAATCCAGGGCATTGGCGAGGGCGACTTCACCAAAGAGGAAATCAAGAAGATGCCCGTTCGCTTTGAGATGATGACATCTGGCAAGGTGGACGCCGCGGCGCTGCCCAACAGCCTTTTGGAACTGGGCAAGATCAACGGGTGCACCGTTATCATGAACGACGCCCAGGACTCCGACGGCCAAAACCTCTCCCAGTCCGTTGTGGTGGTCCGCGAGGCGTTTGAGGACGAGGAGGGCGGCCGCGATGCCGTGGCCGACGTGGCCCGCGGCTGGGACCTTGCCGCCCAGGCCATCAATAGCGACCCGGAGAGCTACCGCGACCTGCTTATTGAGAAGACCAACCTGGCCGACCCCCTCAAGAAGACCTACCCCATCGCGGAGTACCCCGCGAGCGCCAAGCCCACCTGCGACATGATCCAGCCGCAGCTGGATTGGATGCTCGCGCGCGGCTACCTTAAAAACGCCCTGTTCTTTGACGAGCAGACCGGCGAATTTGGACCGGTAAAGTAGCCTGCCGCCAGGCACCCATCCCTTGAGACGGACATTTGGACGTTTTACCGATGGCTAACCCCAGTAATAAACGTCCATTTGCCCGCCTCGGGAAATACCCGCTGCCTTGCTGCGGTCATCAAGGCGACAAAAGGGGGCTTTTCAGCAACCCCACGGCCTTAAGCAGAGGCCGCCCGCGCATAACCGCGCGACACGCGCTAGGCGCGCCGCCATGGAGTGAGCAGGCGTTCCACCAGGGCAAGCACCTCGTAGATTCCCACGCCCAGCACCGCCATGCCAATCATGCCGGCAAACATCCGCGGGTAGTCCACCATCGACCATGCATCCACAATGAAATAGCCCAATCCAGTCGAACCAGCGATGGACTCGGCCAAAAAGAGAATCGCCACCGCGGTACCAGAGCCAACGCGAAGCGCCGTGAACAGCTCGGGCAGCACCGCCGGAACCACCACGTGAAGGCAGGTCACCACGCGGCCGGCACCCAGGCTCCGCGCCGCCAGGATCAACTCGCGCGGAACGCACGCCGCGGCGTCTCGCACGCTCACCAGCACCTGGAAGAACACCGTGACGGACATCAGGGCGATCTTGGCTGCATCGCCCAGCCCCAACAGCACCAAGAACACCGGCAGCAAGACCACCTTGGGAATGGGGTACAGCACGTGCAGCGCCGGAGACACCGCCGCATCGAGGCGCGGTGATCTCCCCAGAGCCAAGCCCGCGGGCACCGCCAGCACCGACGCGATGCCAAGCGACGCGAGCACTCTATACAGACTCACCGCAAACGCGGGGGCCAGATCGGGAACATATTCGCGAAACACCGCCACCGTCGCCCCCGGGGTTGGTAGCGCCGGACTTGAAATCACCACGGCAGCCAGGTGCCACAGCCCCAACAGCACGGCAATCGAAACCAAATACGCCCCCGCGTGTGCGAGGGCGCTGCAAAACGTCTTTTTCCTCATAGGCCTTTCCACTTGCTCGCTTGCCCCACTGCCCGCTAGTCCTCGTCCAAAAACGCATGCTGCGGACGAGAAGCCTTGTATGCATAGAACAACAAGGCGGCACCGATCACAATCAAGGGCAGGCTCAGCAGCTGGCCCATGGTGATAAAGCCGCCAAAGAGATAGCCCAGCTGCGCATCGGGCACGCGGACGAACTCGATAAGGAAGCGGACAACGCCATAGCCCAGAACAAACGTGCCTATAAAGGCGCCCTGCGGCGGCAGCTTCTTCTTGCGACTCATGGAGTACAGGATCACAAAAAGGACGATGCCCTCTAGAAAAGCCTCGTAAAGCTGGGAGGGATGACGGGGGATCTCGCCGGCCGACCCGCCAAAGACCACGCCCCAAGGCAAGTCCGTGGGCTTGCCCCACAGCTCTCCGTTCACAAAGTTGGCGCAGCGGCCCAGCGCCAGCGCCAGCGGCACGCCTATGATGGCGAGGTCGGCAATGGTCCAGGCAGACAACTTGAGCATGCGGCACACGATGTAGCCCCCTACCAAGCCCCCTACCAAGCCCCCGTGGAAGCTCATGCCGCCCTGGTTGGTCGCGAAGATCTCAAGCGGGTGGGTGAAGTAGTACCCGTCGCCGTAAAAGATGACGTAGAACAGCCTGCCGCCAACGATGAGGCCAAAGACCGCACCCGTTACCAGCATCCAGACATCATCCACGGTGAGGCCCATGTTCCAGCGGCGCTGCACGCGATACATAACGAAACCGGCGAGAATGGAACCCACCACGTAGGCGATGCCGTACCAGTAGATGGTGATGGGGCCCGCTGAAAACGCGATGGGATCGAGCATGTGATAGAGGTTGTTGAGCAAAATGGCTCCCTTTCTCTTATAGGTCGCCCCGCGCGGGAACGGGCGCCGGCACGCTAGCGAGCAGATGCCCGCGGACCGTTTTTAATGAAGTGCAGGCAGTGGCGGCACTGCTCCTTAATGGTGGCCATGCGATCCACGGTTGGATCGGTAAGGTCCTCCAGCGTGACCGCGTCTTTGTGCCACGGGCGCTGGCAGCGCGTAAAGGCGCAGGTAGCAGGGCATGGCATATAGCGGTCCTTTTCATTGTGCGGGCACTCGTCCTGCATAAAGCCGGAAAAACCGTACAGGCCCGCGCAGCCGCGCACTTCCCAGCAGCGCACCACGCCGTCTTCGCCGCGCGGATCCTCCACCGCGACGTCGCGGTCGCCGGGCATGGGCGCGGCACCGGGCGCAGGCGGGCCGCTGGATACGAGCACGGGCACGGCACTGGGCATGGGCATACAAGACGCGCCCCGCGCCAACAAGGGCGACTGGGGCGCGGGGGATTCGCTAGTCACGGGCGACTCCGGGCCTGGTAAGCGGGCTGCCTGCGGTGGCTCCCACCTGGCCCTGGTAATGGCTGCCCAAGCCGGGGGCACCGTAGGGCACATCGACCGGGGAGCTCATGCGCTCGAAGCTGATCTGGCCGATGCGCATGCCGGGACGAAGCAGGATGGGCAGGTTCGCCACGTTGGAAAGCTCCAGCGTGATCTGGCCGTTCCAGCCCGGATCGATGTAGCCGGCGGTGGAGTGGATCATCAGGCCCAGGCGACCCAAAGAGCTCTTGCCCTCAAGCTTGCCCAGCACGTCATCCGGAACGCAGATGCGCTCCAGCGTAGTGCCCAAAACAAACTGACCGGGGTGCAGCACAAAGGCGTCCCCGTCGGAAACAATGATCTGCTCGGTAAGATCGGGCTGGTGCAGCTCGGGGTCGATCGCCACGTGGTCGGAGTTGCGGAACACGCGGAAATCATTGCCAAGGCGCACGTCGATCGAAGCGGGCTGGATCAGCTCGGCGCAGAACGGGTCGAGGACGATGCGCCCCTTCTCGATCTCGATCTTGATGTCGTGGTCAGAGAGAACCATTGCGGACCTCCATCAACCCCGCGCGCGGCACGGGGCAAAACGCTTTGAAACGGCAATCGCCTAGAACGGCGCGTACTCGTCGTACATATCTGCAGCGGGACCGTTGTTGACGGCCTCAACGCGGGTCACGCCGGGGACGTGCTCCTTGAGGATGCGCTCCACGCCCATGGAGAGCGTCAGCTGGCTCATGGGGCAGCCGGCGCAGGCGCCCTGCAGCTCAAGGGAAACCACGCCGTCATCGTCCACGCCCACGTAGGCCATGTCGCCGCCGTCAGCCTGCAGGTTGGGGCGGATCTGCTCAAGAACTTCAAGCAAAAGCTGTTCATTTACTGCCATGGGGCAGTCCTTTCAACGAGCGCGCGTCGAATAAGGTGGCGCACGCGTCTCATATTGGCTTCCACGGGATGTACCCGCGCAAACGTACACTATACCATGTTGGCGCAAGGCGTATGTGCCCGGTGCGTTGACAGGTGCGGCGCAAGGGGCAAGAATGCGTTGAGATGCCCCCGCCCCGCGGCGGTTGCGGCGATCGTGATGATGGGGACGAGGACTACCAACACGGCAGGTGGACACTATGGCGGACCAACGCAGCAGCCAGCACAACAATCGGCGCGAAGACCATCACGGCGAGCGCGCAGGCCGTTCCGCCGCCATAGACCTGCAAAAATACATCGACCGCCATCGCCGGCGCCATGGCGAAAGACCCGCGCTGCAACGGATTTGGCGCAGCGTCGCCACCTTTTTCAAGCACACCTTCAATATTCGCGAGGGACGCGCGCCCTACCATGTGATCCGCAAACGCTTTGTCAACGGGGCGCGACTCAACGGCAACCACCTGTGCATCCTCATCGTCGCCATGGTTATCGCGTGCATTGGCCTGGATACCAACTCGGACATCGCCATCGTGGGCGCCATGCTCATCTGCCCCCTCATGGGATCGGTGCTCGCCATCGCGTACGCCGCAGCGACGCTTGACCGCACCCTGGCGCGCGACGCCGCGGCGGGGCTCATCGTCCAGATGGTTTTCTGCCTCATCACCTCGACGCTCTACTTCAATCTCTCCCCCGTCGCCGGCATGACGCAAGCCATGGCGGACAACTCGAGCCCCACGGTATGGGACCTCATCTTGGCGCTGGTGGGCGGTTTTGCGGGAGGCCTGGGCAACTCGCGCGACCAGGAGCCCGCCACGCTCATCTCGGGCGTCGCCGTGGCTACCGCGCTGATGCCGCCGCTGTGCGCCGCGGGCTACGGCATCGCCGCCATGAACCTGGGGCTCTCGCTGAGCGCGCTGTACGAGTTCGGCATCAACGTGGTCTTTATCGCGCTTTCCGCCATGCTCGTCCTGTTGCTGCTGGGCACCCCGCTTAAACGCGACCTCAACGACGATGGGGTGGTAACCGCGCAGGAAGACGCCGATGCGCGCTCGCGTGCCCACACCGTACGGTGGCGCATCCTCATTGGCACCGCCATCTTCGCCATCCCCTGCATCATCCTCACGTCGAACATGGTGAGGGCGGCAGACGACCCCACGCCCGATTCCTACGGCGCCGCCGAGACCGCGCGCGAGCTCGCCGTGGTCTGCCCCGGGTTTAAGGAGTACACGGTTGGGTTGCAAGCCGCCCCCGCTTCTAACGGCTCTTCTATGGACGAAGAGCTGGTGGCGCGCGTTGTCACGGACGAGGAGCTCGATGGCGAGGATCGCGCCGTGGCGGAGGAGCTCATCCGCCTGGACGTGAAGGACCTGGACCGCGTGGAGTTTAGGGTGGAGTAAGTCCGCACCGCATTCTCCAAGGCCGCCAGGACCGCGATGGCAGCTAGACGCACAACGGTGCCCGCCCGCTTTTAGCATGCCAACCCCGCGCGCTGATTCCACGAGCCAAAACGCCGTCCTTTCAACCGCGCCCGGCAGGGATGGTTTGCTCGATGTTGGAGATTTGCATAAAGCGTGAATAGAGCGGGTTCATTTCCTGCGAGAATCGCATGCTCTATACAGCACAAAAACAGCAGCCGCAAGAAGTCTTCGCGGTAACTCTCGGTGGCGCCCACGCCAAATAGGTGGGCAGACCTCAGCGCGTTACAAAACGCCGCCGATCAACAAAATCATTGCGAGGTAATAGCTATTCTTCGTTTTTTGCAATCTTGCTTGGCGAAGCCCCTCCAAGACCGGAGAAAAACTCAACCATCGAGACATCAAGGCCATCGGCAATCTTGACAAGATAGTCGATTGAGACGTTTTGCTTGCCAGCTTCAAACTGGTTGATATGCGATCGATTTACTTCAAGCATGCGAGCAAGTTCCGCCTGGCTAATCCTGCGCTCAGAGCGCAAGCGCCCGGCGTTGGCCCCAATCACCTTACGAACGTATATGTTTGCCTCATTCGCATTCATTACATCATCGTATTGATGGATATCTCCAACACTGTTTGATATTTCATACACTTTGCAATTGGGCTACACTACTGTTTGATATATCCAACAGTTAGGAACTCGCTTCATGCTTACCGAGGTCAGATTGCGCAAGAAACGCCAAGGTCACAACGGGGGCCTTTAATGAGTGCGCCAATCCAATACCGCGGAGGCATCACGCGTGAGCAGTGGCTTATGACCGAGATGCGCACCGTCGCGCGCCTCATGCTTGATGAGCGCATCACCGAGGAAAAGCAAATCGTAGAGCACATTGTTGCAAACAACAGCTTCCAATATCCAACCGAGCGATCGCTGGGGTCCATCGCGCGTGCCTGCGCGCGCAGGCTCAACGGCCTCTCTGAAGACGCGTCGACCCGTCAGCGCTTGCAGGAGCTCATAGCCCATGGCTTGCCGGATCAAGCGGCGCAGGCAAACCTGTACGCCATGATTCGCGACAACCGCATCCTTTGGGACTTTGCCGCAACGGTCCTGGCTGCAAAAACTCGCACGTGTGACGCGCATCTCACGCGCTCAGAGATCTCAACGTTTCTCGAAAGCCTTCGCACGCAAGATGAGCGCATCGCCACCTGGAGCGATGCCACCCTTAATAAAATCCGCATCGTCATAACGCGATGCCTGGCTCAATGCCGCAGATATGACCGCAAAACCCAAACCTTGCTGCCGCTGTCTATCGACCCCGTGCTAGAAGCCGCCATTACCGCCAACGGCGACAAGGCCGTCCTGCCCGCGTTTGGCTTCGAAGGTTAGGGGGCGCCATGACTGCAGCCAATCGCCTCTCTCTCGATGAGGGCTTCGAAGTCCTCCGGTCGCGATTCCGCGATCCCAACTTCCTTGCTTGCAAAGGACTGGGAAACGAGATCCCCTTCCACGTCTTTCCCTATGACGCCTCTCTTGAGTTTGAGGTACGCAAGCGCATCGAGCTCCTTGTCCAAGACTTTTCGCTGGACGAGGACCGAGCGCGCGCCATTCACATGGACCTGTGGGACGTCTTCCTTGCGCTTTGCGAAGAGAAGCGAATCCTCAACAAACTCGACAAGATGGAACGCGATCGCGGCCGCGAATGGCTGCAGACGCGCCTGCAAAGCATCGCCTCCCCGGGCGCCTTTGTAAGCACCATGTCGCGCCTGTACCGGGAGCGCTACGGCGGCCAGCAGCAGGGCCGCGACGTCCTCCTCATATCCGGCGTGGGCAAGGTCTACCCCTTTGCACGCGCCCACGGAATCCTCGAGAACGCGCAGCCCATCTTTCCGGATATCCCGGTTGTCCTCATGTACCCGGGGTCATACGACGGCCACGCCCTCAAGCTCTTTGGCACGCTCGCTGACGGCAATTACTACCGCGCGTTCTGCTTGATCTAGCGCGCAGCGGCCGTCGGCTTTCCCAACCGCCAAATGCTACCGCATCACCAGCCTCGCCTCGAGAAATCGCCCAGTGAAAGGAACCGCGCATGCTTATCAAGGACATGTTCGAGCGCGACATCGACCGCAATATCAACGGCGTTGTCACCATTAACGAAAACGATGACGAGCAAACGCGAGCGCTCGCAATCCAAGAGCTTTCCGAATACGTTGTGACCGAGGAACTGCGCAGCCACTTCGACACGTTCCTCAGCGCTTACACCCGCGCCTTCGACAACCCAACCGGCAAGATGGGCGTCTGGATCTCCGGCTTCTTTGGGTCAGGTAAGTCCCACTTCCTCAAAATGCTGTCCTACCTGCTCTCCGGCAAAGAAGCGGGCGGCAAGAAGGCCATCGACTACCTCTCCCCGCGCTTTGAGAGCCCGCGCATCTCGCACATGGCGGAGCTCGCCTGCAGCGTGCCCACCGAGACCATCCTGTTCAATATCGACAGCAAGGGCCCCAGCCAAAAGGATGACACCGCCGTGCTCAAGGTGTTCGCACGCGTATTCTACGAGCACCTGGGCTTCTTTGGAAACAACCTCAAGCTTGCTCGCCTTGAGCGCGTGATTGCCTCACGCGGCAAAACAGAGCAGTTCCGCGCCGCGTTCCAGGACATCATGGACGAGGCGTGGGAGGACTCACGCGAAAGCTACGACTTCTTTGGCGATGAGGTCGCCGAGGCCATGGAGCGCGCCGGCGTCACCTCCAAGGAAAACGCCCTGCGCTGGATCGAGGGAAATGACGAGGTCGACTTCAGCATCGACTCGCTCACCGATGAGATCGCCGCCTACGCCAAGCGCCGCGCGGAGGAAGAGGGCGGACAGTTCCGCCTGCTGTTCATGATCGATGAGGTTGGCCAGTACATCAGCGAGAACACAAGCCTCATGCTCAACCTGCAGACCATGGTCGAGGACCTTGGCAAGAAGTGCGCCGACCGCGTCTGGGTAGTGGTGACCAGCCAGCAAGCGATCGATGAGGTCACCAACGTTGTAGGCATGGACTTCTCAAAGATTCAGGGCCGCTTCGACACCCGCTTGTCGCTTTCCAGCGAGGGCGCGGGCGAGGTCATCCGCCGCCGTATTCTGGCAAAGACCCCCGATGCCGCCAACCTGCTCCGCATGGTCTACGGCGACAAGGAGATGGTCCTCAAAAACCTCTTCACCTTTAACAACGCCACCGCAGACCTCATTGGCTACCGTGATGCACAGGGCTTTGTGGACGCGTTCCCGTTTGTGGGCTACCAGTTCAGCCTCATGCAAAACATCATCAACTCCCTGCGCAACCAGGGAACATCCGGCAAGCACCTCAGCGCGGAGCGCTCCATGCTCGCCGGCTTTAAAGAGGCGGCGCAACGCGTCAAGGATTTGGACGAAGGTACGCTCATTCCCCTATGGATGTTCTACGACACCGTCAAGGACTTCCTAGAAGACTACCATCGCCGCGTAATCGTCCGTGCCGAGCGCGCCGCCGCCAACAACGATGGACTGGAGCCCTTTGACGCCCGCGTGCTCAAGCTTCTCTTCCTCATCCGCTGGGTCAACCGCGAGATGCCGGGCACCAAGGACAACATCACCACGCTTATGGCAGACGCCATCGACGTCGACCGCGCGGCTTTGAGCGAGCGCGTGGCCGCCTCGCTGGAGCGCCTTATCAAGCAAAACTACATTACCCGCACGGGCGAGGCCTACCTGTTCCTCACGGATGATGAGCGCGAGGTCGCCGACCAGATCAAGCGCACGCAGGTAGATATCGCGCACCTTACCAGCTACGCCTCCGACATTGTCTTCGACAACATCTATTCAAACAACAAGCTCAGCTATGGCAAGAATCTGTTCACCCTGAGCCGCTATCTTGATGACACGCTCAAGGGCAACCCCGGCTCCCTCACGGTTCGCGTGATCGCCGGCATGAACGGCGCCGAGCCCGAAACGCCCCAGAGCCTCTCCATGCGCTCGCTTTCGAACGAGGCGATCATTGCCCTCAATCCGGACTCGGACTACTACGACGACCTGGTAGAGGCGGCGCGCATCAAGGCATATGCCGACACGGCGCCCATCAACAGCATGACCGAGAGCCAGCGTTCCGTAGTGCGCGCCAAACAGGACGAGAGCAACGCATTGTTCAACCGCGCCCGCGAGGCAATGGAGCTCGCCATACGCCGTGGCAGCTTCTACGTTAAGGGAAGCTCCATCACGCCCGAGCACACAAGTTCCGCCAAGGCGATTATCGAAGACTGCGCCGGCCGCCTGGTGGCAAGCGTGTACCCCAAGCTCTCGTGCATTACGGAAAACTACGAGAACGATGCTCAAATTACCCAGATCCTCACCGGCAAGGCGCCCGCCCTTGAGGGCATGGAGACCAACACCTTGGCCATAGAAGAGATGCGCAGCTATCTCAAGCTCAACGCCGCCCACCACGCCAGCGTTAGCGTTGCCGACCTGCAAACACGCTTCCAAAACGCTCCGTACGGCTGGCGCGAACAAGATATCGCCGCCGTTGCCGCGCGCCTTATCAACCAAGGCGAGGCCAAGCTCATGTACGGCGGACAGCCCGTCGACGCTACAAGCACCCACGCGGTCGACCACCTGCGCAAAGCAACGCGTACGCGCCAGACAACCATCGAGGCTCGCGTGCACGTAACCGCCGCCAGCATCTCCAAGGTGCGCTCTGCCCTAGAGGCGCTCTGTGGCGAGCACAACCTCCCCACCACCGAGGATGAGCTTGCTGCCGCGGCGCGCGAAACGCTCGCAAGCAGGCTTTCCGGCCTAGAAGCCCTTCTGTCCGGCGAATACCAGCGCTGCGGAGCGTACCCGGGCAAGCGAGTTGTGCTCGACGCCGTAGCGGATATCGAAAACGCGCTTAACACGCCAGGTGACTCCAGCGACCTGCTGAACGCCATCGCGGAGCACGCCGGCGACCTCTCCGATGACGCGGAGGACCTTGAGCAGATTGACGGCTTCTTCCTCAATCAGAAAGAGCCGTTCGACCGCGCTCTCACCCTGCTTAGCAAGATTGAAAACGAGCAGGACGAACTCGCTATCGACCCAAGCGTTCCCGAGCACATCGCAACGCTTAAAAGCGTCACCTCCAGCATGTCTCCGTATAGGGACATCTCCAAGCTGCCCGGCGCTTGCAGCCACATAGACCAGGTATACGGGCGCCTTCTTGAAGAAAAGCGCAACGACGTCTTGGCGCAGATCGAAGAGGTATTCGCAACCATCGAGAACTTCGAGCAAGAGACCAATACCACCATTCCCCAGGTTGCAGAGTCCAAACGCAGCCGTATCAACACAGCGCGCACCGCGCAAACCCTTACCGCGCTCAACGCGGTGACCGGTCGTCTGCAGGCTGATCAAACGCGCCTTGTAACCGCCATCCAGACGGAGCACAACCGTATCCACCGCCCGCGCCCCGCCACCCCAGATGTTACCGTCACCGGCGAATATCACTCGACCCCTGCGCCGCAGCCGCGAATCTCCAACGTCGCGCGTACGCGCGCGTTTGTGCCCAAAACCCTTAGGAGCGCAGCGGATATCGATGCATACCTCGCAGAGGCCCGCACGCGCCTGCTAAACGCGCTCGAAGGTAACGACGCGATCACCCTCAACTAGGAGAACCACCATGGACACCAAGGCACTTGAGAAGTTTTGCCCCTGGGCGCGCCTAGAGCTCATCGACGCCGTCGACATGCGTTGCAAGCAGTTTGCGTTGGACGATGCCGGACGCGGTGCCTACCCTCTTGGGTCGGACGCCATCAGCGGCATCGCGGGCGGCAAGGCCCTTACCGCCCAAGAGAAGTCCCAGCGCGACGCCCTCTACGCAGACATCGAGCGCGAGGGCTACGCCGCCTTCTGCGAGCAGCAGGCGTATCGCTGGTTCAACCGCTTCGCCGCCATTCGCTACATGGAACTGCACGGCTTTTTACCCAACGGCGTCCGCATGCTCTCCGCGCCCGACGGATCGTTCGCTCCCGAGTGCCTGCGTGCCGTAGACAGCATCAATCTGCCTGGGCTCGATGCGCAGGCTGCCTTTGACCTTGCTATGGCAGGCGATGACGAGAACCTGTTCCGTCACATCATCGTGGCGCAGATGAACGAACTCGCCGACTGCCTACCCACAATCTTTGGCCCCGTCAGCAGCGCCGACGAACTCACGCTGCCGGGCAACCTCCTTATGCGCAACGAACACAACACGTTGCAACACCTAGTAGAGGACATCCCCGAGGACGCCTGGGGCAACGTAGAGATCCTAGGCTGGATGTACCAGTTCTACAACTCCGAACTCAAGGACGCGTTCTTCAAATCCAAGCGCAAGGCAAGCGTGGCAGATCTGGCGCCCGCTACGCAGCTGTTCACGCCCGACTGGATTGTGCGCTACATGGTGGAAAACTCACTGGGTCGCCTGTGGATGCTCAACAACCCCAGCAGCAGCCTGCGCGAGCACATGGCGTACTACATCGAGCCCGATGCCGACCACGAGGACTTTATCCGCATCGCCGGCCCCGAAGACATCGCGTTCTGCGACCCCGCCTGCGGAAGCGGCCATATTCTGGTATGCGCATTCGACCTGCTTATGCAGATGTACCTTGAGCACGGCTACCGCGAGCGCGAGATCCCCGAGCTCATTTTGACCAAGAACCTCGCCGGCTTAGAGATCGATGAGCGCGCCGCGCAATACGCGAGTCTCCAGCTTGCCATGGTTGCGCGCGAGCACGATCGCCGCTTCTTTGGACGAGGCGTAGTAGCAGACATTCAGGCCATACAGAGCGTTGATATCGACGAGGATAACCTCCCAAGCGCGCTTGTGGGCAAGAAAGACCTTGTCGAGTCCATTACTCATCTCAGCGAAATCGGCAGCCTCTTTACCCCTGGCGTTGCCGACATGGCCGCGTTGGACGCCGCCCTGGCAGAGCTCTCTGGCGGCGATATCCTCTCTTCTTGGATGCGCGAACAAATTGAACTTGCCAAGCAGCAATGTGAGACGCTCTCCCGTACTTTCGATGTCGTCGTAGCCAACCCGCCTTATATGAACAGCGGCAGCTTCAACCCCTTCATGAGCAAGTGGATGAAAAAGCACTACCCCAGCAGCTGTAAGGACCTCTGCACCGCCTTTATCGAGCGCGGCTTCTCCATGTCACGAGGTGCCAAGCTCGTCTCAATGGTTACTGCCTCTTCTTGGATGTTCATCTCTTCATTTGAAGCATTCCGCAAGAACCTTCTGTCACGTTGTCGCATCACATCAATGATTCAACAATCCACGCACGGCTTCCCTTACGTCACGGTACCAACCACCATGTTTGTCCTGCAAATCGAATCCCAGAACTCAACAGGCTGCTATATCCGCCTAGAGGATTTTGATCGCCCGCAATGGCAACAGCCACGAGCTCTTGAGGCCATCCAAAACCCCGACTGCGGCTGGTTCTACCGAGCCGACGCCTCCAGCTTTCATGACATACCCGGCTCCCCCATTGCCTACTGGGCCAGCGAGGGATTAATCGAATCAATCGCCCGCATGAACAGCATCGGGACCATAGGGCGAACTTCAATCGGGATAATCACGGGCAACAACGGGCGCTACATGCGGTTATGGTGGGAGTGTCGCCATTCGGATGTTTTCCTTAATTGCACTTCGATAAATCAGGCGAAATCTGATAGCAGAAATTGGTATCCCTGCAATAAAGGCGGATCCTTCAGAAAATGGTACGGAAACAACGAATATGTAGTTGCCTGGAAGAATAACGGTGCCGACGTTTTCACGGCCGCCAAGAAGGGCTCCTATCATGCTCAGGATTATGAGGATGCTTTGAAGTTCCAGCCAGCTGCAAGCTGGTCTGCAATCACTTCGTCCAGACAATCTTTTCGCTATAAAGAACGGGATATTGCAGACCACGCTGGAATGTGCTTTTTCTGCAATAATATCAACGAATTGTTGGCTGTACTGGCGATCCTTAATTCAAGCGTCGCCGATGCATTCTTCGACATAATCTCACCAACCCTCAATTTAAACGCAGGTCATGTCTCCCTCATGCCCTTTGCCCAAGAGGAGACGAGAGGGGTTTCTAACTTAGCGCAAAGGCTCATCACCCTCTCTCAAACCGATTGGGACGACCAGGAAACCTCCTGGGGCTTCAAGCGCAGCCCCCTTGTATAGACTCTCCCGGCAAGCCGATGAATCCGATTGAAACGACTCGGCTTTCCCGCAATCAGCATTGAAGAGGATGGCTTTACCAAGCACCTTCCATCCAATGAATCGCAATCTACCAAGGAGAACCATGAATCGCCGTCTTGATAACAAGCCCTCTAACCTGCCCGCACGTCCAGTCAATAAACCTCAAAACGAAACAAGAGATCCGTTTGGAAAACCTCCTACAACGCAAACCGACTTTGCACGCAGGGATAGCTCAGCCACCTCTCAAGGTAAACCAAAGAAATGAAATTGGATGTCGAACAGATGGAAGACAATCAAAACCGAAATAACAAAAACCAGCCTCGTCATAGCAAAGATGTTGAACAGACTGAGCTTCTCGGCTCCTTCTTAATTACTCTTTCAGACAAAGCTCTTGAAATGGAAATGCAACGCGGCAATGGGCTCGAACGACTCGCAGCGCATCTTCTCACTTGCATTACGATCTTGTCTGCTGTCTACCTTACCCCAGCAAGCTCCCTATTCGAGTACAGCTACAAGAGTCAGTCCATTCCATCGCTTTCGCCAACGCCACTTGCCTGGCTTTACTTCCTATCTCTAGCGCCACTCCTGATCGCTCTTCTAATCACGCTTTCCTCGCTATATAAAAGAAAAGTCCTCGTCTTCTCTTCTCCTAGGATGCAGCAGGATTACGTCTCAGAAATAAAACAACGTTTAGAAAGCGGGTTTACCGGAGATACCTTCAACCGATTCTCAATGGCTTGTGCATACAGCAGCGCTCTTGAAGACCATTACTGCGGGGTTCATGCTAAAAATGACAAAATGTGGAGCAGGCTCAAGATAGCAATGTTTCTCATCATGACGTCCGTTTCATTTGCCTTGGTAGGAGGATTCGTCCTCTTTGTTCAATTTGCATAGGCAATGGAGCAGCGATGCAGACACGTCTAGAAAAAGAGATTAGTTATTTGTGGCTGATGAGCTACGCCATGAGTCCTTCTAAAGCCTTGATTCTTTTATTTGATAAGGAGGCGCCCGTCCGTCATTCAAAAACAAGCTATCACGAATTCGCTATGCCAACAGTACGCCCCCGGCATCTCGGACTTGCACCAATATGCGGACGAATTTATACAACCACCCTTACCGCGTGGACGCGATTGGATGCCAACCAAAACCAAAACAAAAATGCCGGGGGACAACCCCCGGCTCTTGAAGGACCTTCTATTCGAAGGATCCAGGCTCATTATGTCACGCATATCATGTGCGCATCAGTAAAAACGCAAAAGAAAATGCCGGAAGGCGGCCTTCCGGCATTCGGAGGACCCTCCATTCGAGGTATCCGCTATTTTTATATCACGAACCAGACTTCAGCTTGCATCAGATTCCATAACGCTCTCGAAATAGACGGCTTGCCTCGCGCGCCTCGATCCAGTCGCCACGGGCAAAATCCTCTCTTGACGCTTGAATCGAAGCAAGAACTTCTTCTCGCGCCGCCCCTTTGTCGGGGCATCCATCAACCGCACTCACTACAAAGCAAGAACCCGATGGAACCTGCGCAACGTACGTACCTCCAAGCTCTTGATATACACGCTCGATGTGGTCATCTTCAAATTGAACAACCGGAAGGGGCAGCATATTCACATCGCCTTCTTTCGAAGCTTCTTGTAGAAGTTCTTTTTAAAGTTGCCATACGCACCGAAGAACGCAACATCGGTCTTGGTCTCAAGATGCCGCTCGAACTTGAGCTTCGTCAGCTCTATTCCGCAGATATAGTCAGCAACTTGGGAGAGTCGATAACGACCAGCAATAGCGTCCTTGTATTCAATCGCCTCACGCGAGATACAAGATGCAACTGCACGATGAACTGCCTTTGTAACAACGCTCTGCCCGTCGTCATAGTAGATTTTCACTGCATCAAAGCTCTGAATGTACCCAAGATGATCAAACAGATAGACCTTGAGATCCCGTTCAATAGCATCCTCAAGAGCACTGGCCCCGTACTTACCCTTGCTCTTTTCATAATCAAACACCGCATACCGTATGAGCAACCGTTGAACAAAGGTTGCGAATGCACTGAATTGACGCTTTCTCTTTTGAATGTCCATCCATCTGTACTCGTCGCGTCCTCTCAAAAGGGGATTGAAGTGGAAAGGGGTGCGATCGAGCAGCTGAATTCGAAGCGCGCGCTCATACGCTCCGATGCTTTCATCAAGGCGATTTTCCTGTTCGTGAAAAACCAGGCTAACAAGGTAAAAATCGGAGCATCTGCCAATATCACCCGACTCATCGATGAAAATGGACAGCTCTTTCATGGACCCCTCCCCTCATCATTGGGTCGAGGTATAAAAAATGCCGGGGGACAACCCCCGGCTCTTGAAGGACCTCCTATTCGGAGCATCCACCTACTTTATACCACGAACCGGAACGTTAATTCAATTCTACCCAAAATAGAACATATGTTCTACACTAATAATACGAACATTTGTTCTCCATATAGAAAGGCAGCTTAACATGGCAACCCTCATCCGCGATAAGTACGAAGCACACAAAGCCGAGGTCAATGCACGTTTTGACCAACTGCGCGCCAACGAGGAAGAGCTCAACCGCATCTTCGCCGAGATCTACGACATGGTGGGGGGGGGTCCCATCGAGGTTGAGGACAAGTACGTCTCGGTAGCGCGCATCTTCGATACCGCAGAGGAGATCCCGGAGAGCTTCAAGGGCAACAAGTACGTGCGCACTCGACGCGATGAGATTGTCTCCCTTATCTCCTACGCCGTGGGATGCATGTTTGGCCGCTACTCGCTCGACGTCGAGGGTCTGGTGCTCGCCGACGCTGGCGACACGGTAGAGGATTACCTCGCCAAGATGCCCAATCCCGCGCACGTGACCTTTATGCCGGACGCGGACAACGTGCTGCCCATTACCGATGACGACGCCTTTGGTGATGACATCGTTGTGCGCTTTGTCGACTTCATCCGCACGGTGTACGGCGAGGAAACCCTTGAGGAGAACCTTAGCTACATCGCCGATGCCCTATCCCCCACCGCAAAGACCACCCCGCGCGAGACCATTCGCACCTATTTCCTGGGCAACTTCTTTGCCGACCACTGCGCCACCTACAAGAAGCGCCCCATCTACTGGCTGGTGGACGCCGGCAAGAAGAACAGCTTCAAGGCCCTGTTCTACATGCACCGCTATCGCCCCGACCTTATGGCGACCATCCGCGTATCCTATGTTCACCCCCAGCAAGAGCGCATCGACAACCGCATCGCCGTACGCACCACGGATCTTGAACTTGCAGGAGGACGCGGCAAGGCGGCCATCTCCAAGGAGCTCAAGCGCTTGAACGACCAGCGCAGCGAGCTCATTAAGTTTGAGCAAAAACTGCAACACCTTGCCAACCAGATGATCGACATCGACCTGGACGATGGCGTGAAAGTCAACTACGCCAAGCTGCAAGACGTGCTGGCCAAGATCAAATAACAACGCCTCCGGACACCATGAAGTACACCACCGAACATATCAAAACTCGATTGGCCAGCCTGTTGGAAACGCGCAAGGCACCGGTTGCGCTATGGCATGACCCCCATGGCACTTACGCCGCTGACGCCGAGCGCATTATGCTGCCCGCAGGCGCTTCTCTTGTGGTTGAGGACCAGGCGACCACCATGGAACTTCTCCGTGGCGCAGTGTCTGCCACGGTCGAGGCCCCGCTCATCATCTACCGCAAGCGCTTCCATCAGGTGGCGGAAGGGGATATTCTCGCAGACCTTGAAGCATGCGCGCCGCGCATCTCTTTTGAAGCGGGCACCGCCGAGCACAATCATGGCAAAAGCCTGAGCACACTCACCGAAGACTGGTACACACCGGAGGACTTTGCCTCTATTGTCCAAGCGCACGCGGCCAACGGCTTCTCTACCGTTCCAGAAATGCTGGCGCCCCAGTTTGGGTTCTCGCTCTGCGACGGATGCGTATTGCGAAACACCTGGCCAAATCCACAGGCCTACTACCGAACGCTGTTAAACGAACCGCTTGTTCCCCATTCGAACATCGTCCCCAAAATCCTTGAATCCGCCGGGTTCAACGCCTACGTCGACCTGCTGCATGAGCGAATGGAGCTGTTTGAATACGACAAGGACACGTGGATCACGCCAAGCGGGCTTACAGAGCTGGGCATCGCTCAAGAGGACCTGGTCCAATTTGGCCGCGACGTCACCCGGCGTTGCGATGAGGAGCGCACGCTGTACGGAACGATGCCCTGGCTTCACCGGGCGGGCGACGACATCAAGCTTTTACGCTATGAGCTTTCAGACGAATTCTACCAAAGCGTTCTCAGGCTCAAGCGCCTCCGCTTTGGCAACAGCGCCATCTGCGGCGTCCCGTTCTTTTCCGTGCACAACGCGCAGCCAAGCGGTAGGGCTTTTATCGAAGACGTTGTAAGGCGCGAAGAGTCGATTGCGCTTGAAGGCCTGCTTGAGCTTATGCAGGAGGACTTTGGCATTCCCCTTACCAGAAACAGGCTTATTACGCTTGTTCGCCAAACAAAGCTGTTCTTTAGCCCCGAGGCAGACCGCGTCTACATTGACCACGACCAGTTCATTCGAGAGATGGAGTAACCCATGGAGATCAACGAGTTTATTGAAACCGGCGCGCGCGAGGGCTGGCTGCATAAGACCGACAACGTCAACCGCATGCGCGTGGACGGGCGCGAGCAGAACCTGCCCGTCTACGAGGTTCGCATCGACCGCCTGCGCTACAACGTGCAAAACGGCCGCATCTCTACGTTTGTAAGCCGCTATCACGCAGAGCATGGCGAGCTTCCCCAGGATGTCGAGAAGCGCAATGCGATTATCGAGCACATGATTGAGGAGGATAACCCGGAGCGTCTTAAGACCACGCGCCTGGATATCAAGGCTAAGGGCCAGCAAGAGGTCGCCATCATCCTCTCCGACGGCACGGTGATTGACGGTAACCGCCGCTTCACCTGCCTGCGCATGCTGTCGCGCGAAACTAGCGAGCCCATGTACCTGCGCTGCTACATCTTCCCCGACACCTATGACGCAAAAGCGATCAAGGGCCTGGAGCTTGAAATCCAGCTTGGCCGCGATGAAAAGGTGAACTACGACGCCATCTCGCGCTTGGTGGACATCCACACATGGGTCAACGAGGGCCCCATGACAAGCGTGGAATACGGAACGCACGCAAACATCTCTAAGAGCGACATGCGAAAGTACCTTGAGCAGATCGACGTGCTGCATGACTTCCTCAACTTTATCGACGCGCCCGCGGCATACCACATAGCGCAGGACCTCAAAGTCCAGGGCCCCATCGAGGCGCTTGCCGCAGCCCTGCGCAAATGCAAGAACGAAGACGATCGCGAGGACATGAAGCAGGCCGTCTTTGCAAACATAGTCATGGGGACCGCCGGCGACATGACGCGCCACACCCGCACGCTGTGTGAAAACATACGCTCCTCGCAAGAGGGCGACGGAGCCTACCTGGACGAGCAACTGGAACTTGCCGAGCAAGTTATGGACAAGATCGAAGAGCTGCCAAGCGAGACGCCGGTAACAACCGAGCTGCTGCGCGACCGCGTGACCGCCGACGACGACCTTAAGATCGAACTCAAACTCTCTAACGAGAAAGCGCAGCTCAAAGCCGGTACGCGCAAGATTAAGAACGTGCAGGTACGCAATGTGCGCGATGCGCTTTCCAGCCTTGAGAGCATTGACGAGGGCGTTCTGTCCAAGCTTTCGCCCGAGCAGCTCGCAGACATGGAAAACGGACTTCAAAGCGTGCTGAGCCTTGCAGAGCGACTTAAGACCCTTGTCTCCCAGCGCTAAGAAATACGCGATAGGAATTACCACCATGCGGCTTTACCGTGAGGACGAAAAACTCGTCCTAGACCCCCAACCGTATACGGCACACGAGCTGTCGCGCACGTCCGCGTTCAAGCGCCATGCCCGGCGACTGCTTAGCAATAGCGCCAAAGTGGACGGCGATGCGGGCAGCGACGCCAAGCTTGAGCTTACCGTACCCGGCAACTATGCAAGCTACATCCGTGTGACCGAGCGCCTGCAAACCATGGCGGACAAGCTTGGATGCCCGCTTGAGGTTGACCCCGCGCTTGAGGGCCAATATCGCGACATGCGCGAACTTGCAGAGGAGCACTATCGCCTGGGAAACGAGATCAAGCGCGCGGACCCCAAACTCGATGACCGCTTAGCCTCATTTTCGCAGGTAGTTTCCGCACGCATGGCCCGCCCGCTCAAGGACCGCCAGATGCGCGACGCGTTCTTTCTTGCCGTTATGGGGCGCGCGGGCAACTTTTCCGTCCCCGGCTCTGGCAAGACCGCCACGGTACTGGGCGCGTTCGCATACCTGGCCGCCTGCAACAAGGTGGACCGCGTGGTGGTAGTCTGCCCCAAAAACGCATTCGATTCCTGGAAAACAGAATGGCGACTTTGCTTTGGTGACCTGCTGCCCCTCTCTTGCGCCACCACGCAAGATGAAGACTACCGCAAGCTGGGCCGCGCCGACCGCAAGCGCTTTTTCCGTGCGGGCGTTGGCGGGCGCAACCTTATCCTTGCCAACTACGAGGCCACGCCCAGCATCGCCGATGAGCTGCGCCAGCTGGCAGCCGCGCGCACGTTGCTGGTGTTTGACGAGGTCCATCGCGTAAAGCAGGTTGGCGGCAAGCAGGCGGGCGCCGCGCTCACCATAGCCTCCCAGGCACCCTACACGTTCGCGCTCACCGGCACGCCGCTGCCCAACACGTATGCGGACCTCTACAACTTCCTCAACATCCTGTACCCGCGCGAGTACGACAATTTCTTTGGGTTCGAGCCCGGCGAGCTCAAGCGCGCCACAGACGCCGACCAAATCGCCATCAACCAGCGCATCCAGCCCTTCTTCTGCCGCACCACCAAGGCGGACCTGGGCGTTCCCGCTGCCGACCCAGACCACATCGTCGACGTCACCGCTAGCACTAGCACCACAAACGTGCTCCATGCACTCAAGACTCGCTACCGCAAGAACAAGCTCACCCTCATGTTGCGCGTGCTTCAGCTTGAACACAATGCGCAGGACCTGTTCTTAACCCTTGACCCCAGCGAATACCGCTGGCTGTTAGAAGTGGACGAGGAAACGAGTGATGTCGACACCGTCGATTACTCGGACAGCATCGCCCAGATGATCCGCACCGCCGGCCCCTCCCCCAAGCGCACCCGGTGCATAGAGCTTGCAGAAACGCTTGTTGGCCAAGGCAAGCCCGTCATCATCTGGTGTATCTTTACCTCAAGCATCCTTGGACTCAAACGCGACCTTGCGGCGCGCGGCATAGAGGCGCGCACAATCTACGGCGATGTTGTGCTTGATGACCGCACGCGCATTCTCGACGACTTCCGTGCCGGGACCTTCCCCGTGCTTATAACCAACCCGCACACGCTTGCCGAGTCGGTGTCGCTCCATTCCATATGCCATGATGCAATCTATTACGAGTACAGCTTCAACCTGGTACACCTGCTGCAATCCAAAGATCGCATCCACCGCTTGGGACTCCCCCAAGATCAGCGTACAAGCTACCACTTCCTTTGCCAGTCATATGCGGGCGAGGGCACAGGTCCGCAACCGTATTCCATGGACCGTGAGATCTATGGTCGCCTCTGCAAAAAGGAAGAAACCATGCTGCGCGCCATCGATTCCGACCTTATCGAAACGCAACCGACCACCCAAGAAGACCTCGATGCCATTTTCGCAGGGCTTCTCTAGCCAGCAGCCCTGACCGCCGCAGCCACCCGCCGCAGCCATGCAGCCGTCGCGCCCAGCTGCCCACCGCAGCCAGGCAGACACCGCACCCACCCGACCCCACATTGATTTGGACCAGGAATGAAAGCAAGCGATATCCAACAAGAACTGACCGCCCTCTGCGAGCGCCATACCGTTGTTGTGTGGCATGACCCCGCAGGCGAGTTTGCCGACGCCGCGCGCGAGCTCAACCTGCCCGGCGTCACCGTGCTCATCGAAGGCGACCTTGCGGACATGGAGCTCAAGCGGCTCTTCAATGCCCAAGACGGCTCTTGCCGCTACCTTCTATATCGTCCACATGCGCAGGCAATTCGCAACGATTGGCTTGCAGATGTTGAAAGCGCCGCTGCAACCTTTTCTGCAGACTTTACCTCCGCACTGCTCAGGCGCCTTTCCGCGCAGGACACCGCGGAGATGCGCGCCTGCGTTGAGAAGCACCGCGCATTCCTGGCAAAGCGCGGCAGCATCACCAAGCTCGCCAACCTTCAAACTGCATACGACCGTCCGCACGCATTGGAGCTGGGCATTATCGCCGTATCGATGATCGCGGCGGGATGCAAGCTCGCAAGGACCTCCGGCGACCGTCTGAGCCCCAGCGACATCGCCCGCGCCTATATTGAGTCCCAGCTTGATGGAAGGACAAGCGATCTCACCGATGCGCTCACAACAAACGGCGTTTTGGATACAGCACGCAACGCCCTGCGCATATGGACCGGGTTCACGGGCGATTTTGAGCAGGGCGACGCATTTTTGCACCACGTCATCCTCTGTGCTTTTTGCAAAACATGCGGAGTGGTTGTTTCGTTTGACTTCATGCCGTCGTGCTCGTCCGCACAACTTCGTTTTTGCTACGACGTCATTTCCGAATGCGCGCGGGGCAACCTTCGCAACAAGCTCTTTACCGCCTGCCGCGACGTTGAGCAAGATTGCAACGCGCCCAGCAAACTCGAAGGGCTCGATCTCTCGTCCCTCTTGCCGCTTGACGTGCTCCCCTGCGTTGATGAGTGCATCTTGGAGCAGCTCTTTAGAAGCGCCGCAATCGGCAACGACCATCCAGAAGAGCTCCTTGCCGCGCTCGCCAGCCGCAGCAGCTCCATGTGGCACGGCCTTTTTACCAACCTGTTCCAAGGTGCGGAGGCCGCACTCACCATGCGCCTGTTTCATCGCAACCACCCAGACGGCATACCCGCACTCGACGCCGCGCACCTGTGGGGCCAGTATCAGGACGAGTACTCGCTTATGGATAGGTGGTATCGCAAGCTTATGGCATCCTCGCTGCGTCAAACCCTTGGCTCCAATGGGCATGAGGTCGAGGAGAGCTTCCGCGCATGCTGCGACTCCATGGAGGGGCTGTACAAGGAGTGGTTCCTTAAAGGGCTATCCCGCAGGTGGGGCAACGCCATCGAAGGCGATCTTGCGCGCCAGGGGTACGTCGCGTCCATCCCCCGCCAGCGCGACTTCTTTATGGCGCAGGTCGAGGGATTTGGAAAAAACCGCAAACGCGTTGCCGTGATCATCTCCGACGCGCTGCGCTTTGAGGTAGCGCGCGATGTCGCCGAGCGGCTGGAGCGCACCACCAAGGGAACATGCGAACTCAAGGCCATGCAAGCCGAGCTGCCCTCCATTACCCCCTGCGGCATGAGCGCCCTGTTGCCCGCAAGATCCTACGAGCTTGTCGCTCGCAAGGGCGAGGCCGGGTTCCAGGTGCTCGTCAACGGAAAAGAGAGGCGATCGACCGCGCTGAGGCAAGAAGCCCTTCGCTCACAATCCGATGGCGCCATCGCAATCCAATACCGGGAGCTAATCGACGACATGTCCCGCACGGATAGACGCGAGCTCATGGCAGACGCCAAGCTTGTATACATCTACCACAACGCCATCGACGCCATAGGAGATAACGCCACAACGGAGCGTAAGGTCGCAACGGCATGCGAAGACGCCGTGGATGAGCTGGCTTCCCTTGTCTCGCTTCTCACGCGCGAATCGCTTACCTCGCAGATCATCATCACCGCGGACCACGGCTTTCTTTACACCGGCAAGCCCTTAGCCAATTTTGACCGCTTGGGCACCCAAGAGATTCACGGAGCCGTATTCGAACAAGGCCGACGCTACGCCATCTGCGATGATGCCGCCACGTCTGACGTTCTCATGCGCGTGAGCTTGCCCAGCTCTACCTGCGATAACGGTCACGGTCTTGTATGCCTGGCGCCGCGCGAATGCACCCGGCTAAAGAAAGCCGGTGGCGGAGAGAACTACGTTCACGGCGGGGTCTCCCTGCAAGAAATGTGCGTCCCCGTGCTCAAGTACACCAGCATGCGCGCCGGCAGCAAGAATTACGAAGCGATCCGCACCGTGGACCTCGCCCTTGTCTCCACCATCGAGGCCGTCACCAATCCCGAGTTCACGGTCGAGCTTCTTCAAACTGAGCCGGTGGGCGGCAAAGTCGCCGCTGATTCGTTCGAGCTCTATGTTCGCGATTCTTCCGGACGCCCCGTATCGAGCATCGCCCGCATAGTCGCCGACCGCACGGACCCGGACGCCTCGCGCCGCACCATCAAGGCGACGCTGGGCATCCGCAGCGACGTCACCACGTCTGAGCAAGATCAGTACCAACTGGTCTATCGTTCAGATAATACGGACGAGGAAAAGCCGCTTACCGCCCTGCGCATCCTGCTGATTTCGCCTGACAACGACCCTTGGAGCTGGTAGGGACCTCAAGGCTCCGCCCATGCCACTCGCCAGCTTGCCACGGCAATCACGGCAAAGCCTTTCTAAACCAGGCCCGCCCGCTGTTCAAGCAGGAACGACAGAGAAAGCGGGGTTAAAATGAAATAAAGCGAGGTACGCCCCGAGTTTCGGCCTCGGGAAACGGCCTCGCTTCATAGTAGAATTAGGCGAAAGCGAGGCACGCCCCGACTAAGTCTCGGGAAACGGCCTCGCTTGCGTTTGAATCGAGTGAAACTGGGCACGCAACCCATTATTACCCTTATGCATATATACGCGGCTTGTTGTACGACACGTCCGCATCGAGCGCCGCGATAAGCGATGCCTCAAGCTCGTCAATCTTATCCATGGGACACGGATACAGAAGGATGTAGACGTGCTGCTTGTACTTTACGTCTGCATACACGTCGACGTTGCCCAGGCCGATCAAGTCGTCGTGAATCGCCTCGCCCATATTCTCGGACTTACCTATGTAGATATCCCTGAAGTTACTGAAGTCACCTTTTTTGACCGTAGACGCGTAAGTTGCGATGGCGTAGCAGCCAGCAAATGCCATATAACCATCCCCGATCATGCCAGATGAGGACACCTGAAGATTCCAATTCTGCTGGAACTGCTCCACAGAGAGCTTGTTTCCAGCACCGTCCAGCAAGGCCTTACGCGCGGCCTTGAGCATCCTCTCACGCTCACGCTCCTCAAACGCATCGCGAACCTTATCGCCCGCAGCGCGACCCCTCTCGCCAATTTGGTCAGCAGCACCCTTGACAGCGCCCTTGACCTTCTCGGCGCCAGCCGCTGCCGCCAACGGCATCTTGTCCTGAGCCTTCTCAGCCATCTGAGCCATGACCGGAGCGACATCTGGCAGCTTCTTGGCAACAACCTTCGCTGCCGGCGCAAACCTCCTTACGCCCTTCGCCACTTTGGAGGCGACAGGACCTCCCGGAAGAAACTCAACAGCAAGCAATGCAATCTCTATCGCAGCATTTGCCGCGGCGGCGATGTCAACCGCGCTACGGTCTTCCGCGCGCTCAGCGGCTCCATTCTCAAATTGTTCTTGTGTGTTCTGCGCTCCGCCCAATGTAACCCCCTACATCAATCGAGTCCGTTCTTAAGTATATGAACCATGGTGCCATTTTTCATAAGGCTTCAGCAAAAGCCTCGAGCATTTCGGTATACGGGCTGCAATGCCACTTTCTTTAACCCCACGAAAGCACGGTCGCGTTGTAGATCATGAAGGCGATGGCCACGATTGCTACGACCACGGCAACGGCAATCGCAACGGGCTTGTTGGCGCCCTTACTCACCCTGCTCACCTCCATCCGCAGAAACCCAATTGATCTCGATAACGCACTCGTCCGCACCACATGCAACGTCAAACATGCCCTGCAAGTTGGTCAAGGCATTTGCCTTAGCCTGCTCCTTGAGGCCGCCCTCTTCCGCCTGCTGAGTGCTCTTTGCAATGCACTGGCGCTGGAACTCGTCAACATCTTCAACGTGAATGGGGTTGAGCACGTTGTTGCGCTCCTCGAGTACACCAGAAACGTTCATGTCGGGTATATTTTGCATTGTCGGCTCTGGCAACGTCACAACAATCGTCGCTTCGCCCTTCTGGTCCCACGTGGCCGCGCTCAAGTCAACGGACGCCTCGATAGTGCCAGAGTAGCGATACCAAAAGCTGTTCTGCGTAAAGGGAATCTCGATAAAGTCGAACAGCTTGTTCTGGTCGCCGGCCTTCTCGACAATGGTGTAATCCTGCGACGCCGTGACCAGCTCGTTGCGGTCAACAATGCGGCTCATGATCATCGACATATTGATGGTTGAAGCTTGTGGCGCGTCCTTAGGGTTGTACCACTGGAACAGCAGCACGCCGCCGGAGCCCAGCAGCAAACCGCCAACCAGGGCGAACACAACGCTTTTACGTATCGCAAACGTTTTAGCATGCATCAACTTCTGAATGAACTTGTTTGGTTTAGCCATATGGCAATCTCCTCGTTCCTCTACTCGAAGAATTCCTTAACCAATTGGTCAAATGCGCCGGGGCCCGCCCACAACTCGATTGCCAGGTCCATTCCCGGCTCGTCGAGAATGCGGCGGATACCTGCTCGATCGGATGCACCTTGATTGGAGGCGGCTTTCTCGCGCGCCGGCGCATTACGAGCACTCGCAGGAGGACTCGCGCCAGCACCGGGTTCCGCAGACGCAAGGTATTCAAGCATGCGGCGAAGTTCCTCGACCGCCGTCGCCCCAAGCCTGTCTTGCAGATAGCTCTCAATCGCCTCATGCGCACCGGCAGAGCCCGCACCCAGCGCGCAGCGTAAGGCCCGCGCCCGTTCAACATTGAGCCTAAGCTCGTCCAATCCTTCTGCCGCCCGGCTTACGACGGTATCCAAGTGGGCACAGAGTTGGTCCACACCCACCGAGGTATCCATGCGCTGGGCTATCTCTGGCAGGCTGTAGCCCGCTTCATGCTGTAGCTTGACAAGATAAAGCCACGCTATGTCCTCTACGCTGTAATTTCGCCTGCCCCATGAGCCGTCCAGCGGCTGCAAGATGCCGGCGCCGCCCCGCTTGCGGTCTGCATAGCACGAGCGCGTGATGTCGCGACGGGGCATATCGATCAGCTCGACAACCTGAGATATCTGCCAGCCCGGCGGCTGGTCCGCGTGATCCATAAAGCCCCCTCCCGTAAAGACCATTCCATCAAGCCTGTTCAACGCTTGAACAGCAATACGCCAGTACGTGGGGCACATTGGCAAATACCGCTGCCAATGTGCCCCATCGCGCTTCGATTGCCCGCAAGCGCTGCTCCGCACGCCGCCAATAGGTCGACGCTATTCTTCTTTTAGCTTCTCGATATCCTCTTGGAACTTGGAGAGCTCCTTCTTTGCCTTGTCCAATTTGTCGCCAAAAACATCGCCGCGTACGTCTGACCCAAAGTCATAAATGTCTGAGCGACAATCAGAAATCAGATCATATGCATCGGACATAGCGTCGGAATACATATCGTATGCAGCGGACGAGATTTCCGACCATTCGCCATATCCCATACTGTCGTAGCCGTCTTTCACCACGCCGTCGTAGAACGCATCGTAAAGATTGCCAAACAAGTCGTCATACACGGCATCATACAAATCGTCACCAGCAGAATCGTAGAGGTCGTCGTAGATTACCTCCAGGTCGTCATACATCTGTCCAGATGTACGGTCGCTCGCAAGAACGTAGCTCGCGCAGTTTGAAGCATATTCACGCAGGCGGATGCCAAGCGCGTTTGTCTCCGCAAGCACGGTGTCGTAATACGCCTGCACCTTATCGACGTTCGCCTGGTACGCGTCGAATGATCCGCACTCAGCGATAAGGGCCTCATACTGCTCATTTAGAGATGCAACCGTCTTCTCTACATCCTCGTCCGCAATGGCGGCAAGGTCATCCGGCGCGATTGCATTTGCATTACTCGCGAGCGAAAAGATGTCTTTACCATTTGATTCCGAGCTGGAAGCTTGCGTTCCCTGCCCCTGTGTGCCCGACGCCCCTTTCGCGCCTCCGTCATTTGCCCCGCACCCGGACAAGCTTAGGACGCCCGCGATTGCCGCCACGGAAACGGCGACTGCTATGTTCTTTCTCATACATACTCCCTACGTAAGCGACGAGGCCGATGCAACGCATTCGACCTCGCCTGGTATCACGTTGATTTGATTGTCGATATATCGATGCAGCATTTCTTCATCCGGCAGATGAAGACTCACAACCGCGATTGTGCTACCGCGCCAATGCCGAAGGACGTGCTGCTTCGAAGGCAGCCGCCGTTGCAGCCACCACTGCACACAACGGCGCTGGCCGCGCTACTGCGCTATGGGAACAACCTCAACCGTCGCGTAATCTGGGACGCTATAGACTGCGATGGAAAACGGCATCTGCTCGCCCAGACCGGGGCTCTCCACAAAACCATTCCAGCCGTAGACAATCTGCCCCTGGTCATCGCGCAAGATCACGGACAGCCACACACTTTGAGAATCGAGCCATTCATCGCCCTCGACGGTTTTCTCGACCTCGCCAGACACGGTGAGCTTGCCGGCCCCGTCCTTGCGCACAGAAAGATCGTGCACCTTGTACTCCGTTGGATGCCCCGTGCCCACGCTTACCTGGTAATCTTGCGGCTTGCCAAGCGCAAACTCCACCGTTGCCGGCGCGGTGCCATCGCCCGTCATACATGCAAACGTAAGATCATAGCCCGGGTACACCACGCCCATTACTTGAGATTTAGAGAACACCACGGACCCGTCCGCTGCGCGCCCGGTAATGATGACCTCCGGATACTCAACAATAAGGTCTTCGCTGGTATTTTGTATGGTCAGGGCGTAGTCCACGTAGCCGTTTGAATCCACGTGCCAGCCGCTCTCAGATATCTTGAGCGATTGGTAGGCGCGCTCTATATCAGATGCCGTCGCCTCCTTAGATACCGCGTTCGACCCGTTATCGTCGTCCAGCTGCTCGCCGCCGTCGCTATCAGATATGCCCAACACGTCGCCCGGCACCTGCTGGCTTGTTGCCTGCTGGCCTGCCGCCTGCTGATCCTCGCCCTTTCTTCCCATAAGCACCTTGGCGCACACCGTGAGCGACATCAGCGCCGTTGCACACGCCAGCACCACCAGGGCAATTTGCGCCGGACGCGAACCGCGACGGCCATCAACCTGCTGCTTGGGCCCGCTTTGCCGCCGGCCCTCGTCCCGCTGCACCGCATTATCCTTGTCCGCCGCGGTATTATCCGCCGCGGTATCCGCCCCGTCGCCCTGCAGGGCACGAAAGATCGCCAGCGACAACTCGTCCACGCTTTGATACCGTGCGCTTGGCTCAAACCTTGAGGCCCGCTCAACAACCGCGCGCAGGGCGACGGGCACCCGGTCCTCGTCCAAAAGCGCCGCTTCAAACTCCTCGATGTTCTCATCATCGGGCTGGATACCCGTCAACATGTAGCCCAGCAACCGACCGGCCGCAAAGATGTCCGACCGCTCGTCCGCCTTATAAAAGTACTGCTCAGGCGCCGCGAAACCCCACGTTCCCTTGGGACGAGAAGCGCCTGCCGCGCCCGAGCCCGTCGCCGCTTTATCGGCCGCACCGGCACTTGCGGCATCGAGCGAGCCCAAAACTCGCGCGTTGCCAAAGTCGACCAGATGCGCGCCATCCGCCGCAAGGATTATGTTGGCAGGGGCTATGTCCAGATGCGCGACGTGCAGGGTATGCAGTGCCGAGAGCGCCTCGCACACGTCTTGTGCGACCTGCGCGGCAATGACCGCACCAAGTGCGCCCGCGCGCTCGACCGCGTTCGCAAGGGACTCGCCCGGCACGTAGTCGTACACCACCACAAACCAATCGGGCATCTCATAGGTGGCCGCGACCTGTGGCAGGCGCGGGCACGCGGATCCGGCAAGCGCCGCCCACACGGCCCGATTAGCGCTTTGCAGCGGCATCTTCTTGCGCACAAAAGGTCCCGCGTCCTCAATGGTCACCAGCTCCGTGACGCCGTTGGCGTTGCGAACAAGCACGCGCTGCACGCGGTATGCATCGTCGATGCCCATGGCATGCATTACCTGCTCGCTGTTCAACCCGGGAATCCTCCGCCTATAGCCCGTCATACCGCATCGCCCCCGCGGGACGATACCGGCACATTGTAGACGGCCAACGCCGGCGATGCTTCATCTGCCAACTGAATCGCTATGTAAAAAGGAACGGTAGCGGGCGCGCTCATCGCAGGTCCCCCGTGACCTTAAGGATTGCGCGCTCTTTTAGACGATACAGCCCATCATCGCATTCCTCGCGCGTGTAACCGCGTTCGATGCACCATATGATGATGGCGTCGCGACGCACCTTGGGCCACAGCTCCGCAACGTCGGCAAGGCGCAGCAACCGCTGCGTTTGGCGCAGGTCGCACCCCAGCGCAAACGCGAGCATAAGGGCGTTGTCGCGTTTGGGTTTGCTTTTGCCTTCAAATATGTTGTACAGAAACGTGGTGTTTATGGACGAGATTCTTGCGACCTGGCTTCTATTCATGCCCTTGGCGTCCAATAGAGCGAACAGGTAATCCGGTAGCTCGCGATCGATGGTCTCGCCCTGGGAAAGATAGTCTTCTGGAGACTTTGAATTGAGCAGACGGGCAAGCAGGTCCTCAGTCAGGCGCTCTTTTGGCATCTTGTTGGACATGGCTCCCCCGTTTTCCCCTGACATTGCTCGTCCCATTATATCGCCGGGTTCAGGCAGCGATTCTTTGATGCGTTTTTCAGGTTGCATGGCTTACCCTTTCACGTAGTCTCGGCGCGACATCTTGGTGCGACGCACGCCCTATCCGTAAAAGGGGTTGTTTTTTTCGCGAGGGACAGAGGTGAAGCATGGTGCGGTTCTACCCATTTAAAGCAGCGGTGATTATAGCCTCACCTCTTTAAAGCCGCCAAATCGATCCCCAAGTTCATGGCATATGAAGCTATGCGGTCAAACCCAACGCTTCCACGACCGCGCGCGATTTCTCCAACCAAGCGAGGACTGCATTCCATCATTTCCGCGACCTCAACCTACGTGTAGCCAAGCTCTTTGCGCCTGGCACGAATAACCTTTCCAAGGTCTGCCGCGCTCATAATGCGGTCGCCGCGGCGACGCGGATTGGCACGCTTGCTGTTTTTGGGCTTCGGTTGGACTTGGGGCCTCTGCTGAAAACAGCCTCCGTTTACACCCACCATCTACTTTTTGGGTCCAGTTGAACTTGGCGTCGCTGAAAACGAGCTCCAGTTGGACTTTGATCCAGCGGCCAGCGAGGAACCGTCGCAAAAGCGCAGGATAGAAACCACGCGTACCAGGCGCCCGCCAATGCCAAGTCCAACTGGAGGCCATTTTCAGCATCCCGTGTGAACTGGACCTCATTTTTAGCAGAGCACCAAGTCCAACTGGAGGGCGTTTTCAGCAGCCGCCCCTATGAGGTCAAAGGAGCATAGCGCTCGGCATTGTTCCCGAAGAGAAATCAACCGATCTTCTTGAACATGGAAGCAGTTACTGCGCCATTTCTGGCAGCTTGCACACGTCGACCCACTCAACACAGCCGGATGCGCGCTCTAGTTCCGCGGGCGTAAGGCGCACGGCGCTGTTGGAGCTTCCGCATGCGGGGTAGACGTATTCGAAACGACGGAGAGACTCGTCCAAATACACCGTCACGCCAATGCGCACGGCAAAGGGGCACACACCGCCGGGAGCGTGACCTACCAACTCTTCCACGCGATCTGTCAGGACCATCTTCGCCTTGATGTGGAACTTCGCCTTGAACTTGGAGCTGTCCACCTTCGCGTCGCCCGCCGCGACGATGAGGACCGCTGCATCGTCCACCAAAAACGAGAGCGTTTTGGCAATCTCTGCCTCGCTGGTCCCGGCCGCCTGGGCCGCCATCGCCACGGTGGCAGAAGACTGATCAAATACAATCACGCGATCTGCCAGCCCGTATTGTTCCAAATGCGCCTTTGCGGCCTCAAAAGACATTGCTCCCCCTTTTGCCATGGACGTTGCCTCTACGCCTTTTGCGCACACCCTTTTGCGCAGACGTCAGCAACGATTCTCCGCAAGCCGCGACGACAGCGTCCCGCCCCGATTGTTTTTCGACCATTATGACGTGATGTGAGAGGACCAGCTGGATCCGTAACGCGAATTTGACCTGCAGCGGGAATGAAAAAGGCCACCGTCTTTTGACGATGACCTTCTCCAGTCCCCGCCTCACTTAGAGTCCACAGGGCCTCATGCCGCGCTACGCATACCGTCCACCCACGCTAGGCAAGAACGGTGCCAACGGGGAACGCCCGGCGGAATACAAAGCGAGAAACGGGCCCCGCCACCAGCAGGTTCCACGGCAGCGCCATGATGAAGTTGGTGGGGATGTTGGAAATCCACATAAAGGGAATCGCGACAAACTCTCCGGTTTGAGAAGCGACCTCGACCGCGCCGAACAGCGACATGATGATCACCATGGGCACAACCATGCAACTGCTCACGGCCAGCGTCATGGCCAGCGGCGAGCTCTTGCCGGGCGTCACCAAAAAACGAAACGCAAAACCCTTGGCAAGCGGTGCGGCGACAAACCAGTCGGCGCACATGGCGAACACGTAGGCCACGGGGAATCCAAGCCACGCCTGCGCAACGGCGCCCATGGTAAGCGCCCCCTGATGCAGCGCCACGTTGTAGATGGACATCCAAAGCACCATGGCAAAGCACATAATAAAGGTGAAGATCAAGCTTTCTCGTTTGTTGGTGGGCATCCCTTGTCTTTTCGTTTAGCGCCGCGCAGCCGCGGCAAATCGACCATCACGGCAACAAAAAAGGCGCCACCGATTCGCGCGGTGACGCCAACTGATACATTGAATATTGCAGCCGTGGGGAATACCCTATCAGATTTCGCGGACGCTTGTAAGCGAAGATGTTGTGGATACGGACGAGGAGCCTGACACCTGGCTGAGCCTGGCAGCAAGCCGAGCAGGAGCCGAACGGGCGAATGATCCAACATATGCTCATCCACCCGCCCCGTCAGAAAGGCGCTACCACACTCCAGTCTCCCTGCGCAGGTAGTCCGCCAGATACGGCACGGCAAACCTAATGAGGCCCCAGCCAGCGGGCTCGATCGCCCCGGCGTCAATCAAACGCTTGCGGTACTTTTGCGCATAGTCCTGCGTCACGTTCATGCGCTCGGCAATGGCAGAGATGCTGCTATCGCCTTCGTCACGGGCCATCGCGCTGAGGAACTGAGCATCTCGAACCGATAGCGCGGCCAACAGCGTGCCGCAAACATCATTCTCAAAATCCGCTCGCGCCGCCTCGACCGCCGCATCAATCATAGGGCCGTTTAACTGACCCTGGTCTGTTGCGCGCACCACCACATTGTGACCCAAGAGCTGCATGAGATACGGAGACCCCATGCTCTCCTTTACTATGCGCTTTCGCTCGCCGTCCAAAATGCAGACGCCCAGCTCCTCAAACGCCCACGCGTAATACGCATCGACATCGCCCAGGGAAAGCGGCGGCAGGCTCACCTTACGCGCTCGGTTAAGAAACGTTAGGACCTTGTCGTTCAGCGTGGCGGAAACGGCGCCGGGAAGGCCGGCCATAACAAGCGCAACATTGAGACGCTCCCCCACCAGCTCTTGATAGAGCGAAACCAACTGACGTATTTCCTCTGAGTTCGCCTGCAGCTCATCGATCAAAATCAGCATGCCATGGCCTTCTGCCGTGAGCTTTCTAGCCAGCTGGGTGAGCTTGAACTGAGAAGACTTGCCTTCTTGAACCTCTCGTGTGAACTCTAATCCAGCGGAGAACCCAAACGCGCCAATTGACGCGTTCGCAAGGCGGACGCTCTTGCTTCCCAGGTACCTGCGACCGTCTTGCTGCACTTTCTCAACAATTCGGTCGAGCATCCCCGATGACGCGATGGTTGGGTGCGCCACCACATACCCCATGGCGGCCGCGCGGTCTGCAAGCTCCCATAGCAGCACCGTCTTGCCGTAACCCCTTTGGCCAAGCATTACCACAGCGCGATCACGGCTGCCCGGCTCCGCGGATAGCCCTTCAACGAAGCGCTCGACAAGGGCATCGCGCCCCACAAGATACGCAGGTCTGTTACCGAACGACGGGGCAAACATCGTGTCTCGAATCATCTTGTTCCCCTTTCCTTTTTTTCCTATTTTTTCCTATTTTTCCTAATTGTCAACGCGGGTAGGGCGGGAAGCGGCAAACGGCCATGCCGCAAGCAGCCATACCGGAGGCGGCCATGCCGTCACACCTGGTCCGCCGCAGCTGGACTGGTGCGCCGGATCCCGAATTCAGCAAACCTTAAGTGGGAAAACGCCGCCAACCAGATAGCATTGAAACCAACCGAGGGCATCGTCCAAAACTGCATTCAAGACCACGTCCAAAAACGGCGCCCAAATGCGCGCGATGGGAGACACCATGAGCCTGCTAGGCAACATCATCTGGATTCTATTCGGCGGCATCTTCACCGCCATCTACTGGTTCTTTGTGGGCTGCCTGTTCTGCCTCACCATCGTGGGCATTCCGCTGGGCCGCCAGGCGTTCAAGATGGCATCGCTCACGCTGGCGCCCTTTGGCAAGACCATCGAGTACGGCGGCGGGGCGCCGTCGCTGATCGCGAACATCATCTGGGTTGTCGTCGCGGGCATCCCCATGGCGTTCGCCTACCTAGTCGCCGGAGCGGTCGACTGCATCACCATCATCGGTATCCCCTTTGGCCTGCAGTCGTTCAAGATGGCAAAGCTGTCGCTGCTGCCGTTTGGCGCGCGTGTAAACTAGGCGGTCGCCACCAGAATCGCGCCGAAAGCCAAAACCGCGCCCCCACCGCCTTGCGCCCCCGTCATACTGTGGATGAGGCAGATTCGCATCGCGCGCCCGCGCATCCACGTTCCGGGAGGCTCCATGCTGAGCGATAACAAAGCAAAGCTCGTTAAGAAGTGCTATCTCGTTCCCAAGATCGCGCGATACTCCCTGCTATCGCTCTTCCCCACGGGCGCGGCGGCCATTTTGCTCGTAATGATCGACAACATCGCCCTGGGCTCGAACGGACTTGGCAACCTGCAGCTCATAGCCATATCCTCCATCATGATTGCCGAGGGAATCCTCACCATCGCCTGCGGCCTCTCGGCTAAAGCCACGCTGCGCAGCGAGCGCTGGAGAGCGATCGAACGCGAAACGCACGGCGGACCAGTGTGCCCGGATTCCGCAAGCGGGCTCAACGTCTTCGCGCTCATGGACCTTCTCGGCAGCTCGGCCGCCGCCATCGCGCACAAACAAGGCATCGCGCTGCCAAGGCAGGGCCGCGCCGCAGCAGCCGTCTTTCTCGCGCCCATCTTGCTGCTCGTCCTCGCGTTTACCACGCGCTTCATCGACTCGGCGGCACAGGCGTCCTCCGCGCAAAACAGCGCAGCCCAGACCCTTTCCGCATTCCAAGACGCTCTGAAGTCCGGCGTCTCCTACGTCATGGCCGACGACCCCCTTGAGCGCCGACAGGACAGCGGCTACCAGGTCAGCGGCAACGTCACCGACCAAGATGGAGACATCGTCGCCCGTATATCCATCGAAACGGATTCTCAGGGCGCGGTGGACGGCGTAGTCTACACCGCAAGTGTCGATATCGAAAAGACCGCACAGGAAAATTTGGCGTTTGCGGACGAGAATATCGACCGCCTCCATGAGCTTATCGCCGACGTCGATGCGCCCCAAGTCGCCGCAGGTCTGTTCAACAAACCCCAGCTACCCGCAGAGTTTCGCGAATCCTTCCTTGCAGGCGACTACTACACCCCGCTTGATGTCGACTTGGACAACACCGGGGACCTGCGCGCATGGGCAACGTTCTCAACTGATTCGCGCGATGAGTTTGACGAGTACAGCTCGCCAAGGATCAGCATCTTCCTGCAGGCGAACCGCTAACGACAAAAGCCTCTCGGCGCCGGACACATTTACACCGACGTCGAGAGGCTTAATGGAAAACAGAGCAGGCAGACTTCCAAGCAAGCTCTTTACCTTGCACCCTCGCTAACCCCTATCTGGCGCCAGCCCGTTGCCCTTGCTGCCCGAGGCAACGCGAACCATGAGCGCCGTGAGGACAATGCCCGCGGCGCTTCCCAGCACCTGAAGCATCATGTCGTCCACATCGACGATAAAGCTGGGGAAGCCGGTGGCAAGATCGATGACCAACTGCAGCGGCTCAATGAGAATCGCAAAACGCCGACCTCGTCCAAAACGCAAACTACTTCTTACGGCGCTTCAATCCGCGGCTCAGACGTCGGGCGGTTGCCTCGACCTCCGCCTCGTGCGCGGCTACCTCTGCCGGCGTGGTGAAGTGGTGCGGGCGGAACTTGCTATCGACCGCGTCCATCTCAAGCGGGTGGACGGGCTCCATCACAAAGCCTTTGCCCGCGCGCAGGTTCTCCTTGGCCACGGAGATCATGAGCTTGATACGGTTGAGCTGGTTGACCTCCGAGGCGCCGGGGTCGTAGTCCACCGCCACGATGTTGCTCTCCGGGTGCTGGCGGCGCAGCTCCTTGATGACCGCCTTGCCCACCACGTGGTTGGGCAGGCAGGCGAACGGCTGGGTGCAGATGATGTTGGGCGCGCCGTGGTCGATGAGGTCAAGCATCTCTGCCGTGAGCAGCCAGCCCTCGCCCATGTTGTTGCACAGCGACAGCACCTGCGTGGCCTTTTGCGCCATAACGGAGATGGGCTCGGGGCGCTCGAAGCGCTCGCTTTGCTCGAGCATCTCCTCAACCGGCTTGCGCATCCAATCGACCATGCCAATGGCGGCGTCCATGCCGGCGCGCGTTACCGCGGAGCTGCCAAGCTCGTTTTTCTGCACGGTGGCGTTGCTCATGGAGTAGAGGAAGAAGTCCAGAAGACCCGGGACCACAGCCTCGCAGCCCTCGGCCTCGATCACGTCGACAACGTGGTTGTTGGCCGTGGGGTGGAACTTGACCAGGATCTCGCCCACAACGCCCACGCGCGGCTTGGTGCCCTCGCCCACCAGCGGCATGGTGTCGAACGCGCGGATCGCCTCACGAGACAGCTTGGTGAAGTTACGGCGGCTGAAGGCGGGCGCCAGCTTGCGCGCACGGTCCATGAACTGCTCGAACAGCTGGTTGGCAGCGCCCGGCGTGGCCTCATACGGACGGCAGCGGTAGAGCATCTGCATCATGACATCGCCAAACAGCACGCTGTAGACGGCGGCTTTAAGCATGGTGGGCGTCAACTTGAAACCGGGGTTGTCCTCGTCCAGCTTGACCGCGGAAAGCGAGATGACCGGGATGTCCGCATGTCCGGAGTCGCGCAGAGCCTTGCGGATGAGCGCGATGTAGTTGGTGGCGCGGCAGCCGCCGCCGGTCTGGGTGATGACCACGGCGGTCTTGGAAAGGTCGTAGCGGCCGCTCTCGATGGCCTCCATGATCTGGCCCGTGACCAGGATGGACGGGTAGCAGATGTCGTTGTTGACGTAGCGCAGGCCCGCCTCCACGGCGCCGCGGTCGGTGGAGGGCAGAAGCTCCAGGTTGTAACCGGACGCGCGGAACACCTCTTTGATGAGGTCGAAGTGGATGGGCGCCATCTGCGGGCACAGGATGGTGTAGCCGGCATCCTTCATCTCCTGGGTGAAGCTCACCTTGGGGAACGCCGCGGACTTGGACGCGCGCTGGGCCTCCAGGGCGTACTTGTGCGTGGCGAACACCGGCTGGTCAGCGGAAGGTTCAACCGGGCTGGCGGCGCCAACCTGGAACTCCTCGCCCGCGGCGGCAGCCTCCGCGGCACGCTCCGCCGCCTGGTCCTTGAGCGCGGCCATGAGCGAGCGGATGCGGATGCGCGCGGCTGTGCGTGTTGAGACCTCGTCGATCTTGAGCACGGTGTAGATCTTACCGGACGCCTCCAGGATCTCCTGCACCTGGTCGGTGGTGAGGGCGTCCAGGCCGCAGCCAAAGGAGTTCATCTGCACCAGGTCGAGGTCGTTGCGCATGGTGACAAAGCGCGCGGCGGCGTACAGGCGGCTATGGAACATCCACTGGTCGACCACGCGGATGGGGCGCTCGGGCTTCACCAGGTGCGCCACGGAGTCCTCGGTAAGGACCGCGAAGCCAAAGGAGGTGATCAGCTCGGGCAGGGCGTGGTTGATCTCTGGGTCGTTATGGTAGGGACGGCCGGCGAGCACGATGCCGTGTCCGCCGTTGTCCTCGATCCACTTCACGGCCTCCTCGCCCATGGTCTGGATCTGCTGGTGGAAGCGGGCATCCTCCTCATAGGCGGCGTTGACGGCGGCGTCGATCTCCGTGCGGGTGATCTTGGGGCCGCGCACGCGGCCGCGGCCCGCCCGGGCGTCTGCCACGCGCTCCACGGCGATCAGCTCGTAGAGGCGGCGCTTGAGCTCGATCTTGTCATGGTAGGGCACAAAGGGGTACATGAACTCGACGTGCTTCTCGGAGATCTCATCGATGTTCAGGCCCAGCGCCGTGGGGTAGCTCATAACGATGGGGCAGTTATAGCAGTTGCCCGCGGTGGGATCCTCCTTGCGCTCCCAACGCACGCAGGGCATCCAGATAAAGTCCGGGTCCTTGTCGATAAGGTTCATGATGTGGCCATGGCTGAGCTTAGCCGGATAGCACACGGACTCGCTGGGCATGGACTCGATGCCGGCCTCGTAGGTCTGCTTGGTCGAGTTGTCCGAAAGCACCACGGAGAAACCCAGCTTGGTGAAGAACGTATGCCAGAACGGGTAGTTCTCGTACATGTTGAGCGCGCGGGGAATGCCCACGGTGCCGCGCGGCGCGGCATCAGGGTCAAGCGACTCGCGGTCGAACAGCAGGGCGTTTTTCTGGGCGAAGACGTTGGGGGCCTCGGTCTTGTTGGAGCGATGGCCCGCGCCCTTTTCGCAGC
>OHAS01000212.1_pt1 | contig 48063 bp, 41 predicted proteins | sample 1577131 | NCBI WGS metagenome assembly OHAS01 (sample SAMEA3541566, study PRJEB24748) | human gut metagenome | biome: human gut; feature: human-associated habitat; material: faeces | place: China | collected 2012 | reverse complement strand
GTATCTCAATAAGAATAGGCTCCATATCATTTTTTTGGGAAGTACATCTTCAATGTAAACTAAATTTTCGGGATAGAGCATTTCATCTGCCGCAGTTAGGTGTGACTCCGACAGGGCTCGTATATGCATCTTACGCAGGGCAATTATACCGGCGTAAATATTTGTCTCTTTTTCAGGATCAGGCTGGTGGAGCATACCTTTATATCCATCGCCGGTTGTCCTTGGTTTGTTTGTATAAATTCTTGGGATAATAAAGACTTTATCCTTTACCTCTTCGTTTATTTTTGCAAGACGTGAGATGTAGTCGCATACTGCGTCTTCGTCGCTGGCTGAACAGGGTCCGACAACAAGAATAAATTTATCAGACCTGCCCGCGATTATGTCTTTTAGCTCTGCGTCACGTTTGGCTTTAATTCCTGACAGGTGGCGAGGGAAAGGCACTTCATCCCTTACTTCATCAGGCGATGGGATATTCTGTTCGTTTATAAAACTCATGTTAATTCTGCTCCTTTCTTTTGTTTTTATATTATCCTGCATATATTAGAAAACTTGCAAAAAAATATAAATAATAGTATACTATAATAAGTTTTTTTAATCAATAATGAAATGACAATTTTTAGATATTGGGAAAAGAGGAACTTTTTATGGCTGACGAGAAAAAGACTATATTCAGCGGCATGCAGCCTTCAGGCTATGTTACGCTTGGCAATTATTTAGGCGCACTTAGAAACTGGACAAAATTACAGGATGAATATAACTGCCTTTACTGCATAGTTGATATGCATGCAATAACTGTGAGACAGGATCCGATTAAGCTGAGACAGCAGGCCAGGACATTGCTTATGCAGTATATTGCGGCCGGACTTGACCCTGAAAAAAATATTATATATTACCAGTCCCACGTACCGCAGCATGCGGAGCTTTCTTGGGTTCTTAACTGCTTTACCTATATGGGAGAGTTAAACAGAATGACACAGTTTAAAGAAAAATCACAGTCTCATGCAGATAACATTAATGCGGGGCTTTTTACTTATCCTGTGCTTATGGCCGCAGATATTCTTCTTTATCAGGCTGATCTTGTTCCTGTTGGAGAGGATCAGAGACAGCACCTTGAAATTACAAGGGATATAGCTGCGCGTTTTAACGGACTTTACGGAGATGTGTTCAAAATTCCCGAGGCATATATCGGAAAGGTCGGCGCGAGAGTAATGGCGCTTCAGGAGCCTACAAAGAAGATGTCAAAGTCTGATGAAAATAAAAACAATGCGATAGCCCTTCTTGATGAGCCTAATATTATTATGAGTAAGATTAAAAAGGCTGTTACAGATTCAGACAATGAGGTAAGATACAGTGAGGATAAGCCTGGGGTTAGCAACCTGCTTAATATATACTGCGCTGTTACAGACAAAACAATGGCTGAGGCGGAAAGGGAATTTGCCGGAAGCAACTACGGCCAGTTTAAAACCGCTGTTGGTGAAGCTGTAGTAGCTAACCTTGAACCAATACAGAAGAGGGTGAAGGAGCTTGAAAAGGACAAAGCGTATATCGACGGAATAATTAAGACAAACGCCGAGAAAGCACAAAGGATAGCTCAAAAAACTCTTACGAAGGTGCACAGAAAAATTGGTTTCCCGGACAGAATAAGATAAATAAAAGGACTGCGGACAATTTCCGCGGTCCTTTTTAATTGCTTTTAGGCACAATCTTATATCTGACAGAGCAGATACAGTATTATAATTTTATATTTCATTTATATCATCTGTACCGGGCAGCACGACCTTAAACAGGTTTTTCTTTATCAAATTGATATACTTAACCTTAAGACCATATTTTTCAAAGCTGTCGTTAAGAGTTCGGATACCTATTGGACTATTAAGGAAACGGTCTTTTTTGTCAGTAAGCAGAAGCCGTTGATACAGCCAGCTGTTGCGTCTTGGAGGGTATATATCATGCTCCATGTTTATTACCCCATCAGTGTTCCAAATGGCCCCAGGGTTTGTTATTTCTATGCTCGTGCGCCTTATTATTACCACTGTTTCTCTGGTTGCGTCCCAGTAATCTCTGTGAACAACTGCATTGTACAGCGCCTCATATATAGCGCCTATAGGATAGTTTTTCAATGAGGCTTTTTCGGATATAAATTTTTCTATACCGTCAAGCATTGTCGGAATATTACCCTCAAACAATGTAACGCGTCCGTTGTATTCGACCCGAATTCCGGTTGAGGGAAGAAATCTTTGAGGGCTTTTACCAAACAAAAGCAATCCTCCTGCAGTAGGATTATACTCCTTAGTATCGTTATTATATGTAATAAAGCCCATGCTTTCAAGTATCAGTATACTGGACTTTTCATCAGGCGAAAATCTTGACAGGATATGCTCCTCAATCATATCCTTATCAAAATCATCCAGACATGCGTGGCGTATCGGTGTTGTCTCATAGCTTATCAGTCCATTGTCCTGAAGCATAGAGGCTATTTCATATCTTCTGGCTATGTCTGTCGTAGATCCCCTGCGTATATAAAATGTACCTGTCTGAAGAATTTGGTGAGGCCTTTGGCTGCTTTTAAAAATTGTAAGGACAATTAACTTCTTTCCTTTATAAATAACCTCTTCATATCTTACGGCAACAGGCGGGTCGCACCGAGTGCTTATAACCTGAAAAACCGTCTCCTCAGAGGGGTGCTTGTCGCTTACCCCGACTGCTTTTCTTGTTCTGTCGGTAACACCGAATATCAGGTATCCGCGACCTCCCTTGGAGTTAGCAATAGCCGTAATATCCTTCACAAACTCTTTTTTTCTTGTTTCTGTATCCAGCAGAAAGTCCTGCTTGTAATCTAGCTTTTCACTTTCACCGGCACGCAAAAGCTCTTCCAACTTTTGAATTGTCATGGCTATTACCTCCAAAAAAATAAAATTGTTAACCGGATTTAATATTTGAATTTATTCCTTTTTATTCAGAATATGACCTAATAATGTTAAAAATCACAATACATATCACAATTATAACCTCTTTTTTGGTCGGAATACAATATAATTTGCTTATAAAATAGAGCATAAAAAATGTTGACAAGGCAATGCAACCTTTGTATAATAAAAATGTAACAAATATGTAATAATTGTTTGGAGGACATTTAAATGAATTTTAAGAAACTGCTTGTTAAATCTGCGCTGCTCGGCTGCGTAATGGCTATGGGAGCGTCGGTTTCAGCATTTGCCTTTACAAAGGGCTTACTTAATGATAATAGAGTAAATGTTAGAGAAACGAATTCGACATCATCAAAGGTTGTTGGGAAGCTCAACGCTGGTGATTATGTTACAATCTTAGGAAAAGAAGGAAACTGGTATAATGTTTCATACGATTCAGTAAACAGTGCTTACATACATAACGACTATATTGAAATAGTTGAAACAGACGCTTATGTTACAGACGACGACATAAAACTTCGCGAGGAGCCCGATGATTCTTCAGATATAATTGAGGTTCTCGGAGAGTTTGATGAACTTACTGTTTACTCAAGGAACGGGAATTGGTACTTTGTTGAGTTTAACGGAGAAAAGGGATACATCTTCGGCGATTATATTATAGGCGACTATCTTGATGACCTTGCCGATGAAGAGGAAGAGGAAAATGAGGATAGGTATGCTGTCATTATAGCGGAGACAGGCCTTAATTTAAGGGACGAGCCCTCGCTTGACGGTGAAGTTATTGATATACTTCCCCTTGGAACAACGGCAGATGTCATTGATGAGGACGATGAATGGGTACTTGTTGAAACACCCGATGGAACAGAAGGCTACGTTAATGCCGAGTATATAACAATCAGAACTGGCGCTAAGGATAAGGTGTCAGGACTTGGTAAAGAAATTATTGAATTTGCTGAGGAATATATTGGAACTCCTTATTCTTGGGGAGGAACAGACCTTTCAAGCGGAGTTGATTGCTCAGGTTTTGTATATTCGGTTTATAAAAACTTTGGAATAAGCCTCAACAGGTCGTCAGCATCTATGGAGGCGGCAGACGGAAAGTTTGTTGAAAAGAGTGAGCTTGAGGCAGGAGACCTCGTATTCTTTGATAATGACGGAAGCGGTTCGATTGACCATGTGGGTATTTATATGCATGATGGATACTATATACATTCATCTTCAGGAAAAACAACAGGAGTTATTATAAGCAGTCTTTATGACGATTATAGTATGAGAACCTATGCAAGCGGAAAAAGAGTAATTTAATCAAAAAGGTGCCGGCGAGAAGCCGGCACCTTTTTTCCGCCTTTTTAGGAGGACGGACGGCGGAAGCCCGTCTTTATATGGAGTGATTGTATGGGTTAGCGTTTTATATATTTATCTTCTATGAATGTTATAGCCTTATACATGACGGCAGCCATGATTGCAAGAATTGTAACGCTCATCATAACGTTATCGAGCTTGAAAATTTGTGAGCTATAAACAATAAGATAACCTAAACCTGCTTTGCCTACAAGGAATTCGCCGACTATTACTCCAACAAAGGATAAGCCGACATTTATCTTAAGGGCATTGAATATTACAGGTATATTTGATGGTATTACTACTCTTGTTAGTATTTGGCGTTTATTTCCGCCAAATATAGTGACAAGCTTTATTTTATCTTTATCGGTTTCAATGAAACCGCTGAGAACGGTCATTATTGTTATTATAACCGAAGTAAGAAGCGCGATAAGTATTATAGACTTGGTGTTGTTTCCCAGCCATACAATTATTATTGGTGCCAGCGCGGTTTTAGGCAGACTGTTTAAGACAACCAAATAAGGCTGTGCCACGTCAGATATCATCTTATTCCACCAAAGCAATACTGCTGCTGCGGTTCCGATTATAGTCCCAAGCAGAAATCCAACTATAGTTTCTGCGGCTGTTATACCTATATGGTACCACAGTGAACCGTCCTTACCCATGTAAACCGCGGCCTTAAACATTGCGGAGGGACAGCTGAAAATAAACTCGTCTATCAAACCGGTTTTGGCTGCTGCTTCCCAAAGGGCAAGAAAAGCGACTAAAATAAAAAAACGAAAAAAACCGACTGTTCTTTCCCTTTTTCTATAGGATTTAATATAATCTTCCTGTTTTGCCGAGACGCTATACATGTACGTCCAGCTCCTTCCATATGGTATTAAAATATTCACGGAATTCTGGGGCACTCCTTTTTTTCATGGGCGTGCTTTCCTCACAGGTGAGATTGATTGTGTGTATGGATTTAATACGCGCAGGACGCGCCGACATCACTATAACACGGTCACTCATGGAAACTGCTTCAGAAATATCGTGTGTGACAAGTATTGCAGTTATTCCTTCATTTTTAATGATTGAGCCTATCTCGTCAGAAAGAAAAAGCCTTGTCTGATAGTCAAGGGCAGAAAACGGTTCATCAAGCAGCAGCAGTTCAGGACGCACAGCTAAGGTACGTATAAGGGCTGCACGCTGACGCATTCCTCCGGACAGCTCTGACGGATGCCTGTTTTCAAAGCCGGATAATCCGTATTTGTTAAAAAGACCTTTAACATACTGCTTAGCTTCATCAGTTAGCTGGTTTTGAATCGTTAGTCCAAGACAGGCATTATCAAATATGGTAAGCCATTCAAAAAGATGGTCTTTTTGCAGCATATAGCCGGCTTTTCGGTCCGTATCTATATTCAGCTCTCCGCTTTCTGGAGCAAGAAGTCCGCATATGATTGACAAAAGGGTTGATTTGCCGCGGCATTTGCAAATACAAATTTAAACATTGTTTTTTTAAGAAAATATGTTATAATGTCATAGTAAGTTAGTAGTAGATTGAATTTGTTAGGAGATGTTATAAATGGGCTGTTCACATGATTGTTCATCATGTTCATCTGAATGTTCAACAAAGGATGAAAAAAGCATGATAAAACCATTGAACGAAAAAAGCAGTGTTAAAAAAGTAATCGGCGTTGTCAGCGGAAAGGGCGGTGTAGGAAAGTCTCTTGTTACCGCAATGCTCGCCGTGAATATGGCAAACAGAGGATACCATGCAGCTATTTTAGATGCTGATATAACAGGACCCTCGATACCCAGGGCATTTGGAATTGAGGGCAGGGTTGAGGCAACAGAGGACGGTGTCATTCCTGCAAGAACTGTTAAGGGAATTGATATTATGTCAACAAATCTTATACTTGAAAACAGTACTGACCCCGTTGTATGGAGAGGCCCTGTAATAGCAGGAGCTGTAGAACAGTTTTGGACAGAGTGCCTTTGGGAAGATGTTGACTATATGTTCGTTGATATGCCTCCGGGAACGGGAGACGTACCGCTTACGGTATTCCAATCACTTCCGGTTGATGGAATTATTATTGTAACTTCACCTCAGGACCTTGTTACTATGATTGTCGGTAAGGCAGTAAAGATGGCACATCTTATGAATATTCCAATACTTGCTCTTGTTGAGAATATGTCTTACTTTAAGTGTCCGGACTGCGGAAGAGAGTACGAGATTTTTGGCAAAAGCCATGCTGCTTCAGCGGCTATGGAGTTTGAAATTCCTAATTATGCCAGACTTCCCATTGACCCTAACTTTGCAGCCTGTGTAGATAAGGGAGAAATGGAATTTCTAGATGTAACACCTCTTGATAAAATTGCAGAGGTACTGGAAAAGATATAAAGTAAAGGGACTGTTAACAGTCCCTTTTTTGTTTATATATTTGCACCTGTTCGTTCCAGCGGTCACTGTCTGATTGGGTGATTTCTCTTATAATTCTGCATGGATTTCCTGCCGCAATGACTCCTGGAGGTATATCCTTTGTGACTACTGAACCTGAGCCTATAATCGTCCCTTCTCCAATAGTCACACCAGGATTAACAACTGTACAGCCGCCAACCCAGACATTATCACAAATTGTAATCGGTTTTCCGTATTCAAGACAGGTGTTTCTGACTGCATAGTCAATAGGGTGGGATGCGGTAAATAAAGAAACACGAGGCGCAAAAAATACGTTGTTTCCTATTATTACATCACAGACGTCAATTATTGTACAATCATAATTTGCGTAAAAATTGTCACCGATAACTATATTCCAGCCATAATCACATCTGAAAACAGGTTCTATCCATATATTTTTTCCAATACCTTTGAACAGCTCCTTTAATAAAGCAAGCCGATATTCCTCCTGTTCCTCAGCAGCGGAATTAAAAAGCATGGTAAGACTTTTTGCCCGCTTTCTGCTCTCATATAATTCTTTGTCATTAGCCATATATAATTGACCTGATAACATCAGTTCCTTTTCAGTCATAAAGAAGCACCTCTTATCTTTTAAGCTAGAACCTCCAATTTTACAATAAGCTTATTTAAAATTAAGAAACAGATAAATTTGTTGTATTTATATATGCCGCGCATTACCGCACCCCGAAGGCCCGACAATGCTAATAAATTCTCCTTTTTCAACCGTAAAAGACAGGTCCTTGAGCGCCTCGGTCTCGCCGTCAAGACTGTGGTAATTAAAGCATAGGTTCTTTGCTTCAACTGTCGGCTTCAATTTAACCCCTCCGATTTTTTAGTTTCTATATTATATTTACAATGGGGACAAATGGTTACAGTCCGCTGAAATCAAATATCGGTGTATATTCGCTTGTGGCTGAGGATTTTTCCTGCATATACCCGTTTTTAAGCCCAATATCGAAGAAATGCTCGATTACTCTTGTATATTCCAGTGACATCAGCCTACGGTTTATTTCTGTGTATTCATTGGCTTTGTAAACAGGAGTATACTGATTTAAAAGTGATACATAGGCTTCTGTCCCGATATTATCTCTTATCCAGTCCAATATCTTATAAGAGTCCTCCCGGCATGAGGGAAGAACCATATGCCGGATTATTACCCCCTTCTTTAATATGCCGTTTTCGTCAAATGTGTTACCGCCGGTCTGACGGTACATTTCGGTAACAGCCTCGGAAGCAAAGCTAAAATAGTCTTTGGCATTTGAATATTTGGCCGAAAGCTCACACGAAAAATATTTTATGTCTGGAAGGTATACGTCGACTATTCCATCAAGCATTTTAATGCTTTCTGCTTTTTCATATCCGCTAGAATTGTATACTATTGGAATTTTAAGGCCGTTGCTTTTTGCTTTTTCTACTGCGCTTATTATTGAAGGAATAAAATGCACGCCAGTAACTAAATTTATATTATGAACGCCCCTGGCCTGTTCCTCAAGCATTATTTCTGACAGGCGTCCGCAGGTTATAGCCTTACCTTTATTTTGGGAGCTTATACTATAATTTTGGCAGAATACACAGCCAAGATTACAGCCTGTAAAAAATATTGTTCCAGAGCCGTTTATCCCGCTTATGGGAGGCTCCTCCCACATATGGACCGAGGCAAGGGACGCTGTAATTTCAGAAGTCATTTTGCAGTAGCCTCTCTGTCCGGCTTCACGATTAACATTGCAGCTTCGTGGACACAGCGTACAGTTTTCATATAAATTCATTTTAATACACCTCATATGGAGTATAACAGATTTTTGATTTAAAATCACAAAAAACTTCCTGTATACGAAAAAGAGATTATATTGTATAATTACGTCGTAAGATACGAAAGGGGAGAGGTTTATATGATAAAGACTAGAGAAGTCAGTGAAATAAGAACTGAAACCGACGTTATCATCTGCGACGCTTGCGGCAGAGAAATCCGCAGAAATAAATATAACGAGTTTGAGGAGTTTTACCATATAGATAAAAAATGGGGATACCATTCAAATAAAGACGGACAGCACGACAGCTATGACATATGCGAGGATTGTTACGATAAAATGCTGAGGTCAATAGGACTGAAATAAAAGTTAAGGAGCCATACATATGGCTCCTTTTATATTTACTGGTTTGCGTATTTTTCAGCAAGGGCCGAACAGTAAGCAATCATTTCCATGCAGTTTTTCTTTCTTGCTTTTCCTGCGAAATCACCAAATGGGTCGGAAAGCTCACTGCATATGAGTGTGCCATACTGCTCCTTCATTTCATTTACCATACTGCCGAACACAGGATATACTTCACCCTGAAGCTGTTTAATACGGTCCTTCATTTCTTCCTTTTCAAAGGGGTCACGGCCTTTGGTCATGCCAAGGGCAAGAACAGCGCCTGTGATTGCTCCGCAGGTGTTTTTAGTATGTCCCATGCCTCCGCCGAAGCCGGATGCCATGCATATTACCTCGTCAGGAAGCTTTGTATCGTGCATATCCATAAATGTACGGAGAACACACTCTGCGCAGTTAAGCCCCTGACGGAAATAGCCACGGCTTATTTCATCAGCTAAAGCCATTTTTTCCTCAGTAGTTTTACCTTCGGTTGATACCTTTGCCATTTAACTTCACTCCTTAATAATAGGCGTTTTTGTATTTATAGTAACTCTTTTGTCTGTTTGTGTCAAATAACAATTGAATATACCGCTCAGTTCTTTTATAATTTAAATATACGGTTATACAGACAGAATATATTTAGAAAAAAGAAGAGAAAAACAATTGTCAACTATATAAAATAAAGGAGAGGTTTTAATGGAAGCGATACTTCATATTGATGAAAAGGATAACCTTGTAACCTGCTTAAGGGACGTTAAAAAGGGCGAAACCGTCGAAGTTGAGGGTGAAAAAATCACAGCGAATGCAGATATACCTCAGTTTCATAAAATGGCCGCAGTGGATATAGAAAAGGGCGGTTTATGCTATAAGTATGGACAGGTAATTGGAAAGGCAACGGTTGATATTATGAAAGGCGACTATGTTCATGTACATAACTGCGAAAGTACCAGGGGCAGAGGAGACAAAAAATAAGGAGGTATCTTATTATGAAATTAATGGGTTATAAAAGAGAAAACGGTCGATATGGCATACGGAATTACCTTCTTATTATACCTGCTTCGGTCTGTTCAAGCGAGACATGCGTAAATATCGCTAAACTTGTAAACGGGGCAATTGCGATTCCTCATCAGCATGGCTGCTGCGAAATTGGAGATGACTTTGACACAACAAAGCGCACACTGATTGGTTTCGGAAAAAATCCCAACGTAGGAGCTGTGCTTGTTGTGGGACTTGGCTGTGAGGGGATTCAGGCTAAGGAAATAGCGGATGGAATTTCTGAAAGCGGTAAACCGGTCGAATATATTGTTATTCAGGAGGAAGGCGGAACCTGCAAAACTGTTGCAAGAGGCGCTGAAATTGCTGGGAAAATGGCAAGAGAGCTGGCTAAGCAGAACAAAGTCGAATTTGATATAAGTGAGATAGTCCTTGGACTTGAGTGCGGGGGAAGTGATCCTACAAGTGGTTTGGCCTCAAATCCTGCCATAGGTGTAGCCTCGGATATGCTGGTTGCCGAGGGCGGAAGCAGTATATTAAGTGAAACTACAGAGTGCATCGGTGCTGAACATTTGCTTGCGGAACGCTTTGTTAATGATATTGAAAAGGAAAAATTCCTCTCCATGGTAAAGAGAGTAGAGGACAGGTCTTATGCGGCTGGACATGATTTAAGAGAAGGGCAGCCGACGCCGGGCAATAAAGCCGGAGGACTTACGACAATTGAGGAAAAATCTCTTGGATGTATGCATAAGGCAGGAAAGAGCACTTTTATGGGTGCTCTTGAATATGCGGAGGAAATTCCATATGATAAAAAGGGTCTGTATTTCATGGATACGCCGGGTCAGGATATTGACTCAATTACAGGTATGGTGGCCGGAGGAGCACAGATAATTGTATTTTCAACAGGACGGGGCACCCCGACAGGAAGTCCAATAGCACCGGTAATTAAAATTACCGGAAACACGGGAACATATAATAAAATGACAGATAATATAGACATAAACGCCGGAAAAATAATAACTGACGGAGTAAAGCTGCCTGATATGGGCAAGGAACTTTATGATATGATTATAAACGTGTGCAATGGCGAGTATACAAAGGCTGAGGCCCTCGGACACAGGGAGTTCGGTATTTTCAGAACAGGCTTCACATACTAAGTTCCAACACTCTATTTGTTAAAACATATGTTAGGCAGAAGCGTGCGCTTCTGCCTAATTCAATTTGACCAAAATTTATAAAACTTTTGACATTTTTATATAGATATATTATAATGTATAAAGTAATACGGTATATATTGAAGTATACTGTTAACGGCAGAAGCCGGGTTTAAAAAGCTTTTTTGACGCGAAATAATTTAATATTTATGAAATAGATGTGATCACGAAGGTCGCTGAAAACTTTTTGTTTTTAGCGGCCTTTTTATGTTATTTTACCGATAATGGAAGGGATGAAAGCTATGTCGTTTGTTATATTGGAAAGAGAGGGACAAGAAAAGAATGTACTGGAATACCCTTTTGTGCCTCATGGAGCACAGCATCTTGAAAATGGAATGAACAATTATTGGCAGCAGCGTTCCTCCAGTTACAGTGAACAAAACATGGCTCAGCTTTTTTCTGAAAAGAGAAGCGCATGGGAAAGGCTTATATTTTCCCAGGTTGAGGAAACGAGAAAGTTGGATATTTTGGATATAGGGACAGGACCGGGATTTTTTGCTATTCTCTCGTCATTACGCGGACACAATGTTACGGCAGCCGATATGAGCCCGGATATGCTTGACAAGGCTAGAGATAACGCCGACTTTATTGGGACTCCTGTTGATTTTGTTCAGGTAGGACATATGCTGCCATTTGAAGATGAAAGCTTTGACCTCATTATTTCAAGAGATGTTACCTGGACACTTACAGACCCTGAAATACAGCTTAGGGCATGGGCAGATAAATTAAGAGTGGGCGGAACAATGCTCTACTTTGATGCGGAATGGTATTACTATCTTAAAAACAGTGAATACAGGGCTGTCTGGGAGGAAAATAAAAGAAGAATAATAGCTGAGGGTGGATTTATTTATAATAAGGCTGACAAGCTGGAAAGCCTTGCGATTAATCTTCCAATGACATATAAGGAGCGTCCTGATTGGGACAGACAGTTCTGGCATGGACAAAAGGGGTTTGAATGTGAGGTTTATGAAAATATAAATACATACGTCTATAATGAAAAGGAACAGATGCAGTATGAATTATTTCCTGAGTTTTTAACGGTTGTCAGGAGGGTATTCTGATATGAACCGCCTGAAAACAGCAGTGAAAAAAATCATTTCGCATATCTCTCAGTTTATTATAGTGCTTATAGGAATAACACTTCTTACGTTTTCAATTATGTATTTGTCTCCTCGAAATCCTGCGGAGCTATGGCTTGCCGGGTCGGATGGAAATGCCGGAATTATATCAGAGGAGGCAATTGCGGAGCAAGAACGCATTATGGGACTGGACAAGCCGTTTATTGTTCAATACGCAAATTGGCTTGTAAATGTGGCAAAGGGAGACTTGGGCGTTTCATATGCAACGAGACGTCCTGTAGCAACGGAACTTGCCGAGCATATGGCTCCAACCGTAGCGATGACATTTATATCACTTGCTTTAACTGTAATAATAGCGGTTCCACTTGGCATATTGTGCGCGGTATATAAGGATAAAATTCCTGATAATATACTGCGTATATTTTCGTTTATAGGGATTTCACTGCCGTCTTTTGTAATATCCCTGTTGTTTTTGTGGTTTTTTAGCATTAAGCTCAAACTGATGCCAGTAATAGCCCCAAATGGAATCAGGGGATTAATTTTGCCAATCGTTGTATTGGTCATTCAGTGTTCCTCTAAAATGATTAGGCAGGTCAGGGCAATTATATTGGATCAGCTTGACCAGCCATATGTTGAGGGAGCACACATGAGAGGCGTAAGGTATAGGACAATACTATTTTCACATGTCCTTAAAAACAGTGCTGCGCCAATACTGACCTGTATTAGCATATATGTCGGAATATTTTTAGGCGGCTCTGCAATTATAGAAGGCATATTTTCTGTTAACGGCCTTGGACGTCTGGCAGTAAGCTCTGTAGCGAGGCTGGATTATAATATGCTTCAGGGATTTGTCCTTTGGTGCGCTCTTGTCTATCTTATTGTAAATCTGATAGTAGATATTGTATCTGCGCTTATTGACCCCAGAATTAAGTACGACCGAATATAAAGGTGAATCAGCTATGAAGAATACTAAAAATAATGGGTTTAAATTGATGGCGGCATTAATTTTATTACTTTTAATTTTGGCTTTGTTAGCACCTGTTATAGCGCCCAATGACCCGTATCAGACAAATCTGATGCTTGCCGAAGCTCCGCCAAGCGCCCAATATCCACTTGGCAACGACCCGCTTGGAAGATGTATGCTGTCAAGAATTATTTACGGAGCCAGAGTTTCAATCTTTTCAAGCCTTCTGATTACGATCATTGTTTTTGCGGTAGGAGTGTCAGTCGGAACAGTATCAGGTTATTTCGGCGGAGCTGTAGACACAATTTTGTCGAAGCTTATAACTATAATGCAGGCTTTTCCCAAGATTATACTTGCGATAGCCATAGCCGGACTTTTGGGAATAGGAATACAAAATACTATAATTGCGCTCTGTATGGTTGAGTGGGTAGAGTATGCGAGAATGTCCAGAAGCCTTTCCTTTACAGCAAAACAGCATAATTACATAAAGGCTGCGCGTGTGTGCGGAGAGTCACATCTGAAAATAATATTTAAGAGAATTATTCCTAATATAATATATCCTCTCATAGTTAATGCCAGCCTGGGAATAGCGTCAATGATAATGGAAATTGCCGCGCTTTCATACCTGGGAGTTGGTGTAAAAGAGCCAATGGCGGAATGGGGAGCAATGATAAATGCAGGACGAAATTATATGCAGACCAATGTAAACCTTGTTATTGTTCCGGCAATAGCAATATTTATAACAGCGGCAGCCTTTAACCTTTTTGGCGAAAAGCTGCGGGATAAGATTAAGTAGGAGGAAACATATGAAGAAGAAATTAGTATCAATAATAACTTTCGCCTGTGCAGGCATATTAGCTTTTTCGGGCTGTTCATCGGAAAAGAGTGCTGAAATCACTGACAACACTGAAAAATCAAACATAGCTGTAGTAGCTGATACCCAATGCCCGACAAGCCTTGATTTAGCGCAAAGCTGGGACAGCTGGTACACATCGAGATGGGGAATTACAGAAACTCTTTATAAGCTTGATGAAAATCTTGAGCCTCAGCCGTTTTTAGCTGAAAGCTGTGAAATGGCTGATAATAAAACATGGGTTATCAATTTAAGGGATGATGTTACATTTCAAAATGGGAACAAAATGACAGCTGAAAGCGTAAAACTTTGTTGGGAACGCACATCGCAAATTAATGCGCGCTTTAATGAGCTTCTCTATATTGACAGCATGGAGGCTGAGGGACAGACCCTTACAGTAAAGACATCGAAGGTGGTTCCCGCGTTTATGAACGGACTTTGCGAGCCGCTTACAGGAATTATTGATGTAACGGCAGACAGCGACCCTGCGGTTATGCCCATAGGAACAGGACCGTTTTCAGCGGTAAGCTATGAGGTAAAAACAAGGGCTGAAGTAACAAAGTACGATGGATACTGGGGAGGAGAACCTAAGCTTGACGGTGCTGTTATAAATATCATCGGAGATACGAGCACACTTGCGCTGGCACAGCAAAATGGGGAAAGCGATATTTCAGTCAGTATGCCCTCGACAAGCCTTGAGCTTTTTAATGATACCTCGCTTTATAATGTAGACGGTGTACCGGGCTCAAGAGGACAAGTGATTTTTATGAATTTCTCCAATAAATTTCTTCAGGAAGAGGCTATAAGACAGGCAATCAGTATGAGTATAGACAAACAAAGCTATGCTGATATAATAAATAAAGGCGCATCTGTACCTGCAAGCGGTCTTTATCCCGATTTTATGGCCTTTGGAGGCGCGGCCGGCTATAGCTATGACATTGACCAGGCTAACTCCGGTTTAGACGCGGCCGGTATTGTGGATACAGATGGAGACGGAATAAGGGAATTAGATGGAGAAAACATTTCCTTAAGACTTCTTACATACAGTACAAAGGCCGAGCTTGCAAGCTTCTGCAACGAGATAGCGTCGTCAGCTAAAAGTATTGGAATAGATATATCGGTTGAGATTTATGAATCAGTGGTTGAACAGCAGAAAAACGGAGATTTTGACCTGATGATGGTAAGCTTTACAATGGTACCAACAGGAGACCCCCAGTATTTTGCTGATATTGCATTCCGTACAGGAGGAAGCAGCAACTATGGCGGATATTCAAACGAAAGAGTAGACGCTCTTATAAACGAGCTTGATGAGGAATTTGACAGCGGAAGAAGAACAGAGCTGGCCAAGGAAATACAGCAGACCATAATTGATGATGCTGGATTTATTGTTGTGGGGCATTCAAAATACTTCTATGTTATGAATGCAAGGCTTAAGGGACTGCATACAAATCCTTCAGAGTATTATCTTCTTGACGCAAATGTATATTTAGAAGAGTGATTTAAAATGACGGACAGTGTTTTACAAGTAAATAACCTTAAGGTTTCATATAACGGCGTTTCTGTAGTCAGAGATATTGGCTTTTCCGTAGACAAGGGTGAGTTTCTTGGAATTGTAGGGGAAAGCGGATGTGGCAAAAGCACAATGCTGCGTTCCATTATAATGCTTGGAAATGGAAGTGCAAAAATTGAAGGAAGCATACGTTTCTTTGACAGGGAAATTACCGGTATGACAAATGAGCAGCTCAGGCAGCTGAGAGGCGCGGAAATAGCTATGATACCTCAAAACGCTATGATATCAATGGACCAGACAAAAACAATATCTTCAATGTTTTACGAAACCGTGAGAATGCATAGGGGCCATGTTAGAAGAAAAGAGATTGACATTGAGGCCTCAAGGCTAATGGAAAAACTGTCTTTAAACGACCCTGGGCGCATTTTAAAATCATATCCGTTTGAATTAAGCGGAGGTATGTGCCAAAGAGTTGCCATTGCCGCGGCTATGATAAACGGCCCAGGCCTCGTACTTGGAGATGAGCCTACAAGCGCTCTGGATGTAACATCACAGCTTGAAGTCGTTAAACAGCTTGAGCTGTTAAAGGAAAGCTTTAGGACATCTCTTATAATTGTTTCGCATAATCTTGGGCTTATAGCACAGCTGTCTGACAAAATTGCTGTGATGTACGGCGGGAAGATTGTGGAGTACGGCAAAACAGATGAAATACTAAATAATCCGCAGCACCCATATACAAAAGCGCTTATGGATGCTGTTCCGGATATGGACGGAAATATATCTAAAGGACTGCCTGGAATGCCTCCGGTATTTACAAAGGATATGGCAGGCTGCCCGTTTTATGAAAGATGCCCTGAATGCAAAGAGATATGTGCCTTAAAAGCTCCGAAAGAAATCAGCATAACATCATCACATAAAGTTGGCTGTCACAATATATCCAGGCTGGAAGGAGTGGTATAATGGCGCTCCTTGAATTAAAGGGAATAAATAAAAGCTTCAGCAGGAACAAAAAAGAAACGCTGGCGGTTAAGAATTTAAGCCTCACAATAGATTACGGAGAATGCCTTGGGCTTGTTGGAGAAAGCGGATGCGGAAAAAGCACAACTGCTGGAATTATTGCGAGACTTGTAAAGGAAGACAGCGGTACAGTTGAATTTGACGGACATATAATAAGCGGCGGAGCATACCTAAAGCCGGCCGGACGTCATATGCAGATGATTTTTCAAATTCCTCAGGACTCATTTGATCCGAGAGATACTCTTTTGGATAGCGTAATGCAGGGAGCAAAATCATATAAGCTCTGGGACAGAGAAGAGCTTAAAAAAAGAGCGTTTGATATGCTTGACTACACTGGACTTAAAATGTCATATGCAGATATTAGAACATCAGAACTCAGCGGAGGGGAATGTCAGAGAGCAGCAATAGCGAGGGCTATAATTTGTCAGCCAAAGCTGCTTATATGTGATGAAGCAACAAGCTCGCTGGACGTTCTGGTTCAGGCGCAGATAGTGGATCTTCTTAAAAGACTTAAAGCTGAGAAAAGGATGGCCATGCTATTTATAACACATGATATACCCTTGGCAGCAGCACTATGTGACAGAATTGCGGTAATGCATAATGGAGAAATTGTGGAAGAGGGAGCGACAAAGCGAGTGCTTAAAGAGCCTGTGCATTCTCAGACTAAAAAGCTTATTTCGGCTGTTATGCCTGCGGCTGGCGGAATGAATGGCAAAATTTCAAAGGAGAACAATAATGAGTGATAAGAACAAGGACTTTTGGGAAAACGGAAGCTCTTATGATGAATATGTAAGCGAAGAACTGAAGGATTTTAGAAAAGAAGCTTGGAAAAAACAAATAAGAATACATCTTCCGTTAGGGAAACATTTGACAGTTCTTGACGTTGGGTGCGGGCCTGGTTTTTTTGCGTGTATTCTCTCTGAGGAAGGCTATAATGTTACAGGTATAGACCGTTCGGCCGATATGCTTAATTATGCTGATATGAATGCCAAAGTGCTTGGACTTTCACCAAAGTTCATACAAATGGACGCAAATAATCTTGAATTTGATGATAATACCTTTGACCTTATAATCAGCCGAAATGTCACATGGACATTTGATGAGCCTATTAGGGCTTATAAGCAGTTTTATAGAAAACTTAAGACTGGAGGAAGACTGCTTATATATGACGCCAACTGGCATATTCCTTTTTATTATCCTGATATGCTCGAAAAGGTGAGGGAAAATGAAAAAAGATACTATGAAAGATTTGGAGAAGAGTTCAAGGTTTATGATGATGACAAAGGAATATTTGAAAATCTTCCTCTGTCAAATACCTGGAGACCGGAATGGGATATAAATGCTCTTGCAGAAATAGGATTTAAAGATATTCATGCAGACAAGAATATAGGAGGAAAGTTATACACAGACTGGGAACTGGAGCTATACTCAGTTACTCCTTTATTTGAAATATCGGCACTAAAGTGAGTGATTTTAACACCTTTGTCATTTGACAAAGGTGTTTTTTATATTTTTTTAAATAAACTATTGACTTGGAGCTTACTCAAAGTGGTAAAGTCTTTTTAAACAAATATAGTTTCAGGGAGGAAAAATGATATGGAATTCTTATCAAAAAATAAAATCAGTGGAAACGAGAACTACTCTGCGGTATATATGACTCAGGATATTAGCTCAAAGGGACTAATGTCAATTTATAAGGCGTTAAACAGAACTGCTGACGGCAAAACAGCAGTGAAAATTTCAAGTGGTGAACCAGGAGGTCACAATTTTTTATCTGCATCAATGATTGCACCGCTTGTAAAGGAAGTCAATGGTACAATAGTTGAATGTAATACGGCATATGAAGGAAAAAGATTTGACACAGAATCACATTTAAATGTAATGAAGGAACATGGTTTTGCAGACATAGCGCCAATTGATATTATGGATGGAGAAGGGACTGTCAGCATACCAGTATCTGAAGGAAAACATCTTAAAGAGGACATAGTGGGCAAAAGCTTTACTGATTATAAATTTCTTGTAAATCTTGCTCATTTTAAGGGTCACGCCATGGGCGGTTTCGGAGGCGTTATTAAAAATATGTCCATTGGCATCGCTTCATCGGTCGGAAAAAGCCTTATTCATTCTGCAGGAAAGGAGACTACCGGATTTGGTATAAATACTCCTCAGAATGATTTTCTCGAATCAATGGCGGAGGCGGCTAAAGCGGTAGCGGACTGTGTAGGAGACAATGTAATTTATATTAATGTAATGAATAACCTCTCAGTTGACTGCGATTGCGATTCACATCCGGCTGACCCCGAAATGAAGGACATCGGAATATTAGCGTCTCTGGACCCTGTTGCCCTTGACCAAGCATGTGTTGATCTTATATATTCTGCCCCTGATGGAAAGGCGCTGATAGAAAGAATGGAATCAAGAAATGCTGTTCATACGCTGGAACATGCAGAGAAAATCGGGCTTGGAACAAGAAATTATGATTTATATACAATCGACTGACAAAGATGTATAATATATTGTAAGTTTATTGGACTACAAATATAAAGGAGTTTTTTATGGATTACAGAATTCTTGGAAGAACCGGAATTAAAGTCAGTGTTATTGGAATAGGCGGAGAGGGTCTGGAGGGCAAAAGTCCAACGCAGTGTGAGGAACTCATTGACTGTGCTATGTCCAATGGAATAAATTTTATAGATATATATAATTCAAACCCCGAAATGAGAAGCAATGTTGGAAATGCTTTAAAGAAGTATGAAAGGGAAAGCTATGTAATTGAGGGACACCTTTGTTCTTTATGGGAAAATGGACAGTACAGAAGGACACGAGATTTAAATGAAACAAAATTAGCATTCAAAGATTTGCTTGAAAGGCTTCAGACCAGCTATATTGATGTTGGAATGATTCATTACTGCGATGATTTGAAAGATTTTAATATTATTATGAATGGCGAAGTAATAGAATACGCCAAAGAACTCAAGGCTGATGGAATTATAAAATGTATCGGCATGTCTACCCATAACCCTGATGTAGCGATAAAATGTGTTGAATCAGGACTAATTGATGTAATACTGTTTAGTATTAACCCTGCCTATGACATGCTTCCGCCTAGTGAAGATGTTGACGTATTATTTGATGAGAATACCTTTAAAGACATAGCCTATGAAGGAATAGAACCAAAAAGAAGCAGACTTTACAGTATGTGCGAAAGTGAAGGAGTAGCACTTACTGTAATGAAGGGATTTGCCGCCGGAACACTTTTTGACGAAAAGACATCGCCATTTGACAAAGCAATGACGCCTGTCCAGTGTATTCATTACTGCCTTACAAGACCGGGAGTTGCTTCAGTAATGGCTGGAATTAAAAATAAGGATGAGATAATATCCTGCTCATCCTACTGCAGTACGGATGAAATAGACAGGGACTACAGCTTCATTTTATCTGAGGCTCCTAAAAGCTCATTTAAGGGGCAATGCATGTATTGCGGACACTGTGCACCGTGCGCAAAATCAATAGACATTGCCTCAGTTAATAAGTATTTAGATTTAGCGCTTATGCAGGAGAATGTACATGAGACATTAATAGACCACTATAACTTACTGCCGCATCATGCAGGAGAGTGTATACAATGTGGGGCATGCATTAAGAATTGTCCATTTGGTGTTAATATAATAGATAAAATGAAACAGGCTGAAAATCTTTTTGGACTGTAAAAAACTTGCCGGGATTAAAATCTCGGCAAGTTTTTTATTAATTTGGCAAAGCTGCTTATTCATTTAATATATAGCTTTTTATAGTGCATTTAAGTCAGTAACGGACATCCTTTAATTCCCATTGCCAGAGCAACAACTTTTGATTCAACAAGCATGCATTATTTGCCTAAGGAGAACTAATACACAGTTCAGATTTTTAATTCTGATATTAGCATATATTATCGTCAAACAGTTTATTTAATTTAATAAACCATATAATGTTGAAATAAGTAAAGATATTCTTTATAATAGTATTAATTGTCAGAAATTATATTTCTGTATAATCGACAAAAAGTTTAATATCTTTATAAAGGGGTTAATTATGATAAAGGCTGAAAGAATTAAGCAGTGTTTAGCTGCGGTATTATCAATATTTCTGCTTATTTCCGTATTTCAGTGCAGCACAGCGTTTGCAGAGGAAAAATCTAATGTAATTAGAGTCGCATTTCCTCAGGTTGAAGGATTTACAGAAGTTGATGAATATGGTAATAGGCATGGAATGATTGTTGACTATTTAAATGAAATTGCCAAATATACTGGATGGGAATATGAATATATAGATACCACAAACGAAGAGGTTGTTAATAATTTTATTAGTGGCGAGTATGATTTGATGGGAGGCACTTATTATTCTCAGGATTTTGAAAAGTATTTTGCCTATCCAGATTACAATTCCGGATACAGCAAGTCTATACTGCTTGCAAGGAGAAACGATCATAGTATTAAAAGCTATGAAATAAGGGATTTTAACGGCAAAACAATTGGTGTATATGAAAACGCTGAAGAGAATATCCGCAGGTTAAAGGACTACCTTCAGATGAACAATATTGAATGTGAACTTAAATACTATAGCTATGACCAGCTTAATAACGGCAATTTATACAGCTATTTGGAAAACAACAGTGTCGACATGCTGCTTGGTAATAACTTTGAGAATTACCAGAATAAATTCCGAGTAGTAGCTTCATACGATTCACAGCCATATTATATTGTAACCACACCTGGAAATAATGAGATCTTAGACGGGCTTAATATGGCACTTGCAAAAATTATGGATTCTAATCCTAATTTTGCACAAGAAAGTTACGAAAAAAATTTTCCGGACAGCGCAATTCCTGACGTTTTTTTAAATGACGACGAAATTAATTATATAAAGGAAAAGAAAAACGTAAAGGTAGCGGTTTTTAAGGACTTTCATCCGTTTTGCAGTCAAAACGAAGAAACGGGCGAATACAGCGGAATGGTATTTGATGTTCTTGACAAGGTATCAAAATTTTCCAGCCTTAGCTTTGAATATGTTTATGCTGATAAGTATGCGGATGCATTGGAAATAGTAAAAAGTGGCGATGCAGATATGGTTGGCTTCTTTTTGGGAACGGAGGATGAGGCCAAACAGCATGGGATGGTACTGACAAAAGAATATGTTTCTATGAATGACATTGTTGTCAGGAATAAGTATGTGAGTTATCCGGGAGAGGGATTGACATGCGCAATTCTTAAAGGCAGACAGCTGCCAAATTATATACAGGCTGATGAAGTAAGGTGCTTCGATAATATTAATGAAATGCTCCTTGCTGTTAATAGCGGAGAAGTGGATTTTGCATATGGTATTTCAGCTCGTTTAGAACAGGAAATACAGAGGAATTATCTGTCAAATACTGTTCCAGTAACTCTGTTTAATAATCACAATAATATTAAATTTGCTCTTGCAAGCCCAGCTGAGAGTGAGCTGCTTACAATACTTAATAAGACTATAAATAGTATGTCAAGTGAGGAAAAGGCTGATATTGTCAACAGAAATATGGTTTCAACGGGAACAGCTGCATTTTCATTGAGAGACCTAATATACACTAACCCTGTAATGGTCGTTACGGCTGTGTCAGTTATGCTTCTTTTGGTAGTGGCAATTATACTTATTGTTACTCAGTCAAAATTACACGCTGCTAAAATGCAGAGTGATTTAGAAAGGGCAGAAGCAGACAATAGAGCTAAGGGAGCTTTCTTATCACGCATGAGCCATGAAATAAGAACTCCAATGAATGCAATTGTTGGATTGACAGATTTAACAAGCATGATGCAGAATGTACCGGATGATGTACGCAGTAATCTTTCGAAAATTAGAGCTTCAGCTCATTACCTTTTAAGCCTAATTAACGACATACTTGATATGAGCCGCATAGATAACGGTATGCTGACTATATCAAATGAAGAGTTTTCTATGTCAGCTATGCTTGATGGACTGAAAAGTATGATGGGAGCGGAGGCTAAAAGAAGGGGCCTTGACTTTAGAGTTGAAGTGGCAAGTACACATGACGAGTTTACTGGTGATGAAATAAGGCTTAAACAGGTTCTTACTAACCTTGTATCAAATGCGGTAAAGTTTACCCCGGCCGGAGGAACAATTCTTCTGAAAATAAATGAAGAAAAACATGATAATGAATCGTCTTTTCTAAAATTCTCTGTTGCGGATAATGGGATAGGTATTTCTCATGAGGAGCAGGAAGTTATTTTTGATGCATTTACCCAGGCTGGCACAAGAAGCATGCAGACTAAGGGAACAGGCTTGGGGCTTACGATAAGTAAAAATATTGTTGAGCTGATGGGCGGAAAGCTGGAGCTGATGAGCAAGCCAAATGCAGGAAGTGAATTTTATTTTACTATCACTCTGCCATATGGCAAAAAAGTATATAGCGACGAAGCCGAAAAATCTGAAACTTTAGCTACTGCAGAGCTTCTAAAAAATGCGAAATTCCTTCTTGCGGAGGACAATGAGCTAAATGCAGAAATAGCCATACAGCTTCTTGAAATGCAGGGGGCTAAAGCAATATTAGCGAAAAATGGAAAAGAAGCTGTTGAAAGATTTAAAGAAAGTGGTATCGGCGAGTATCAGGCCATATTGATGGACATCCAAATGCCGGAAATGAATGGACTGGACGCTGCCCGTGAGATTAGGGCACTTGGCAGAAAAGATGCTGGCAGTATTCCCATAATAGCAATGACAGCCAATTCATTTCAGGAGGATATAGACGCGGCATATGGTGCAGGAATGAACGGTTTTATTACAAAGCCTGTTGACGTTAGTTATATGTACGGAGTATTATGTGAGATATTAAATAAAAATAAAGCTTAGGGCAAATAAAAGAGAGGTGTCATATGACACCTCTCTTTTATTATTGATATATCTAACAAATTATAAGTGAAATTAAAGAAGGATTTAGCGCGCTTCAGCATATTTGGTGTTCATGTCCGGCTTTCTTATTTTACTTCTGTAAATTCCAAATTTAAATCAGTGTTATCAGCTACAAACTTACTTAATTCACTTGCTGATTTTACCTTTGACAAATCATTAGATTTAACAAAGCTCGCATATGATGTAACAAGGCTATCTCCGTTAGGAATAAAAGTAACCATTGCAGAGCAGCCTCCTTCAAAGACATACACATAAACAGTTGTTTCCTTAACGTCTTCAGCTGACAAAACATCCGATGCTGTTATAACTGATGTTGCTGCAAGAGTTTCAGCACCGCTTGCTGCATTTATCTGAGGGGCAATAGTTGAAACAAATTTGCTTTCAATTAAATCTCTTACACTTTCAGGAAAATCCTTTAGAGATACCCCAGAAAGCGCTGTTGCATTTCCGTATGGTACAGCAGCTTTATATACAGCCTTCGGAGCATTATAATCAGTCTCTCCAATCTTTTTAATTATGCTGTTGATTTCATCAGAAACTGAAATAGCGTTACAGTAAGTATCAGATTTTGCAAGTGTGTCCATCTGCTTTACAAGGGAATATCCATGCTGTGCAAGGTTATCAGAAAACTTAACATCCTTTTCTGATGGAGTAGAGACAATTACTGCATGGTCATTAAGCGGCTTTTGTTCACCGGAGTTTTTCAAAGTAAATCCGGTTGAAAATACAGAGAGTGAAAGTGCAGAGCATACAGTAAGCAATAAAATTTTCTTCATATTAATTTCCTCCTTTGGAATTTTATGATTTTAGTATAACATACTTTTACATAAGAGTAGAATATGTGACCAATAACTTCATAAATATTTAAGAAATAATAAAGCCCCTTCGGTATACCGAAGGGGCAGTGTATTAATAATTATTCGCCTGCAAGCTTTTTGTAGCTTTCAAGTCTTTCTTTTGCATACTGCTCTGTCTTATCAAAGAGTTCCTGTGCAATTTCAGGGAATGTTCTGACAAGTGAGCTGTAACGTACTTCATTCTTGATAAATGACTGGAAGTCACCTGTAGGATCCTTTGAGTCAAGTGTGAAAGGATTCTTTCCTTCTTCTTTAAGAAGAGGGTTAAATCTGTACATATGCCAGTATCCACATTCTACAGCCTTCTTAATTTCAGTCTGAGCTCCGCTCATGCCGCCCTTGATACCATGGTTGATACAAGGAGCGTAAGCTATGATAAGTGAAGGTCCAGGATATGCCTCAGCCTCTTTAAGTGCCTTAACAAGCTGTGCCTGGTTAGCACCCATAGCAACCTGTGCTACATATACATAACCATAGCTCATAGCCATCATACCAAGGTCTTTTTTCTTCACTCTCTTGCCGCTTGCTGCAAACTGAGCAACTGCGCCGGCAGGAGTAGCCTTAGAAGCCTGACCGCCTGTATTTGAGTAAACCTCTGTATCGAATACAAAGATGTTAACGTCTTCGCCGGAAGCAAGAACATGGTCAACTCCGCCGTAGCCGATATCGTATGCCCAGCCGTCGCCGCCGAATATCCACTGGCTCTTCTTAACAAGCTGGTCTTTGTTTTCAAGTACATAATCTATGATAACCTTAGCTTCTGAGTTTTCTGTCTTAAAGCCTTCGAGTTTTTCAACAAGCTCCTTAGAAGCAGCCTTTGATTCCTCACCAAGGTTCATTGTTGCAATCCATTTGTCGATTGCTGCAGCAAGCTCATCACAAGCCATAGGTTTAAGAGTTTCAAGTTTTTCTTTAAGGCCGGCTCTCATCTGTTTTACAGCCATAGCCATACCAAGGCCAAACTCAGCGTTATCTTCAAAGAGTGAATTACTCCATGCAGGGCCTTTGCCTTCTTTATTTGTTGTGAAAGGTGATGTAGGCGCAGAGCCTCCCCAGATTGATGAACAACCTGTAGCGTTTGCAATATACATCCTGTCACCGAAAAGCTGAGTTATAAGTTTAGCGTAAGGTGTTTCACCACAGCCTGCGCATGCTCCTGAGAACTCAAGTAAAGGCTGTTCAAACTGGCTTCCCTTAACAGAAGATTTGTCCATAGGGTTAGCCTTATGTGAAAGTGCGATAGCGTAATCCCAGTTAGCAGCTTCATGTTCCTGAGTAGCAAGAGGTTTCATTGTGATTGCTTTTTCCTTAGCGGGGCAAACTGTTACACAGCTGCCGCATCCAAGACAGTCAAGAGCTGATACCTGCATAGCAAACTTAAGTCCTGCAAATGCTGCGCCGCCTTTAGCGTCTGTCATCTTGAAGCCGGCGGGAGCTTTTTCAGCTTCCTCAGCTGTAAGAAGGAAAGGACGGATTGTAGCATGAGGGCATACGTATGAACACTGGTTACACTGAATACATTTTTCAGGATCCCATTCAGGTACGTTTACTGCAGCGCCTCTCTTTTCGTAAGCGGCTGTTCCAAGAGGTGTCGTACCATCTTCGATACCAGTGAATGCGCTTACAGGAAGACTGTCGCCTTTACGTCCGTTAACTGCTGTAACAATTGTCTTAACATATTTAGGCTCATCCTTAACTGCAGCTACTGTATCATCAACAGCGTTAGCCCATTCAGCGGGAACCTTAACTTCTACAACGCCTGAAACACCCTGGTCAACAGCAGCATAGTTCATGTTAAGGATATCATCGCCTTTTTTGCCGTATGTCTTTTTAATAGCGGCTTTCATATACTCTACGGCGTCATCAATAGGAATGATGTTTGCAAGCTTGAAGAATGCAGCCTGAAGAACAGAGTTAATTCTGTTGCCAAGACCGATTTTAGCAGCTATATCAGTACCGTTGATGATATAGAATTTAATATTGTGCTCAGCAAGGTATTTCTTCATTGCTGCAGGAAGATTCTTGTCAAGCTCTTCCTCAGACCACTCTGTGTTAAGAAGGAAAGTACCGCCGTCTTTAAGGTCTGTAAGGATGTTGTCATAAATATGAACGTATGACTGCTTGTGGCATGCAACAAAGTCAGCTTTGTTTACAAGATATGTTGAGCGGATAGGTTTGTCACCAAAACGAAGATGTGACTGTGTGATACCGCCTGATTTCTTTGAGTCATAGTCAAAGTATGCCTGAGCATATTTGTCTGTATGGTCACCAATGATTTTAATTGAGTTTTTGTTAGCACCAACTGTACCGTCAGCACCAAGACCCCAGAACTTACACTGGATTGTGCCGTCGCCTTCTGTTACGTCAACAGGAGCTCCAACCTCAAGTGAGTGGAATGTAACGTCGTCAACAATACCGATTGTAAAATGGTTCTTAGGTTCAGCTGCTTTAAGGTTTTCATAAACAGCGATAAACTGAGCAGGTGTAGTATCTTTTGAGCCTAAGCCGTAGCGTCCAGCAACGATTTGAGGTCTGTCAGCCTTGTCAAAGAGTGCTGTACATACGTCCTGATATAAGGGCTCTCCCTGCGCTCCGGGCTCTTTTGTTCTGTCAAGAACAGCGATCTTCTTGCAAGTCTTGGGAATTGCGCCAAGGAAATGCTCTACTGAGAAAGGTCTGTAAAGATGAACCTTAATAAGACCAACCTTCTCGCCTTTAGCCATAAGGTAATCAATTGTTTCTTCAATTGTTTCACAAGCGGAGCCCATAGCGATAATAACTCTGTCAGCATCGGGTGCGCCGTAATAGTTGAATAATTTATAATCTCTGCCTGTTATACGGCTGATTTCTTTTAAGTAGTCTTCACAAACGCCTACGATATTTTCATAGTAAGGGTTGCATGCTTCTCTTGCCTGGAAGAATATATCAGGGTTCTGAGCTGTACCTCTTAATACAGGATGCTCAGGGTTGAGAGCTCTTCTTCTGAATGCGTTTACAGCATCCATATCAACAATTTTTGAAAGCTCATCATAATCAATACATTCAACCTTCTGAATTTCGTGTGATGTACGGAATCCGTCAAAGAAGTGAAGGAAAGGAACTCTTCCTTTGATTGCTGAAAGGTGAGCAACTGTGCCTAAGTCCATAACTTCCTGAACAGAGTTTGAACAAAGCATAGCAAAGCCTGTCTGACGGCAAGCCATAACGTCTGAATGGTCACCGAAAATAGAAAGGGCATGGCTTGCAAGAGCTCTGGCACTTACATGGAATACACCGGGAAGGAGTTCTCCGGCAATCTTATACATGTTAGGGATCATAAGAAGAAGTCCCTGGCTTGCTGTGTATGTAGTAGTTAATGCGCCTGCTGCAAGTGAACCGTGTACAGTACCTGCTGCGCCTGCCTCTGACTGCATTTCAATTACTTTAACAGTCTGGCCAAAAATATTTTTCTTTCCGTTGGCTGCCCAGTCATCTGTATGTTCAGCCATCGGGGATGACGGTGTTATGGGGAAAATTCCCGCAACCTCTGTAAACGCATATGATGCGAAAGCAGCAGCTTCATTACCGTCCATAGTTTTCATTACTTTAGACATTTGCATATCCTCCTTAATTTTATCTACCATTGTAAGTTGGTTAAAATTTGCAAATTCGTACATATAAATTATAACAAAGTAATTTCTTTACCGCAACAGTAAAGAAATTACTTTGTTGTCTTACAACAAATTTGCTGTGTTGGATTTTTGCTGATTTTTTCAATGTTTATGGGTATAAATCGACAATTAGTAGAATTAATTCTAAACAAAAATTTGAATTTTTTTTAATTTTGTAAAAGAAAATAAAAAATAACAAACTTTTGAAGAAATAACAATATTAAATTGTTAATTTTGATACATATATAAATTTCCAAGAAGCCTTTTATTGAGGTTATATGCCTGAATTTCGGCATTTTTATTCCTTGAAAAAGGCAGTTTGATGTCTGACAAAATACTGTAATTAGAGTTAACGGCGCATTTTAATCAGATTTCAGGTTGCTTTTTTATTATAAGCAGGCATTACCATCCGAGATGATAGTAAGTGTATAATTGCTGCCGTTTTTGGAGGTAATAAGCATGTTGTTTACTGAGCCTGCCGGGAAGTTTTCAGATTCATTAATTAAAATAATTCCAGTCCCGGATGCTGTAAGCTTTACATTATGAACTCCGCTTGGAACGCCGATAAAGGCCGATACCTCACCAAAGGTAATTCCTGCAATAACAGCTATACCGTCAATAAATACGTCCATAGCGGGAGCGTTCATAGAAAGCTGGGCAAAACGCAGATAGGCGGTATTGAAAAAGCATTTTGGAGCTGAACCGCTTATATCGGAAACGGAGTATATACTCCCGCTTCCAGAAAGAGCCAAAGTCGAGCTCATTTCAGGAAGAGCCTTAAACCTGTAATTGTACAGAAGCCTGTCACTTCCGTCGGCTGAAAAGAATTCAATATCATAAATTCCAGGTGGTAAAGAAACGTACTCAGTACCTTTTCCAGCCTCAACGTTTTCAGCAATTTTATCACTGTTAATAAATATATTAACGTTGCCGCTGTCAGGAATCAAGTTAAAAAATCTTACATATGAGTAAGGTGATGCTGTTTCAGATGCTGTTTCGGTTTTTACAGTTGTTTCTGAAATGCTATTGGGCGTTTCAGTGGGGTTGTTTTCATAAATAACTCCGCTTCTTCTTTCTGTTCCGCTTTCATCGGGCTCTATAAAGCTTACTGCACTTTCGTTGTATTCGGTAGGCGGAATTCCCGCAGGAGTCACTTCGTCAATTTTTATGACTACATCAGAATTGCCTGTCTCTGATAAGCTTAGATTTTCCGAATAATTTTTTGAGTTTGTATAGTAGTTTCTTCTAACACTTCTTAAATTTATTTCTCCATTAATTAACATACACTCACTCCCATATTAACAGATATAAAACAATATGCCGTTAAGTCCAAAGGTGTTACTGTTTAAAAAAATATTTTTAAAAAATTGGTGTATATATATATTTGTGTTATAATTGTTATACCGTAATATGGTAGTGATTTGTGAGGTGAATATATGTCAGATAATGAACAACTAAAGTTTACGCATCTTCACGTGCATACTGAGTACAGCCTTTTGGACGGCTCGGCTAAAATATCAGAGCTTGTAAAGAGGGCTAAGGAGCTAGGCATGGAGAGTCTTGCTATAACAGACCACGGGGCGATGTTTGGAGTAATAGATTTTTATAAAGCATGTAAGGACGAGGGAATAAAGCCTATTATTGGGTGCGAGGTTTATGTTGCGCCAAAGAGCCGTTTCGATAAGTCAAGCAGAGAAAACGTGAGCTATTATCATTTAGTTCTTCTGGCTGAAAATATGGAAGGGTATCAAAACCTTATAAAGCTTGTTTCATTGGGATATACAGAAGGCTTTTATTATAAGCCAAGGGTAGACGAGGAGATTTTAAGAAAATACCACAGCGGAATAATAGCCACAAGTGCCTGCCTCGCCGGACCAGTGGCGAAAACTCTAATAAACGGTTCCTATGATATGGCCAAGGAAATTGCTCTTGAATACTTGGATATTTTTGGGGAAGGCAATTTCTACCTTGAGCTTCAGAATCATGGGATTGCTGACCAGAAAATCGTCAATGCAGGATTGATTAAAATGAGCCAGGAAACCGGAATTCCTCTTATATGCACAAATGATGTGCATTACATCAGACAGGAGGACTGGGAAGCGCATGATGTGCTTTTATGTATTCAGACAGGAAAGACAATAAATGATGAAAACCGCATGAGATATGAGGGAAATTGCTTCCATCTCAAAAGTGCTCTGGAAATGAACAAGCTGTTTTCATATGTTCCCGAAGCTATCGAAAATACCAATAAAATAGCTGAGAGATGTAATGTTGAATTTACTTTCCATGAGCTTAAGCTGCCTCAGTATGACGTTCCTGATGGATTTACCGCTGAACAGTATCTTCAAAAGATAACGTTTGACGGTTTTAAAAAGAGATATCCTAATCCCAGCGACGAATTAATAGACAGGCTTGAATATGAATTTAACACAATAGTAAAAATGGGATATGTGGACTACTTCCTTATTGTTTGGGATTATATTAAATTTGCAAAGGACAACGGCATAACCGTCGGACCTGGACGAGGAAGCGCGGCAGGAAGCGTAGTTGCGTATTCACTTGATATTACAACAATTGACCCTATAAAGTATGACTTGATTTTTGAGAGATTCTTAAATCCTGACCGCGTTAGTATGCCTGATATAGACGTTGACTTTTCAGATGAGCGGCGGCAGGAAGTAATTGATTATGTAACTGAAAAATATGGTTCCGATAAGGTAGCGCAGATTATAACCTTTGGAACTATGGCGGCGAGAGCTGCGATTAAAGATGTTGGACGAGCACTTGATGTTCCATATGCAGACGCTGACAGAATATCAAAAATGGTTCCGGCTGAGCTCAACATGACTATAGATAAGGCATTGGGCATGAACCCGGAGCTTAAAAATGAATATGAAAATGATGAAGATGTCAAAAAGCTCATTGACATGAGCCGTAAGCTGGAAGGGCTGCCAAGACATGCGTCTACTCACGCCGCAGGCGTAGTAATATGCGGAAAGCCTGTTGTAGATTATGTTCCGCTTTATGTATCGGACAAAGGAACGTCCACACAGTTTACCATGAATACTCTTGAAGAGCTTGGCATTCTTAAAATGGACTTTCTTGGCCTTAGGACATTGACTGTAGTTGAAAATGCTGTTAATGAAATTAAAAGAACTCATGGTATAGATGTTAATATAGACAGTCTTGAGTATGACGACCCCAAGGTCTATGAGATGATAGCACAGGGAAAAACAGAAGGCGTTTTTCAGATGGAAAGCGGTGGCATGAAGCAGTTCATGAAAGAGCTTAAGCCTACGCATTTTGAAGATATCATAGCCGGAATATCTCTTTACCGACCAGGTCCCATGGACTTTATACCTAAATATGTCAGAGGCAAGAACAGCGGAGAAAAAATACAGTACACATCACCTGAACTGGAGCCGATTTTAAAAAATACCTATGGCTGTATAGTTTATCAGGAACAGGTTATGCAGATTGTGCGTGATTTAGCTGGGTACAGCCTTGGACGAAGCGATTTGGTGCGCCGTGCCATGAGCAAAAAGAAAACAAAGGTTATGGCTGAGGAGCGTAAAAACTTTGTTTATGGTATAGAAGGGGAAGTTTCCGGATGCCTTGCTAAGGGAATACCAGCCAAAACAGCTGAAAAAATTTTTGATGAAATGACAGACTTCGCAAAGTACGCTTTTAATAAGAGCCATGCGGCATGCTATGCTGTTTTGACTTATCAGACAGCTTGGCTTAAGACCTACTATCCCGTTGAGTTTATGGCGGCTCTTATGACATCTGTTATGGATAACACAGCTAAGGTTGCGGGTTATATAGACACATGCAAGCATATGGGAATAGAACTTCTTCCGCCGGATATCAATGAAGGCTTCGGAGGATTTTCCGTATCAGGGAATAAAATACGGTTTGGCCTTGCTGCGATAAAAAGCGTGGGTCTTCCAGCAGTAAAGGCGTTGGTTGCGGAAAGGGAAAAGAACGGAAAATATAAAGGTCTTACAGATTTCTGCTCGAGGCTTATAGGCCAGGAAGTCAATAAACGTATGGTTGAGAATCTTATTTATGCAGGAGCCTTTGATTCCTTCGGAGGAACAAGAAGACAGTATATGTCTGTATATAAATCGGTAATGGATGGCCTGGCCCAGTCGAAGAAAAATAATATTGAAGGGCAGCTGAACCTTTTTGATATGGGTTCCGAATCCGAAGAGCATGACGCCTCAGATGATTTTCCTTATGCAGAAGAATTTCCCGAAAAGGAAAGACTGTCCTTTGAAAAAATTGTGCTTGGAATATATATAAGCGGACATCCTCTTTTGGAATTTATTGATGTGCTGGATAAAAAGGTTAATGTTCATTGCGCTGATTTTCTTGAAAGCAATATAGAAGACGGCTTGAGTGAAATATATGACGGACAAAAAATAAAAATCGGCGGATTTATAGCTGACAAAAGTGTAAAATTCACAAGAAATAACGCACAGATGGCATTTATTCGATTGGAGGACATGACAGGCTCAACAGAAATAATTGTATTTCCAAAATCCTTTGACAAATTCAGCAAATATCTTTATGAAGACAGGGTTATAATAGTTGAAGGACGTGCAGCAATTTCAGAAGGTGAGGCACCAAGAATTGTCTGTGAAAATATCATACCATTTGAAAAGCTGGATGAGAACAGGAAACCAATTAGCATTGGAATTGTTCTGGAGCACGGAATAACGCTTGATAATGTTAAGTCTATTCTTATTAAGCATCATGGAGGAATTCCTTTATATGTGAATGATAAATCCAATGGTATGAAATATAAGGCTGAGCCATCGAATTGGCTGGATGTAAGCGACGAGCTTATAAATAAACTTGCGGATGTTTTGGGCAAGGCTAACGTTGTTGTGAAGTACAGATAAACATAAGGAGGCAGTATTATGGAAAACGGGCAATTAAAAATCGGTGTGCTGACCAGCGGGGGTGATGCACCGGGAATGAACGCAGCAATCAGGGCCGTAGTACGAACCGGAATCAATAAAAACTGCAGAGTTATCGGTATCCATAAAGGCTATATAGGACTTATAAACGGCGATATTGTGGAATTTAAATCTAAGGATGTTTCAGATATAATGAACAGAGGCGGCACAATACTGCATACCGCCCGTTCTCCGGAAATGATGACAGATGAAGGGCTTTCAAGAGCTGCCGCCATCTATAATATTCTCGGCCTTGACGGTCTTGTAGTAATAGGCGGAGACGGCTCCTTCAGAGGCTGTCAGGCGCTTTCCGAAAAGGGTGTAAATGCCATGGGCATACCGGGAACCATTGACCTTGATATTGCGTGTTCAGAGTATACAATCGGATTTGATACGGCTGTTAACACAGGGCTCGACGCTATTAGAAAATTGCGTGATACATCAAGCTCGCACGAGAGATGCTCGGTTGTAGAAATGATGGGACGTGATGCGGGATATATTGCTATGTGGTGTGCGATGACCGGCGGAGCGGAAGAAGTCCTTATTCCTGAAAGTAAAGGCGTTGTAACTGAGGATATGGTAATTGAGCAGATACTCATGAACAGAAGCCGCGGCAAACGTCATAACCTTGTTGTTGTTGCTGAAGGTGTTGGAGGAACTGTTAGACTTGCAAAAAAAATACAGGATATAACTGGAATACAGACTAGGGCTACTGTACTTGGGCACCTTCAAAGGGGAGGCACTCCCACTGCGGTGGATTGTATGCATGCCTCTATGATGGGATATCTTGCAGTTAAGCAAATTATTGATGGAGAGAAAAATAAAATTATTGCCTATAACAGAGGAAGATATGAGGCAATTGATATAAATGAGGCCCTCAGCATGAAAAAGAGAATAGACAGTGAATATTATGATGTAGTTAAACTTCTCTCAATATAATAAAAAGATACAATTGATAAATTGGCATCAGGCAGCACTGACTTTTGGAGGTTGGAATTATGGCAAAAACCAGTGAAAGATTTGAGAAAATATATTCTCAGGGAACTATGAATGTAATGGAGATTTGGGTTGACAAGGAAACAGGAGTCAATTATGTGTTCCACGCAAGCGGATATGCAGGCGGATTTACTCCATTATTGGACAGGGACGGCAAACCAGTCATCTCTCCTATCCTTAGCTGACAGATTTATTAAAAAGGTGCAGATTATAATCTGCACCTTTTTTAAATTTATGATTTTTTAACAACAGGAACCCATACTTCAAATTTAGCATTTCTAGGGTCAGGCGAGATATAGAGCTCAATGTCAGGGCCGTTATCATATTCATATCCTGATGTAGGAAGCCAGTCAGTAACAATTCTTTGCTGAAGAACCTGAATTGCTTCAGGGCACTCTCCTTCACCGGGGAAAACTGCCCACGTAAATGAGCCGACATTATATTCCTCAAATCCATCCGGTGTTTCAGCATTACTGGCAACTGCAATAAAATATCTCCAATCCTCATCTGTTTCGCACGCACTTACGCCAAGAACACCCATGGGAGAAGAGTTCATTACGGAACACAGCCTGTTAATTGTACCGTCCGCAGCTACTTCGCTCCATAATTTGGGTATTGTCTCAAAGTTCTTTTCAATTTCCTTGTACATGGGACGTGAAATACCTACTATACGGAAACCGTCCTTCTTTTCAATTCTGTAATTCATTTCTTCCGCTCCTTTTATTGTAATTTTGAAGCTGATTGGAAGGTATGATTTAACTGACACTCCGTCAGATCTGAGAAGCGATGGGGCAACACCATGAACACCCTGAAATGCCCTGTTAAATGCTGTCGGCGAGGTGTAGCCGTATTTTAACGCAACATCTATAATTTTTTCCCCGTTTTGAAGGTCAACCGCCGCAAGCGACATGCGTCTTCTTCTTATATATTCAGACAATGTCATATTGGCCATATATGAAAACATTCTCTGAAAATGATAGGTTGAGCAGCATGCTATTTTTGCAGCCTTGTCATAGTCTATTTCGTTCTTCAGGTTTTCCTCGATGTAGCTCATTGCTCCGTTCAGTCTCTCAATCCATTCCATAATTTCAACTCCTTGATTAAAGTATAGGGCAAAATGAAAATTAAAACCTCTCTTTTTGTGCACTGTTTAGAGAGATTAGTTTAATATCAATTCTAACCTGTTTTGGGCTTATTATCAATAAAAATTGGTTCTGCATAATTTTACGCTTTTTGCACATACTTTCTTAAACGGAGGTGATAAAGGTGGATATATTTATTAAACCGGTTAAAAAGGCCGTCATAACAGGTAAACGAGCTGTAATGCTTAAGGATATAGCAGAGGTTTACTGCCAGACGGACAAGTCCTTGAATATTGGAGAAACTGTAATATTTGATATTCCATCTGACAGCGGTAAAAAAGCTTATCTTATATCGGTGGTTGATATTATCAGGGCGGTCGGGCAGAAACTTCCAAATGCGACAATAAACAATCTGGGCGAGATGGATACGGTTATTGAATATAATCCTAAGCCGGTAAAGACTAATAAAGCCTTTGATATATTGAAAATAGCCTTTGTATCAGTTGTTCTTTTTGGCGGAGCCATGACAGCGATTATGAGCTTTCATTCAGATGCGCAGATGCCTGCTGTTTTTCAAAATATGTACCGAATATTCTTTGGTGTAGAATCTACCAAGCCGTACATTATTTATATTCCTTACAGCATTGGTCTTTCTGTTGGTATTATAGTCTTCTTTAATCATTTTGCCGGTAAATATCTTACGCAGGACCCAACTCCTATCGAGGTACAGATGTCTACCTATGAAAAGGAATCTACAGACAGTGTTATTGATAATTTAAACAAGGAGAAGTCAAATGCAGGCAGTTAAATATATTGCTCTTATTCTTTTTGGATTGGGTTCCGGTACAGTAATATCGGCCGGAGTGTTCTCGCTGATAGCTACAATAGGTATTGTACCCAGAATGGCTGAAAAGACGAAAACAGTAAGAAAAATTCCGGTTTATGAAGACGCTATAACGCTCGGCGGAATAATAGGCACTTTGGCACTATTTATAAATTTCTCATTTCCGGTAGGTAAAATAATTGTGGCGATATTCAGTCTATGTATAGGTATATTTTTTGGAGAGCTTGCAGTTTCGATAGCCGAGGTTTTAAATGTATTTCCTATATTTATGAGACGTTTTAGATTAAAACAGGGATTGGCTGTATTAGTTCCCGCAATGGCTCTGGGCAAATGCGTAGGCTCACTTTTGTATTTTTTGGTATCAGGATTTTACAGCTCATTTTAAGGAGGTAGTTTTTTGGACAGTAAGGAACAATACAAAAAACAACAGGAATATGACAGTATGGTCAAAAAGGCTTCACCTAACAGCCCTATTTTTATGGACTGCCTGAAGGCCTTTATATCAGGTGGAATTATATGTTCATTTGGACAGGCGCTGAGGAACTGGTTTACTTCAATTGGATTGTCTCAGGATGATACAGGTCTGGCAGTCTCACTCGTCTTAATTGGGATAACTGTGCTGCTTACAGGCTTTGGGCTTTTTGGAAAGATTGGAAAATTCTGCGGTGCTGGTACTGTTGTTCCGATTACGGGATTTGCAAACTCTGTGGCTTCACCGGCTATTGAATTTAAAAAAGAGGGATGGATATTTGGTCTTGGAGCTAAAATGTTTCAGGTTGCCGGACCTGTAATAGTGTATGGAACCATAACGTCATTTGTTGTTGGAATTATATATTACTTAGCGGGGCTGGTGAGATAGTTATGAAAAGAATAGGAAAGCATACAGTAAGGCTTGAAAAACCCGTTTATATTATTTCTGCCTCATCAACGGCGGGCAAAAAAGAGGGGGAGGGACCTCTTGGAAGCTTGTTTGACAAGGTGCTTGAAGACGATATGTACGGAGAACAGTCATGGGAAAAGGCCGAGAGCAAACTTGTTAAGGATACATTTGAAAGGGCAATAAAAAAATCAGGAATGACTAAAAAAAATATAGACCTATGCATCTCAGGAGACCTATTAAATCAGGTAAGCGCTTCTACCTTCGGCGTAAGGGATCTAGCTATTCCTTTTTTAGGAATATATGGCGCATGCTCTACTATGGGAGAGGCAATGGGAATGGGTGCGATGTTTATTGACGGAGGATTTGCGGATAATGTGCTTGCCGGAGCCTCCAGCCACTTCTGCGCAGCCGAAAAACAGTATAGAGCGCCTCTTGGGATGGGCAACCAGCGTCCGCCTACAACCACATGGACTGTTACAGGTGATGGCGCGGTGGTGCTGAGTAAAAATGAAAAGCCAAAGACTCCTGTTATTACCGAGGTGCTTACTGGAGAGGTTGTGGATATGGGCGTGAAGGATCCCAATAATATGGGTGCGGCAATGGCGCCGGCTGCTGCAAGCCTTATGCTGTCTTATTTTAAGGAAACTGGAAGAGACCAGGATTACTTTGATATAATAGCAACCGGAGATTTGGGCTATGTCGGACGTACCCTTACAATGGAGCTGCTTGCAGCAGAGGGCTATGCTCTTGACAGCCGTTATACGGACTGCGGAATTGAAATATATGATAAGCAGGACCAGGATACCCACAGCGGCGGAAGCGGATGTGCGTGCTCGGCGCTTGTGTTCACATCAAAGTTTTATAAAAATCTTACCGATGGCAGAACAAAGAGGATGTTGTTTATGCCTACAGGGGCACTTATGAGTCCGACTACAAGTCAGCAGGGCGAGAGCATACCGTCAATAGCCCATGGACTTGTCATAGAAAGCAGGTGTTGACAGTGGATTTATTTAAGGATATTTTAAATGCATTCTGGGTAGGCGGAGTTATATGTGTCATAGGACAGATACTGATTGATAAAACTAAGCTGCAGCCGGGTCGTATACTTGTGCTGTATGTGTGCTTAGGCTGTATACTGGGAGCTATAGGCATATATAAGCCGATTGTGGATTATGCTGGGGCCGGGGCTACTGTTCCTCTTACGGGCTTTGGATATAATCTTGCAAAAGGTGTTATGGAAGAAATTGATACTGCAGGTTTTTTAGGTATATTTACTGGAGGACTTAAGGCTGCTGCAGGAGGTATTGCTGGTGCAGTGGTATTTTCCTGGATTGCCGCGGTTATATTTGAACCTAAAAGTAAATAAAAAAAAGAGGCTGAATTCCAAGCCTCTTTTTTTTATTAGTATATTTAGTCATTAACCTCATCTAGTATTATCGGAATGTTATAATTGACCTCTGCTGTTTTTTTAATATCTTTCATAATTCTCTGGTAAGAGCTGAAATACATATTTGTGCTGATATAGTCGTCCATTTCTATTATATATTTTAAATTATCGGCAGAAAAAATATTATCAATTACGGCTTTCATTGTATGTACGTCATTATTTTTTACAGCATCGAAGCCTATAATCAGATCGAGTATAGAACCTACGCCAAAATTAAAATATTGAATTCCAATTTGTTTAACATCAAAATTTAGCGAATTTATTTTATTATCAATAAAAGTTAATACTTCATTTTTGTAAATTTCTTTTGCTTTTTTAAATGAAAAGCTTTTAGGAGGTCTTATGTAATTAACAAAGACTATATATGACTTTCCGCTAATATTTAACTGAAAGTACTCTGTTGGTTTATTATTCTCATTTAATATCTGAGAGTAATTGATTTCTAAATATGAGTGTTCTATTTTTTTATATGTTTTTGTGGTATAACTTAAAGTGTTTATATAACCATGTGAATTATAAGAAAATATCCTGTTCATATCATCTGAAGGCATTATTCTAAATATTCCAAGAATATTGCTTTTATCTTTTAAAAGCAGGAATTTGGCGTATTCATCATTTAAAGTTACTATAGCAAGGTCGTTGTTTATCCATTCATAATTTTCCTCATGATTGATGCCGCATTCATCATAACGTCTTATTCTCATAACTTTATTATCATTACTATAGTAATATTCCTCATTACAGGAATGGCCGTCTGCGGCTTCTAATTGATAGACGGTGTTATCCAAATACACATAGTATGCATCAACTGTTTTAATGTCAGGACGTTCAGGATATATTGCACACTTATATAAACATCTACCTTCTTTGTCATAGTAATATTCTAAATAAACACCGCAATTATTAGGGGCTTTATCCGATAATTTAGGTTTTCTAACTCCGCCGACAAGTCTATACATTACCAAAGACGGGTTGATTGGAGACATGGACCATTCAGCGGTATATTTAACATATGCTGGTTGTGACATGTGAATAATATTTTTTTCGAGATTCTCTTTTAACCTGTTTATAGTACTTGGGTCATTAAATTGTATCCTTTTAAATACACCATCTTTGTTTATATTCCATTGTCTTCTAAATTCATCAGTAGATAACATATTAATTGACTCCGTCCATAATACTTTTAAAATAACAAAATCCCGAAATGGTTTTTCGGGATTATATTTTATATATTTACTTTTCAATATTATTCTGTACTTCGTCTGCCTTATCTTCAGAAACTGAAACAGTCTCTTCTGCTTTAGGTTCATCGGCTTTCTTTTTCTTTCTTCCAAATAAGCCTCTCTTTTCTTCCTCTACAGGCTCAGGCTCTTTGTTAGAAAGGTTAGGCTCTTTAACATAGGCAATTTCGCTCTTGAGTACAGGAACACGTACACCTTTGTTCATACCAAACTCAACAATGTAGCACTCAGCAGTTACATCAACAACTCTTCCGTACATGCCAGTGTTGCAAAGAACTGAATCGCCGGGTTTAATCTTGCTTCTCATTTCCTCCATTTCCTTCTGTCTCTTTTTCTGAGGTCTGATGGACATGAAATACATAGCAGCAAAAATAACTATAATATAGATGAAAATCCAAGACATACCGAGGCCGCCTGATGTGCCTGACGATGCCGCTGCCGTGGTTGTGGCGCCGGCTGCGTCTCCTGAACTTACAACCGTATTTACTTGCGCAAGAAAATCAAACATTTTATTCTCTCCTTTAATAGTAAAACTTACTGACTGAATAGTCTCAGTCAAAAACTCTACGTACAATTATATAAAATTTTGAATATTTAGTCAAGCTTATAAAAATTTTCTAATGTCTTTCTCATATGTCAGCTGCCTGCCTTAAATCCGTCGAGCTTGGTTCTTTTATAGCTTTCAAACCTGTCCTCATCAAGTGCAAGTCTTATTTCTTCCATCATTGTATTGAAGAAATACAGATTATGCATTACGCACAGACGCATTGCAAGCATTTCCTTTGCCTTAAATAGATGACGTATATAAGCCTTTGTATAGCGTCTGCAAACAGGGCAGCCACATGTCTCGTCTATTGGAGTGTCGTCTAGCTCATATTTGGCGTTCATAAGGTTCAGCTTTCCGACGTTAGTATAAACGTGAGCATGGCGGCCGTTCCTTGCAGGAAGCACGCAGTCAAAAAAGTCTACGCCGCGCTCAACACTTTCCAGAATATTTTCCGGGGTTCCAACACCCATTAGATAGGTCGGTTTATTTTTAGGGAGATATGGAACGGTCTCATCAAGAATATGATACATCTCCTCGTGTGATTCTCCAACCGCCAGACCTCCAACAGCATAACCGTCAAGGTCAAGCTCAGAGATACGCTTTGCATGCTCAATTCTTATGTCAGCGTAAATTGCGCCCTGATTTATACCAAATAGCATCTGCTTTTTGTTTATGGTATCATCAAGAGAATTAAGCCTGTCCAGCTCAGACCTGCACCTATAAAGCCATCTGGTTGTTCGTTCAACGGAATTTTGAACATATGTTCTGTCAGCAAGAGCAGGGGAGCATTCATCAAAAGCCATAGCTATCGTTGAAGCCAGATTAGACTGAATACGCATGCTTTCTTCAGGACCTATAAACAATTTACGTCCGTCTATATGTGAGCTGAAATATACTCCCTCCTCCTTAATCTTTCTCAAAGAAGAAAGGGAAAATACCTGAAAACCTCCGCTGTCTGTTAGTATAGGCTTGTCCCATACCATAAACTTATGAAGTCCTCCAAGCTTTTTTACGACCTCATCCCCGGGACGGAGGTGCAGATGATAGGTATTGGAAAGCTCAACCTGACATTTCAGTTTTTCCAGGTCCTCTGTTGACACAGCGCCTTTAATTGCGGCAAGGGTTCCGACATTCATAAACACAGGTGTCTGTATAACTCCATGAGGTGTGTGGAATTCCCCTCGTTTGGCGCGGCCGCTTGTTTTAAGTAATTTATACATTATTTTTCTCCAATTCATTATTTTAAGTACTGCTCTATATTTTACATTTAAAATATCACATTTTCAAGGCACAAAGATGAATTTTATGGTATACTATTTGAACATATAATTCTAAGGAGAAATGTTATGATAGATTACATCGCAACAACTACATTTGGACTTGAGGCCTGTGTTAAGAGAGAAATTATAAATTTAGGATTTGAAAATGTGCATACCTTTGACGGACGTGTCGAATTTACGGGTGATGAAAGCGCTATACCAAGGGCTAATCTTTGGCTGCGCTGCGCCGGACGTGTATACGTCAAAATGGGAGAATTCACTGCCATGTCCTTTGAAGAGCTTTTTCAGGGAACTAAGGCGCTTCCGTGGGGTGACTGGATTCCCGTTGACGGAAAATTTACCGTTGTTGGCAAAAGTGTAAAAAGCACTCTCCATTCTGTGCCTGACTGTCAGGCTATTGTAAAAAAAGCTATTGTTGAAAAGCTTAAGGAGAAATATGAAGTTGACTGGTTTGACGAAACCGGAGCTGAATATACGGTGCAGGTTGCACTTTTAAAGGATGTTGTTACACTTACCATAGATACCAGCGGTTCAGGACTGCATAAAAGGGGATACAGAGCAAACGCGCTTGATGCCCCTCTTAAAGAAACACTTGCTGCTGCAATGGTAGAGCTCAGTTACTGGAACAAAGACAGAATACTTCTTGACCCGTTTTGCGGTTCAGGAACAATACCAATTGAGGCCGCGCTTATCGCAAGAAATATAGCGCCGGGTTTAAACAGGCATTTTGCGTCTGAGAAGTGGGAGAGAGTTCCCGAAAGTCTATGGAAGGAAGAACGCCGAAAATGTTATGAGGCCATTGATTATGACTGTATGCCTGAAATTTATGGAAGCGATATAGACCCGGCGGCAATAGAACTTGCAAAAGCCAATGCAGAACTGGCAGGAGTCGACGACTGCATAACTTTTGAGGTTAAGCCCGTACAGGATACAGAGCTTTATGGAGACTATGGCTGCCTTATAACAAATCCACCTTATGGCGAACGTCTGGGAGATGTAAAAGAAGTAGAAAATATGTATCGTGCTCTTGGCGGCATAATGCATGAGAATAGCACATGGTCCACATATGTAATTACATCAATGGAATATTTTGAGAAGCTCTTTGGAAAAAAGGCCAGCGCCAAACGCAAGCTCTTTAACGGTAGAATTAAAATAGACTACTACCAGTTTTATGGCCCAAGACCGCCTAAGAAAAAAGAGGAGGAGTAAAATGGAACGCAAAGATAGATTCAGCCCTGATATAGAGCCGCAGATTGAGCTTATAGGAGAATTCATTAACAGCCCGCTGTGGGATGAGCTTAGAAGCTTTATTGAAGGAACCTATGAAGTACAGCCAAGCATTGAATACAGTAAATGTTCTCTTGAAACAGGATGGAATGTAAAATATAAAAAAGGAAGCAGGTCAATATGTACTGTATATCCGCAGGAGAACAGCTTTACGTGCCTTGTTACTATAGGCAGAAAAGAGGCGGATGAAGCAGAACTGCTTCTGCCTTCATTAAGTAAATATGTTCAGGAGGTCTATAGCAATGCGGGCTCTTTAAACGGGGCAAGATGGCTGATGATTAATGTTACTGATGACAATATTTTAGAAGATGTTAAGAGGCTTATTTTAGTAAGAGTAAAGCCCAAAAAGAAATAAAATAACGGCACACTACAGTGTGCCGTTATTTTATTATAATTCGATTTTCCCAAGGAATCTTTCCATGTCGACTCCATATTCACCGCATATGGTTTGCATTTCTTTAATCGTATTTTCGTTAACAGGTATTCCTTCTTTAAGCACTCTTTCAACTGCTTCCGCTTCTTTTTCGCCGTGTGTATATATTCTTGTCTGCCCTTCAGCCTTTGGTGCTTCTCGGAGTTCCTGAAGAAATACTGAAAAATGCTTTTTAATCTCTTCCGGATCACCGAAGATATTAGGGTTGATTGCGGCAAAGCCATGACAGGTTCCGCCTGTCGAACCTATATTTGTGTGATTTGAAGTAAGTCCCATTGAAAGGATTGAGGAGAAAATTTCCGCCACCATTCCGTATCCATAGCCCTTATGCCCGCCAAGCAGCTCAGTTACTCCGCCGAGAGGAACTATTCCGCCGCCTTTCTTCTGTTCAATGCTTGAAAGTATATCCGCCGCGTCTGTTCCTACGTTTCCCTCTGAATTTACTGTCCAGCCCTCGGGCAGTGGAGCTCCTTTTTTATTATATACCTCAACCTTTCCTCTTGTAACAACTGTTGTAGAGGCATCAAAAAGGAAGTCATAGGGTTCCGCAGGCATCGCTATCGCTAAGGGGTTTGAGCCTATCATAGCGAGCCTTCCGTATGTAGGTACCATTATTGCCTCGCTGTTTGTGGTAGAGAACCCGATAAGTCCTTCTTTACATGCCATTTTCGCATAATAGCCTGCAATTCCGTAATGATTGGAATTTCTTACAGTTACTATACCAATACCGCTTTTCTTAGCCTTTTCAATTGCCAGGTTCATAGCGTAATGCCCTAAAAGCTGTCCTGTTCCGTCGTGACCGTCGATTACCGCGCTTATTGGAGTTTCAAATACAACTTCCTTTTCAGCCCCCATAACTAAGCGGCCGTTTTTAATGCTTTTATAGTAACGGACCATTCTCTGCATTCCGTGTGACTCTATACCGTAAAGGTCGCTTGTAAGAAGAACATCGGTAATAATTTCAGCCTCTTCTTTTGAATATCCCATTTTTTGAAAAACCTCATGGGAAAAATTTTTTAAGGCTTCATATTTAAATGTAACATAAGCCATGGTATATACCTCCCGAAAATTAAAAGTGACCATGCAAGTGATAGCTGCAATGTGATATTTTTACTGCATGGTTTGTAGCAATTAAAAGTATTTTACAGTAATTTACGTCTATATTCAACAATAAATTTCATGTGTATGCATTTCTATTGCGGATAATAACGAATTATTGTATAATTATATAACTTTAAAATAATTTATGAGGTGAATTAAATGTCAAAAAAGGTATATGGAATGTATTTCAGCGGAACAGGAACTACGAAAAAGATGGTTACATACATAGCTTCCGAGCTGGCTAAAAAACTTGACTGCGAATATGAACCCTTTGATTTCACACTTCCAGGCACAAGAAAGGAACCAAAAGTTTACGGTAAGGATAATATAGTAGTATTAGGAACCCCGGTTATAGCAGGACGTGTACCAAATCTTCTTTTGAAATATCTTGATACAGTTGAGGGAAACGGAGCATACGGAATCCCTGTTGTTTTATTTGGAAACAGAAATTTTGACGACGCCCTTATAGAGCTTAGAAACATAATGGAAAAGGATGGTTTCCATACAATAGCGGGAGGCGCGTTTGTAGGAGAGCATTCATTCTCTACAACACTGGGACAGGGAAGGCCTGACGAGGACGATATGGCTATAGCCGCTCAGTTTGTTGATAAAATTGCTGAAAAGGTCATAAGCGGAAATATTAATAAAGAACCCGTATATGTAAAGGGTGAAGACCCAATCAGACCTTACTATACACCAAGAGACAGAAACGGAAACGGTATTGATATCCGTAAGGTAAAACCTAAAACAAATGACAACTGCATTAATTGCGGCTTCTGTGCGGCAAACTGTCCGTTAGGAGCTATTGACCCCAATGATGTTTCACAGGTCCCGGGTACATGTATGAAATGCTGCAAGTGCATAAAAATGTGTCCAATGGGAGCAAAATACATTGACGATGAAGGCTTTGTATACCATAAAACTGAGCTTGAGGAAATGTACGGCGTAAGAAGGGCAGAGGACGAGATTTTCTATTAATTTAAACATACATAAAAGGGCTGAATTTATATCAGCCCTCTTTTTATTTTAAAAACGCCGTAAATGGTTTAATTTATAAATAAATTGTAAATAATTGATGGTATGAGATTAAAATTATCTTGAAATTTATGTCACAATGTGATAACCTATACCAGTATATAAATAAAAACTGTGATAAGGAAAAGTAGGTAAATCAGCCTTTTCAGAGAGCCGCCGGGTGGTGCGAGGCGGTATGGAGGTTTTATTGAACTCGCCTTTGAGTTCCGAGCTGAAACAGCAGTAGGCTACGGCGTATGCACCGCGTTAAGGACGTAAGAGGTGTATCGTCTTGTACGGTAAACTAGAGTGGTAACGCGAAGATATCCTTCGTCTCTAACGAGATGAGGGGTTTTTTTATGTACGGATGTACTTAATTAATTTTTTAGGAGGTTATTCAAATGAGTTCACGTTATGAATTTCGTGAAATTGAGAAAAAGTGGCGCGCCGAATGGGAAAAGAAGCCCATTAATACAGAAAAGCCAGGCAAGCCTAATTATTACTGTCTCGATATGTTCCCATATCCTTCAGGCACAGGCCTTCATGTAGGCCATTGGAGAGGATATGTTTTAAGCGACGTTATAAGCCGTTATAAAATACTTCAGGGCTATTATGTGCTTCATCCTATGGGCTGGGACGCATTCGGCCTTCCCGCTGAAAATTTTGCAATAAGCCATAATATACATCCGGCTATTTCAACAGCGGAAAACATAGCAAACGTTAAGCGCCAGCTCCATGAGATAAGCGCTATATATGACTGGGATAAGGAAGTAAACACAACCGACCCCAAATTCTATAAATGGACACAGTGGATATTTGTTCAGATGTTCAAAAAAGGCCTTGCCTATGAAAAGGAAATGCCCCTTAACTGGTGCCCAAGCTGTAAATGCGTGCTTGCAAACGAGGAAGCTACAAACGGCGTATGTGAGCGCTGCGGCTCCCAGGTAACAAAGAAAAATCTTCGCCAGTGGATGCTTAAAATAACAGCCTACGCAGACAGGCTTCTTGATGACCTTAACCAGCTTGACTGGCCTGATAAGGTTAAGAAAATGCAGACTGACTGGATAGGCAGAAGCTATGGCGCCGAGGTAGCGTTTAAGGTCGTTGGTTCCGATAAGGAGCTTGTTGTGTATACAACACGTCCCGATACTCTTTACGGCGCAACATTTATGGTAATTTCACCTGAGCATAGATATGTTAAAGAGATTACTACGGACGAAAACAGGGAAGCTATGGAAGCCTACTGCTATGCCGCCTCCACTAAATCATCTGTTGACCGTATGTCGGACAGAGAAAAGACAGGCGTGTTTACAGGAAGCTATGCTGTAAATCCGCTTAATAAAAAAGAAATCCCCATATGGGTATCAGATTACGTTCTTGCTGATTACGGTACAGGAGCAATTATGTGCGTACCCGCCCATGACCAGCGTGACTTTGATTTCGCTAAGAAATTCGGCCTCGATATCGTTGAGGTTATAAGACCTGAAGGACAGGAAGAAAAAGAGCTTACAGAGGCTTATGCGGGCGACGGCGTTATTGTTAATTCACCGCTTTTTGACGGTATGACGGCGTTTGAAGCAAAGCAGAAAGCTCCTCACATGCTTGAGGAAATGGGAATTGGCAAAAAGACTGTTAACTATAAGCTTCGTGACTGGGTATTCTCAAGACAGAGATATTGGGGAGAGCCTATTCCAATTATACACTGCCCTCACTGCGGAGCTGTTCCGGTGCCTGAAGACCAGCTTCCGGTGCTTCTCCCGGAGGTTGAAAGCTATCAGCCGACTGATACAGGGGAGTCACCTCTGTCAGCAATTGACAGCTGGGTAAATACAACTTGCCCTGTATGTGGGGCGCCTGCTAAGCGTGAGACAAATACAATGCCTCAGTGGGCTGGTTCAAGCTGGTATTTCCTCCGCTATACGGACCCTCATAATGATAAAGAGCTTGCAAGCAAAGAAAACCTCAGAAAGTACGCTCCTGTAGACCTTTACGTCGGAGGAATTGAGCATGCCGTTCTCCATCTGCTTTATGCAAGGTTTTATACAAAGTTCCTTTATGACATCGGCGTAGTGGAGTTTGAGGAACCCTTCCACAGGCTGTTCAATCAGGGCATGATTAATAAGGACGGAGCTAAGATGAGCAAGTCTAAGGGAAATGTGGTTTCGCCTGATGAGCTTGTTGCAAAATACGGCTGCGACTCACTCCGTATGTATGAGCTTTTTGTTGGCCCTCCCGAACTTGATTCGGAGTGGGACGACAGAGGAATTGACGGTGTATTCCGTTACCTTAATAAGGTTTGGAAATTCTATGATGAATATAAAAATAAGCCCGCTGCACCTACAGAGGAAAGCGAATTTATCAAGAATAAGCTTATAAAGGAAATTGACTCAAGGCTTAACGCGCTTACAATGAATACCGTTGTCAGCGGATTTATGGAATATACGAATAAAATGATAGATGAGGCCAAGAAAAACAACGGAATTGATAAGGAATCCATTGAAACCCTGATAATTCTTCTTGCACCGTTTACACCGCATATTGCGGAGGAAATGTGGCATGGACTTGGCCATGAGACAAGTGTATTTGAGGCTAAATGGCCTACGTGCGATGAAAGCAAGCTTGTTGAGAATACAATTGTAATGGCTGTGCAGCTTAACGGTAAGGTTAGGGAGAGCATAAAGATTGCCAAGGACGAGGAAAAGGACAGTGCCCTTGCAAAAGCAAAGGAAGCCATTGCTTCAAGACTTGAAGGCAAGACAATTGTTAAGGAAATTTATGTTCCTGGAAAGATAATAAATATAGTAGTTAAGTAATAATTAAAGCGCATGCAGATTATCTGCATGCGCTTTTTATTGTCTTTGCGAGGGGGGATGCCTTAATACGCCTTAATACAAAATACAAGATTATTGCACATACAGGGAGGGGCATCTCAGAAGATTAATTTATTGCCCATGCGGGGAAGGGACCACTCAGAGTTGCGAAGCCCGTTGTCCCTTCCCCTGCGCCCCAACCCTTTCGGGCAACGCCTCCGTTA
>OHAS01000209.1_pt1 | contig 48149 bp, 48 predicted proteins | sample 1577131 | NCBI WGS metagenome assembly OHAS01 (sample SAMEA3541566, study PRJEB24748) | human gut metagenome | biome: human gut; feature: human-associated habitat; material: faeces | place: China | collected 2012 | reverse complement strand
CATAAAAATAGCGTAGCAGTCGTTAAAACTACTACGCTATAAAAAGTCTAACTTTCGGGGGTCACATCATAATAGCCTCACTTTTGTTTTTCTTCGTAGTCATTATTGATAAAAGCTGAAATTTTGTCGATTGTTCTGATTGGTGCGTCTTGTGCGGTACCCCAATCCATATCTTTGTTACGATAGTCGAATTTTAGTGTGAATTTATGTATATCCTCTTGTATTCTTGAAAGTTCAGCCTCTTGCTTTTCAAACAGGCAGGCAAGGAATTGGGCGGCTTGTGAGTCTTTTAATGATTTCGGCACTGTATCAACAAGCAATTTCATATGCTTTAAACATACACCATTTGATTTATTGAATTTTTCTTTAAACTTTTCGTCATTTGCCCACATATACAAAAGCACATCGGCATATCTTTCCATAGTGTGATTGATTTTGTCACATACAACACAGCCGTCCGATATACTGTCAAGCTTTTCGGAAAGCACTTTTGAAAAATCAGCCGAGCCTGTTTTCTTAAAAAGACCGCCTTTTTGATTTTTTAAAGCTGACGCGGATTTCTTCAGCGAATCGAGTTTTTTGAGTATTTCCTCTAAATGTGTGTCAAGCACAAGCGACAATGCAAGTTTGTTTGACATACCGAAAAGCATTGAATAATGATGGTTGCAAAAGCCTTTTTCGTTTGATTCTATACGAAATTCAGGCTCCATCATTGCCGCACCGAGTGCATAGTCGAGCGTTTCTTTTTCGAGTTTTTTCTCAAGTTCACAAAGCGGACATTCACAGTCTGTATCGTAAACTTCATTTACCGGTATTGTATAAATTTGTTCTTTCATAAGTAATAAATCTGCCTTTCAAGGATAAATATATAATTATTATAACACTTAAAATAATACCTTTCAAGGACAAAAACGAAAGTTGTATTATGCAAATTCAAAAAGGTTATTATTTATTTGTGCAAAACGTCACATTTTTAGCGAAAAAGTAACGTATTTCTGATAGTAAATGATAAAAAAATAAAAAAATCATTATAAATTCTTTAAAAAAAACAAAAAATATGTTATAATACATTCGTCAGTAAAATAGAAAACAATGTTACAAAATAACACTGTATAAAATTAAAAAATGTATTGGAGGATTTTTACCATGACAGAAAACAAGACAGTTCTTGCATGGCTTGAAGAAATGAAAGCTATGTGTCAACCTGACAATGTTGTTTGGATTGACGGAAGTGAAGAACAGCTTGAGGCTCTAAGAGCAGAGGCTGTTGCAACAGGTGAAATGATTAAACTAAATCAAGAAAAGCTTCCTGGATGTTACTATCACAGAACAGCTGAAAACGACGTAGCTCGTGTGGAAGACAGAACATTTATCTGTACTCCTACAGAAGAAGAAGCCGGCCCAATCAATAACTGGATGGCTCCTGACGAAATGTATGCAAAGCTAAAGAAACTATATACAGGTTCAATGAAGGGCAGAACAATGTACGTTATCCCTTATTCAATGGGCCCTATAGGTTCACCTTTCTCAAAGATCGGTATCGAGCTTTCAGACAGTATCTATGTTGTACTTAATATGGCTATTATGACAAGAATCGGTCAAAAGGTTCTTGATCAGCTTGGAAATGACGAAAACGCTGAATTCATCAAGTGTCTACACGCTAAGAAAGACGTAAATCCTGATGACAGATACATCGTTCAATTCCCACAGGATAACACAATTTGGTCAATCAACTCGGCTTACGGCGGTAACGTTCTTCTTGGTAAGAAGTGTTTCGCTCTAAGAATTGCATCATATCTTGGTAAGAACCAAGGTTGGATGGCTGAGCATATGCTAATTCTTGGTCTTGAAAATCCTCAAGGCGAAGTTAAGTATATCTGTGCTGCATTCCCATCAGCTTGCGGTAAGACAAATCTTGCAATGCTTATTCCACCGGAATACCTAAAGAACAAAGGTTACAAAGTATGGACAGTCGGCGATGATATTTCATGGCTAAACATCGGTCCTGACGGCAGACTATATGCTATCAACCCTGAAGCAGGTTTCTTCGGTGTTGCTCCTGGTACATCAGTAAAGACAAACTTCAATGCTCTTGAATCAACAAAGAAGAACACAATCTTCACAAACGTTGCTCTTAACAATGCAGACAATACAGTTTGGTGGGAAGGTCTTGACAAGAATCCTCCTGTTGATGCAACAGAATGGAAGGGTTCAAAGGTTAACGGTCCTGAATACTCTGCAGCAGGTAACAATCTTGCTCACCCTAACTCAAGATTTACAGCTCCGGCTATCAACTGCCCATGTATCTCATCTGAATTCGAAAACCCACAGGGCGTTCCTGTAGAGGCTATTGTATTCGGTGGCAGACGTGCTAAGTGTGCTCCGCTTGTATATCAATCAAGAGATTGGCAGCACGGTACATTCGTTGGTGCTACAATGGCATCAGAAACAACAGCAGCAGCTGCAGGTGCAGTAGGTGTTGTTAGACGTGACCCAATGGCTATGAAACCGTTCGTAGGCTACAATATGGCTACTTACTGGGGTCACTGGCTTGAAATGGGTAAGAAGCTTGGCGATAAAGCTCCGAAAATCTTCCACGTTAACTGGTTCAGAAAAGATGACGAAGGACACTTCATGTGGCCTGGTTTCGGTGACAATATGCGTGTACTTCTTTGGATTCTTAACAGATGTGCAGGTAAGGTTGATGCCGTTGAAAGCGAAATCGGTTACCTACCAAAGCCTGAAGATATCGACCTAACAGGTCTTGAAGACGAAAATGTTGATATTAAGGGTCTTCTTACAATCGATAAGAAGGTATGGCTTGAAGACATTGCAAATATCGAAGAATATTTTGCACAGTTCGGAGATAAACTTCCGAAGGAAATGGCTGACGAACTTGCTAAGTTAAAGGCTAACCTTTCTAAGTAATTTTAATTACAGTGTATTAAGAATTTAAAAGCAGACAAAATCCTTATGGTTTTGTCTGCTTTTTTTGTTGACATTTATAGACACATAGGTTAAAATGTAAGTGTATAATATATACAGATTATCTATAGAAAAGAGGAGAAAATATGAAGAAAAAAGGTGTAATTATCGGTGTTATAATAGCGGTAATCGTAATTATAGCGATAAGCATTATAGGAAGTTACAACGGACTTATAAGTTTAGAAGAATCGACCAACACGGCATATTCCGATATACAGGTTCAACTTCAAAGACGTATGGATCTTGTACCGAACCTTGTTAATACGGTAAAGGGATATGCGGCACACGAAACAGAAGTGTTTACTGCCGTTTCTGACGCTCGTGCAAAACTTGCCGGTGCGGGAACAGTTGAGGAGGCAAGTGAGGCAAATGAAGAACTTTCATCGGCACTTAGCAGATTGATTGCAATTTCGGAATCATATCCGGAATTAAAGTCAAACGAAAACTTCTTGTCACTTCAAGATGAACTTGCAGGTACGGAAAATCGCATAGGTGTTGCAAGAAAGGATTATAATGACGCCGTTCAAAAATATAACGTAAAAATACGTTCATTCCCTACAAACATATTTGCAAATATGCTTGGTTTTGAAAAGAAACAACAGTTTGAGGCAGATAGTGCGGCACAATCTGCTCCTTCTGTAAGTTTTGATTGATATGAGTAGGGGGAAGATACGTTTCGCGGCATTAATTTTCGCAATATTTGTTTTATTTATAAATATTTGTGCGTTTGCGAAGGTTGATATACCGAATCATACGGATAGATTTTTTATAAATGACTATGCGAATGTTATTGACAGTGAAACAGAGGATTATATATTTGAAAAAGGTAAGGCGTACAATGCTAACGGCGGACCGCAAGTTGTTGTTTTGACAATGGAAAGTATAGACGGAAACGACCTTGAAGACTTTTCGATTGAAACGGCGAGAAAATGGGGAATTGGCGATAAAGACGCGGATAACGGAGTTCTTATTCTCCTTGTTATGGATAGTCGTGACATTCGTATCGAAGTCGGCTACGGACTTGAGGGCGTTTTAAATGACGGTAAGTGCGGTCGATTTATCAGAAATGCAACAGATTCTTTGTCGGCAGGTGATTACAGCGAGGGTATTAAGCAGATTTATGATTCGGTAATCGGAGAACTTGAAGAACCGACACCCGATGAAGAAGATGATGACCGTATGGTTGAAATAATGACATATGTAGTGTTTTTCATAGTTTTAGCGATTGTGGTATTTATCACTAATATCAAAGGACGTGGCGGACGTGGCGGACGTGGCGGCTATCATAGCGGCGGCGGTTACTATGGCGGTGGTTTTTCAGGCGGAAGCAGCAGCGGAGGAGGCGGATTCTCCGGCGGCGGCGGAAGTTTCGGCGGCGGCGGTGCCAGCGGTAAATTTTAAAATATAAAAATCATATCTTGCACGTTCCGGATAATTTGTCGACAGTCTGAAAGGGTGTTGTGTTAAAAACAACACCCTTTTGTGTAAATAAAAATTTTTTTAATTTAATGCAACCTTTTGGCGTGCTGAAAAGTATTATATATGAAAGGAAAAATAATCCGATAAATTTAAAAAGGAGGAAAAAGTTATGAAAAAATTATTAGCGGTAGCGTCAGCGTTGGCTCTTACTGTATCGGCAGTATCACCGGCAGTTTTAGCCGCTGAAACGTTAGCCACACAGCAAACAGAAACATCTGCAAGAGAGAATATGCAGAAAATATTGGAAAGCGTTAAACAGAGAGTTGAAATTCCGAGTGAGTGCAGTGAATTTTCGAGCAGAACAGAGGAACAGTACGGCGAAAAAGTTTATAACTTTACATGGAATGAAAAAGACGGAAACAAGAGTGTTAATATAACTTGTACGGCAGACGGAGTTATAACCAACTATTCAATTCACGGTTTTAAATCTGATGATAAAAATAACACACCGAATTTACCGAAAATTAGCGAAAGTGATGCAAAAAAGACGGCGGAAAACTTCTTAAAACAAATTAATCCCGATTTTCCGTATGAAATAAAAATTTATGGAAGCAACGGCAGTATTTTTGGTAACGGATATACATTCTATATTAAAACGTATGTAAACGGTGTATTGTTCACGAACGGAAACGGCTCGGTTAATATTGACGGTACAGACGGATATGTAATGGGTTTTGATTTGGGCTATATACAAGCGGATTTTCCGTCAATCAATAATGCGATAAGCGTTGATGAGGCAAAAAAAGCGTACAGTGATAAACTCGGACTTGAGTTGGTTTATCGTACATATGTTGACGAGGACGGTAACGTGGTAGCTTATCCTGTATACACACAGGAATACGACTACGATAAATACATTAATGCACTTACGGGTGATGCGGTTGATGTTACAAATTACAGATATTTCATCGGCAACAAATCTGAAAGTGCAAATGATGCAGCAGCAGACGGCGGACTTACCGAACAGGAAATAAAAGAGCTTGACAATATAGACGGACTTATTTCAAGAACCGCTTTGGAAAATAAATTAAAGTCGAACAAGCTTTTGTCAATCCCTAAGAATATAAATACAGACAGCATTTCTTTATATAAAAATTATGACGATGAATATACGTATTCTGTATCAATGTCAAATGACAAGTGTAACATATATACGTCTGTTGATGCTAAAACAGGCGAAATAAAGTATTATTCACGTTGGGGAGAAGATGACAGTAAGGAAAAAAATAATGATGATTCGGCTTTAAAGACACTTGCGGGCGATAAGGCAAAAGAATACAAATATGATGAAAATTCGCATCTGTATGTCAGATATGTAAACGGTATTAAGGTAACAGGCGACTATGCCAACGTAACAACAAACAACGGTGTACTTACTAATTTCAGTATGAATTATACCGACACCGAATTTCCGTCAATCGAAAATGCAATGAGCAAGGAAGACGCTGAAAAGATTTTATTTGACGCAAAGGATTACAGCATTGTATATATGCAGAATTATACTGACAACACAAGAGAGATTATCCCTGTATACACAATAGATACAGAAAATATCAATCCGTTTACAGGTAAGTTTGTTGACTATCAAAACAAAGAAATTACGGAGGATGCAAGCAGTAAACTTGAATATTCGGATATAGACGGTCACTATGCCGAAAAGTATATCAAAGAGCTTGCTTATTACGGAATAGGTTTTGAGGGCGGCGAATTTAAGCCTGACGAAAAGATTACTCAAAAGGATTTTCTTGCACTTTTGATGAGCATAAACGGTAACGATATAATCGTATTGAAAAATAATTTGGAACAGGCAAATTGGGTGTACAGAAATTCAACACAAAACAGTATTATTTCAGAAGATGAACGCGATGATGATGCGGAAGTAACTCGTGAGGAGGCTGCTGTGTATATGATTCGTGCAATCGGTGCTGAAAATTACGCGAAATATAACGATATTTACGTTACACCGTTCAATGATGTTACGGAAAATAAGGGGTATATCGCATTGCTTTCGGCTATGGGCGTTTTAAGCGGTGACGGTAACGGTAATTTCAATCCAAACCGTGAAATGACAAGAGCGGAAAGTATAATTATGATTTATAATTATTTAACCAGATAAAAAATAAGAAGTGGCAAAATATTTTTGCCACTTCTTTAGTTATAATTCCTATTTGCTATTTTGATGACGGTGTCGGAAGATACGGGATAATTTTATTTGCAAATTCAGCCATATTCATTGTTTGCAAATATACCTTACCCGGACCGGTAAGAGTTGTAAGGAACAGTCCTTCACCGCCGAACAACATATTTTTAAAGCCCTTTACTGTTTCAACGTCATATTTGACGGTTGATTCAAAAATCGCAACACTGCCTGTATCGACTTTAAGTTTTTCGCCTGCAGCAAGGTCGATTTCTTTAACTGAACCGTCAAGCTCAATGAAAGCAGTACCGTTTCCGGAAAGCTTTTGAAGTACAAAGCCTTCACCGCCGAACAAGCCTTTCTTTATGCCGCTTGTTATATATGTTGAAAGTTCAACACTTTGCTCGGCACACAAAAAAGCTGATTTTTGACAAATAAATTCTTTGTCGGAAGAAATGTGAAGTTCTTTGATTTCTCCGGGAAAAGATGAGGCGATTGTGATAGATTGGTTCGGTGCCTCGGCGGTGTATGTAGCCATAAACAATGACTCACCGCTGAACATACGTCCAAGACCTTTCATAAATCCGCCTTTCATATTGGTGTCCATTTTTACTTTGTCCGACATCCATGTCATACCGCCCGATTCGGTATAAATGCTTTCGCCTTGTTCAAGGTCGATTGTTACGGCAGGAAGAATATTTCCCCAGATTGTAGTTTTCATAAAAATTACCTTTCCTTTCTGTATGAAATAGCTCAGTGACTTTAGTGATATTCAAATTATATCATAATATTCCTATTTTAAATATATCTTTTTTATTACAATTACACAAAGCGAGTTTTGTAAAATTGTCGTTAAAACTTGCAAAAGTAACGAAAAAGTGATAAAATAGATTATATATATTATGTTGTAGTTTATATATAAAAAAAATACAAATTGTAGTTACGAATGGAGATAAAAATATGCTTAGATATTTCACGGCGGGAGAGACACACGGTAAGTGTCTTACAGTTATAATCGAAGGTATGCCGTCAGGTGTTGAGATAAGCCTTGATGAGATAAACGAACAGCTTGCAAAGCGTCAGCAGGGCTATGGCAGAGGCGGAAGAATGAAGATTGAAAAAGATACTGCCGAAATTCTTTCGGGTGTGAGAGGCGGAGTGACTCTCGGAAGTCCTATCGCAATTAAAATCGAAAACAGAGATTGGGCGAATTGGGAAAGTATAATGGGTACTGAAACGGCGAATAATGAAAAGTCTGTCGAATGCCCAAGACCGGGACACGCTGACCTTACCGGAGGTATGAAGTACAATCACAGAGATTTGAGAAACGTGCTTGAAAGAGCAAGTGCCCGTGAAACTGCAGCAAGAGTGGCTGTCGGCGCACTCGTAAGACAGGTTTTAAAACCGTTTGGAATAGAATTTTTAAGCCATGTTAAGAGAATAGGCGAGGTTGAAGATACATCCGATTTTACTGCGGCAGATTTCTTTGAAAAAGTACAAAATTCACCTGTTGGGTTTGGCGATGAAAATGCCGCTCAAAAGGCTATGGAATACATAGACAAAATCAAGGCAAGAGGTGAAAGCGTAGGCGGAATAGTGGAAACTATCGTAAAAGGTGTGCCTGCCGGATTGGGAAGTTATGTTCATTACGACAGAAAACTTGACGCAAACCTTGCTTTCGGTGTTATGAGTGTACAGGCTATCAAGGGCGTTGAAATCGGTATGGGCTTCGGTGTGAGCGAAATACCGGGTTCAAAGGTACATGATGAAATCGAATATTCGGACGACTTCCACAGACTTACCAACAATGCCGGCGGTATTGAGGGCGGTATGTCAAACGGTGAGCCGATTATTGTTAAGGCGGCAATGAAACCGATACCTACTTTGTATAATCCGCTTAGAACAGTCAATATTGACGATAAATCGGAGCATAAGGCAACTGTCGAACGTTCCGATGTGTGTGCCGTACCGGCTTGTTCGGTTGTCGTTGAGGCGGTAATCGCATTTGAAATCGCAAAGGCGTTTTTGGATAAATTCAGCGGTGACTGTATGGCTGACGTAAAGGCATATTACGATGTATATATGAACAGAATTAAGAATTTCTAAAATCAAACGTAGGGCAAATAAACCATGAGAGGTGGTGAGGGATTTTTGACCGAAAATGATTTGATTAAAAAGTGTAAAAAAGGTAGCCGAGAAGCTTTTAATATATTAGTTTCAAATTACCAACAGCAAGTTATAAATATCGCTTACGGAAAGCTTTCAAATCAAGAGGACGCATATGACGCGGCACAGGAGGTATTCGTAAGGGTGTATAAAAGTATAGAGTCATTTAAGGAGCAATCTTCCTTTACCACGTGGCTTTATAGGATAACTACGAATGTTTGCTCCGATATTCTGAGAAAACGTCAGAAACATTCGGGTGTAATAAGTATTAATCAGGCGATTGACGAAAAGAAAGATATGGATATTAGGGACGAAAGTCCTACACCGGAAGAAAATATGGAAATATCGGAACGTCAGAGAGCTGTACGAGAGGCGATAAGCGAACTCAAAGAAGAATACAGAACTGTAATAACACTATGCGATATTGAGGGATTGAGTTACGATTACATAGCTGAGGTACTCGGAATACCGTCGGGAACGGTTAAGTCGCGAATTAATCGTGCGAGAAGTGCATTAAAGAAAAATTTAATGAATAAACGGGAACTTTTTTGATATTTCTTACGTCTAATATATTGTAAAAAGAAATTAATGAAAATTTAAAGAAAGGGGGAGTAAAAATGAATTGTGATAAATTTAACGAATGCTTGGACAACTATGAAAATTTGAGTGACGAAACAAAGCAGAAAATGGATAAACACGCATTGGAATGTGCAAATTGCAAAAGTGAACTTGAATTTATGCGTTCAATTATTTCAACGGCTAAATCTCTCCCTGACATAAATGTTCCTGTGGATTTTATGGAGAAATTAAATGTCCGCATAGATGAAGAGGAAAAGAAAAAAGCACGAATAACAAGACGTGTAATGCGTAATGTTCGCCGTAATTGGAAACAGTATACTGCGGCAGCGGCTTGCTTTGCGTTGGTAGCTGTTGTAACGGCTAACAGCAATATGTTCGTCGATAAGATGAACGGAAATGATGACGGTGTTATTCAAGAGGAAACAGTCGTGACTGACAGTGACGGAAATACTGCCGTAAGTACGACAGCACCGGCAGTGGCTGCTCAAGACAATGCGGAAGAAAATCAACCGACAGTATTTGAAGAAACGGTTGAAAACACTATTCCCGAAAATAAAACAGCGAAAAGTACATCATCGCTTGCAACGGCAAAGCCGCAAACAAGTGTGAGTACAAATTCGGTAAAAAGCAGTGTGGTTGCAAATAACAGTAAATCCACATCTGCTCCGTCTGTAAGTCCAAAGGTACAAAATAATGCGGTACCGTCTGTTTCTGCAGAACCTGCAAAGTCGGACGAAGGTGCGGTTTCGCAGAAAACAACTGCTGAGGTTGCTGATAATTCAAACGATATTCAAGCTTATTCACAAGATGACGGAATAGCGATTGCAAGTATTGATGTTCAGTCGGACGATCGTTCCGTATATGACGGAACTGATGACAATATCAATAATTCAAGAACAGTAAAATCAAGTGCTGAAGATGATTATTCGCTTGCGGGCGGAGCCCAAATCGCATACGGCAGATACTATAAGTTGGATAAAGACGGCAATCCGATTGAAGCCCCCGAAGAAAATAAACCTATCGGTTCAATCGTAATTTCCGCAAAAGACGCAGACGAGGCGTTAAGCGTTATAAGACAATATTCATACGATGAAGACGGTGAATTTTACACAACGAGTTCTGACAGATTGACGTCAATGCTTTCAGTATTATCCGTTCAGGGAATCGGTTACAGTAACTATACACCTGCTTATGAGGGTGAAGTAACATTTAAACTTGTTATAAGTTAATATAAATGCCTTTCACGACAGCATTATCTGTTGTGGAGGGCATTTTTGTTTGGAAAAACAGAACAAAAAAAATCGGACTGTCAGTCCGATTTTTTGATATGTCTAAGAAATAAGTTGTTTTAAAACGCCGAATGATAAAAGCGACATTATAAGTCCTGCAGTAAGTACACCTAAAAAGATAAACAAAAGTGATTTTTTAGGTTTCATACCGAATAATACTGCGATAAGACTTCCTGTCCAAGCACCTGTACCCGGCAGCGGAATGGCTACAAAAAGGAATAAGCCGAGATAGCCGTATTTTTCGATTTGAGCCGATTTTGAAAGTGCTTTCTTTTCAAGCCAATCGGGAATTTTGTGAAAGCGTTTACTTTTTTTCATCCACGCAAATATCTTTTCAATAAACAGCAATATGAACGGTATCGGGAGCATATTACCCAGTACTGCGGCAATGTATGATGGGAAGAAACTCATTTTCATAAGTCCTGCCGCAAGAATACTTCCTCTAAGCTCCAACAACGGTACCATTGATACAAGAAAAACAATTAATTCCTTTGATATTTTTCCTGAAAGTGCTGTGACAATAGATTGTACAATAGAATCCATAAAACTTCTCCTTAAAATAAAAATTACAGAATTCATTATACACTATATTTTTCTAAAATGCAATTATTACTATATCAAATTAATGTAAAATCTTTGAAATTTGTTTGTATAGTACGAATGTTATGATTGATAACAACAGTGCTTTTATTAAATTAAACGGAATTGCTCCGTATAAAACATATCCCAAAGTGTTTGTTATAAGCGGATTAGCCTTGCCGCAAAGCGATATAATTTGCTCCATAGGCATAACGTTTGTATAGAACGGTATCAAGATAAAGTAGTTTGCAAGTCCGCCTACGATTGCCATTGCTATTGCACCGAGAACAAGACCTAAAACCGCACCTTTTCTTGTTTTGATACGCTTGTAAATAAGTGATGAAACAAGTACAAGTGAACCGCTTGCAAGGAAATCGGCAAGTTCACCGACACCGCCTGTGTCTGTTCTTAGCAGGTGTAGAGCCGCTTTGATGAATGCTATCGCAATACCCGTAACAGGACCGTATGCAAATCCGCCTATCAAAGCAGGTAAAGTTGAAAAATCAAACTTTAGAAACGGCGGCATAAACGGGATAGGAAATTCTAAAATCTGCATAAGTACAATAGATATACCCGACAGTATTCCTACACTTGCGATAAATTTCGGTGTAAACCTTGTTTTGTTTTGAACATTGATTGCTTCCATAATTAAAAAGCCTCCTAAAAATTTATTTTGTATCTTTAGGAAAAGTTCTTCGCATAAATTTTGTCTTGACGCTATGAATGGGAAATAAAAAAAGCCCCATAGCATAGCTACAGGGCAAACCATACACAAAAAAACATCTTCTTCCGTCCGGACTTTAACCGTCGGTTTTGGAATTTCACCAAATCAGCCTACTGTACTGAGTAGGGTCGTGGACTTTAACCACCGGTAGGGAATTACACCCTGCCCTGAAGATACACTCATTTATATTATACACGTTTTTTTTTAATTTTGCAACTGTTTTTTTAAAATTTATCAGTTTGTCTGCTCTGATAATACTCAAAAATCACATCATAAAATGTGATTTCGTGAGTTGCTGACAGGTTCAAACATCAATGCTCTGTAACAAAAATGTAATGTCGAAAAGGAAGAAAAATACTCAAAAATTATTACATCGTACATCAGTGTACGGTGTATAATTTAAGTATGAACAGATACATAAATATAATAAATTCTTTAGAAAATATTTTTGTGGGAATAATATAATTTTAGGAGGAAAAATCATGAAATCTAAAAAATTATTATCAATCATACTGGCGTTGGCAATGATGTTCTCTGTGTTGCCTGCAAGTACCATTTTGGTATATGCCGATGAAATTACAGAAACAATTTCCGCAGACACAACATGGAATGACGGTGATACGGTAGGCGGTGTTACAATATCAGGCGGAACCGTGACAATAAACGGTGATGTCGGTATCACGGCGGCAATTACTATCAAAGGCGATGTTACATTCACGGGCGGCGGAACGCTTAACAGAATGAGTACATCGGGAAATTTGATAAAAGTTGAAAGCGGAAGTCTTACACTTGGCAATGTTACAATAGACGGTAACGACGTGATAATTTCTGACAGCGGGGCAGCAGCTGCGATTAATATGGCCGGCGGTACTGTTATAATGAATGAAGGGGCAAAGATTACAAATCATAAAAGAACCAGTGGTTATGGACCCGCAGTTTATATGACCGGCGGTAATTTTAAAATGAAGGGCGGCACAATTTCGGGTTGCGAAAGCAGAAATTACGGTGGTGCTATATATATAGATGGCGGTAGCTTTGAAATGAACGGCGGTATTATTGAAAATAATAAGACGACACTTTCAAGTGCCGGATATGGTGGAGGAGCGTTTTATGTAAGAGAAGCTACTCTTATTATAAATGACGGTCTTATACAAAATAATTCGTCAAATTCCGGAGGTGCAATCTATAATACATCATTCGGTACAACGATAATAAACGGCGGTGTGATAAAGGGTAACGCTGCGGTAGGTGATTCACCAAGTGGTTCTGCAATTTTTCATAGTTGTAAAACAACAGGAGAGGCTACATTGCAAATAGGCGGTAATGCAAATATTAATGTAGGAAATGATATTTATTTGATGTCAAATACCTCTGCTACTAAATATGTTGAAATAACTTCTTCAATAAAAAATCCGTTAATACTTACGGTAGAGGGCGAATCAGAAGGCAGAGTTATTGCTGATGCGGCAGACGGTGTTGTGCTTACATACAATGATATGGCAAAGATTAGACTTAGCAACAGCTCTTACGCATTGAAACTTGAGAATAATCAAATAAAGCTTACTCAAACATCAAGCGGAGAAACAAAATTTCCTGTTTATCTTGGTTATGACGCAAACAACGGTACAAATGCACCGAACGGTAGCAGCGCCGAAATAGTTGCGGGCAACAGTGCAACTTTTACAATAAGTGACAGTGTACCGACAAGAACAGGATATAATTTTCTTGGTTGGGCGACAAATAAAGACGCAACATCAGCAGAATACAGTTCGGGTGGCAGTATTACAATAAGTTCCAATACAACGCTATATGCAGTTTGGAAAAAAATATCGACTTTTGAAACAAATGAATTTACACAACCGCTTGCAATAACAGATTGGACATACGGTGAAACAGCAAATACACCGACAGCTACGGCAAAATACGGAACAATAAAATATACATATTCAACAGCGGCAGACGGAACGTATACCGAAGAAGTTCCGACAAATGCAGGCACATATTATGTAAAAGCAACAGTCGAAGAAACAGCAGACTATTCGGGACTTGAAAGTAATGCAGTTGAATTTATAATATTGCCGAAAACAATAAATACAGCAATAACACAACTAACTGCACCTGTTAAAAATGAAGTACCGCAGACAGAAATAGAAACAGACGAATATACAGCAACGGTAGTTTGGTCACCGGAAGTTACGGATAAATTTGGATATGATACCGTTTATACGGCGACAATAACAATCACACCGAAAACAAATTATACTGTAAAAGGCATTGCAGAAAACGGTTATACCGTAAGCGGTGCAGAAACAGTTACAAATGAAGCAGACTCTGCTACGGTAACAGTAGTATATTCTGCAACGGAAAACAAAAACAGTAACGAATTTACACAACCGCTTGCAATAACAGGTTGGACATACGGTGAAACAGCAAATGCACCGACAGCAGTTGCGAAATACGGAACAATAAAATACACATATTCAAATACGGCAGACGGAACGTACACCGAAGAAGTTCCGACAAATGCAGGCACATATTATGTAAAAGCAACAGTCGAAGAAACAGCAGACTATTCGGGACTTGAAAGTAATGCAGTTGAATTTATAATATTGCCGAAAACAATAAATACAGCAATAACACAACTAACTGCACCTGTTAAAAATGAAGTACCGCAGACAGAAATAGAAACAGACGAATATACAGCAACGGTAGTTTGGTCACCGGAAGTTACGGATAAATTTGGATATGATACCGTTTATACGGCGACAATAACAATCACACCGAAAACAAATTATACTGTAAAAGGCATTGCGGAAAACGGTTATACCGTGAGCGGTGCAGAAACAGTTACAAATGAGGCAAACTCTGCGACAGTAACGGCAGTGTATTCTGCGACAGGTAGTTATGACACGGTTGATACAAACGAATTTACCAAACCGCTTGAAATAGTCGGATGGACATACGGTGACACACCAAATGTACCGACAGCTACGGCAAAATACGGAACAATAAAATATACATATTCAAATACGGCAGACGGAGAATATAGCGAAATTGTTCCGACAGATGCGGGAACATATTATGTAAAAGCAACGGTTGAAGAAACAGATAAGTATACAGGGCTTGAAAGTGACGCAGTTGAATTTGTAATAGGAAAGAAAATACTTACAAATGACAACATAACAAAAATAGCAGACCAAACATATACGGGTGAGGAGATTAAACCTGTTATTGAGGTCAAAGATGGGGATAAAATTCTTGTACTTGATACAGATTATACAGTGGCATATGAAAAAAATATAAAAGCATCTGAAGAGGCAAAAGCTAAAGTTGAGATGATTTCAAATAATTATAAAGGAACACTTGAAAAATTATTTACAATATTGCCGAAAACAATAAATTCTGCAATAATACTGACTGCACCTGTTAAAAACGGAGTACCGCAGACAGAAATGGAAACAAACGAATATACAGCAACGGTAGCTTGGTCGCCGGAAGTTACGGATAAATTCGGATATAGTACAGTTTATACCGCAACAATAACAATTACACCAAAAGCAAATTATACTGTAAAAGGCATTGCAGAAAACGGTTATACCGTAAGTGGTGCACAAACAGTTACAAATGAGGCAGACTCTGCGACAATAACTGCTGTATATGCGGCAACCGGTAGTAAGAGCAGTGGCGGTAGCGGCAGTACAAAACGTTATACAGTTTCGTTTAACACAAACGGCGGTAATAAGATAACGAGTCAGACTGTTGCAAAAAATAATTCAGTCAAAGAACCGACTGCTCCGATAAAAGAAAACTTTGAATTTGCGGGATGGTATACTGATAAGGAACTTACAACAAAGTATGATTTTACGGAAAAAGTAACAAAAAGTTTTACACTTTACGCAAAGTGGACTGAACAGAAACAGGAAAACGGAGGAAGTGAAGATGTCGTAAATAATAATAGCGGAAATGAAAATAAAGAAAGTTCAAATACAATAGTTTTGACAATCGATGAACATGACGCACTCGTTTACGGAATAACAAAGACAAATGATGTTGCTCCAAAGGTTGTGAATGACCGTACAATGTTGCCTGCTCGTTTTATTGCGGAAAATCTTGGCGCAACAGTTGAATGGGACGGCGAAAAACAACTTGTAACAATCACAGGTAAGAATGAAAAACAAGAGGATGTAACAATTCTTATCACAATCGGCTCGGATTATGCAAAAGTAAACGGTGAGGACGTTAAACTCGATAGTCCTGCTTTTGTTGAAAACGACCGTACATATACACCGATACGTTTCATCTCGGAAAATCTGGGTGCAACGGTTGAGTGGAATGAAACAGAACAAACTGTTACAATTCAAAGAGTTAAATAAATAAGAAATAGCAGCTGATTTTTCAGCTGCTATTTTAATGTTGAAATATCTTACAATGAATAAGGTAACAATGCGAAGTTTAGCACTTGATGAATAGTGGGTGCTTTTTGTATGAAATAAACAAAAAAAGCGATAACCAAAGTTATCGCTTTAATTGGTACAGACGACGCGCACCTTAATCTAAACAATACAAAATTGTGGGTATGTGTTGTTGTATATAATACGCAAGACGCCGTAAATACAAATATTACGGCTAAAAGGTAATTGGCTTAATGTAGTGGCTTATACGCCTATTATGCCTGACGGAACTTTTTTGGATAAAGGCACTGTTGATAATTATATGAACTCTTTAGTGAAAGAGGCATATAAAAAAAACGGAAATGTTACAAATGAAGAATTAGAAACGCTTGATAAAAAAGGTATGCAAGTGGGCGACAAATATGTTCACGGCATTTTTGCAGGTGTTGACGGTGACGAAAAAGATTATCATAAGCCATACAGCGCAGAGGATAGAGGCAAACTTATGCACTTTTCGGGCAAGTATGGTGCTATTAATATTGCCAAAAGAGGGACTGATAATTTAAAAACAAACCCGAACGAAGAACAATCAGATTCAGACGAAAGAGAAGAATATCTAAATCAACAAGTCGATATGTCGGAATACAGAGTAATACAGGTGTATCGAATAATGTTGAAAGCGAAAAAATCAACAGTCAAGCACCTAATACAGATGAAAATACGAATACTACGCAGACTGATAATGCAATAAAAAGTATTGAAATTTCAGAAGAAGATAAGATACCAGGTTTATTACAAGACGAATACTCTGACCTTTTGTCTTTGGAGGACAGAACAGCATTAGATACTCTCGGTAGTGCTATTAGTGTGCCTATAAAGATTGTACCAACAATAAGTAATGACGCAAACGGTTGTTATTACAAGGGCGTGATTTATATTTCGTTGTCTGCCGATGACAAGGTTATGACTGTTTTTTCGCACGAATTAACTCATTATCTTGAAGATACGCTCGATTATACAGAATACAAGAAATGTGTACTCGGCTTTATTCAAAAAAACACCGATAAAAGTATTGATGAACTTGTAAAAGAAAAGGTTGATACTTACGCTAAATCGTCAATAAATTTAACATACGAAGAGGCTACAAGAGAAATTGTAGCCGACTATACTCAAAATATTCTTAAAGACGCTGACGCAGTTATGGAGTTCGTTGATAGTATAGAAAATAAAGAGCAAAAACGTGGTGTTATACGCAGATTGCTTGATGCTATCAAGGAACTTATAAACAAGATAAAGGCAAAATTCAGCAGTAAACATTCTCAAATGCAAGACTTACAAAAAACACATGATTTACTTGAAAATATGCTAAAAGAGGTGGCAGAAAATACGGAGAGCGACACTGGAAGTGAAACAAGATATTCTTTTGGCGGTACTAAGGCAGAAACCGCAAATATTACTCAACTTTCTCGTGCAAAAGAAATGGAACTCAACGGCGAAAAAGCAGAAACAATACGACCAAAAACAGGTTGGAGCAGAGGATTAGATAACAAGTGGAAGTTTGAAATTGACGATAGCAAAGCTAAATATAAGGAAGAAAAAATACGTTTAGGCAAAGCCGTAAACTTAAATGAAGTTCTTGAACACGAGGACTTATTCAAAGCATATCCCGATTTGAAAAAAGTAAAGGTCAAGGAAATAGCAAATTTAGACGCAAGAGGGGTTTATTCGCCTAATTTCGATTGTATATTCATAAGCGAAAATTTGCCAACACAAGAAAAATTAAAATCGCTCATTCACGAAGTACAACACGCAATACAAGTGAGAGAGGGATTTGCAGTCGGCGAAAGTCCTGATAACGAAAACAGAAAACAAAGCGCAGGAGAAATTGAGGCTGATGACGTTAAGGCAAGACAAAGTATGAGCAAAGCAGAAAGACTTAATACATTTCCGAAAAGTATGAAACCTAATCAAAATGCGGACGTTGTATTTTGGGAGAATGGGAAAGGTACAAACAAAACAAAGTTTTCGTTAAAGGGCAATTCAGACAATGAGAACTCTAATATAGGCGAAAAAGATGTTGAGGCGATACAGTCAATAGCTCAAAAAAGTATATACGATTTTTCTGATGAAGATATGAAAAAAACAAAAAAAATAGCGGAAAGATATTATTCCGAAATGAAAGAAAAGTCACCATTTTTTAGAGCTTGGTTTGGCGATTGGAGAGCAAATGATAAAACGCCAGTACATGTGGTAACTGAAAAAGATAATTCACGAGGTGTACGCAAAAATATAGATACAGGTTGGGATATAAATGTGTCTGGCAAAGTGTTTAATGAAACGAAAGGGCATAAAGGTCCTAAAAATGTTAGTGCTGTATCACATCTTGATTACATAAACAGCATTGTAGAGAGTGCTATATTATTTGATAGCTATACGATACCAAACACAAATGCAAAATCAAATAATTCAATGATGATGCACAGTCTTTATGCCATTTCAAATATAGGAAATGAAAATGAGTTGGTAAAGCTGTATGTTGAGGAATTAAATAATATAAATAGTAACGGAACGATAAAACGGGCATATCAATTACAGAATATAAATAAAATTCCGTTGGAAAGTAAAAGGTTCAGCAATAATAGCTTAGCCTCATCAGACCAACGGAATAACTATACTATATCAGAATTACATGCACTTGTCAAGCAACATGACAAAAATTTCAAACCTACAGAGGCAAGCAAGGTTGTAAATGAGGATGGAACCCCTAAAGTAGTGTATCACGGAACGGATAAGGGGGGCTTTTATGTGTTCGACCCTAAAATGTCTGACGATAAAATTTCATTGTTTTTTTCTGATAGCAAAGTGACATCAAATAGCTATGCTCAATCTGATAATCAGCAATTATACGAGGTTTATCTTGCAATAAAAAAACCATATGTTATAGACGCAAAAGGACGTATGTGGAATGAGTTAGACGACAAATTAGGAAATACAACACGTGAAATAGCCGAAAAAGCTAAAAACCAAGGTTACGACGGCGTGATAATAGAAAATGTTCGTGATATGGGAGCGGTCGTTATAAATAATACGACAAAGGAGTTTTACAATGATTTCATATCAACAGCAACAGGCGGCAACAAATCAGCGGTCGTGTAAGTCAATATAGGTCGTGATGTTATACCACAACACTTTTGACTGACTAACAAAAAAGTATAACATTTTATCACATTTATCACTTTTTATCACATTGATTTTATTTATAAAAATACTAAAAAACCGCATAAACACTTGATATTCAAGCATTTATACGGCTTATAAATTTTGGTGCAGATGAAGTGAACACGTTTTGACATACACAATTAAATATAAGTTTTATTAAAGGGAATAATAATAGATTTGAAAGTTCTGTTATTATTCCCTTTTTGATTGCACAAAACAGATTTTATAGGAGGAAAAGGATATGAAAGTTATAGCGGTATCAACGCAAAAAGGCGGTGTAGGAAAAACTACTACATCAATAAATTTAGCAGCAGCATTGGCAGAAAAAAATAAAAAGGTTTTATTAGTCGACTTCGACCCACAAGGCAATGCAACGATTGGTTGTGGCTTTAAAGATGTTGAAGAAACTATTGTAAATGCAATGATAGCAGATATAAATAATAGTTTTAAACCATCAGATTTATCGGTAATACATACGGAGCTATTTGATATATTGCCGAGCAATATTGAGTTATCAAATATGGAGTTGACGTTGGTAAGCGTCATAGGACGTGAAGGGGTGCTTAAAAGAATACTTGCACCGATAAAAAATAATTATGACTATATCATTATTGATACATTACCGTCTTTAGGAATACTAACAGTCAATGCATTTGTGGCATCAGACTATGTGATTGTTCCGGTACAGGCTAAGGATTATTACAGCTTACAAGGTTTTGACGCCTTGTTACAGTCAGTTGAACTGACAAGACGTTGCATTAATCCGAACCTTGAAGTTTTAGGAGATGTCATCACGATGTATGACGGTAGAAACAAAAATGATAATGTTATTTCTGAAACAATCAAAAATGATAAACGAACAGAAACCTTTAATACAATAATTCCATTGTCTACGAAAGCCGCAGAGGCGAACAGAATAGGTAAAACAATCTTACAACACGATCCAAAAGGAAAAGTTGCTCAATCATATCGAGAGTTGGCAGAAGAAATATTAAATCGAATGGGAGAGTGATAAAAAAATCTATCCGCAAAAGGATAGATTAGAGTTACTAATTATAGTGGCTCTAATGTGTTCTTTTGCAAATCAGAAGATTTGGCACTTATATAGGACACATTAATTTATTACAGTTCAATAAAAGGTAATATAGGTACTTTTTCAAATTGCGAGCCTTATACAGCGATGGACGCATTCTGCGGGAAACCATATAGGCTGTAGGAGATGTTGTAATTCTTTGCGACGACCAATTTGATTATAATGATACTTACACTGAGTCAAGATAACTTCAAAGACAGTGTTCCGTCGATTAGGGGGATATGCGAAACATTTTGCGGAATCTGCCGGTAGAGCAGTAGTCGCGTTTGTTTGGCATAATGTGGTGAACTAACATCAACTTATGTTTCCGGTAAGAAATGTATTTTCGGTAGAGCGAAATAGTAAGGAATTGAAATGAGAAGATATATATTACTTGACAGTAAAATCTTTTCGTGTTTAAATCCGTATGAAATAGCATTGTACACAATATTGAGTAAATACAAAAATGCGAAAGGTGATTGCTTTCCGTCACGCAGAACATTGAGTGAAAAGGGTGGCTTTTCAATATCAACATACACCAAATACATAAAAGAGTTGATAAAAAAAGGACTTATCAAAGTTAAAGCGAGATGGAGAGCAAATGGTTCTCAAACAAGTAATCTATTTAGTGTTGCAAACATTGATAAAGGATTTTTTATTCATTCTGACATATTAAATAAGAAACTTACGGTTTATGAATTGACTGTTTTTATCTATCTATGTAGTAGAAAAAATAACAAAAATAAATGTTATGTATCACAAAAAGAGATAGCTAAAGCGTGCGGAATGAGTGTAAGAGAAGTCAGTATAATTATATGTCGTTTGAGAAAAAAAGGATTTATAAATACTCGTATGCAATTCAATTTAAATAACAGAGGTAACTATGTTTTAGAATATACGGTTTGCATATGTAATGAAACAGAAATACGAAAAGAATTAAACAATGAATTAATTGTAATTGACGATATTAATATCGATATGCGAGATGATATTAATATCGGGATTATTAAAAGTATAAGGTAGAAGGAGAAAATTAAAATGGCAGAAGTAAAAAGAGATTATTCAAAGATGATGAATATGTTTCAATCAACTGCACCTGAAACACAAACCACAACTTCAGGCGAGCATATTGACAGAGAAAAAGGATATGTTGATTTATCAATAAGTATGCTTGAGCATTTCCCGGAACATCCGTTTGAGTTATATACGGGCGAAAGATTTGAAGATTTAAAAGAAAGTATAAAGGAACATGGAGTTCTAACTCCGGTGCTTGTACGAAAATTGGATAATGGTAATTATCAAATACTTTCGGGACATAACCGTTGTGAGTGTGCCAAAGCAGTTGGCTTTAAAACTGTTCCTTGTGTTGTATTGAGCAATTTAACAGACGATGACGCGCTGATGATTGTGTTGGACAGTAACACAAAACAGCGTGGCATAACAGAAATGAAAATATCTGAACAGGCTCATATATATGCACTTGATGTGGCAGTAAACAAACGACAGGGTAAACGTTCAGACTTGATAAAAAGTATTGAGAAAAACCTTGAAATCCTTAGTAATGATGCGGTTTCCGAAACTTTGTCTCAATTTGATACAAAGTTAGATACTACTCAAGAAATAGGAGATAAATATGGTATATCGAGAGCTACAGTAGCAAGATTATTGAGAATAGATACTCTTATCTATGAACTGAAAACAAGGATTGATGATGGTGAAATTGCAGTAAATGCCGGAGTGGAACTATCATATTTAACTCAACAGGAACAGGAAATAATTGATGAAGTGATTTGTGAATTTAATTACAAGTTAGACATTAATAAATCAAAACAATTAAGGGAGCTATCGAAGTCGGGCAAGCTAAATAAGGTTACTGCGGTTGATGTATTCGAGGGACGATATAAAAAGCCTAAAACAAGCAGTAAACCGTCTGTTAAAGCTGTTACGTTAAAGCCAAAGTTCCTTTCAAAATATTATGCGGCAGATGTACCGCAAAATGTAATTGAAGAAGAAATTGAAACGTCAATAGATGTATGGCAGAAGATAAAAGATAAATTCAATGGCTTATCCATTGAAGAAATAAAAGAACAAGTGGAAACTTTACTTGAAGAAAATATATAATAAATTTTCAAAGGGAGTTTTATTGGACAGTAAAAAAATTATAATTTAATCAGGAGGAAAAATAAAATGAAAGCAATAGGTGTAGTAAGAAAGGTCGATGAACTTGGACGTATCGTAATTCCGGTGGAGTTAAGAAGAAATATGGACATTGAGGTTAAAGACTCATTGGAAATATATACAGAAGATAATTGTATAATTCTAAAGAAGTATGAACCGTCATGTATATTCTGCGGTGAGGCAAAAGATATAATTCAGTTTAACGGTAAAAATGTTTGTAAGCATTGCATAGAGGAGATTGTAAGTAAATGCGAATAATAAGCATTGATATTGGAATGAATAACTTTGCAGCCATAACCAATAATATCGGCAAAGAACCTAACCTAATCAGAGGTAAGGTTCTTAAAGCCGAAAATCAATGGTACAACAAAATAACACAACCGTTAAGGCAGCAGCTTAAACAGGCATACGATATTAAACAAAGAGAAAAATTAAGCGAAAATATCAATAAACTTGCAAAAAAGACTATTGAGCATATATTTGAATATTTTTGGTCGGTAAGCGAGTGGATTATCAATTACTGTATAGATAACAAAATTGATACACTGCTTATCGGACAATACAAAATGCTTGTACGAAAAGATTATGTTACAATTCCTTACGGATATTTCTATTCATTATTGGAAACAAAATGTGTATATCACAATATAAAATTTGTTCTTGTCAATGAACGATATACTTCAGGAACATCATTTTTTGATGGCGAACCGCCAACAAAGGAATTTTACAACAAGGAACGAAGAATATATAAGCATCTTTGGAAATGTAATAACGGAGAATGTGTTAATGCAGATGTGAATGACAGCTATCAAATTATGCGAAAAGTATATCCGCAATTATTTGATAAAGGTGTTGAAGGGTATTTGAAAGACCCTAAAGTAATCAATATTAAAATAGACAGAGATAAAGGAGATATAAAAAATGAACGCAACGGAATTTGAAAGAGAACTGAATAAATTAACTGAGGATTTGGCTGAAAAATATATTAAATTAAGAGATTTAGAACGTGCCGGGTATAAAGATGAAAAATTAATGGATATGCTATTCTATGGACACGTTGCTCGTGTTGAAGCAAGACGGATTCAGGAAGAATTTTTCCCAATGGCAGAAAACAGCGAAGAAATTGTTATGACATTACTTAATGAAAATTTCGTTTATGAAGAAGTTGATTACAGTAATGAAGTTGATGATACATCGGTACAATATGCAAAAGTAGGATTGTTCCTATATGTAGAATATGAATTGTACAAGCAGATTGATGCTATTGAAGAATCAATAGGTGATGAAGTTGAACTTAGACTTTTTTAAGATTGTTCGGAGGTGCAGAAGATAATGTCTATAATAGAAGATTACAAGGTATTAGTCAAAAATGGTACTGAAAAAATATTATCGAACGGCGGTGAATGGAATAAATGGTTGAAGTTTGCCGGAAATACATATACATATGATGTAAACAACAGTATTGCAATATATATGCAAAATCCTAAAGTAACAGCAGCTGCTGAATTGACGGAATGGAACGATTACAGCCGTAGAGTTCACAAAGGTCAAAAAGGAATTATGATATATAAAGATGGCAGAATAAGATATATATTTGACATTTCACAAACATATTATACGGGCGGTAAGAAGTACGGCAGATGGTCTATTTCGGAAACGCACAAATTTATAAATTTCATAAATCAAAAATACGATATAGATAATAAAAATTTTGACGAATATCTTGCTTCTATGATAGCTTACCTTGCACATGATAAAAACAATTCAGATATATTGTTTCAAAGTGTACGGTGTATGGTATCCGAAAGAGCCGGAGTTGCATATACAGACAATAATTTATCTGATATGTTTAATGCACTTATGACAGATGAAAGAAAATATATATTAACTGAAACACATAATATTTCATCGAAAATATTACATAAAATAGAACGTGAAAACAAGCAATATAAAATTTGGAGGAAAGAAAATGAACAAGGAACTATTAATACAGGTGTCCAAGAGAACGCAATTGACAGTGAAACAGGAATTGCCGACAAAAGCATTCTTGACGGAGAAACAAATAAACCGCAGATTATCAGTAGGAAGTTACGGACGCAGACTGATGGAGTGGATGCAAGAGGAACAGCCGGAGAGGTATCAACAGCTGTTACAGGAGGGCGATCTGTTTCCGATATTAGTCGAAGTTCAAGTGGAAGCGAGCCAAACGAAAGACAATATGGTGGACGAGATGTTGAACGATCCGGAAATCAAAGCGATGGATTGGTTGGAGAGATCAAAAGTGATAACGTTACAGTCGGATTTGATAGATCAGCAGATTATGAGAGAAATAGTATTAATTCCGAGATAAAATCAGATTATGAACAAATGGACTTGTTCAAAGATGAGAAAGACGAAAATGATACAACGGGTTTTACAGATGAGGAAATCAATGAACTTCTCAAAAAGGGTAGTGGCTTTGAAAATGGCAAAAAACGTATTTATTCCTTTTTTGAAGAAAACTATAATACACAAGAGCGTGCTAAATTCTTAGCTAATGAATACGGAGTTGGTGGTAGATATGCAAACGGCTTAAATGAAACACATAGCGGAAAAGGTATAACATACAGTAAGGGCGATATTTATCGCCCTTCTTCTGTTATTAGACTTACATGGACTGATGTTTCAAAAAGAATTGATAATTTAATTCAAAATGATGAATATCTTGATGTAGAAGAAAAACAAAATGCTGATGCTGAAAGTCAAATCAATTTATATAAAGTGGGAGATTTTTATGAAGTATATGGTGATGAAGCAGCTCAAGCATCGGAAATATTGGATATAAAATTAATTTCCAAAGTTGTTGATGGTGAAGAAATACAGATGGCGGGATTTCCTCAACACGTTTTAGACAGATATACGGAAATACTTGCAGAGCAGGGATATGAAATAAATATTAACGAACAAGCTCCGGAAGCACAAGAAGTGACTGACAAGTTTGAGATTGTCGCAGCAAGACATACTAAAACAAATGCTGATATATGGGTTGTATCACTTAATGAGAGGATTGATAGTGACGAATTTAAAAAACTTGCTATTGACGTAAATAAAGTCGGAGGTTATTATTCAAGGTTTCCCAAAACTTTGGACGGTAAATCAATTTCAGGTTTCGTATTTAAGAGCGAACCGACAGAAAAAGAGTTATCTGTTTTCAATGATTTCTTTAATGATGAAAAATCGGAAGAGGTTACAGAAGAAAAAGTCGATACTGCTGAAATAAATGATACTGAAGTTGAAATGGCAGAACCTGAAATAATTGAACCCGAAATGATTGCACTTGAAACTGACACAAAACCTGATTTACAAGTCGGAGATGTAATTGAATACAACGGCAAGCAATGGCGAGTATCTCAAACAGGATTTAATATGAGCTTTGAAAATCTTGATGAGAATGATAGTGAGCAAATGTTTTCTCATATCGGAGGTATGGAAAGTTTCAAGGCGAGTCGAGATTATACTTTAATAACAGAAAAAGAAATTGCAGAGAAAAATGTTGATACTGCTGAAATAAATGATATTGAAGTCGAAACGGCAGAACCCGAAATGATTACACCTGAACCGGAAACAAAACCTGATTTACAAGTCGGAGATGTAATTGTAAAAGATGTCACAAAGAATATTGAAACAACGGAACGTTTGAATTACAGAATACAAATTGACGAAAACACAAAAACAGCGGGTAAAAAATATGCAGGCAATGTTTTAGCAATCAGAACGTTAAAACGAATTGAAAAAGAAAATCGTCTTGCAACTCCTGAGGAGCAAGACATACTATCACAGTATGTTGGATGGGGTGGTCTTGCAGATTGCTTTGATGAAAGGCATTTCAAATACAAAGAACTAAAAGCACTACTTACCGATGAAGAATATGTAGCAGCACGTTCAACAACGTTAAATGCACATTATACATCTCCGGTTATAATTAAAGAAATGTATACGGCTATTTCAAATATGGGATTTAAAGAGGGCAACATTTTAGAATCATCTTGCGGAATCGGTAATTTTATGGGACTGATTCCTGATGAAATGGGTAACAGTAAATTCTATGGCGTAGAAATTGATGATTTAACCGGACGCATAGCAAAGCAATTATATCAGAAAAATGAAATAATAATAGATGGTTTTGAAAATACAAAATTCAAAGACAATACATTTGATGTTGCAATAGGCAATGTTCCATTTGGTAATTATCGTGTAAATGATGTTGTATATAATAAATACAATTTCTTAATACACGATTATTTTTTTGCAAAGAATATTGACAAAGTTAGACCGGGCGGTATATTGGCACTTATAACTTCCAAAGGTACTCTTGATAAAGCAGATAGCAAGTGCAGAAGATATTTAGCTGAAAGAGCTGACCTTGTCGGAGCAATAAGACTGCCGGATAATGCCTTTAAAAATGCCGGAACAGATGTTACAACCGATATTATATTCTTGCAAAAAAGAGAAGAAATGCGAACCGATAACTTCCCTGAATGGGTTGATATTGATGAATATGCAGAGGGCATAAACATCAATAAATACTTTATATCGCATCCTGAAATGATACTTGGGGATATGGAGCTTAAGAGTTCAAGATTTGGATTTGAAACTGCGTGTAAAATGCGTGACGGTGCAGATATGCAAGAAGAATTGCATAATGCAGTAATGACATTATCCGCACACATATCAGAAAACAATATAAGCAATGACATTGAATTGCAAACAAATGATGTCAATTTGAATAATGTACGAAATCTAACATATGTAGAGCAAGATAATAAAATATATTATTATAAAAATGGTAGTTTAACAGTCCCTGACGATTTAAACAATACAAAAGAAGAAAGAATTAAGGGACTTAATCAAGTTCGAAAAATATCAAGAAAAGTTATTGATATTCAGACTTTCGGTTGTACTGAGGAAGAACTAAAAAAGGAACAATATGAGCTGAATAAAAGATATGATGAATACACCAATAAATACGGATATATTCATTCAAGAGGTAATAAACAGGCATTTGCTGCTGATGTAGATTTGCCATTGCTATTGTCTTTGGAGAATGTAGACGAGGATGGAAATATAACAAAAGCTGATATGTTTTCAAAACAAACTATTCGCCCATATATTCCTATTGAAAGTGCTGATAATGCTGTTGACGGATTAAAAATATCGTTAGCTGAAAAGGGAAAAGTCGATATAAAATACATCAGTATGCTTACACATCAAAACCAAGATGAAGTCGTACAGGAACTTGACGGATTGATATATAAAAATCCAATACGCAGTAATACAGATGATATATATACCGGATATGAAACGGCTGATGAATATCTTTCAGGCAATGTGCTTGAAAAGCTTGAAACAGCAATACGTTTAAATAATAACGGGATATATGATAAAAATATCGACGCTTTAAATGCAGTTCAGCCTGAACCGCTGACAGCCGTAGATATTCCTTGGAAAATAGGATTATCGTGGATTTCAGTTGAAGATTATCAACAATTTCTATATGACACTCTTGATACAAGATATTATTTGCGTGATGATAATTATAATTCTTTTAATAGCATCAGTATTAGGTATAATAATTACACAAATACATGGACTATATACAACAAGCAAGCAGATAACAGTAACTTAAAGGTAACAACAGAATTCGGAACATCAAGAAAAAATGCTTATGAAATTATGGAAGATAGCTTAAATCTTCAAAATTGTGTTGTTCGTGACAGACACGATGATGGTGAAAGGGTCTGGTATACAGTAAATTCAGAAGAAACCGCAAAAGCTCAAGAAAAGCAAGCTGTTTTGAGAGAAAAGTTTTCAGAGTGGGTTATGGAGCATCCTGATATTCGTAATAAATATGTTGATTATTATAACAGAACATACAATAATACACGATTGCGACAGTATGACGGTTCACATCTTGCTTTTCCGGGAATGTCACCGGCAATACAACTTAGAGAACATCAGGTTAATGCAGTTGCAAGAGTTTTATACAGTGATACAAATGCTTTACTTGCTCATACAGTTGGTGCGGGAAAAACATATGAAATAGCCGCAAGCTGTATGGAGCTTAAAAGACTTGGCTTGGCAAAGAAAAGTATGATAGTTGTTCCAAATCATTTAACCGAACAATGGGGCAGTGAATTTATGCAGTTATATCCGGGAGCAAATATCCTCGTTGCAACAAAAAAAGACTTTGTAAAAGATAAACGACAGGCTTTCTTTTCTAAAATAGCGATGGGCGATTGGGATGCCGTTATTATAGGTCATTCACAATTTGAAAAAATACCTATATCAAACGAACGTCTTGCAAATGAAATTTCGTTAGAAATTGAAAAAATAACTGCTGCTATTGAGGATTTAGGCAGTGCCGACGGAAGAAGATTTTCTGTCAAGCAACTTGAAAGTAAAAAGAAAAATCTGCAAGCAAAATACGAGGAGCTTACTGCACAAGAAGTGAAAGATGATATATTCTGTTTTGAACAGCTTGGTGTCGATTATATGTTTGTGGATGAAGCACATATGTTTAAAAATTGTATGATAACTACAAAGTTATCTAACGTGGCGGGATTATCAACCACATCATCAAATAAATCAATGGATATGCTTTGGAAATGTAAATACTTATCTGAAATACAAAACGGTAGGGGTGTTGTGTTTGCAACAGGTACACCTATTTCAAACAGTATTACGGAAATGTATGTAATGCAAAGATATTTGGATAATGGACTTCTTGAACGAAACGGATTCGGATTCTTTGATAACTGGGTTGCGATGTTCGGAAACATTACAACAGGCTTGGAACTTGCACCGGAGGGTACAGGCTACAGAATGAAAAACAGATTATCAAAATTTGATAATCTGCCGGAACTGATGAAAATGTTTTCGCATTTTACTGATGTTCAAACAGGCGATATGCTAAAACTTCCCGTTCCGGAACATACAATGCACAATGTTGCATTAGAACCGGACGAATTTACGCAAGATATAATGATGACATTTGTTGAACGTGCGGCAGCTATACGAGATAGACTTGTAGAACCGGAAGTTGATAATATGCTTAAAATCACAAACGAAGCAAGAAAGCTTGCACTTGATCCTAAGCTTATATCAGAAGATGCACCAATGAGCAGAAAGGTTGAAGCGTGTGCGGAAAATGTATATAACATTTATAAGAATACAACAGAAACAAAAGGTACACAACTTGTTTTTTGCGATTTAGGAACACCTAAAGATGGTATAGATATAAATGACACTACTTACGGCAGATTAATAAATGCACTTGTAGATAAAGGTATAAATCGAGATGAAATTGCAGTAATACATACTGCAAAAACTGATGTACAAAAAGCCGATATGTTTGCAAAAATGCGTAGTGGACATTACAGAGTTATGATAGGCTCAACAGATAAGATGGGAGCCGGCACTAACTGTCAGAAACGTCTTGCAGCACTTCATCATATGGATTGCCCTTGGCGAAGTTCGGATATAGAACAGCGTGAGGGCAGAATATTACGACAAGGCAATATGAACGAACACGTTGATATTTACCGCTATGTTGTGAAAAATACATTTGATGCGTACTTGTGGCAGATAGTCGAAAATAAGCAGAGATTTATTAATCAAGTAATGCGTGGAGATATAGGCTTAAGGAGCTGTGAAGATGCTGATGAAACAGTTCTTTCTTTTGCTGAAATAAAGGCTTGTGCAACCGGTGATGTCAGAATAAAAGAAAAAATGGAACTTGATATTAAAGTACAAAAACTAAGTGCTTTGAAAGCGGCATACACAAAGAATAAGTTGCTTTATGAAGATACAATACAAAAGTATCCAATCAAAGAAAAACAAATTCTTGCACATAAGCAGAAAATTGAAAGTGATATTGCTATGCGTGATAAAGCATCTTCTAACAACTTTAAGGTGAATGGGATAGAATATGATGAACGTGTTGCATCCGGAACAAAAATAATTGATGTATCACAAAAAGTTGTGGAAGGTACAGTTATAGGAGAGTATAAAGGTTTTGAAATACAGAAAGCACAGCCGTACCATCTTAATATAGTAGGGCAATGCACATATAACATAGAGTGCAGTAGTGATCCGGTTGGTATGACGATGAGGATTGAAAACTGCGTTAAAGGCTTAGAGAAAGAAGTTGATATTTGTAACAATAATATTGATAATCTTCAAAATAACTATAACCATGCTAAGAACAATATAAAATTGCCGTTTGAACACGAAGATGAATTAAATGATTCGTTGATACGACAAAGAGAATTGGAGCGAGAATTAGACTTGTCGGCTAATAAGTCTAATTCAGAGGACATGGAAATGTAGACGTTTTTACGTCTTTTTTTGATTGTCGGAAAGGAGAGATTGATATGGCGGACTATGTTTCAAAAGATATGATAAATAAGGCTATGCAAGTTGATTTGCTTGAATATGCCAAAAGCCTTGGTATGGAATTTGAAACAAGAGGCAGTAACAACACATTATATCAAAAAGGACACAGCCTTAACATAACAAGGTCAAAAAATATGTACTACCGCTTTTCGACAGGAACGGGCGGTAATGTAATCAACTTTGCGATGGAGCAGAACGGCTGGACTTTTCAGCAAGCCGTAAGGGCATTGTGCGGTGAAGAAATTCAAAAATCAGTGCCTAAACAAACATATACTCCGGCAAAGCAAATACCGGAGCATAAAGAAAAAATGATACTGCCGAAAGCAAACTCTGATGCACACAGAGCATTTGCATATCTTGTTAAAACACGTCATATTGATAGTCAAATTGTATCACAGTTAATGCGAGAACATAAGATCTACGAAAATGACAAACATAGTTGTGTATTTGTCGGCTATGATAAAAACGGACAGGCGGGATATGCGTCTGTCCGTTCTACATATACAATGGGGAATTCATATAGAGGCGATGTAAAAAACAGTGACAAGCGTCATTGCTTTACGTTAAACGGAAAATCCGACAGTGTATATGTTTTCGAGGCACCGATAGATGCAATGTCACACGCAACATTAACAAAAGTAAGCGGGTGGGATTGGCAAGAAGATTGGCGAATTGCATTGGGAGGTGTAAGTGATTTGGGTTTGCAACAATTTCTTTCACTTCACCCTGAAATAAAAAACATTCATTTTGCAACAGACAATGATGAGCAAGGCAAAAAAGTGTTGGAAAATGAATATAACACCGACGGAACAATAAAAAAAGTCGGTTATATGCAAAAATACAAAGATAAGGGTTATGAAGTTTTTCGTGAAGAACCGGCACATAAAGATTTTAATGAGGATTTATGTGCATTTATGGAAGAGCAAACACCCATACAGGAGGATATGAGTTTATGAAAGTCGATTTCAATGAAATGGAAATCATAATGATAAAACAAGTTATGACTATGATTCTTGCATTTTTTCCGCCGGAAACAGAAATATATAGACATGCAAAGCATATATGCAAAAAAATAGAGGATAGCGATAATGCGTGATTTACTACAATTATCAGATAACAAGATACTGTTGCTATTATTTATAACAGCGATGTTCATATGTGTTTGTAGCAATATCCTCTTGGTACATTCAATACTTGAGGGAGAGAAAAAAATGAAAAAGATATGCAGCATATTTGGTTCTTTTCTTCTGCTATTAGTATTTGGATTTATTATATGTATGACTAAATATCTGTTTGGTCGCTACTTTTGATTTGGACTTTCTTTTCTGATATTTTACATACCTTTTTGGTATGGCAAGATACGCCTTTGTACGGACAAAGGCAAGCACACGTTGTTTGAGTGTGCAAAAAATTGGGCGTTGCCCAAACCCATAACATATTAATTCGGAGAATTGCAATGAAGAATAGAAGATTAGAAATACGATTAACGGAAGATGAATTATATGAAATAGATAACAGATCAAAAAAATTACGAATGTCAAGGAGTAAATTTTTATTACAAGCAGCACTTCATCAGAAGATAATAGTATTGGACAGTACGTCAATAAAACAACTTACTTCAGAACTTCGCAAAATCGGTATCAATATAAATCAGATTGCGATATTGTGCAATATGGGCAAATTAGAATGTGTCCATATTGAAGATACAAAATCTGAAATTACAAAGGTTTGGGAAGAATTGAATAAATTGCGAAAGGACGTAAAGAAACTAAACAATGAAAATTAATTTGTAGAAAGGACGCTTATTATGAAGTATAAAGTAACTAATAATGTTGAAATGTTGAATGAAGAATTTAACTTGGAAGAATATAATATGACAAATGATGATTATGTAAATGATTACATTGATGCGGAAAGTGAAGAAGAAGCGATCCACACAGCAATGGATTATTTATCTGAGCAAATTCAAAATAACGGATTTGATGTTAAAGTTAATGAAGAAGAAAAGGAAATGACAGTCTATAAAGATGACGAACCTCTTGAAAAATGGAACAATTTCCGTGCGGAAGAACAAGTACGTGATATTGATATTGAGAACGTAGATATATTTTTCGTGCAAAATGATGAATTTGTGGAAATGTATTATAATCCTGACGCAACAGCCGGCGGTCAAGTTGTTTATAATACAATCCCATATGAACTTGTTCATCAGGCTACAGAACAGGCAACAAATCAAGAAAGTGTGGTGAAAGATTTTTTTGAACATCTTGATACCGGTTGTAAACAATACTTGATTGATAAAGGAACACCTGAATTTGAAGACGCTTGCAAAGAACTTATAGAACGTGCCGGAAATGTTCAGGGTCGAACAGAAAACGCTAATATTGGATTAAATGGACGTTGGACAGCTACTATGGAAAAAATTCAGAAATATGCTTTGTCGCAGATTTTATTCGACAGAGCAGATGCAGAGCAACAGATATATATTCATGACTTGAAAGAAAAAGCACCTGATGTAATAATTGATTTGTCCTATCGAAAGGCTATGCGTGATGAATTGCTTCATGCTTTGAAAGAAACGGATTTAAGCGTAAACCAATTAAAAAATCTCTTGAAACACGAGTATCCGCTTGAAGCTTGTTATAATGAATGGATTAAAAATGATTTATCATTAAATGAAGTTTTAAAATCATCTATACAAAATTGTGCAGATAATAAATTTCAAGAGGAAGTGCAACAGGAAAACGATACTATTGAAGATATGGAAATGTAATATCAATGGCAATTATAAAAATGATAAAAAATCCGCCCAAGACTAAGTCGAATTTGAAAAAGCTGATGAATTATATTACACAGCCGGCAAAAACTCGACCTGATCTTGTAGGCGGATTTAATTGCGATTGGGAACAGGCATTTAACGAATTTAACGATGTAAAGATGGAATTTGATAAGGAGGATGGTATACAGGCAAGACATATGGTTATGTCATTTGATGTGAATGATGATATAACTGTAGAATTAGCTAAGCAAATAGCTGATGAAATGCTGCAACATAAATTATTTGAAGATTTTCAAATAGTTTATGCTGTGCATAAAGATAGAGATCATGTACATATACACTTTTGCATTAACTCTGTAAATATGGAAAACGGCAAACGTTGGCATCAAACGGCTGCCGATTTGAAATCTTTAAAAGTAAGGTCAAACGACCTATGCCGAAAATACAACTTATCGGAAATTGAACTGAATCAAAATAAAGGCTCAAGGACTGATTCTGAAATAAAGAACAGATTTGAAAGTTGGAAATACGAATTGTATTTAGCAGCAGTCAATTCATCAAGACGTGCAAGTAGCATTGATGAGTTTAAATCTGTTATGAATGAATTGGGATATACGGTTGATTGGGAGGATAATAAAAAGTATATAACTTTTACTAATCCCAACGGTCAAAAATGTCGTAATAGAAAGATGTATCCAAAGTATTTGTTTACAAAGGAAAACCTACAAAAACAATTTCAAGATAATTCAACAACATATTCACCGGAAGAATTAAAAAAGATACAGAAACAATTTATTGATAGAGTTAAATCTGTCGAACATCAGTATCCGCTATCATATATAGTTAGTGATGATGAAAAACAAACTTCTATGAAATATGAAAAATGGTACGATAGGAACCGAGAGTATTTAATTGATGATGATAAATATGATGTTTACAAAAGCTTGGGATATGCTTTAAAGTATTCAACAAGCCGAGGTGAATTTGTCAGTAAGTTAAATAAAAACGGTATGAATGCCGAATTTGACGATGAAACAAATATTACTGTATTTGAAAGTAGGCAAGGCATTGAATATGGCAATTACGAAATGTATCAAGGGGAAAAATATTCACCAAACGAACTTGAAAAAGTTTTTGTGAAAAATCGAACGGAAAAAGATTTTTATTCATCATATTGGGATTGCGTAAAAAAATCTAAGTCCATGAAAGACTTTCAAGAGATGATGAGGGATAAAGGGTATGGGTATTCATATGAAAATGATAAATATATCTTCTTTTCTTGTGACAATAGTACAGTGATTAACTCGCAAAGAATTGATGACAAAGTATTACAATGCTTTGAAAATAAAATGAATATATATTTGTCAAGAATGAAGTGGCAATCTCAAACTATTGATGATTTTATTGAAAAGCTGAATAAAAGCGGTTGTAGTATTAATACGATTGCCGGAAAGACAGTATTTAAAATGGGAGGTTATTTTTTTGTTAATGATGACTTTCAAATAAATAGTATCAAAAAAGATTTGAATAGACGTAGTGACATAAAAGAATTGATGAAATCAGTCGGGCATTCAAAAATGCATGCACTTTCAAAAGCAAGCTTTATACATCAATTAGAAGAACAAGGCTATAAGGTTGAATGGAACAATGATAATATATTGTTTATCTTGCCAAACGGCAAAAGCTATTTGAATACAGAGTTGAATCCTAAAGCTGATTGGTTTAATGTGCAAACTATTGAAAAACAAATACATATAAATCTTGATAGATATATAAAAAATCTTATGCGACAAGTACATAGTACAATGGACTTTGTAGAACTATTGAAAAGTGAACAAAGCAATATTACCGGAGTAACATCTTCCGAAACTATGACGAAACATGATATTGAAGAAATTCTTAAAGATGTTGGACTTGATTTCCGCTCTTTAAATGAATATTATGATTTGAAGGATGATAAAACTGAATTGCGAAATGCTATATGGCAGTGCAGTCGATGTTCATTATCAAAAGATGATTTTATATCAAAAATGGAGCAGTTGGGATATAAAGTTGAGTGGGAAAAAATAGTAGAATATGATACGGTGGATAATGAAAATACAAATGTTTCGGTTGGAAGCACAACATTTTCAACTGATGAAGATTTGAAGTATGACAGTAAAATTGTATTTACAACACCATTCGGAAATAAATTTAATAATAAGGATTTTAAACGTTCTGATTTATATTCTTCTGACGCACTTTTAAAGAAATTTCAAAACAATAATGTTATGAATGACTTCGATATTTTGATTAGTTTTTTGAGATTATTCGATTCAAATGACAGAACACCCGTTTCATCAGCAATGTCACTTGTCGGTTCGGACTTGAATGGTGAAAAGTTAAAAGAATTTATGTACCACTTTGAACAAGGTACTGCAAGTATATATAATAAAAACTTAAATAATGATTTGAGTATGTAGGAGGAATTTAAAATGAGCAAAAGTACGGTATTTATAATTACATTTCTATTTATTGGGACGGCTGTGACATTAATACTTTCTATAGTAACAGGCAAAGAGTATAATAGAAGTGCTCTTATGGATGCATGGGCTATAGGAGGATTAATGATTGTAATTGATATATTTTTATCTTTAACATGAAAATAAAGAAATGAGGAATTTAAAATGAACATATTTAATTTAGTGCCTATACTGCTGATTGCAACAGGAGTATTAGGAATAATTTTTATTGTATTAAGTTTTACAGGGGGACCAAGAGATTGCTTTGATTTAGGATTATTATTAATTGTAGGAACTATAGTTGTAACAATAATATATTATCAGAATGGATTTTTTGATACTAATTTTCAAAAGCAATATTATCAGGCTATAAATACCGACGTGACAGAGTGCCAACATTGTTATAGGAGCTTTGAGGGTATGGAATTTATAGGGGATAAATGCCCGTATTGTGGCAAGGAAATAGAAGTTAAAGTTGGGGAAAGTAACTAAGGAGGAACTAAAAATGAATATAACAAAAAATCTAATTGACTGCATTTTTTTTGTATGTCTTGGCTTTAGTTGTATAGCGGTAGGAATTTATTTAGCATTAAAAAATAAAAAAGAGCTATGTATGGCGGCTATTTCAGTCGCTTGCCTGTCCGTATTGTTGTCATTTCTATATGGATATGAATATTATGTTGAACAACAAAATATGTATTGCCCAAATTGCAATTATGTATATAAAAACATAGATGATTATGACTATTGTCCTGAATGTGGGATAAAGTTAAAAAATATATGTGATAGTTGCGGTAAAATCTTATCAGATAAAGATATTAATATTTGTCCTTATTGCGGTGAAAAAATAGAAACCAAAGTTGGAGAAATTCCTTCAGTTAATAATTCGACAGATTAAATTAATTAAATAATATTGGAGATAGCATAATGGGAAGTATATTTATATTAAATAAAAGAAATGCACTTAAATATCTACGAAAACCAATACATGAAGTGCTCGATAATAAAATAATATATATTAATATCAATGATAATAATTGTGTACATAAAATTCACAACTCAATGTTAATGTTTAGAAGAAATATTGTAACATATAATATATATTTTTCTGATAGTTTAACATCAAAAAACAGATTGGCAACAGATGATGCAATTGACTTATGTAGGTTTTTATCAACCTGCTTTAATGAACGCTATTATAATCAGATTGTAATATCTTGTCCTAAAAATGATTCTCGTCCGTTAACTATAGCACAGAGTATTATTGAAGCATATGGAATTCACCAAATAGAATATTATTATGATGAATTTTGTCTAAGTTTTTCAATTAATTCAGAATTAAATAGAATAAATGCTTGGGCAAAATTATGTATGAAACAAGCATTTCAATATAATAAATCAAAACAAATAGAACTAAAAAATAAGTCTGATTTTGATGAATTTGCTGATCTATTAAAAGAGAAAAAAGAAATATGGATTAAAACAAAATATATTACAAATTGGTATTATGGTGATTCACCCGAAGTTTCTCGACTTAGGAAAGTCTTACATGACGGTTTTATGAAATGTTCTCTTTCGGGTGATAAATTTGTTTTATCAGATGGGTTTAGTGATTATTATGAATTTTCATATCACATGTTAAAAGAATGCTTTTGGGTTACTTTATATTTTGATGAAAATTTTCAATCCAACTCTGACTTTTTCAATAAAAAATTGTATAGTGAAATATAAAATAATGGGTAGAACTGATAATTGTCCACAGTGCAATTTTGAATTAAATGGCAGGAATATTGAAATTACGGATAAGGAGAAAGAAAAATGAATTTATTTTTTGCACTATATTTACCGCTTTTTTTATATTGTATTACAACTTGTATATTTCATATATACAAAAGTTTTAAGGATGAAAAAATCTATCGCAACATTAATATTGGAAGTGCAATCGCTTTTGGTTTACTTTCAGTGTTTGTTTCGTTTTATATTATATACAATTACGCTGATGAAATGAAAACAGATATTTGTCCAAATTGTAACTATACATATCAATTAAGCAATAATTACACTTACTGCCCCCAATGCAATACAAAATTGAAAAACAAATGTGATAATTGCAATCGAATAATACCGGACGAAGCAACCGAAACCTGTCCGTATTGTGGTAAAGAAATTGAATTTAAAGTCGGAGAAATACCAACTGAAATTAACTGAGGAGGGGTTTAAAATGATTGAATTTATAGTAACTATAGTTTATTGTATTATTTTGATAATATTAAGTATATTGTTTGCTAAAAAAGCAATTTTTTTCTTTTCTAACGGAGAAAAATTTGTAGGAGTCATGTGTATTTATTTATCCATATTTATATTATTTATTTCGATTTATGGAGGGTATAAATTCTATGTTTCGCAAAAGCAAGATTTTTGTCCGAATTGTCATTATGAGTATAAGACGAATGAGAAATTTGACTATTGTCCTGAATGCAATGCAAAATTAACCAATAAGTGTGATAGTTGTAATAAATATTTACCGGATAGTGCAACTGATACTTGTCCGTATTGTGGTAAAGAAATTGAATTTGAAGTTGGTGAAATACCCAACAACAGTAACTAAGGAGGAATAAAAAATGAGTATTTTGACAACTATTTTATTTTGGGTGGGTATTTTAGGCTTTATAAGCTTTCTATTTTTAGCATTCGGCTGTCAAGAAGGTGTGTTTTCCGGCATTTCAGTTTTTTTTGGACTATTTATTCTTGGTTCATGTATTTGCTATTATAATTTTTCATACTGTCCAAATTGCAACTATCAATTGCCAATATATCAGATATATGATTATTGCCCACGATGCCAAACTAAACTAATAAATAAATGTGATAACTGCGGTGAATATTTATTTAAGAATGTTGTTGACAATTGCCCGTATTGCGGTAGTAAAATTGATACCAGAGTAGGTGAAATTCCTTCGATTAATAATTCGACAAATCAACAATACTCAAAATGCCCTAATTGTGAAAAAAGTCTAAAGGATATGAAAGATATTGATAATTGTCCATACTGTGGTTTTGAACTTACTCATATAACAAATAAACTCACCGAATGTCAATATTGTCACCGTAGTTTAGATGGAATGGAGCATATAGACGATAAGTGTCCGTATTGTGGTAAAGAAATTAACTGAGGAGGAAATGAAGATGAGTGAATTAATATTTTTTTTAATTGTTTTTATATTAGGTATCGTAGGAACAGGTGTCGGTATAATTTTATTAATTAATGGTGAGGAATTTGGCTTATATCTCTTGTTTTTTGCTATAATTTTTGGAAGTCTTTCTGGAATAGAGTATTTCCACAATAATAAAGTTGAATACTGTCCTACCTGTCATTATGAATATAAGGTAATTGATGACTATGATTATTGCCCTCAGTGTAATACAAAATTAACCAATAAGTGCGATAGTTGTAATAAATATTTACCGGATAGTGCAACTGACACTTGTCCGTATTGTGGTAAGGAAATAGAAACTAAAGTTGGTGAAATCCAGAACGAAAGTAACTAAGGAGAGACAAAAAATGAATTTGTATTTTTGGTCATTTACACTGTGTTGTATAACAGCTTTTATATTATTACTGATCCTGTTGTATCAATCTGTTGTATCCTTTATTTCTTGGTTGAAAGAAAAAAATTATATATATGCAATAAAAATTTTAGGGGTGGTACTTATAATAGTGGCAATTATATTAATTGAAGGATATTTCTATTATCAGTATGCGATAAGAAATATGCATTGCCCAAATTGCAATTATGAATATAAAATGATGTATAAAACGGATCACTGTCCGCAATGTGATGTTAAATTAAATAGTAGTTTTAAAAACATCAGAGTTAAGGAGAAATGAAAATGAATATATATTTGATTTTATGTATAGTTTTTGGAATTGGTAACTTATTATCATTATTCTACGGTATTTATTTATCATATTGGTGGTTTGATGAACGTGCAGTTTTTACTTTCTTATTTGCAATAGCTTGTGGAGTCTGTGCTACTTATAATGGGAGTATTTACTATATGAATTAGGGGTGATTGTATGAGTGAAATAATGGAGATTACATTAGTATTGGTATTTAGCATTAGTATATATACCTTAATAATTGTAGGTATAATATGTTGGAAAATGCCAGAGAAGTCTGATATGAAAGTACTACATGAACAAATGTATGAAATATCAAAACAACAGAATGATTTGTCATTAAAAATCAAAAGCATAGAAAAAAATCAAGTTAATCAAAGAAATGAAAAAATATAAGAACTATGATTATATGAAAGGAAATTAAGAGTATGGATACATCAGAAACAAAAGAAATATTTTTTAATAGAGTGGAAGTTGAAAAAGCGGAACATATTAATTGTGATAATTGTTTTGAGCCTGTAGTATTTATGTTAAAAGACAAGGAACATGGATTTTCAATAGGTTTGGAAACAATACTAAAATGTTTGTTTTTTGCAGTTGAAAAGGGTGATCTGCCTAAGTTGCCATCAAGCTGGTTAAAGCAAGTACATCAATACTATCGTACAACACTTGCTAATGAAGAAGATATATGTTATTATGATTATGAATATTACAATAAAAAGTAAAGGTTGGTATTCATTATGAAACATTTTAAAGTGAAAGCAAGTAGGTATGCTGAAAGATATGAAATAACAAGAGAAAATTTTGAAAGGGTAACGGGATGTAAAGAACCGTTTGAACAAATAAAGGATACAGGAAGGGCATCTCAATATGCAATTTGTCCATCTTGTTTAAATCCGATACAGATTATTGGATTGGTTCAGGAAATAAAGAGCAAGCCGTATGGTAGACATAGCGGAAAAAATATTAATGGTTTTCCGGCATGGAATGAAAGGAAATATGAGTATTGCCCGTATGCGGATAGAAATAAACGCAGACCACCTAATGAAGATGAACTTTTGCGTGAGATTACAGACAGCGTAATTGAGTTGTATAATCTATTAAGAGAACAATTTGATAGAGTTGTATATGTTATTTCAAAAGAACTAGGTATAAGATGTTCAACAATGTTTTGGCGTAAAGTATTAAATCAATTTCTTGTTAATGAAGTGTATTTCTATCCTTGGTTGACTGAATCAAATCTACCGTATATATTTGCACTAAAAGGTATGCAACATCAAAATATGTTAGGGCAAAAGTTTTTAATCGGTACGCAGTTATATCATGCGATTGAAGCTCACAATAATGTATCTTTTGAAGTAGATGAAAAAGATCCTGAATATGCAAGGCTAAAAAATGCGGGTACATATTTGAATTTGCAAGTGAGGTTTTATGGTCACAGGCAAAAAGCGGTAGAGGGCGAAGCATTAAATGAAAGTATGTTTTTTTGCGTTGATGATATGGATAGTGATGAGGAAATATATCGAACAAGACTAACTTTTAACGAAACATATTTTCCGAATCTTATAAAGGATAGTAAAAATGAAAATCGTCAACTATGGTTGTTGGACATTGCTAAAGATATGATGAAAGATATAGAAAATTGATGCTTAAGAGTGTGAATTAAAATCACACTCTTTTAATTTGTAACTAAGGAGGTATGGAGCAATGTATATATTATTTATATTAATTTTAATGATAACTGTTTTTTCAATAGCAACGTATGTAGTAATGTGTATAGAGCTAAAGCGGCTTTATGATTTGATAAAGATTATGTCAGAAAAACAAATTGAATTGTTAAAAAATCTTAAGTAAATTCTCTTGACAGAAACATATAATAGATATATAATGATAATAGAAAAAGGCAAGACTTCAAACGGTTATGCCAAAGAGATTATTATTTAAAATAACGCTTCATTTGACGGTGGGCGTTATTTTTTTGTGATAATTATTAAAACAATTAATGTAATTAAGTACATTAATAGTTCATAAAAATTCACATTACCACCTCCTTTCCCGACTAAGAATGTTGGGATAGAATATATGTACAAAACATATATGAGGTGGCATAACCGCCCAGCTTTTACACTGTTTTTCGTCTTACCTTTAACATCGGATAATTCCGACAACAGCATTATATATCAAAAATATACATAATTCAACAATATTCGCATAAAGTCATACAAATGTAAAGAGTGTAGTTTTAACTGCACTCTTTTTTAGTACAAGGAAAGGAATGAATGAAAACATGGGTAGAGATTTTATAATTGCAGGAGTATGTTTTTTATTATCACTAATATGGATGGGTCTTTCAACCATGTTTCCAGGAGGAATAGGTTGTGCATTAGACTTTGTTTTAGAAAAATTCAAAATAGAGCCAAATGAAGTGACAACTGTATTGGGTATAGTTTTAACAACAGCGATTGAGGTAGTATTTATATTAATTATGTTACTTCACATAATTAATATTTTGAAAACAGTCGGACCGGTTATGGAGCTGATAGGGAATATGATAATAGGCTTTATTGGTGCAGCAGAAGTTTTTGTTGTTTTCTGTACAAGTTCAGGTAAATTATTATAAATTGATTTTAGAAAGTGATGTAACTAATATGGAAAGAATAAATGAACTCATAAACGAATTAATATATGAATTAGGAAACTTTTTGGTAAGTAATTGGCTGTATGTTATTTTGACTATTGTATTAACAGCTTTTTTAATGGTTGTATGGTATGGGTGTATGATTGTTTTTGGTGTATGGGATAGATTGGATGAATGGTTTTACCCTAATAACATTATTAATTCGCTCATTGGAAGTATTATATATTTTGTGGTATTAATTTTTCCAATAGCTGTTGCTGTAATTATAGTTGATATTGTTATAATGTAAAAAATTACTTGTAATGTAAAGTGATTTATGATAAAATATTTTGCAAGAGGGTGAAAGTATGCAAAATTTATTTATTTTTATATTAATTATGATGATGTTAATGATGGCAACAGTAGTTGGGAATATTATTTTTATTAAAAAGGTATATGCAAGTTTAAAAAAGTACAACATAAGTGAATATTTTTATTGTTCATATGATAATCAGATATGTATGAGATTTAATTTAAAAATGTATATAAAACATGATTATAAATTCCATAAGTATCATTTGTATAATAATTTTGATTGTTTAGGAATCAATCAAGAATATTATTGTAAATCTCATTCTGTTACTCTAAAGCATTTGAAAAATTTAGAAAAGAAAAATTATATAATGATTTTAGATGTACAAAAAAATAAGAATATAAGAATTTGGTTTTATGAAATGCAGTTAGGTAAGAAAGTCAAAAAGATAAAAACACATAACGGTTATATAATTGTATTTCGAGTATTGAAAACATTGCCTAAAAGTATAGATGAATTAGAGCCGTAAGGCTCTTTTTTAGTGAACTGAAAGTGAAAACGGTATTGACATAAAATAAAAATATGGTAGAATGGTGGGTGAAGAATTTTGAAATGTGCAAAACGTAGATTAACAAAAAGGATAGATAAGCCCTATAACGATAAATTTTATAAAACGAATAAAAAACTGATGGATATTCTAAGTGAGGGAGAACAATGGGGACATAAACCGGCAAATCAAGAATATGCAAAAGAAAAAGTGAAAGAATTTTATCGGGAATTAAAATCAACCAAAGAACGAAAAGAATACATAGACAGGGGAAGTTGTTTGTCATATGTACATTTACTTGTAAATGTCAAATACGCATTTATGAAATCGGATTTTATTTGGGTATGTCACGAATTACAGGATATATTACATTATGAGGACATTTTTCAAAATAGGATAAAATACAACGTATTAGATTTAATTGAGGAATACATTGACATAAAATAAGGAATATAGTAAAATGAAAGGGTGATAAGATGACGTTGGAGGAATTAGTTATGGATGCAATAATAGGAGCATTAGTAGGAGGTTTAGTTACTGTTATTGCGGCAGTAATTGGATATGTGGGTGTTGTAAAAAAAGATTATGGAAATTTAAAAGAAAGCATTTCAGATAAATTTAATAATGTTTTTATGGGACACAATAATTTATCAAATGAACATAATAACTTATCAAACGAGCATACACAAATACAAAAGCAACAGAATGAAATAAAACAAGTTGTTATATATCTGAAGGAAAATACTTTATGTGAGCAAGCTAAAAAAGAGGTACTGTCACAACAGGCACTTGATATACAGAGAACTTCGGAACACATTTCAGCATTGGTTGATTTGCTACATAATACACAAATTGAAAATTTGCAATTAAAACAAGAAAATCAAGAACTCAAATTTAAGATAAATCAATATGAAGTACAGTTTAATAGCGAAGATGAAATGGAGCCGTAAGGCTCTTTTTAGATAGCAGAAAGGAGAAAGGAAAAAGGAAGATGTAGAAAAAGATAAAAAAATGTAGAAAATGACCTTGACAAACATTGCTATATATGGTATAATATAGTTAGAAAATGAAAGATAGATAAAGCTTGAAAGGGGCGATTACTATGAAAAAGATATTAGCAGTTGTGTTATCAGTAGCGGCATTAGCAAGTACAACATCAGCTTTGGCAGCAACATATTCAGATGTTCCTGAGAATGCTTGGTACACAGGTTATGTAAATAAAATTTCAGAACTTAAAGGTTTTGCCGGATATGAAGATAATACATTCCGTCCGGATAATCAAATTACTCAAGAGGAATTTGTGAAAACGGTTGTTGCTTTGACAGTCGGTGAGCAACCAGAGGCAACAGGCGAGAATACAGAGCCTAAGCGTTCTTGGAAGAACTGTTGGGACAATTGGGCTCAGCCGTATCTTAATAAGGCTATGGAAATGGGACTTATAACAGAAGACGATACAGACTTCCGATATAATGGTTTGCCTTGCACTCGTGGCAATATGGCAAAGATAGCAACAAGAGCATTTGAATATCTGAAAGAGGAAGATATAGCTGACACATCAACATATGCGACTAAATTAAAAGATTATTCTGATATTCCGGACAAGTTTAAAAAGTATGTACTTCAAGCATACGGCAAAGGAATTATAAGTGGTTATGAGGACGGAACGTTCCGAGCAGACGGTATTTTGACAAGAGCAGAGGCTTCATCAGTGCTTGTAAGATTAATTGATAAAGCAGAACGTCCTAATGCTGATGAAACGCTATATGACTATTTCGGAAGAAAAGTTACTTGGACAGAGCCTTTGAGAACGGATGTTCCGGAGCAGTATCAAGTAAGCATTTCAGACCACGATGTTATATCACAAGCAAACTATAACGAATCTGTACAGTTGGGTGGAACTCCTTCTGATTATTGCCTAAGTCGTTCAAAGGCTATGATGTTTGAAGATTTGGTATTGCAGTCAATCAGATACGATGGAGATACAGTAACTCTTACAGTTCCTGATTATCTTCCTGAAAGTCAAAGATGGGTGATAAGTTTTAGCTATTGGGATGGCGAAGAAGAATATGCAAAAGACGAAAATGGTGGAACGACACTTAATGGTTACAACGTGAAGTATATTAATATAACAGGACCCGGAGAGTATTCATATTCAGGAATAAAATACGTCGGCAATATTTGTGTTTGCATTTGTCCTAAAGATTCAAGTTCATTTACATCTATGATAAATATAGATTACTGCAACGCTTTAAGTTATACAAGACGTGATAAACCAGTAATATCATTTAATAATATGCACGATAATTTTGAGTGGGTACAAGGTCAAGGCTATAAAGATTATATCAAAGATTTTGATGGTGAAATAGCATATCCGGTTGAATGGTAAAAAGTATTGTATTAATCATTGACAAAATGAAATAATAGATATATAATGATAATAGAAAAGGCAAGACCTCAAACGGTTCATGCCCAACAATAAACGAACTATTTAAAAATCAATAGCCGTCTTTGGTGGTTCAAAGGCGGCTATTGTGCGTTTATAGCGAAAGTTATCAAGAAAATGATAACAACTAAAATTGCAACAAGCAATTTCTTTGCCATATGTAGCAATATGCTTACTTTTCATAAGCATTCCCCCTTTCATAGACTCGGCATAAAGCCTGTGAATATAAAAGTGGGCATAACCGCCGGTGTAAACACCGTTAAGAAGTCTTACCTTTAATATCGGATTGCTCCGACACAGATATTATATATCAAAAAAATACAAGATTCAACATTATTTATCAAAAGTTATATAAATGTAAAGAGTGTAGTAGTTACTGCACTTTTTTTAGTATAAGGAAAGGAATTTGAATAATGAAAGGATACAAAGTATTTCATTCAGATTGGACCTGTAGAGGTTATCAATATGAAGTCGGAAAGACTTATGAAATTTTAGAAAATCCTAAGTGTTGTGAAAAGGGATTTCATTTTTGTAAAAAAATAATAGATTGTTTCCATTATTATAGTTTTGATCCGGCCAACAAGATTGCGGAAATTGAAGCGATAGGAAAAATTGACACAGACGATACTGATTCTAAGTGTTGCACAAATAAGATAATTATCTTAAAAGAATTGGAATGGAGAGAAGTATTAGATATGTGCAATAGTGGGAAGTTGAATTCCGAAATTTATAATAGTGGAAATAATAATAGTGGAAATTATAATAGCGGGAATTATAATAACGGAAATTATAATAGTGGAAATTATAATAGTGGAAATAATAATACCGGAGACGGCAACTGTGGAAATAATAATAGTGGAAATAATAATAGTGGAAATTATAATTGCGGAGATTATAACAGCGGACATTATAACAGCGGACATTGTAATAGTGGACATCATAATACTGGAGATTATAATAGTGGAGATTATAATAGCGGAAATCATAACAGTGGATATTGTAATACCGATACTCCTAAAGTTAGAATGTTTAATCATGTAACGGATTTTGATTTTGATGATGAAACTATAACAAGATTTGACAATATTTTATTTAATTGCCCACAATCATATAAATATTCGGATTTTATTTCCATAAGCGATATGAGTGAAGATGAAATTATTAGACATCCTGAATGTGAAACTATTGGCGGATATATCAAAACAATAATAGTTGAAGCTGACAAGCAAAAATGGTGGGATGAAGATGTTAGCGATGATGATAAAGAATTTATTAAGTCGTTGCCATATTTTGATGCAGAAATATTTTATGAATGTGTTGGCATAAGAATTAAATAATATATAAGTACAATTTAATAGTAAAGATGAAATGGAGCCGTAAGGCTCTTTTTTAGTGCAAGAAAGGGTGATTATATTGAAACGAAAAACAATAATATTTTTAACAATGGTGTTGACCGTCATATTTTCGGCCATAACCTCAAGCTTGATTGTGAATGCGGATGAGCTTGACGGATACACAAAAGTGGATTGGTCTTGGAACAGAGATATGGAAACCACTGATGCCAATTCTGTAATAGTAGGCGGCAATATTCCGTTTTGGCGATATGTAAATAAAACATCTCCGGCAAATAACAGTGCAATATGGAAAAGTGCATATGGTGATGAATTATCGGATGAAGATGTTACAAGAATCTGGTCGGGAGATATAGATCAGAGATATATAGTAGCAAGTGTTGATGTTGCAAACATTCAAGATGAAAATATACGTCAATACATATACGACCATGTTGATGAAGATGTACCTGATTTGAAATTAAA